>WPCG01173399.1_pt1 | contig 11990 bp, 17 predicted proteins | sample 5403311 | NCBI WGS metagenome assembly WPCG01 (sample SAMN12869467, study PRJNA574797) | sludge metagenome | isolation source: wastewater treatment of Control | place: China:Beijing | collected 2019-05-17 | reverse complement strand
TCGACGGCGCGGGCCTCGGCGGTGTGGGCCTGCTCCTGCACCTGGGCGAGCGAGGCGCGCACGTCGGCCAGCTCCTGGGCGGACTGCTCGGCGCCGGCCTCCAGCTCGGCAATGCGGGATTGAGCGGCGGCCAGCTCGGCGGCCTGCGACTCGAACGCCTGCGAGAGTTCGGCGCGCAAGGCTTCGGCTTCGGCGCGCTCGGCCTCCCACGCCTGCTGTGCGGCGGTCAATGCTTCGTGCGCCAGCTCCTGAGCCTCGGACCACAAGGCGGCAAGGGCGGCTTGCTGCGCCTGCTGTACGCGGTCGGGGATCGCCACGGCAACGGCGGCAGGCGTCGCCGTCTGCATCCGTCGCCATTCCTTCATCACGGCGCTGGTGGTGTTCATGTCGGCCTTGGCGATGCGGCGCACGTCGCCCACGGCCGGAAAGGTGGCACGGCCGGCCGCCTCATAGAGTTGATCGGCTGCGGCGATGATCCGGGCGCGGGTGTCGAGGTTGATGCTGTCCATTCTGGTGCCCTCCTGGTCGAGATAACGGGATAACATAATAAGAATAATAATATTATTCTTATTATTATGCAAGCATTATTATTGCTTCGCGGGAGTTCTTCAGCGCACGGCCGGCGGCCAGCTCGGCGCCGGGCGCCCTGGTCGGCGGTTGCACCGGGCGAAGATCAGCGGATGACGGGTCAAGGGGTTGGTGCGGCCCGCAGGCGAAGCCGAGGACACGGCCCCTTGACGCGGCAGGAGCGCCACACGCTCACCGAGAGGGGGCAGGGGTTGGTTTTCACCCCTGCCCCCCGAGGATCGAACGCGGCCGTTCGGCTCCCTCGCCCTGGGGCGAGGGCGGGGGGAGTGGGGCAGGCGGCAAGACAATTTCAGCGCGTCATTGGTGACAGCCAAACCCCGGCGCCGGCCCCTGCAGGGCGCCCGGTTGTCACCAAGGCCAGAAACGCGCCACAAGCGATTAAAAGCGGTTCGGCAATGGCGATGTCCGGCCCATGCCGAGAAAACGCCCCTACGGCCACCCAGCGCGCCCCGGCGGCTGGATTTTGCCCGGACCCTCCAGCCAGCACCGGCCGCCCCTCCTTCTTGCAGACGCTTTTAGCGGCCGTTGATCTGCCTACTTCTCGCCCTGGGGCGGTTTCCACAGAAACCCGGCTGAGGCGTCGGCCCGCAAGCGGGCTGAGGCCGATTTGTCCGGGTCTTAGCGCCCGCAGGGGGCCGCTTGCGGCCGGTCGGCCCGGCTTGCCGGGTCGAGCCGCTTAGACCGTCCCTTGCACTGGCCGTCGATCCGGGGGGTTTGATTTTCTTCCTTCCCTTCTCGCTGGTTTGTCCTGGTGCTCGATGTGGCTCAAGCGGTCGGGCTGCGACTTTGTAACCTCGCCCCGTAGGGGCCTCGATTATGGGGAGGGGGGGCCGGCTTTGCCGGGGGAACCCCGAAGGGGTGCCCCTTGCCCGGTTTCGCTGCGGTAACTTATCCACAGCGCAAGGGGTTAAAAGAAGGGTTAAAGAAGGGTTAGCGGGGTGTGGAAAACGCCGCAATGCCGCGCTGTTACTGGTTTATGGCGTTTTGGCACGTCCCTCAAAACACAATAGTCAGTCCCTCAAAACACAATACTGCGTCCCTCAAAACACAATAGTCAGCCCTGGCGCGCGTCCCTCAAAACACAATAGTTTCCCCGGTCGATACGAGGGCCGGCCAGCTTGGCGGCTGTCCCTCAAAACACAATAGTGGTCGGATTCAGCGCCGGGCCTAGATAGCGCCAGGCTAGGGAGGTCTGGAAGGTGGCCGCGTACGGCCAGTTCCGAAAGGACCAAGCGCGAAGGCGCGTCCCGATTTTCGCGGAAGCTAAAAGCGCAGGGTTCAAGGGTTCGGTGCCCGCTTCACATGCACCAACTCGCCCACGATCTCCCAAGACTCGAGAAAGCCGACATTGACCAGCTCGGCCAGCGCCTTCTCGATGAGTTCCCGCACCTTGGCCGGGCGTTCAGTCGTGATGCCTGCACCCTTCTTGAGTGTGTTCAGCTTCACCGGGTACGGATCGCGGTGGCTCGCATAGTAGCCGTGCAGCCAGGTCGCAATCCCTACCGGCAAGGCAAGGCGCTGCGCCCATTCAACTTGTGTGTACTGCACATCACCGAACAACTCGACAAGCTGCGGCGCAACCTGCACGCGGTATTTCTTCAGGGTGTTCTTGTGATCGTCCTGCCACTCAAAGGCCGGGAGCATGGACAAGCTCACGCCACGTTTGAGGCGCTTGGAATAGACGGCCAGCGCGGTGGACTGCATCCGGTCTAGGCACTCGCGCAGCCGCTCATAGCTGCCCTTGCAGATGGACCAGCCGATAGCCTTGCAGAAGCTGTAAGGCGTGAACTCAACCACGCTACCCAAGGGCTGCTCTTTCGCCAGGTGGATCAATTGAAGCCACACGGTTTCATCGTCCTGGCGCAGTTCTTCGCCCTGATAGGTCATGCGACCCTCGAACAGCACGGCGATATCCTGTTTCTTGAGAAAGGCGCGCGGCTGCTTGCGGTTCTTCGCGTTGAACAGGGCGGATCGCAAAAGCTCATTGGGCAGGCAGCGCAGCGCCTCGGCCCATAGCGGAAGCTGCACGACAGCGGCAACGGCCGTGCCGTTGCCCTTTTCGGCGTTCGCCTGGCGGTCCTTCTCGCGCTCGCGGGACTTCGCTTGCAGCTCAGGAATCCTGGCCAACAGCTCATCCAACGGCTTCATCCTAGATCCTCCTGCTCCCTGCGGAGAAGGCAAGTGGGATAAGCAACTAGCAGGGCGATCGTGCCTACAGCCAGTGGTCTCTGCTGACGGCCCCGGCGGGGCTTGGTATCATTTTCCGGTGTGTTCATGAACGCAGCTCCTGAGCACTCGGCCCGACAGTGTTGCCGCACTGATCGGGCCACTTCGTTTTCTAGGGGGTCATGTTACGGCTCGAAATTCTTTGCGCATACCGCAGATGGTCAGCCGTGTCGCTTTTCGTATTCATCAAACGCCAGTCGCAGCAGCTCGTTCAGCTTCAAATCATGCGCGGCAGCGAACATGCGGAAACGCCGGCGCAAGTCGGCGGACACCCGGAAATTCAGTGGAACATTGTTTGCCTCGGGCTCTTCGGCCAACGCTGCACTGCGCTGCGGAACGTTGGCAACGGGAGCCGCCTGGCCTTTAGTAGCGACCAGGCCGGAAAGGTCGGGAGCGAGTTTCTTGGTTGCCATTACACGGTTTCCTTCTTTTTGCTTTTCGTCTTTGCGTTCATGCGTTCAAGCACGAAAGACAGCAGTTGCTTCATTTCCTCGGCACTACGGCCCCTCGGATCGGTTTCACGCACGGTGCGGCCATCCACCATCGAGGCGGCGTAATCCACGCGGTCATGCACGATTGCCGGAGCCACGGCCCCATGCGCCGACAGGGCGGCGACAGCCTGCACGGTCAGCCTGGCGGTCGGCTTGGCCTGGGTGACGGCAAAGGCGAACGGCCGGCCGGCCTCCTGAGCAAGATCCACTGTGCTGCCAACGGCGCGCAGGTCGTGCGGGCTGGGCCTCGTCGGGATCAGCACCAGGTCGGCCAGCTTCACCACGTCGCGGATGGCGGCGGTAATGGCCGGCGGCGTGTCGATGACGGCCAGCTTGAACCCGGCCGCTGCCAGACCCTCTAGCTTTGCTGCCAGCTCGGCCAGGCTAGCCGATGCCAGCGCGGGCGTGTCCGCTTCCCGTGAGTTCCACCAGGCCGACAGCGAGCCTTGCGGGTCGGTGTCGATCAGGACTGCCGGCCCTGCGCCCTCCTGCTCGGCTGTGACGGCCAGATGAGCGGCCAGGGTAGTCTTGCCCGCGCCGCCCTTCTGGCTTGCTATGACGATGGTTTTCATTCTGCTTTTCGTGCCTCGTGCTGGAACGTTGCACGATTATAATTAATTACCGCTAAGACGCAATACAAAAAGCACGCAAGCACGCACTTAAAAACCCGGCATTGCCGGGCTCTATGCTGAAGACGCGCACTCTGTCATGGTGCCGCAATCGTCTCAGTTGCTGACTTCAAGAACGCCTCGATGCGCTCGGCCAGAGACGAATTCTTCTCCACGTGTCGCGCGTAGTAGACCAGCGATGCAACGGCCGTGCGCTGCTTGAGCGGGTCCCACAGCTCCACGATACGCAACAGATCATCCGTATCGAGCGGCTTCAATCCGATGTCTTCAATCAGCTCGTCGACACCATCGGAGAACCCCAAGGCCACCACGAGGCCGAGCGTACCGCGCCGGCCTGTCTCGTTACCGAAGGCCTCGAGGTCGGGGACGTCCTCGCTCTTGATCTCGAACTGCTTCACCTCGGCGGAGATCGCAAGCCGCGCCCCTTCCCAGCAGTCGATGTCGCCGACTCGCTGCAGACGCTTCGATCCAGTCCGTACCTTGTCGATCTCGATCTGCAGGTGAGGGTTATCGGCCCGAAGGAAGCCGAACACAATCCCTTGGAAGGCGGCGCCGGTCGGCTCTCCCCTCCTGGAGGTCATGTCGAAGCTCTCCAACAACATCCGGAACAGGGGCGGTTCAACCTTCACCGATGTGGGATCGAAAGCCTGGCTCTTGAGCGCGGCAAGAACGTAATCCGCGACGTTCTGCCGCAGCTCCGCCAGCTCGCCAGCGCTGAAGGTTGCGAGGGCATCCAGCCAAGGGATGTAATCGGCCCATGCCTGCGTCGCATGGGGCGCACAGCTCGGGTAGTCGAACCGCTTGTGTTCGGCTCGGAAAAACCGCTCCGCGGCGTTGTAGAACGGCCGAAGGCTTAACGTGCCGCCATCGGTCTTGGCAACGATCAGCGTATTCGCTCGCTTGCCCCCATTGGTTGTGAGCTGGCGCGGGAAGCGCGCAATGACGTCCTGGTAGCTGCGAAGCCCCGCCCCCGGAACACCGATCTCGGTGTAAAGGTCGATGAAGGCCATCAGGAGGCCGGCAGAGAACTTCCGCGCAGGGAATCCAGCGGTGAACTCGCTAAACAGATCGGCCGGCGTCATCGTTCGTTCAAGGGCAAAGTGGACAGGGGAGAAAAAGCCTCTCGGCCGAGCGCATAGTAACCGGCGTCTCGGTCCGTACCAATCGAGAGGTAACCGTTCGCCTCCGCAGCCGCCAAGGTCGAGCTGCTGCCGGCAAAAGGGTCATAGACGATGCCGATTCCGAGCGGCAACGCCGCACGCACTACCTGGCGCATGAATCGCTGCGGCTTCAACGACGGATGAGGGGCTATTTCCTTCTCACGGCCACGAGTGGGCGAGCAGGGAATCACATCCTTGAAAGGCTCATCGGCGGAAATGCGACGAAGGCCACCAGTGCCCCACTTCCGCAGGTTTTCAGCGGCCGTGCCATCCATCGGTTTACGGAAAATGCCCCACGGCTCCCAGCATGAGCGCGCCATCATGGAAACATCCGAGAATTCTTCTTCTGCCCCCTTGGGCCGGTCCCCACCGCGAAGGGTTTGAACAAGGCGAATCACCTCGCCACGCTTCTCTAACCCTGCCTGTTGAAAGGCATGGAAGGTCAGCGTCGACAACAGCGGATTGGAAGCAATCAGGATATGGCCGCCGGGCACTAGGGCGCGCTGCAACCCGTAGGCCAAGGCTCCAAAAAAGTTGTAAAGCCCGGAGATCTCTTCTTGGGTCAGCACGGTAAAGCGGGGGAGGGGCTTACGCTTCGCGCCATCGAACGATGGCGGAATACGCCAAACCCCACCGCGCCCGCTTTTCAGCTTCTCATGGTGCTTGTCGTCGTACTCGATCACACCGTAAGGGGGATCAGTTACCACCGCATGAATGGAGTTTGCCGGCAGCTCGGCCAGCCACTGGATGGCGTCACCCAAGACATAGGTTGCCTTGTCGGAAAGGTGCGTGCGCGGCTGTGCGCCGATCTCCCGAACCTCTGCCCACTTCTCTATCTGGTGCTCGATAAGCGCATCGCGCCAACTTGGAGCGCGCTCACGGCCTTTGCGCCGCGCCCTGGCGGGCAGCTCCTGATTCAGTTGCGTCATGTTTCCCCTCAGCCTGTTTTTGTATGTCAAAGACCTAGACGACGAATCGACTAGACCGCTCCAATTCTTTCCGCCTCAGCGCCATAACCTCTCGAACCTCGCCGGGTTCGTCGCGGTATATCTGACGGTGTGCTGGATGTTTCTATGACCTAGATAGTCCTGGATCAGCCGGGTATCGGCCCCCTGGTCGGCCAGGGCGTAGCCGCAGGCATGGCGCAGCATGTGCGGATGGGTATCGAGCGGCAGCCCGGCCAGCTCGCCATAACGCCGAATCGCGGCCCATGCGGTGCGACGGTTCATGGGTTGCCGGCGCTCCGACACGAAAAACGCATGGGTGTCGGGCGCCATACGTTCCCGCTGTGCCATCCATGCCTTGATTGCCCGCAGCTCGTCAGCGCGCAGCGGGTGTGTCGTCGACAACCCCTTCTTGAGCCTTGAAACGTGCAGCACGCGGCTATCGGTATCGACCTGGGAGAGCATCAACCCGCACGCCTCCGACACCCGTAGCCCATGCCGAAACATCAGCAGCAACAGGCAACGGTCGCGGGCCTCGTTCCGGCTCCCCTTGGTAGCCGTCATCAGGCGCTCGACCTCGTTCTGTGTCAGGTACTTCCGTTCGCGCATCGTTTTGTCCAATGTTTGAGGCAAAACAACCGGCGCAAACCCGCGCCGTATATGGAAATCATATCACCGCATGGGACAAAAGGATTCATTTTGTCCCATGAAATAGCCGGCAAGATGGTAGGCGGCAAGCTACCGCTGCATCCCGCCATCCGCGCGAAGATCACCGCCATGCTGTACAGCTGGGCCTGACAACAGCCTTCCCTTTTTTTGCGCCGGTCGTGACGCAACGATGACGCCACTGAATACGAAGAAGGTGCGGTGATGAAGTTCTTTCTGGAAGTCGACTTGGAACGCGGGAACGGATCTGTCCGCTGGGAACACGCCACCGCGCGCAAACTCAAGCGGCTCGTGCTCGGGGTGGGCATGCTAGCAGCGACCGCGGTGGCGGTCGCTGCATGGGTGCTTTAGGCTGCAGACAGCCGCCGAATCCCGGCGCCGTAGTCACGGCGGATACGCGCGATTTTCTCCCGGTCGGTGACATCGAGCCCGCGCAGCTCGGCAGCGTAGGCGCCGCGCTCAGCCTTCCAGCGCTCGATCGCCGACAGATCCGGCGCCGCCTTGGCACGCTCACGCCCGATCCATTCCGAGCGGAAGGCCATCAGGTGGGTGATGAGCTCGCGTGCAGATTCGTAGTTGACGCAGTCCTCATGGGTCCACTTCGGTTGGTTTTCGGTGTTCATGATCTCAGGGAGCGCTGCTGCGCAACGAAGGGAAGCCCGTATTCGAGCCCGAGAGAATCCGCCGGTTCAACTGCGTCCGCTGCTCGTCGATCAGCCGCTGCTCGGCCTGCTGCAGCATCGCGATCATCTGGAGCTTGGTGGCCTCGTTGTTGATCGCGGCCTGCTCGGCCTGGATGCGCGCCTGCAGCTCGGCAATCGCCTTCGGGTCCGAAGTCCCGTTGATCTGGCCCATCAAGGCCTCGATCTGCGTGAGTCGTGCCTTGGCGCCATCATAGGCGCGCAACCCTACGGCCTTGTCCGTTGCTGCCGCCTCACGGCTGCGCTGCATGATCTGCTGCTCGATGGCGGCCACCGACCCGACCAGTTGCTCGTCGGCCAGGATCTGCGACAGGGCGCCAGAGATCCCGGCATAGCCACCGCCGGAAGCTGTCGCATAGACCGTCTTCCACTCGTCGGGCAGGTACTGCGGCAAGCCCGGGTTTGCCAGCAGCGAGCCGAGGCCGCGGCTGCCCGTCATCGACTGATAGGTGGTTTCGAGCTGCTGCAGTTGCTGCTGGGCCTGCTGGATCTGCTCGGCCATCTGCTGATACTGCTGCGCCCAGGCGAGCACCTGCTGAATCGACTGCGCCAGGTTGGCGCCGTCGATCACGGGAATACCGGCGTGGGCGCTGCTGCCGAAGGCCAGGCCTGCGGCCAGTGCAAGGGTACGAAGGATCTTTCTCATGGTGAGCTCCTGGTTAGTGCAAAAAAAGTTGTTCGCGCGACAGCCACATCACGACCGAGTCGTAGGCGTAGCTCACGGCAAAGGCGGCGAAGCCGCCGATCGGCGCCCACGGCAACATGGCCTCACGCGGGGCGGCCCCTTCGGGATAGCCGATGTACACCAGCACCCCGGCAGCGGTCAGGCCGAAGGCAATGAAGCCCAGCGCGACCTTGATCGGGAGGCGCAAGAACATCAGCAGGACGACGAGCAAATAGCGCAAGAACTCAACGCCAACGAGGATGAATCCGCCGCCGGTCGAAGGGCGCCGCTCCTGCCGCGCCGTGTCGGGCGACACCGCAACCGGCTCAGCCTGGTCGGCGGCCTCGAGGCGATCACGAGGGCGCAGGAATACAACCTTGTTGTCATGGACCATGTTCGCGCCCCCCTCAGAACAGCTTTCCGGCCACTTCCCAGCCGGTATTGTTCAGCCGCATCGGCGCGACCTTCTCGACCGTTTCGGCGCCGCGCACACGTTCCCGGATGGGTCGAAACACCCCCTGCACAGCGGCATCGTTCGCCCATGGCGCCAGATCCGCGATCGTGTAGGTGTAGCGGACCATTGCCACCATCGAGGCCTCGACCTGGCGCGGACCCTCCCACGACACCACGCGCTGCAGACGCGGTTTGCCGTAGCACAAGGCGGGCACCGGCTCCCCAGCGCCGCGGCGCACCTGGCCCATGTATTTCGCGCCGGCGGGGGTGAGGTCGTAGCGCGGCAACTTCGCGGAGCGCGTCCCACCGAACATGCTCCGCTCGTCGGCCTCGTACTCAGTGGCATGCACCAACCCGACCGACTCGAGCGCCTGCATCTGCTTACGCCGATCGCTGTTCACCACCACGTCACCGCTGTTGAGCGCTACGGGGAACTGCATCGGTACGCAGAATGCCCCCTCGTTCTCAAGGGCCGCATTCACCGCCGCGGCGAAGTTCGTTTCACTCGGTTCAGTCGCGTCATTGCCGCACCCAATCAGCGCGATCGACAGCACAACCACACCCGACCAATTCGCTACGTTCACTCCTTTCATTTCGCTCTTCCTTCTTCGTTGTTCTCGGACTCTTGATGGCGCCCTTCCGCTTGCTGATACCGCGCTACGTAATCACGGATTAACCGGCGGAGCACCTGACTCGGAGTCAGGTCATTTGCCGCTGCAGCGGCCTCGAAAGCCCGCTTTAATTCGGCATCGAGGCGCGCCGACACTGCGGGCAATTGCGCCGCCTTCACGCCCCCGCCTCCCATGCGGCCAGACCAGCCCGCCGCAGTTCTGCCTGCACCATCTGGACATGCTTCGGCGCCGCCAGGGCGCGCAGCAGCAGCAAGGCCTCCGCCAACAAGGCACCGTCTGGACCATCCCCGGCGGCCGGCCGCTGGTCGCCCTGTTCCTCCAGTCGCCCCACCGCTAAACGCAGCGAAGTGAGCTCGTATTGCAGGTTGCGCAACTGGCCGTGCAGCTCGTCGGCCAGATCGAGGCGCCGGCGCAACCAGGTCGTCAGCGGCAGCCCGCGAGCAGCGGCCTCCGCCTCGTAGATGGCGTGTTTTTCGCGGTCTAACCGCATCTTGACAATGGCATCCAGTGACATTTCGCCTCCGTAGTCCGTCCCGTGGTCCAGAAAAGACAGCAGGCACGCGGGTTTCAGGCAGTTCCGTAGGTGTCTCGGACTACAGCCAGAAAACGGACATTCGTAAAATAACCTTTGAACTCAATTACTTGCGCGCACCGGCAAGGTGCGTATGGTGTATGCCCCAATTTAAGGATTAAGGAGCACCAAACCTTTAAGGATTAGCTATGCCTTTCGTCGTAAGGCACGAACAGGAGGGTCCAAACCTGCACTCAATGACCGCCAGGTCATTGAGAAAACACCAGAAGAGGACACAAAGCGGACAGGGATAGGACGCAAATGAGACGACCTAGGACAACGAACGGACCCGGATGCGCCAGAACTAGGACATTCACGCTGCATCACGGCGCGCCCCCTTGAAGTAGCCAACAGCACGACGGCCAGCAGCAGCCACACCGGATGCAGCAGCTCGGGTGACCGGGTTATTCACGGCAGCTCGAGTGAGTCGGTTATTGACGGCAGATCGCGCGCCACGCGCTGTAGCACCGGCCATGCCACGCACGGCACGGGCTTCATGAAGAACACCGAGACTGAGGCCACCCCCCAACGCGGCAGCGATCGAGGACGCCTGCAACAACACCATCACGCCAACCCCGGTGATGATGATGGCGCCTCCCATGTGCCAGCCGATATTGGTCGTTCCCCAATCCAGCCCATCCATGAGGCGGCCATAGATCGACAGCAGCAGGCCGAATACCGCCCCCACGAAAACAATCGTCAGGCCGGCGCCAACTATCTGCCCCATCCACCTATCGAAAAACTGCCGAGTAGGCTCAAACAAGAGGGCCAATATCGCCATCGGGCCAAATGCGGCGAGTAGAGCGAGTAGGAATTTCGCCATGAGGATCAGGCCCCCACCAACGATCAACATGATCGCGGTGCTAAAGCCATAGATCACCGCCAGAACGAGATAGGCGATTCCATCGGACGAGAACAACGAGGATTTCTCGAAGGCCTCCGTCGCCCTGTTCAACCCCTTCTCTCCGGCTGCATCGATGACGTTCGCAGCAGCCGCCGATGGATCACTGAGAATCGCCTGAGTGAACGTATCCGGCACCGTCTGGATGGCGCTGGCGATCTGCGCCTGGTAGAGACCGCCGGCCAGTGCGATCGAGGTGATGATGCCGATCCGCACTGCGCGCCCGAGAAAGTCCATCACCGGCAGGTCGACGGCACCGCGGATGATCGCGAGCCCATACACGATGAAGGACAGGGTGAGCCCTACCGTCACGACCGGAGTCAGTTCCACAATGAGGCGCGCCACAACATCGGACACGAAAACGCTGGTCGCGGCATCCACCTCGGCAAACAGATCCTGGAAAACACTGAACGCCATCTCAGTGCCCCCCTGCGCTAGCCAGGCGGCCGATCACATGGCTACCGCGATGCCGGCGACTGATCTTTGCCGCAGCCTCGAACGCCTCGAAGCGCACCGCCTCCGCGGCATTGCCCCAACGCTCCGGACCATTCCTGCGCTCGCGGCCGGCATAGAACAGCATCCCCGCCTGGTGCGGCAGCAGAACCAAAAACTCGTTCACGTGCGCCATACATCCCCCAATGTCTGATCGAATCCGAACGGTTCAAACATGCAAGGATGATATACGCAAAAAACATCAAAGTGAACTGTAAGTACTTGATACATATGGGACAATTATAGGACAACTATAGGACTAAACCACCAAAATATTGTGGATTGCGCAATCCAGAACAGTGAACGAAGCCGCAAAACATCGGCGATAGCCGGTGGTCGGCCTTGTCACAGAGAGACGTTCAGCAGCCGCAAATAGGGAAAATGCAGGCCCGGTGACCAGCCGGACCTGCTGGGGTCTATCCGGTTACTCGGCCGGTTTCCGGGGAGTGCGCGCCGGCTTCGCGGGTGCGGCCTCGGTCGATGCCTGGGGCGCCTCGGTGGCCTTCATAGCGGCCAGCAGGGCGGCGTTCTGCTCGGTGAGGGCATCCAACTTGCCGGCCAGTCGGGCGGCTTCCTCGCGGGCCTTGGCAGCATCCCTGCGGGCTTCCTCGCGGTCGGCCTCGGCCTTCGCCATGCGTTCGGCGGTGCGTTGGGCTTCCTCGGCGGCGGTCTTGCGTTGCTCCTGGTGCGCTTGCTCGGTCGCCTCGGCCCTGGCCTTCACGGTCGCCAGCTCGCCGGCCAGCGCCTGGGCGTGCTGCTTCTGGTCGATGGCATCGGCGCGCAGTCGGTCGGCCTCGGTGTGGGCGCGGTCCAGCTCGGCGCGCAGCTCGCCGGCCCTGCGCTCGATCTCGACGGCGCGGGCCTCGGCGGTG
>WPCG01112458.1_pt1 | contig 11996 bp, 10 predicted proteins | sample 5403311 | NCBI WGS metagenome assembly WPCG01 (sample SAMN12869467, study PRJNA574797) | sludge metagenome | isolation source: wastewater treatment of Control | place: China:Beijing | collected 2019-05-17 | reverse complement strand
ACGTCTGTCGTTGTAGCCCATTCGCGGCAAAGTTGGAGTTTCAATCCACGCGCCCACGCGGGGCGCGACTCGCAGTTGATGACATAGCCGGTCGGGTTGGAATGGTTTCAATCCACGCGCCCACGCGGGGCGCGACGCGCTACTCAACCGTAAGGGCTGGACCGGTCGCATGTTTCAATCCACGCGCCCACGCGGGGCGCGACTCGCAGTTGATGACATAGCCGGTCGGGTTGGAATGGTTTCAATCCACGCGCCCACGCGGGGCGCGACCGGGTGCGCCGTGTGGCTCACCGACGTCAGCAGGCGTTTCAATCCACGCGCCCACGCGGGGCGCGACCCGGGCTTGGGGTTGTTGGGGGCAGTGGGCGGGTAGTTTCAATCCACGCGCCCACGCGGGGCGCGACGATCCTGCAGCCTTCAAGGGCGACGCAATCGGTTTGGTTTCAATCCACGCGCCCACGCGGGGCGCGACCCGGAAGCCGCAGCGGACCGCAGCGCAGCGAGGACCGTTTCAATCCACGCGCCCACGCGGGGCGCGACCGGGGCACGTCGGCGAGCCGCGCCCGTCGATGAGCGTTTCAATCCACGCGCCCACGCGGGGCGCGACCCTCGTTGTTCCACTCGCAGTCGACCCCGGCAAAGTTTCAATCCACGCGCCCACGCGGGGCGCGACGTTACTCCTGGTGGGTGCCGCGTCAGGCGGCGGTGGGTTTCAATCCACGCGCCCACGCGGGGCGCGACTTTGCGTAAAGACGGGCGACACGACCGACGTCAAGTTTCAATCCACGCGCCCACGCGGGGCGCGACGTTCAATCAGCGTCTTGCCAAGCCCGGTATCTGCGTTTCAATCCACGCGCCCACGCGGGGCGCGACGACTCACGCCATACTTTCGCGCAAGCCCTGCGATGGTTTCAATCCACGCGCCCACGCGGGGCGCGACCGCTACTGATGGAGGTAGCATGAGCGCCATGCAGCGTTTCAATCCACGCGCCCACGCGGGGCGCGACCAGCCGCCGCAGACGCGAGAGCGCAGCGGGAGCCTGTTTCAATCCACGCGCCCACGCGGGGCGCGACCTCAGCCATTGCGGTTACGCCGCCGCTTTCTGTTGTTTCAATCCACGCGCCCACGCGGGGCGCGACTGCCGCGAACGCACGTCCAAATCAAACCCGACACGTTTCAATCCACGCGCCCACGCGGGGCGCGACCCCTCCGTGATTCGCACGCCGTTTGCGTTTTCGAGTTTCAATCCACGCGCCCACGCGGGGCGCGACAGCGGCGAGCGGCGGGCTCGCGCGCCCGTCCGTAAGTTTCAATCCACGCGCCCACGCGGGGCGCGACTCCATGTCCGGGCCGATCGCATGAACTTGGACGACGTTTCAATCCACGCGCCCACGCGGGGCGCGACTATGTCCTCACAACGGCATGAAGACAATACGAAAAATACCGGATCTCAGCGAACCCTGGGGGTATTGCAGTTCGAACACGCAAAGATGGCTCCACGCGGCATTCGAACTCCAAGAGAACCATCGACTTTCAGGGGTTTGCGAACCTGCCCATGTTTGGCCGGCCACTAAAGGTTCGCGCGCGGAAACTCAGAGGATGAGCGGACCGTTCAGGTCGAGCACCGCTTTGGCGCCGACGTGTTCGACCTTGGTCTGCCAGTTCTTGCCAAGGTAGTAGAAGCGCAAGCTGTCCTGCTCCGGGTCGATCAGATCGCACAGTTTGCTCTTGAGAAAGGTCCACTGGGCGAAATCCACCTCGATCTCGAACACGGAATACTGCACCCGCTGGCCGTAGTCCCGGCATGCCTTGGCGATCCGGCGCAGGCGTTTCTGGCCGCTGGCGCTGGTGGTGCTGACATCGTAGCTGACGAGAACCATCATGGCGGCACCTATTTCCACAGAAAGGGCGGATAGGCATCCAGGTCGCCGCGCAGATGCCGGGCGAGCAACTGCGCCTGGATGGCGGGGAAGAGGCCGATGTCGAGCTTCTCGTCGAGGAATACGTGGCGCAATTGCTCACGCTTGCGTTCCTGATAGGCGGTGAGCACCGTCTTGCGCGAGTCCTCCTTCAGCAACACCGCACCGTTGTCCAGGCGCGTGAAGTCGCGTGCGGATACCTGCTTGCGGTTGATCAGCGACAGGGCCAGCCGGTCGGCGAACACGGGGCGGAACTCTTCGACGAGATCCAGCGCCAGGCTGGGACGCCCTGGGCGGTCGCGGTGGAGAAACCCCACGGCGGGGTCGAGGCCGACGGTTTCGAGTGCTGAGCGGCAATCGTGGGTCAGCAGGGTATAGAGAAAGGACAGCAGCGCATTCGCTGCATCGGTGGGCGGACGCCGGCTGCGACCGCCGAACCGCATTGCCGCGTCCGGCACGCGGATAAGGTGATCGAGCACGCCAAAGTAGGCCTGAGCCGCTTCGCCCTCCAGTCCGCGCAGCACGTCGACCGGCGCCTCGGCAAGCAGCCGCGCACCGATGCGCTTCAGGCGCCTGTCGGTATGGGCGAGCGCGTCGCGCGCCTCCGGCGGCAGATCGTCGCCGTAGTCGCGCAGCCCGCGTGACACCACCGCGCGCTGGTTGTGCACCTTGCCCACCAGCAGGTTGCGCACGATGGCGGCGCAGCGCTCCCCGTCGTCGCTGCGTCGGTACTGCTCGCGGCGCAGCAACACGTTGCCGGAGACCGGCCCTTCCACGCGGGCGAGGAACTTGCCGTTGGGGCTCAGATAGCTCACGCAGATCCCCTGCTCGGCGCAGTAGCCGAGCAGGGGCGGCGACACCAGCACACGGCCAAAGCACACCAGGCTGTCGAGCATGTGTGCCGGCAGGCGGGCGCGGGTTTCGCCTTCCACCTCCATGACGATGTTCTCGCCGTCCTTGCGCAGCCACGCGCCTTCGGTGGTCACGTACACGGTGTTGAGCTGGCGGCGCATGCGTCAGGGTTCCTCGGCAATCTGCTCGCGTAGCCAGGCTTCGACGTCCCGCCTCTTGCCGAGCAGCTTGGGTTGGCAAAGCTCGATGAGCGAACAGGCGTCGCAGCGTTTCGCCAGATAGCTCGCCGTTGGTGTTTGCCCCGCACGGATCATCTCGCGCGTGGCCTGTATGGTTTCCAGAGTCAGCTGACGAAGCTCGTCGTCAAACACCACCGTCTGCCGGCGACGTGTCTGACCGTAGAACAAGGCGCCCTCCTCCACCCGGCAGCCGAACATCGCTTCCAGGCACAGCGCCTGCGCGCACAGCTGTACCTCGTCGGCACGGTGGGCCTTGGGGCGACCGCGCTTGTACTCGACCGGCACGGGATGCTCGCCTCCCTCTTCCGCCCGAAACTCGACGACATCCGCCACCCCGGCGATGCCCAGTTCCGCGCTGGACAGCGGCATTGCGGTAATCGTGCGCACGCCGTGGCGGCGCTCGATCTGCGGGGTGTCGGCGCGGTCGTGCAGCAAGCGCCCTTCCGCGGTCTGGCGGTTCTCGGCCCACAGGCGCTCGACGTGGATCAGCGCACACTGGCGCGGGCAGTAGAGATAGTGCTGCAGCGCGGACAGGGGAACGAGGTCGTCGGATTCCTCCATGCTTCGCCCCCCTTCGCTGGCTGCCTTACAGCAGCTCGCGCACGCTCACGCCTTTGGGCATGGCTTCCGCATCGACGCTGACGCGATAGTCCGCAAAGTTGCGCACGGGACGGTCTTCAGTGCCCTCGGCGCGCTGCACCTTGACCGCGTCGAACAGCACGTGCGCCGGGGCATTGCCCATGGCGTTTTCATGCTCAAACACGATCAGCTTGCGCGCTGCCATCTCACCCCTCGCCGCGGAGCGGTCGTGCTCGAACATGTTGATGAGCGCGTTCCACAGCAGTTGCAGGTCGTCATCGGAAAATCCGGTGCGCTCGGCCAGCTTGGCAGAGACAAAACCGTGGGCGCGATACAACCCGTAAGGCAGGATGTGCTTGCGCCCCATGGTGCGGTTGTCGCCGCTTTGCGCTTCGGCTTCCTTCTCGGTGGTGACCGCCATGCGGGTAATGGAGATTTCCAGCGGAAGCACCGGCTCCACCGAGGTAGCGAAGGCCAGTTGCACCGGCCCCCGCACCTGGCCGGCGTTGATGCCGGTGGTCATCACGGCGCCAAAGGTGCGCACGTCGAAGAAGTTGGCGCACATCCAGGCGGTGATCTCGCGCGCCTTGGCCTCGTCCTTGGGCAGCTTCTTGTCCTCCGGCTTGATCTCCAGCGCGTCGTAGGCCCGCTTGTGCTGATTGTTGAGCACTGCCTTTTCCTGCATGTAGATGGCGAAACCGGGGGCGCCGTCCTTGTCCAGCGTGACGAAGTTGCGGATCTTGCGCTTGAGCGCGACATCGGTCACTAGGCCGCAGTTCGTCTCCGGGTCCAGGCGTGGCAGGTTGCCGGCGTCCGGGTCGCCGTTGGGGTTGCCGTTGGTGACGTCGAACAGATAGACGAACTCGTAGCGGTGGGCGATGGCGGTCATTGGTCGGCTCCTTCGGTTTCGATGTCGGTGGGTTCGGCGGATTCGTCGGCGGGCGCGCCCTCGGGCGTGTCGCGGCGCGTGAAGTAGGACTGCGACTGGTGGTAATAGCCGATGGCGAAGCGGCCCTGGTCTTCGATCTTGAGGCTGCGCGGGAACTGGTCGGGCAGGCCGCCTACGATCTCGCGGATGTCTTTCTCCAGGTTCACCGCCTGCCCCATGCGTTCCTTGCGCAGCTTGCCGAGGTGGTTCTGGGTGTTGCGCAACAGCACCGGAAAGATCGAGGCCGGCGTGGCCGATGCCGCGCCGTAGAAGCGGTCGCGAATCGTGGCGTTGACCTGGCCGCCCAGGGCGGCGCGCTGCACGTTCTCCAGCACTGCGAACAGCCGCCCGAGCAGGTAGCCGGGCTGGGTGGATTGCTTGTCGAGACTCACGGGGATCTCCTCCTCGGATGTACGAATGTCCCGGCGCCGTTCGCGCGCCAGAACGCCCTTGCACAAGGCCACGCGCAGGCCGGAGATGTCTCCGTCCGCCCGAAACCGCATGATGGTGTTGGCCAGCAGACTGCGTGGATACGGTCCGCCGCTCAGAATGGCGCGCATCGTCTCGCCAATGACGATGTTGATCGCGTCGTCGACCTTGGGCTTGGCGCCCTCGCGGTGCGGCACCGTTGCCAGCACCAGCCGATACACGGACGGTTCGGTACGCCACGGCAGCGGCTCCAGACGCAGGTCTTCGGCATGCTGGGCGATCCGGCCCGCGAGCACCCCCAGCGTATCCACCTGCCAGAAGCGCACCGACAGGCGCGAGGCATTGGGTGCGAGGCCCAGCACATACATGCGGGTGCCGGGTTCGAGATTGGGAACGAGGTCCGCCACCGGGCGGCCTTTCGCGATGCGGTCCAGTACCGCGCGCACCCGCGCCGCCTCCGAGGCATCATCGGCGGGCGGGCTGAACAGGGTGGCAAGGAGGTTCTCGGCCGCGCTCGCCTGCTGCGCATCGGCGGCTTCGGCCCAGAAAACCAGCGAGGCGTCGCCCACCTGCAGGCGCTGACGGTTGTGTTCGCCCCGGCGCAGCAGATAGTTCAGCGCCGTGGTGTAGGCGAAGGCGGCTGGCTCGGATACCGGTGCGTTGTCGCCCTGGCTCTTGGCATAGGAGGTGAAGGCGTCGAGGTTGAAGGAGACGATGGACGCGCCCGAACTCTGCGCCCCGTTCACTCCCTTGATCGCGGGATGCAGGCGGGCCACCGGTGCCACTTCCCCGCTGACCAGGCAAACCGCCCCGCTTGCCGCCGCTTCCGGTCCCGCGTCGCCTGCGAGCAGCCGGGCGCGCACCGCCCGTGCGGCTGGCCGGTCGTGCAGGAAGCAATACTCGCCGTCCATCCGGAACACGAGGTTGGCGTCGACCATGTCGGCAGGGAAACCACGTGCCTCGAACTGATCCGGCGACCAGCCGCGCAGGAAGCTGAGCAAGGCCTTGAGTCCGGGGTCGTCCTCGCCGGCGAGCACAGTTTCGTGCAATTCGACGAAGGCCTCATGCTCCTTGTCGGTGCGCTTGCTTGTGTTGCTCACACCAAGCACGTAGCTGGTCTTGTCCCACAGCAAGTTGGACTTGATGCCGACCGTGCGTTTTTCGGCCTGCGGCACATTGAGCATCCGCGGCAGGGGCTTCTTGCCGGAGGTGTCGCGAATGTCGTTGACCTGCGCCACATCGCCATCCGGCGTGAGCAGGATCTCGAAGCTGATCTTTTCCGGGCTGCAGCCGGCGGGAGCCACGTCTTCGGCCTGTTGCTCGATCAGCCGCTCGTAATAGCGGTTCAACGCCTGCAGGATCATGACTTCACCTCCTCGCCCTGCCACGGCGGCACGTCGATGACGCCTGCTTTCAACTGCGCGCGGAAGAAGCGCGGCGTCATGTCCCGGGCGAAATCGATGTCGTGCAGCATCCAGCCCAGGTCCTTGTCCGCATCGCGTTCGGGATGCGCGTCGGGCAGTGGATGGTCGTCCTCGATCAACTCGAAGTGGGCGGGAAACTCGCGCACGCCCAGGCAGGGTGCGTGAAAGTGCTGCCCCTTGCGGGCGCGGCGGTTGAAGATGTCCAGATGCTTGCCCACCGAATCGTCCGGCCCGGCTTTGTCGGTGAGTTCGAAGTGGGCCTCAATCACGTAGGCTACGTCGCGCAACACCGTGGCGGCGCGCTGCTGGCGGTCTTCATCGACGTAGGTCGCCAGCCCGGCGGTGGAGCCCGCCTTCATCGCCCTGCTCACATTGCCCGGCGACAGCTTGCTGCCGACCTCGTTGCGACGGATGGACTCAAAGCGCACCGGCTTGAGCACATGGATGCGATCCACCACCCAGCGGATCGCCGGCTTCCAGTGAATGGCCTCCAGGATGCCACGCGCGGCCGACGGCGTGATGACGTCGTAGCTCACCCGCTCCACCTTCATTTCCGGCCGCGTGAAGCAGGCCCGATCGCCCCAGACGTGCAGGCGGATTCCGTAAGTCATCCAATAACCCTCCGAAGTTGGCGTCCCGGGACAGACCGGGACGCCATTCCTCTCAACAGCCACTAGCAAGACACTTTGGTTTCAACCCACGTCATCGGCCCAGCCAAACAAGCAAGACAGCACCAAACACGCTGACGACAAACCACATCAGCAGAGCGGGACGCCATTGGGTCCTGATCTTGAGCTTGACCTCGACCTCAACGTCCGGAGGTCTTTGCGACTCTCGTTCCATGGCGCAACTCCACTGTTGTGCAGTTGCATACTAGGTTCTTGTTACCAGTGAATCAAGTTCCAAAGAGTTTTACTAGTTGAACGTCTAACATCCCCCCCAATTGCCTAGATGATCGTGTTTGCCCAATCCATGAACGCGGGTTCGTCCCACCAGATGCCAAATTCGCGGCTGTAGATGTCCATGTTCACCAGTTCCATGAACTGCTCCCCCCACTTCTCAGGCGCGACCGGCTGAATCGCGCCCGCCTTGCGCAGCGCATCGAAGCCTTTGCGCGGCAGTTGCACCAGGTAGGGCTGTAGCGCCCGCGCGAGGCCACCGCTATTCTCCGCGTAGCGCAGACTCGCGATGCCGCGGCGGCCGTCGTCGTCGAAGGGCACGATGACCGGCATCTGCACCGTATCGATCATGCGGAACTTGGCCGCCAGCGTTTCCAGTGGCAGAGAATCGATGCGGCTTGCCGCGCACAGGCCGAGCAGGTTCGCGGCATCCAGTTCCTTGTCGCCTTTCTGCCAGTAAAGCAGGCGAAAATAGGCCTCGATCGCGGGCGGCGACAGCGGATCGTCGCGGAACTGCGGCTGGCGCATGACCTCCTGCGCGGCCTGGGCAAACTGATGCAGTTCCGGCGGCGGTGCCCAGTCGCTGTTGGCGGTGGCGAACACGCGCACCTCGCTCAGCGCCGCTGCGCGCTCGCCGTTGCGGTTGCAGCGGCCCGCAGCCTGGGCCACCGAGTCCAGGCCGGCCTCGGCGCGGTAGACGGTGGGCAGCGAGATGTCGACGCCGGCTTCGATCAACGAGGTCGACACCAACCGGCAGGGCTCGCCGACCTTGAGGCGTACCCGTACCTCGGCCAGCACCTGGCTGCGATGCTTAGCACACATCAGCGTGGTCAGGTGGCGCGCGCCGGGTTGGTCGGCGAGTGCCTGATACAGGGCGCGGGCGTGGCGGCGATTGTTGACGATGCACAACACCTGATCGAGTTCGCGGAGCTGCGCCGCGAGCGCGTCATCGTCGAGCGTGCCGACGTGGCGCACGCGTACCCGATCCAGCTTACGGAAGAGTTCCGGCGGGTTCGGGGCAAGTTCGCGCACGTTCTCCAGCCCACCGCGAAAATCCGGCGCGTTCAAGGCTGGCTGAGTGGCGGTGCACAGGACGATGCTGCTGCGGTAGTTGCGGGCCAGTTCGTCGATGGCGGCGACCGCCGGCCGCAACAGCTTGAGCGGCAGGGTCTGCGCTTCGTCGAGGATGACCACGCTGCCCGCGATGTTGTGCAGCTTGCGGCATTGCGACGGGCGTGCGGCGAACAGGCTCTCGAAGAACTGCACGGCGGTGGTGACGATGATGGGAGCATCCCAGTTCTCCATTGCCAGCCGCAATTTTTCCCGCGCTTGGTAGCGCTCGGCGTCCGACCGCGGTGGTTGAGCGGCGACAAAGGCGCTGTGATGCTCCAGTACCGCCGCTTCCCCCAGATCCCCCAGCGCAGAACGAAACACCGCCGCGTTCTGTTCGACGATACTGGTGAAGGGAATTACGAAGATCACCCGCCGCAGCCCATGCTGGATAGCGTGATCGAGCGCGAAGGCGAGCGAGGCCAGTGTTTTTCCGCCGCCGGTGGGTACGGTGAGCGAGAACAGCCCGGGCGCGTGCTGCGAGGCTTGGCGCGTATGCATAAGAATGTCCGCGCGAACACGATTGACATCGGAGTCCGCGGCAAAGACGGAGAGTGCGGTGTCAAGCCGCTCGCGCAGCGCTTCCAATGAGGGCGCTTCGAGCGAGCGCGACGTGCTACGGTCGTTGGGTTGGCCGGGAGGGGCGACACGGTCGTAAAAGGCTTCGGTGTCGAGGTAGTCAGCATCCACCAGGCACGAGAACAGCATGCGCGCGAAGAACGTGAACTGGAACATGGCGCGTTCAGCGTGTGGAACAAGCTTGGGTGGGGTGACTTGCTCCGTCAGCACGATCTCGCGCTGCCAGTCGTCCTTCAACGGCGGCAGCCCAAGGCCTTTCAGCCGGTCGCGAAGGGCAGTGCGCTCGACTCCCTCGCTGCCGTTTGCCAAGCCCGCGTGATGGCCGGCAATGCCGTAGGCGAGCAACATGCCGATCGGCCCGAATCGCTCAACCGCGACCATGGCGCCACGGGTAGCATGGTCCACTCGGATCGCGTCCCCGGCGATGCGGCGCTGAAAATCGTCGGTGTACTTGCCAAGATCGTGCAGCAGCCCCGCCACCTCGGCCAGCCCCGAGGCGCCAAACGCTGCAGCACCTTCTCCAGACAGCGCGGCGACCGCCCTAAGATGCTCCGCCAAACCCTGCCAGTCGGACTTATCCTCACGCGAAGTGGAGTGAGCAAAATAGGTCATAATTCGCTGACGCCTCGGGCAGGCTCAAGAATAATGAAATAAAGATAATACAGAGTGCATGCCAGAAGACCAAAGGCAAACCGTCTAGGCCCGTTCGCTGCCTACGCAACCTCATCGGCAAGACGGGCGCTGCGCAACCTGCGCTGACGGACCAGCCTGGTCAGACGACCTCTCTGGCGCGAGCCGGTTCGAAGCAACCGGTTATCGTTCGGAACCGCCAGAGCTGCCATGTCAGTCACAACAAAACACAAGGCTGAAATTGTTGGCTGGCATGTCGATCACCTCGGCCAACCGAAACCCGCAGCGCAGGGCCTCGGACTCGACCGCCTCGAGGTCGCGCACGGCAAAGCGTGGATCGACGCTGCGCAGCCATCCGTCGAACTCGGCGTTGCTCGGCGCGGTGTGGGCGCCGCCGCGGCGATAGGGGCCATAGCAGTACACGACCCCGCCCGCAGGCAAGACCGCGGCAGCCGCGGCAAACAATGCGGGCGTGCTTTCCCAGGGCGAGTAATGCAGGACGTTGATCGCCACGACGGCGTCCGCGGCGTCGACTGGCCAGGGCATGGTGGCCAGGTCGAAGCACAGGGGTGGCAACAGGTTGGCCAGCGCACTGTGGCCTCGCCAGTCCGCGATCGACGCCAGGGCTGCAGGATCGGCCTCGCTCGGCTGCCAGCGCAGCGCGGGCAGATGGCGGGCGAAATGCACGGCGTGCTCGCCCGTGCCGCTGCCGAGTTCAAGCACCAGCCCCTCGGCCGGCAACACGCGTTGCAGCACGGCGAGGATGGGGTTGGCGTTGCGGGCGACTGAGGGTGAATACTGACGGCGGTCGAAGGTCGGCATGGGGCGCGGCGGGTCGTGATGAGGGGAGCGCCGATTATCGCCCGCCGGGCACCTGCTGACAGATTCACTGACGCTGGCGCCAAGGCGGGGATAATGACGCACTTGCCTCCACTGTCCAGCTCCGCCATGACCACCCCCACCAGACCCCTCGCCGGCCTCAAGGTCGTCGAACTCGGCTCCCTCATCGCCGGCCCCTTCGCCGCCCGCATCATGGGCGAGTTCGGCGCCGAGGTGATCAAGATCGAATCGCCCGACGGTGGCGACCCGCTGCGCAAATGGCGCAAGCTCTACGAGGGCACCTCACTGTGGTGGTACCTGCAGTCGCGCAACAAGAAGTCCGTGACCGCCAACCTCAAGCACCCGGACGGGCTGGAAGTGGTGCGCCGACTGGTGGCCGAGGCCGACATCGTGGTCGAGAACTTCCGCCCTGGCGTACTCGAGAAGCTGGGCCTGGGCTGGGAGACGCTCTCGGCACTCAACCCCGGGCTGGTCATGCTGCGCCTGTCGGGCTTCGGCCAGAGTGGGCCGATGGCTCAGCAGCCGGGTTTCGGCGCGATCGGCGAGTCGATGGGCGGGCTGCGCTACGTCACCGGCTTCCCCGACCGCCCGCCGGTGAAGACGGGGATCTCGATCGGCGATTCAATCGCCGCGCTGTGGGGCGTGATCGGCACGCTGATGGCGCTGCGCCACAAGGAGATGAATGGCGGCAAGGGCCAGGTGGTGGACGTGGCGCTCTACGAGGCCGTGTTCGCGATGATGGAATCGCTGGTGCCCGAGTTCGACGTGTTCGGCTTCGTGCGCGAGCGCACCGGTAACATCATGCCGGGCATCACACCGTCCAACACCCACACCACGCGCGACGGCCGCCACATCACCATCGGCGCCAACGGCGACGCCATCTTCCGCCGTCTGATGCTGGCCATGGGCCGCAGTGACCTCGCCGACGACCCCACGCTTGCCGACAACGCCGGGCGCGACGCCCGCCGCGATGAACTCTATGCGCTCATCGACGCCTGGGTGGCAGGCCACGACGAAGCCGACGCCCTCGCCGCCCTGGCCGCGGCCGAGGTGCCTGCTTCGCGCATCTTCTCGGTGACCGACATGTTCGCCGACCCGCAATTCCTCGCCCGCGAGATGCTGCAGAGTGTCAAGCTGCCCGACGGCCGCGACTGCCGCATGCCCGGCGTGGTGCCCAAGCTGTCGGCGACACCCGGTCGCTGCGAGTGGGTCGGCCCTGCCCTCGGCGAGCACACCGACGCCGTGCTGCAGACCATCGGTTACGATGCGGCTGCGATCGCTGCGCTGCGGCGCGACGGCGCGATCTGAACGGTGCCCGGAGTGCTGCACCACCGGGCCTCACTACAACCAAGGAGTATCGATGCAATACGCGAACATCCTGTTCTCGGTCGAGCAAGGCGTCGCCCGCCTGACACTCAACCGCCCCGACAAGCTCAACAGCTTCACTGGCGACATGCATGCCGAACTGCGTGACGCACTGGACCGCGTGCACGCCGACCATGCCACGCGCGTGCTGGTGCTGAGCGGCGCCGGGCGGGCCTTCTGCGCCGGCCAGGACCTCGCCGAC
>WPCG01153936.1_pt1 | contig 12036 bp, 16 predicted proteins | sample 5403311 | NCBI WGS metagenome assembly WPCG01 (sample SAMN12869467, study PRJNA574797) | sludge metagenome | isolation source: wastewater treatment of Control | place: China:Beijing | collected 2019-05-17 | reverse complement strand
GGAGAGGTCCGCGTCGTCCGCCGTGGCGAAGTGCGTGAAGACGCCTTCGCAGACCACCCCCGGCAGCGCGGCGATCCGCGCGACCGTCTCCGCGGCCTCGTCCGGGCGGAAGCCGATGCGCCCCATCCCGGTGTCGATCTTCACGTGGACGAGCGCGTTTTTTCCGAGTTTTTCCGCCGCCGCGGAGAGAGAGCGCGCCATCTCCATGTCGGTGATGGTCGCCCTGATGCCGTGCCGGACGTAGTCGGAGGCCGCGTCGTACGGCGACGCCCCCAGCACCAGCACGGGGTCGACGATCCCCCCTGCGCGCAGTTCGAGCGCCTCGTCCGGCGTGGCCACGACGAAGTGGCGCGCCCCCGCCTCGCGCAGCGCCCACGCCACGGGAACCGCCACCAGGTTGTACGCGTTCGCCTTGATGACCCCGAAGATTTTCGCGGCCGCGCCGCCGTGTTCGTCAAGATGCTTCCGGATTGCTCCATAGTTGGCCCGGAGGTTGTCCAGCCGGACTTCCATCCGTGTTGGGCGCAACGTCATGATGCCACCTCCCCAAAAGATGCGCTCTGCGCGCGTGCATCCATTATATGCCAAAGGACGGCGCGCGGTGTATTCTTTTTCTGCGTCCTCACGGAAGATGAAACTCGGTTTACCGGGCGGCGCCGTCCCTTCCGGGAAGACGCTCCGCTCCCCTACGGATAGAGGTCCGTGCTCAGATATTTCAAACCGGAGTCGCAGACAAGAAAGGCGACCGCGTTCCCCTTTTCGCGCCCTCGCAGAAGCGAGACGGATGCGAAGAGGTTCGCCCCCGACGAAAAGCCGCCGAAGATGCCCTCGTACGCGGCCAGCGCGTGCGCCCCTTCGATCGCGTCGTCGTTGCTTGCGGCGAGGTAGTCCTCCACAAGCGACGGGTCGAGCAGCGGGAGCGTCCGGCTGTACCCGCCCCCCTGAATCTTGTGGTTCGCGTTGACGATCTCCCCTTTGCCCAGAAACGCGGCGGTCTCCGGCTCCAGCAGATAGCAGCGGATGCGCGGATTATGCTTCTTCAGCGCCAGCGAACACCCCGTGAAAGAACCTCCCGTTCCGGCGAAGTCGACGAAGGCGTCCAGCTTCCCCTCCGTCTGCGTCCAGATCTCCTCCCCGGTGTGCAGCTCGTGCGCCCGCACGTTTCCTCTCAGGACGAACTGATCCGCGCGGAACGCCTTCCGCTCCGCGACGAGCGCCTTGGCTCGTTCCTCGACGCGCTCCAGATCCTCTCCGGAGACCTGCCCCGGAGGCGACCCCGGCGCCTGGTCCACCAGCACCACCTCCGCCCCCAGCGCGCGCATCATCCGGGCGCGTTCCATCGAATTCCCCTTCGACATCACCGCGCAGAACGGATACCCCTTCACGCCGCAGACGATGGCCAGGCCAGTCCCCGTATTGCCGCTCGTCAGCTCCACCACGGTCCGCCCCGGACGGAGCGCGCCGCTCTCCTCCGCCTCCTCGATGATCTGCAGCGCGATGCGATCCTTCTTGCTGAACCCCGGATTCAGATACTCCAGCTTCGCGTAGAGCGTCCCCTCAAGATTCCACGCCTTCGCGAGGCGATCCAGACGCACCAGCGGCGTGTTTCCTATGGCTCCCAGAACGCTCGGGAGCGCTTTTTCAAACATGTCGTCTTCCTCCTTATGGTGTACGGCCGCAGGGGCCGGAATACACGAAGCCCCCCGGATCGGTCATCACCGGGGGGCGGAACGTTACAGCTTTTCCTTCAGCCGCGCAAGCATGTCCTCGGTCATCCGGTCGAGGTCGTACTCCGGGGCGAAGCCCCACTCTTCGCGGGCCGCCGAGCAGTCGAGCGAATCGGGCCACGACTCGGCGATCCCCTGACGCAGCGGGTCCACGTCGTAGTCCATCGCGAAACCGGGCAGGAACTTCCTGATGGAGGCCGCGATCTGCTCCGGCTCGAAGCTCATGGCCGAGATGTTGAAGGCGTTCCGGTGGACCAGCTTCGCCGGATCGGCCTCCATCAGGCGGACGACGGCGTTCAGCGCGTCCGGCATGTACATCATGTCCATGTACGTCCCCTGCGCGATGAAGCTGGTGTAGCTCCCCTTCCTGATCGCGTCGTAGTAGATGTGCACGGCGTAGTCGGTCGTGCCGCCGCCGGGGAGCGCCTCGTAGCTGATCAGGCCGGGGAAGCGCAGGCCGCGGGTGTCCATGCCGAATTTCTTGTGGTAGTAGTCGCACAGCAGCTCCATGCCCACCTTCGCCACGCCGTAGACCGTCGTCGGTCGCTGGATGGTGTCCTGCGGCGTGTTCTTCGAGGGCGTCGACGGGCCGAACGCCGCGATCGAGCTGGGGAAGAAGAAGGCCGCGCCGTGTTCGCGGGCCGCCTCCAGCGCCGCGCACGTGCCGTTCACGTTCACGTCCCACGAGAACATCGGGTCCGCCTCCCCCCGCGCCGAGAGAATCCCCGCAAGGTGGAGCACCGTGTCCGCGCCGAACGAGCGCAGCGTCCCGGAGAACGCCTTCGGGTCGCGCACGTCGAGCGCCGCGAACGGACCGCCCTCGGACGCCGCGCCGGGCGTTTTTCGAAGATCGGTCGCCAGCACGTTTTCGGTTCCGTAGAGTTTCCGCAGATGGACGACCAGCTCCACGCCGATCTGTCCGTTGGCCCCCGTCACAAGAATCTTCTTCATTTTATGATCCCCATCGCTTTGCCCACCGCGGCGAACTTCTCCACCGCGAAGCGCAGGTCGTCCTCGGAGTGCGCCGCCGAGACCATCGCCCGGATGCGCGCCGTACCGCGCGGTACCGTCGGGAAGACGATCGCCGTGGCGAACACGCCCGCCTCGAAGAGCTTCGCGCTGAACGCCTTCGCATCCGACGCCTCGCCGATGATCACCGGCGTGATCGGCGTCTCGCTGTGCGCCGTGTCGAAGCCAAGCGCCTTCAGCTCTTTTTTGAGGAAGTTGCCGTTGTGCCACAGCTTCTTCACCAGATCCTCGCTCTGCTGCAAAATCTCCACCGAGGCCAGGTTCGCCGCCACGTCGGGGATGGTGAGCGCGCTACTGAAGAGGTTCGTCCGCGCCTTCTGACGGAGGTAGTCCACCAGCGTGGCGCTCCCCGCCGCCATGCCTCCCATCACGCCGAACGCCTTCGACATCGTCCCGATCTCCACGTCCACGCGGCCGTGCAGTCCGAAGTGATCCACGATGCCGCGGCCGCCCCGTCCCAGCACGCCCTCGCCGTGCGCGTCGTCCACCGCGACGATCACGCCGTGCTTCTCGCACAGCTCCACGATCTCCGGCAGCTTCGCCACGTCGCCGTCCATCGAGAAGACGCCGTCCGTGATCAGCAGCTTCTTCCCTGCGAAGCCGTCGTACTCCTTCAGCTTTTTCTCGAGGTCGGCCATGTCGGAGTGCTCGTAGCGCACAACCTTCGCCTTCGTCAGCTTGCACGCGTCGATGATGGAGGCGTGGTTCAGCGAGTCGCTGAAGATCAGGTCGTCCGCCGAGTTCGCCAGCGTCGGAATCACCGCCAGGTTGGCGCAAAAGCCCGACTGCACCACGATGGCCGCCTCCGCGCCCTTGAACGCGGCCAGCTTTTTCTCCAGCTCGATGTGCGGGCTCATCGTCCCCGCGATGGTGCGCACCGCGCCGGGGCCGACGCCGTACTTGTCCGCGTACTCCTTCACCTTGTTCACAAGGCGTGGATCGTTGCACAGCCCGAGGTAGTTGTTCGAGCAGAGGTTCAGGTACTTCTTTCCGTCGATATGGACCCACGCCCCCTGGGGGCTTTCAAGAGTCCTGATAGTGCCGTAGAACCCGCCCTGCTTCATCGATTCGAGTTCTTCGGTCAGAAAATTCATGGGAACGGCCATCGAGATCACTCCTTTTTTGGATATGGCGCTCTTCATGTAAAGTATGCTGATATCCGACTCTTGCTGTCAATGAAGTATAATCTGGGGGGCGTTCCTATAATATCGCCTGCAAAAAATATATTTTCCGGGAGGACCCGTACCATGAACGAAGAGATGACCCTCGAAAGCCTTGCGGCGCGGAACGCGGGAGACAGCTCCGCGCCTCACTACATCGCGGGGGTGCTGCGGGAGGCCATCTACCGCGGACTCCTTCCCGAGGGCAAACCGCTGCACCAGGCCCAGCTCGCCCTCCGCCTCGGCGTGAGCCCAATCCCCCTGCGCGAAGCCCTGCGCCTGCTGGAGACGGAGGGATTGATCGCCTTCCAGGGGTACCGGGGAGCCATGGTCACCGCGCTCTCGCTGGAGGAAGCCCGCGAGCTGTACGAGATGATCTCCGCGCTGGAGACCAGCCTGATGAAGATCGCCTTTCCCCGCATCACCCGCCGCGTCGTCGAGGACGCCGCCAAGGTGCTCGACCTGATGGAGCGCGAGCCCGACTGCATCAAGTGGCGCGACCTCAATCAGATGTTCCACAACCTCTTCTACGAGCCCGCAGACCGCCCCCTGACTCTCGACATGCTCGCCCGCCTGCGCCAGAAGACCGACCGCAACATCCGCCTCCACCTCGCCTCCATGAGGGACGAGTCGCAGCGGCAGCACCGAGCCATCCTCGACGCCGTGACGGCCCGAAACCTGGACGCCGCGCTGGAGGCGCTGGCCGCGCACCTGGCGTACACGTCGAACGACCTGCAGTCGTGCATGCGGCGCGGGTAAAGAAAAAATTCCGATACATCAGTTTTTTGCTAAAATAACATAGTGTGCTTATGATATGATATGAGTAGAATTTGGCATTTATTTTTTTCTTGATTATGAAAAAATAGGAGGGGCTATGCGAATCTTAATTCCTGGGTTAGCAATAGGGACGGAATTAGGTTTTTGTAACGCGCATAACTGTGATATCACGTGGATTGCCCAATATCCATCTATCTTACTTTGGATTGACAAATTGATAGTATCAGAGCTATCGTGGTGCTCTATGGTGGAAAATCGGATGGATAAGCCGTTTGAGCGTTCATTGTCTATTATAATGCAAATAGCTCAAAATAATGGATTGGTGGAAATCGTAAATCCAAATCAGGTGTTTAACAATACTTTTAAAGAAACCTTAGGGAAGTCGTTGCAAAGCGATCTTAATAGACTTGCCACACTATTTCCAGAAAAAGTTGATATCAAAACGCATTCAATGATTGAAATCAACGGTCAAGAATATTGTGTGCCGATGCTTTTGTCTGCTTACGCCTCATTGGCTCTCGCTCAAGAAACAAATTCTCATTGTATGTTTGGTGAAAGAACATTGAATTATTTTAAGTATAAGAATGGGCTGGAGGTATTTTCGCAGGGTATTTATTTAAGAGATTTTGAATCATTCCGGACTGTCTTTGAAGGTGCTTTGCCCTGTTTGGATTTGTTTCCTGATTATGTTATAGAAAGCATGGAAAAAGAAAGTCGTTGTATTGGATGTTTAAAGCATTCTACTTGTAAGGATAGGTATCTTTTAGATGTTGAGCGTAATATAAAGGAAATTTTAAAAATGCGACATTGCGATGAGATTACATGCATGATAAAGGAAATGAAAAGAATAATAACTTGTTATAGGCAAGATCCTTCAGTATCTCCAGAAGAGATTTTTGTAGATTTTCTCTCAAGAAAGGAATTCCTTGAACGAAGGATTCGATCATATTTTCCCAAGATTCGAAGGTGGTGTCATTTGGGTATGATGGTATCTGCTCCCGTGTGCTTATTAGGAAGCATAAAATCACATTCCCTTGCAATCGGAGCTGCAGCGGTTGCTGCGGCATCAACAATGGCATCTGAAGGTTTGAAATACCTCGAAAGCAAGTATAATTGGATTTTCTTTTCTAATAAAATTAAGGATGATGGGAGGTCTTTATAATTATCTAGGGAACCTCTGAATAAAAGTGATCTGGCCTCGCAGGAACTTGATGCAATCGAGTTCAATGAAGAGGAAAACCCTTTACTTTGATCAGATCTTCTCTAGATTAGAATTAGAATGGGAAACTCGGAAACATCGTGCGTCGCTAAAATCCGAAAAAAAGTAAGCCCTCCTATGTGGTTTTTCGGGTGGAGCGATCCAAAGAAGAAATCGAGGTGAGGTATGTTGGAACACACGAAAACGCTCCTTACTGACGAAGAGTCCGTTTGCGTTATTCTGCCGAAGGCCGGTTTTCTCCGCTTTCGGCAGCCGACGTGGGTTTTGGTCGAGGATGAGAATGGCGAATCGCAGGAAGACCTTGTCCTGTGGGAAGAGAGTTCCGTCTTCCCTCGCGACAACGCTCCGGGTGTGTTTCTCGCCGGAGCCCGTTATCGGGAGGATCTGTCGAAGCGCGCGCTCGCGGAGATGACGGGGATTCCTCGACGCCATATCTCCGAGATGGAGAACGGCAAGCGCCCCGTCGGAAAGGCGAACGCCCGCAAGCTGGCCGGAGCTCTGAATGTGGATTACCGGATGTTTCTGTAGCGCTGCGCACGATCTCTATCGGAACGCCTTCCGAATCCTCGGCCAGGGAGTTGTCAGTACACGATAGGCCGGATTCCCTGATCTACCTCTACGGCTATGATCCCTTGCCCTTTTTCCGCCTTTGGCGCATACTGTTGAGCAAGGAAGATAAGGAATTCCTTACATACGAGGGGGGAAAGCATAATGGAGCTTGCGAAGATAACGTCGAAGGGGCAGATCACCATTCCCGTCGATATCCGGCGGAAACTTGGGGTCAAAGAGGGCGACAAGGTGCTATTCGTGGAGGAAGCCGGGAGGATCTACATTCTCAATTCTTCGATGGAGGCTCTCAGAGAAGCGCAGGCCGCATTCTCGGGCGAGGCCGAGCAGGCAGGGTTGAAGAGCGAGGAGGATGTCGTCGCTCTGATGAAGGAGTTTCGGAGCGAAAGAACGGTGGAGTAACATGCGGGTGATGCTGGACACCAATGTGCTCGTCTCTCTGCTTTTGTTTCCCAATGAACGCATGAACGCCATGATGGAGCGCATCTTCTCGGAGCATGAGCTTATTTTGTCCTCATTTGTTGTGAGCGAACTGAAAGATGTTGTACAACGAAAATTTCCTGCAAAGGCGAGAGTGGTTGATAGACTCCTGTTGAAAATGAGTTACAACCTCGTGTATACGCCGGATGAAATGGACGAAGCGCTGTTCGACATCCGTGACAAAAAGGATTACCCAGTTCTCTACACGGCGATCATCGAGGATGTTGATATCTTCGTTACCGGAGACAAAGACTTTGCCGACATCGAAATCGAAAAGCCGGTAATTTTGACCCCCGCCGATTTTATCGCACAATACCTCTGATTGAAGTCCGATTACTGATCTGCGTCGTGATTCATCCAAGACAAGGGGGTATACACTATGAATTTCCGCGATCATTTCAAGGAAATGATGAAAGACCCTGAGTTCGCCGAAGAATACAAGGCGCTTGAACCGGAATACGAGATTCTGGAGTAGCTTTTGTCGGCGCGGGCGGAGAAGAACATGACCAGAAGGGGCCGGCCGGGATCACCGGCATTCCGCAAGACCATATTTGCAGAATTGAGAACGCTGATTCCAGCCCTTCGCCGGCGTACTTGAAACGCATCGCCGCAGGGCTTGGCAAAGAGCTGCATATAGAGTTCCGATGAGAACGGACGACATCGCATCGTCACTGTGGAATGACGACCTTGTACGTCGGGAGGAGAGTTTCGTCTTCCCTCGCGAGAACGCCCCGGGCGTGTTTCTCGCAGGAGCCCGCTATCGGGAGGATCTGCCGCAGCGCGCGCTCGCGGAGTTGACGGGGATTCCTCGGCGCCATATCTCCGAAATGGAGAACGGAAAGCGCCCCGTCGGAAAGGCGAACGCCCGAAAGGCGAACGCCCGAAAGCTGGCCGAAGCCCTGAACGTGGACTACCGGATGTTTCTGTAGCGACTGCGCACGATCTGTATCGGAACCTCTTCCGAATACCTGGCGGGGCCTCGTCGGCGAGATGATTGTCCAGTTCGTCCTCCAGCTTTTGTATGTACTCGGCATCCTCCGCCGGTACGATGGCGAATACCGGAAAATCACCGCAAAAAACGCCCCTCCGAAGAGGGGCGTACGTTCAGCTTGCGAATCTCCGAAGTTCCTCTTCCGTCAAAGAACTCGGGTCCCGGCCGTTCTCCCTGCACCATTCGTCGAGTTCCCGGACTCTGATCCGGGGCGCGCCTTCCGGCACGGGAACGGTCATCCGTCCGTCCGTCAGAACGGACTCGAGATCGATATGCTCTTCGGCAAGCGCTACTTTCTCCCTCGTCATTTCAAGACCCTCCTTCCGTGCATGTACTTCTCTATCAGTCTTTCGGCGGACTCCGTATTCAGGTACATCCGCGCGCTCGATCCAATACGAACGGCTCCGAGCGCTTCCCGGTAGTGTTCGATCAGCGCCGTCTTCGATTCGAAAGAGACGAAACCGTCGAAACCGCTTTCCATGCTCAACTGTGCCGCGATCGCGAAGAGATGCGCGCCGACGCCTTTCATCTTTCCTTCGTCGCCGACGTTGTCGGGTGCGGACTCCGCGAGGTGGACGAATACGAAAAGGTTCTCGCAGTCCCTTTCCATCGACACCAGTCCCTGTATCGCCGTATCGTTTTCGAGAGTCAGCTTGAAGACATACCGGCCCGAGGCGAGTTCCCTTCTCCAGTCGAACTTCCAGCCGTCCTTGTGAAGGTGCGCAACATCGGCGGCGGAAGCCTGCGAGAATTCCGTTTCAATATCTCTGCCCGTCGCTTTCTCTCGAAGGCACGATGTAATTTCGTCGATTTCGATGTCCACTCTTTTCATTACACTCCATTATACCATTACGCATGAGCGTTGACGCCGCTCCCCTTCCTGTAGCGCGGGTAAAGCCAGACGCCTCTTTCGGCCAGATACGGAGCGAGAACGATCTCCGCGATGGCGCGTTCCGTCTTCCCTCGCGAGAACGCTCCGGGCGTGTTTCTCGCCGGAGCCCGCTATCGTGAGGATCTGTCGTAGCGCGTGCTCGCGGAGTGGACGGGAATTCCTCAGCGCCATATATCGGAGATGGAGAATGGAAAGCGCCCCGTCGGAAAGAGGGATATCTGACTGAGACGTTTTTTAAAGAAAAGTCCCTGGATTACGGAAAAAGTGTACTGAGCAAAAGTCGGTGAAGGGGGCTATTTCGTGGTCTGCGGTCAGAAGCTGCCCCTCGGTTAATTTCGCAAGCGTGAGCGCAAAGCAGTCGGCAAGAGCGATGCGTGTTTTTTGGCTGAAAGACTGTGCTTTCAATTCGGATACGAGGCGTCAGAGAGGTTCGTCCATCAACTCGTAGATTCCAATACCAAGTTCCCGGATATCGGCCAGAGCTTCTTCCGCGAGACGTTCTCCTCCCTCACGCCGAAGAAAATCATAACGTACCTCGCACCAGTTAACGGCGTGTATCAGAGCTATGTTGGAGGAGACCACTTTTTCGGCCACGATGCTATGCCCCGGCTCTCTCCGTAGCAGGGCTATAAGGGCGCAGGCATCAAGAACGACTACCATGACTCGATGTCGTTGTGTTTCTCGCCTAAAAATTCATCTGTCGGCGTGAGCGCATTCCGGTATTTTCCGCAGATGTTTTGAAGTACGGTTAACTGCCGGAGGCGATCCGATTCCGTTTTTTTGCTTTCAAGCTGTATCGTCATCGCTTTTTCCACGGCGAGCGCTTCCTTTCGACTACAATCTTGAAATTATTATAGCACGCATCCATATCGCTGAAAAAGAATCTCTATCGGCGTGCCTTTCGAATCCTCGGCCAAGGCCTCGTCGGCAAGACGGTTGTCCAGTTCGTCCTCCAGTTTTTGCATGTACTCCGCATCCTCCGCCGGTACGATGGCGAATGCCGGTTTTCCTTTGCGATACAAAACCGTTCTTCCCCCGGAGCGGGCCGAACGAATGGCCTCTCTGAGGCTGTTCCCGAGAGCAACGGGCATAGAAAAACCTCCCCGGAAAGTGAAATTGTTTCTTTGCTTGGTAATTGAAATAAGCAGAGCGTGAACAGGTCGGTATGAAATGAGCTTGAGGCGGAGCTAACCGTTACGGGCGTGGCGTATCTCTTCGTCGATATCCTCCATCGTCATTCCGTCGACTCCCTTCTCGACAGCGAAGGAGCGCACTCGCTCCACCGCCCTCATCGCTTGCGCCTGTTGAAAGCACGCCCCCGCGATGGCGCCGGTGTTTCTCCACGAGAGGACCGAATGCCCTTCCCTTTCGTACCCCTCGTCTCCGCCGTAGATCAGAAACGTCTTTCCGGCGCTCTCGCCGGCGATCTCCTTCCAGCGTCCGATCGCCCGGAAGAACTCGCGGGTCACTGTCTTTCCGGATTTCACCTCGACAGCGTCCAGAAAACCGTCGTTTTCGATCAGGAAGTCGATTTCGAAGCCGCTTCGGTCGCGCCAGAAGTAGAGTTCGGGCTCGCGCCCTTCGTTGAGACGCGCCTTCAAGAGTTCGACGGCGATCATGTTCTCGAAGACGGCGCCTCGCAGGGGGTGCGTTTCGAGCTGCTCTTGGCTCCGGATACCGAGAAGGTGGCAGAGCAGTCCGGTATCGTGGAAGTAGAGTTTCGGGGTCTGGAGGAGGCGCTTATTGAAGTTGCGGAAATAAGGACGGACAAGAAAGACGATGGAGCCGGTTTCCAGAATGGAAAGCCACGCTTTGGCGGTGTTGTGGACGACGCCGCACTCCCCCGCCAGAGAAGAGAAGTTGACGAGCTGCCCGGCCCTCCCGGAGCACAGGCGAAGGAATCGCTGGAAGGTGGAGAGGTCGCGGACGTTGAGCATCGAGCGGACATCGCGCTCAAGGTAGGTCGCGGTATAGTTGGCGAACCATGCGGTGCGCTCCACTGTGCGGGTGTGCAGCGGAGGATAGCCGCCGGACAAGATCGCTTCATCGGCGCTTTCGGGGAGCAACCCGGCGCTTCGCAGTTCGTCGAAGGAGAAGGGAGGGAGCTGCAGGAGCGCCGTTCTGCCGGCAAGGCTCTGTGCGATGCTCTCCAGAAGGTGAAAGTGCTGCGAGCCGGTGAGAACGAAGAGCCCCATCCTTCCGTCGAGGTCGATCCGTCCTTGAAGATAGGAAAAGAGCGACGGGGCGCGCTGCGCTTCGTCGAGGAGAGCGCCGTCGGGGAGGCGATCCAGAAACGAGCGGGGATCATTCTCCGCGAATTCGCGCTGATCGGGATCCTCCAGCGAGACGTACGGTTTCTCCGGAAAGAGATACCGGGCGAGCGTGGTCTTCCCGGACTGTCTCGCGCCGGTCACGGCAAGGCAGGGGAAGCCTTCCATCAGTTTTAAGGCCGTTTTTTCCATTTTTCGCGGGATATACATCCAACATCACCTCGTTCATGCTCGTTCTTCGGCGGCAGGGCCGCTGTACAAAGAGGAGGGTACCTGATTTAGGGCTGATTGTCAATTCAATTGCCAATCAGCCGGAGTGCGGTGTTCCGTGGGCGCCCTGAAAAGAACGCGACGAGGTCGTCCCGTTTCACTCCCAACTCTCCGTATCCGTTGCGGCTTCGATGAATTCAAGCAGCTCGCGCCCCTGCGGATCATCGCGAATCATGCACGATTGCCTCCATCATTGAGTTTTCGTAGAAGGCGCTCTTGCCCGTAGCACCGCTTTCGATGTATACTCTCACAAAAGACTGAGCCATAAAACAGTGAATTATAATTCAGTGTTTTATGGCTCATGAAATACAGGGGGGTGCGCGATGCTTATCGGACGGGAGCGGGAGTCTCGTTATTTCAAAAAGAAGGCGGCTTCGGAGAGAGCGGAGCTGCTTGTTCTGTACGGTCGGCGGCGGGTAGGTAAAACTTTTTTGCTTTCGAATCTCTTTCCGGAGGCCCTCTTCTTCAGCGCCGATCTTTCCGACGTCCATCTTCAGACGGCTCGTTTTTCGGAGGAGGTGAAGCGCAGGCTCGGTCTTCCGGCGACGCTCGCCGTCGTGACGTGGGACGAACTCTTCGCGCTTGTTGAAAACCTCGTCCGCTCCCGCACCCTTCAGGGCGGCGGAAGATTCGTCTTCGTGTGGGACGAGTTTC
>WPCG01152077.1_pt1 | contig 12039 bp, 9 predicted proteins | sample 5403311 | NCBI WGS metagenome assembly WPCG01 (sample SAMN12869467, study PRJNA574797) | sludge metagenome | isolation source: wastewater treatment of Control | place: China:Beijing | collected 2019-05-17 | reverse complement strand
CGCCGGCGGCGCGCGCCGGCAAGCTCAGCTTCAACGAGAAGCGCGAGCTCGAGGCCCTGCCGGTGCGCATCGGTGAGCTGGAAGCGGAGCAGGCTGCCCTCCATGCGCGCATGGCCGATCCGGCGCTGTATCAGAACGCACCGCAGGAAGTGGCGCAGTGCAAGGCGCGCCTGGAGGCCATCGACGGCGAGCTGGAGGCCGCAATGCTGCGCTGGGAGGCGCTGGAGACGCGCGCCGGGGGGTGAATCAGAACTCGCCGAGGGCGGCCACCAGCGCGGCTGCGACGACCGCGCCGAAGAACACCAGAAGGTGGAACAGTGCCCACCAGCGATAGCGCCGGGCGAGGCGCTGGGGGTCGAGGTCGGAGATCAGGTAGAGACGGCGCCCGGCGGGTTTGCGCATCACGTGGGCCTCGGGGGCGGCAAGCACCTCGCGCTGGCGGGCGAGGACCTCGCGGCGGGCCTGGGCGCGCGCCAGTTCCCACTCCTGCAGGCTGATCTCGCCGTCGCCATCGAGATCGAAACGTTCCAGCAGCTCCTGCGGGCGGGTCTTCCAGTCGGCGAGCAGTTCGCCGACCTGGCGCGAGGTGTCGAGCTGCGGCGAGATGCTGCCGACGGTGGAAAACTCGCCGATGACATAGAGCGGGTCGTGCTCGATCAGTGACCACTGGGTGTGGCGCTCCTGGCCCTGGGGGAAGACGTCGCGACGCTTGACCAGCATCTTGGCGCCCTCGGGATCGACCGCGCATTCGCCGCTGCCGTCGTCGAGCAGGAAGGAGACCTCGCTTTCCTGGGTGCCGGCGCGATACCACTTGCCGTCGGCGCGCCGGCGTTCGGTGACCACCCGGTACCACAGCACCGGCAGACCGTTGATCGGTGAGCGCAACGGCGGGCCGGCGAGCGGGCGGCCGCGGCCGCGCAGCTCGGTATAGCCCTGCGCGGCCGAGGCGATCCGCGCGGTGGGGGTGTCGGCGATCAGGCGGGCATGACGCAGCGAGCGCCACCAGCCATAGAGACCGGTGAGCAGCAGCAGGGCGATGGCCGTCAGGGTGCCGAGGTCGCGGTCCAGACGCAGCGCGACGAACACCAGGCCGAGCTGGATCAGCGGCAGGCTGATGTTGCCGAGGTCGCGGCGCAGGCGGGTCAGCATGCTGCGGGGATCAGGCGCGGAACAGCGCCTTCACGTCCACGTCGGCGGTCTCTGCGGCGGCAAAGCGCAGCAGCGGCTGGGCCTGGTAGCCGAACAGGCGGGCGACGAGGAGGTCGGGGAACTGCTCGATGCGGATGTTGTGCACATTGACCGACTCGTTGTACCACTCGCGGCGGTCGGCAATGGCGTTCTCCAGCGCGGTGATGCGGGTCTGCAGCTGCATGAAGTGTTCGTTGGCCTTGAGCTCCGGATAGGCCTCGGCAACCGCGAAGATCTGCCCGAGGCCGGCGCGCAGCATGCCTTCGGCGGCACCCAGGGCGGGCACGTCGTGATCCTCGCGGGCGCTGGCAACGCGCGCCCGTGCCTCGGTGACGCGCACCAGGGTGTCCTGTTCGAACTGCTGGTACTGGCGGCATACCGCCACCAGCTTGGGCAGCTCGTCATGGCGCTGTTTGAGCAGCACGTCGATGTTCGACCACGCGCGGGCGACGTTGTGCTTGAGCTGCACGAGGCCGTTGTAGATGACGATGCCGTAGATCAGCAGCACGACGATGGCCGCTGACAGCAAGGCGCCGGAAACGCTCATCACTGTATCCTCCCTGTTCCCGCGCGCATCTTATACTCGAACGGCCGCGGCATCATGCTTGCGGTGCCTTCAGCAATGACGATCGAGGCCATTGCCCGGCAAGCACCCACGCGCCAGCGCGGCCCGATGACGGGCTGTTGCGGCGCTGTTGCGGTGTGCGGTCCGCCTGCCGGGGCAAAGGCCAGAGCCACAGGACAGCGATCTTGACCCCAGCCGATGCCTCCCTGCCGCTGCTGCGCCGCCCCGCCGTGGTGCTGGCCTGCGGTGCCCTGATCCTCACCCTGGCGATGGGGGTGCGCCATACCGGTGGACTCTTCCTGCCGCCGATGACCGCCGATCAGGGCTGGTCGCGGGAAACCTTCTCTTTCGCGATCGCCCTGCAGAACCTCATGTGGGGCCTCTTCCAGCCCTTTGCCGGGGCTTTTGCCGACCGCTGGGGGGCGGGGCGCACGCTGGCCGGCGGGGCGCTGCTGTACGTGCTCGGGCTGGTGATCATGGCGCATGCGGACAGTGCGCTGGGCCTCAATGCCGGGGCCGGCCTGCTGGTCGGCATGGGGCTGGCCGGCACCACCTTCAGTGTCGTGCTCGGCGTGGTCGGCCGCATGGCGCCGCCGGAAAAGCGCAGCCTGTGGCTGGGTATCGCGAGTGCCGGCGGCAGCTTCGGGCAGTTCGCGGTGCTGCCGGTGGGGCAGGCGCTGATCGTCGGTGTGGGCTGGCAGTCGGCGCTGCTGTGGCTGGCCCTCGGTGTGGCGCTGATCATCCCGCTGGCGCGCGCGGTCACCGGCACCGCGGGGAGCAACCATGGCAATCAGACCTTCGGCGAGGCGCTCAACGAGGCCGCGCGCACGCCGAGCTTTCACTTCCTGTTCTGGAGCTTCTTCGTCTGCGGCTTCCAGACCGCCTTCATCATGCTGCATCTGCCGGCCTTCGTCGTCGATGGCGGGCTCTCGGCCAACATCGGCATGACCGCGGTGGCGCTGATCGGCCTGTTCAACATCGCCGGCTCCTTCCTGTCTGGCTGGCTGGGTGGGCTGTACAGCAAGAAATGGCTGCTGGCGTGGATCTATGCGCTGCGCGTGGTCGCCATCCTGGCCATTCTCTTCCTGCCGCTGAGCCCCGTGGTGCTGTATGCCTTTGCCGCCATCATGGGCTTGCTGTGGCTGGGCACGGTGCCGCTTACCAACGGCCTGGTGGCGCAGATCTTCGGTCTCAAGTTCGTCGGCATGCTGTACGGCATCGTCTTTCTCGGCCACCAGATCGGCGGCTTCCTGGGGGCCTGGCTGGGCGGGCGCATCTTCGACGCTTCCGGCAGCTATGAGCAGGCCTGGTGGCTGTCGATCGGTCTCTCGGTAGTGGCGGCGCTGCTCTGCCTGCCGGTGCGCGAGCGTGCGCTGGTGCGCGCCGGGGCGGCCTCATGAGGCGCTCCGTGCGCGTGCTGCTGCGCCTTGCCCTGGTGCTGGTGGCGCTGGCGGTGCTCGGCGCGCTCTTCGTCGCCTATCAGCAGCCGGAACTGCTGATCGATTTCACCAATCTGGTGTTCTGCGGCTGAGAGGGCGTTCAGCCGCCGACAAAGCGCGGAATGGCCTCGGCGGGGGCGCCGAGGCGGGCGAGCAGCTGTTCGCGGCCGAGGTGGATGAGGCGTTCGATGGCGGCAATGTCATCGGGCAGCGCGGCGTCGTCCCAGCCGTGGGCGACGTGGCGGGCGAAATCGGCGGCCAGCAGGACGTTGCGCACGCGCGGGTTGTCGGCCTTGTTCTCGTTCATCAGGTCGATCAGCAGTTCGGGCAGCTTCCAGGTGTGCACCAGGGCGATCTGGATTTCCTTGGCGGTGGCGCCGAACACCGCACGCTGGGCGACCACGCTGCGCAGGTTGCGATCGCGGCGCTGCAGTTCATAGACCTCGGCGGTGAGGGCCGGGGCGCAGATCCAGCAGACGATGTCGGCGGTTTCCAGCAGCAGTGTGGCGACGGTGATCTCGTCCACGTCGAGGTCGTGGCGGACGATGGCCCAGTCGCGCGCGAAATGCGCCGCACGGCGTGCGCGGCCGATGACCTTGAGCACGCCGAGGAGGGCCTTGGGGTGGGCGGCGAGGGTGTCTTCGACGGTGGGCAGTTCGGCGAAGATGCGGAAGAAGGGCTCCAGCCCCATCATCATGATGGCGCGGTCGATGGTGGTGATGTCGTGGTTCTGGGCCTGCCGGCGATGGGTCTGCAGGTAGGTGAGCAGACGGATGGTCATCAGCGGGTCGCGCAGCACCGTGGCGGCGATGCGCTTGCCGCTGAGCTTGTCCATCTCGCCCTGCATCTCGGCCAGCTCGACGACGGTGCGGCGCAGCACCGGCAGGGGGCGGGCGGAGAAGTGGGCGACGTAGGCGTCGACGGAATCCAGTGCTTTGTCGAGCAGGGCCATGGGCTGCACCTGTGGTGTTGATGAGTCGATTATCGACCGCTGCGTCGGGAATGCAAATGGCAGAACGCGGAAATTGCGTGTCGGCGCGGAGCTGACGCGCGATTTCGCTATAATCCACGGATATTCTTCGCCGAAAAGCGTATTGCCTTGTGCATGCGCGCGGCTCCGGGAGATTCGTCGTGACGCCCTCATTCAAGGCCCTGCTGATCGAACAGGATGACCAGCGCAAGGTCGTCTGCGCGCTGCAGCCGTTGACTGTCGACCAGCTCGATGCCGGCGAGGTGCTGATCCGGGTGCGCTATTCCAGCATCAACTACAAGGATGCCCTGGCCGCCACTGGTGCCGGCAAGATCATCCGCCGCTTTCCCTGTGTGGGCGGCATCGACATGGCCGGCGAGGTGGTCGACAGCGCCGACGCGCGCTTCCGCCCCGGCGATGCGGTGATCGCCACCAGCTTCGATATCGGCGTCGCGCATCACGGCGGTTATGCCGAATATGCGCGCGTGCCGGCGGCCTGGGTAGTGCCCCTGCCGGCAGGGCTGGATCTCTTCGAGGCCATGGCGCTGGGAACCGCGGGCTTCACTGCGGCGCTCGGCGTGGTGCGCATGGAGGATAACGGCCTGGCGCCGGCAAACGGCCCGGTGCTGGTCACCGGGGCCACCGGGGGCGTCGGCGGGCTGGCCATCGACATGCTCGCCCGGCTGGGCTATCACGTCGTTGCGCTGACCGGCAAGGCCGCCGAGAGCGACTACCTGAAGGGCCTCGGGGCGGCAGAGATCGTGCTGCGTTCGAGCATCGACTTCGACAAGGTGCGCCCGCTCGAAGGGGCGCGCTGGGCCGGTGCGGTGGACAACGTCGGCGGACAGATCCTGCACTGGGTACTGGCCACCATGCAGCAGGCCGGCACGGTGGCGAGCATCGGCAATGCCGCCAGCTTCAACCTCAACACCACCGTGTTCCCCTTCATCCTGCGCGGGGTCAGCCTGCTCGGCATCGATTCGGGTTACATGGGCTTCCCCACCCGTCAGCGGGTCTGGGAGCGTCTGGCCACCGACCTCAAACCGCGTCACCTCGCTGCGGTGACGCGTACCCTTACGCTCGACGAACTGCCGTCCGCCTTTGACGCCTACATCCGTGGCGAGGTCAAGGGGCGCACGGTGGTCCGCATTGCCTGATCGACCGGGAGTTCCGCTGCGCATGAGCGAGCAAGAAGCACAGAACCTGCCCCTGCCCAAGGTGCTGATCGTCGACGATTCGCGCATGGTGCGGGCGTCGCTGATCCGCAACCTGCGCGGGCGCTTCCTGGTGCGCGAGGAGACCGACGGCGAGGCGGGCTGGGAGGCGTTGGTCATCGACCCCGACATCCGCATCGTCATCACCGACATCGGCATGCCGCGGCTCGATGGCTCCGGCCTGCTCGAGCGCATCCGAGGCTCCAAGCTGACCCGGGTGCACGACCTGCCGGTGGTGGTGATCTCCGGCGAGGAGGACGACGAGTCGCGCGAGCGCGCCCATCGTCTGGGGGCAAACGATTTCATCACCAAGGGTATCGGCGCTACCGAGCTGGTGGCCCGTCTCGAGTCGCTGGCGCGGCTCGCCGAGACCAGTCGTGACCTGGAAGAAAGCCGGGCGGCGCTTGCTGCGCAAAGCCCGGTCGATCCGGCCACCGGACTGGCCAATGAATCCTATCTGAACTGGCACGCGGAACAGGAAATGGCTCTGGCACGCCGGCATCAGGTCGATATCAGCGCGATGGTGATTGAGATCGACCACTACGAGCAGCTCGTCGAATGGCACGGTCGCCATGTCGCCCAGCTGGTGACCCGCAAACTGTCCAAGATCCTCGGCAGCAAGGTGCGTCAGGAGGACACCATCGCCCAGCTCGCCCCGGACCAGTTCGCGGTGCTGTCGCCAAGCACCGACGTCATCGGTTGCATCGCCTTCGCGCTGCGCATGCAGAAGGCCATGGACAAGCTGGTGATGACCTACCGCGACGAGCGCATCCGCATCAGCGTCACCGCCGGGGTGGCGAGCTCTTCGGTCGACGGCATGCACACCGTCAGCCACCTCATCGGCATCGCCGTGCAGCGCGCCCAGGAAGGGCGGGCGGCGGGTGGCAACCGCGTGGTTGCGGACAAGGGTGAGGTCGGCCAGGATTTCGTCGACAGGTTCTTCAAGCAGGTGGTCAGCATCGACCACGCGCTCTTCCAGCTCAAGGCCGGCGGTGCCGACGAGGTCGCCGCACGCCTGCCCGAAGTGGTCGCCACCCTCATGCCGCTGTTCGAGTTGATAGAATCGAACCTGCGCTGCGGCATGCCGCTGGACGAACTGCGCAAGCACGTTCCCGAGCCGGCCGCCGAAGGCGACGACCAGGAATATACCCGGACATCGATATAACAGGAGCCGGCGGCCGCGTGCGGACCGCCGGACCACATCGTGCGGGCCGAGCCCTGCGGCACCGCACCCGTTTCATGTATTTGGGGACAACACAGAAGGGAGAGGATGCGCATGAGCGATTACAAGCAGTTCCACCGCCGTTCCATCGAGGATCGTGACGGTTTCTGGGCCGAGCAGGCCCAACTGGTGCATTGGAACAAGCCGGCCGAGCAGATCTGTGATTTCTCGCGCCCGCCGTTCGTCAAGTGGTTCAAGGGTGGCGAGACCAACCTGTGCTTCAACGCCGTTGACCGCCACGCCGCTGAGCGCCCGAATGATCGCGCGCTGGTCTATATCTCCACCGAGACCAACGAAGAGAAGGTCTACTCCTTCGCCGAACTGCAGCGCGAAGTCGAACGCATGGCGGCGATCTACCTCGAACTCGGGGTGAAGCGCGGCGATCGCGTGCTGATCTACATGCCGATGATCGCCGAGGCCGCCTTTGCGATGCTCGCCTGCGCGCGCATCGGCGCCATCCACTCGGTGGTCTTCGGCGGCTTTGCCGCCGGCTCGCTGGCCACCCGCATCGACGACGCCAAGCCGGTGCTGATGGTGAGCTCGGACGCCGGCATGCGCAACGGCAAGCCGGTGCCCTACAAGCATCTGGTGGATGAGGCCTGCAAGCTGGCAGAATTCCCGCCCGCCAAGGTGTTGCTGATCGACCGCGGCCTCGACAAGGGCTTCCCCAGGGTCGAGGGGCGCGATGTCGATTACGCCAGCCTGCGCGCCAAGCACATGGACGCCCAGGTACCGGTGACCTGGCTGGAATCCTCCGAGCCCAGCTACATCCTGTACACCTCCGGCACCACCGGCAAGCCCAAGGGCGTGCAGCGCGATACCGGTGGCTACACCGTGGCGCTGGCCGCGTCGATGAAGCACATCTTCACCGGCGGCAAGGGCGAGACCATGTTCTCCACCTCCGACATCGGCTGGGTGGTCGGTCACAGCTACATCGTCTATGGCCCGCTGGTCGCCGGCATGGCCACCATCATGTACGAAGGCACGCCGCTGCGTCCGGATGCCGGGATCTGGTGGCAGATCGTCGAGAAGTACAAGGTCAACGTGATGTTCTCCGCGCCCACCGCGGTGCGCGTGCTGAAGAAGCAGGATCCGGCCTTCCTGAAGAAGTACGACCTGTCCTCCCTCAAGCACCTGTTCCTCGCCGGTGAGCCGCTCGACGAGACCAGCCACAAGTGGATCATGGACGAGCTCGGCATCCCGGTGATCGATAACTACTGGCAGACCGAGACCGGCTGGCCGATGCTGGCGATCTGCCGCGGCGTCGAGGAGAGCCGCATCAAGCTCGGCTCGCCCGCCTTCCCGGTGTACGGCTACGACCTGCGCATCTTCCGCGAGGATGGCAGCGAGTGCGGTGCCGAGGAGAAGGGCATCGTCGGCATCGTGCCGCCGCTGCCGCCGGGCTGCCTGTCGACGGTGTGGGGTCAGGACGAGCGCTTCGTGTCCACCTACTTCAGCCTGTTCACCGACCCGGTGGTGTACTCGTCGTCGGACTGGGGTATCAAGGATGCCGACGGCTATCACACCATCCTCGGTCGCATGGACGACGTCATCAACGTCGCCGGCCACCGTCTTGGCACCCGCGAGATCGAGGAGGCCGTGCAGGCCCACCCGGCGATTGCCGAAGTGGCCGTGGTCGGTGTCGCCGACGAGGTCAAGGGACAGATGCCGATGGCCTTCGCCGTGGTCAAGAATGCCGATGACGTGGATAGCGCCGAGAAGCGTGCCGAGCTCGAGAAGGCGGTGATGAAGACCGTCGACAACATGCTCGGTGCCATTGCCCGTCCCAGCCGCGTGCACTTCATCACCGGACTGCCCAAGACCCGCTCCGGCAAGATGCTGCGCCGTTCCATCCAGGCGCTGGCCGAAGGCCGCGATCCGGGCGATCTGACCACCATCGACGATCCCAGCACGCTGGAGCAGATCAGGTCCGCGCTGGCCGGCTGAGCGGCCGTCCGGCTCTGCCGCAGTACCCGAGGCCCGCCCCGTGCGGGCCTCGTCACGTGAGGGCGTACGCATGAAGATCTTTCTCCTCGGCTGTCTCCTGGCGGTTGCGGCGGTGCTCGCCGGTGCCCGCTTCGGCCTCTTCGCGGGGCAGCGCCCGCACGACCTGGGTGTCGCCGATGGCCGTCTGAAGGCGCCCGCGGTAACGCCCAACAGCGTCAGCAGCCAGACTGCCCTCCATCCGGGCCACCCGCAGGCCGACTACGCCCGCATTGCCCCCCTGGCGCTGCGCGGGCAGCCCCCGGCGGCGGCCATGCAGGCGCTGGCCGGGCTGCTGCGCACGACGCCGGGCATCACCGTGATCGTCGCGCGCGACGACTACATCCATGCCGAGGCACGCACGCCCTGGCTGGGCTTCGTCGATGACCTCGAGTTCCACGCCGCGGGTGATGCCGCGGCGATCGACCTGCGCTCCGCCAGCCGTCTGGGGCGCAAGGATTTCGGCGTCAACCGCCGCCGCATCGAAGCGCTGCGGGGACGCTGGGAGACAGGGGCGCTTCGATAAGGGGAACCCGCAGTGCGCTTCGCCTGTCCATGAGATACATTTAACCCAGAAACCTCAGTTGATCGCTCTAAGTGATCGCGAACGCCTTACAGGGCTTGGAGTAGGTGCCCTCGACAGCGATCACCCGGTTGTGAGCCCGCTACGCGCCCGATTGCACGCCTGGCGCGCCGCCTGGCCGCATTGCTCCTCCTTGCAGGGGCTAGCCATGCTGCCTCGTCGCGCCTTGCCAGACGACGCGCCAGACGCACACTCGAGCACGTCCAACTGAGGTTTCCAGGTTCAAGAACACAGCAGGCGCCCGTTGCGGGCGTTTCGTTTGTAAGGGGAGGCGATTGACCATGTACTGCCGGAGTTTGCAGGGGTGCTGAACGCGGTTCTGGGTATCGCGCTGGCGATGCTGCTGGCGCCGGCCTTGTCGCGCGTGCTCGACGACCGCGCCGGTTTCCTGCTCGCCGCGGCGCCGCTGGCGGCCTTCGTCTGGTTCGTGCTGCAGGTGCCGGTGGTGGCCGGTGGCGGCGAACTCATTGAGGCGCTGGCCTGGGTGCCGGCGCTGGAGGTGACGCTGGCCTTCCGTCTCGACGGCCTGTCGCTCCTCTTCGCGCTGCTGGTTTCCGGCATCGGCACGCTGATCGTGCTCTACGCCGGCGCCTATCTGTCCGACCACCATCACCTCGGGCGCTTCTATGCCTACCTGCTCGGTTTCATGGCGGCGATGCTGGGTCTGGTGCTGGCCGACGACTTCATCGCCATGTTCGTGTTCTGGGAGCTCACCAGCGTTGCCTCCTTCCTGTTGATCGCCTTCCTGCACGAGAAGAGCGATTCGCGCCGTGCGGCACTGCAGGCCCTGTTGATCACCGGTGGTGGCGGGCTGGCGCTGCTCGCCGGGCTCATCCTGCTCGGCGTGGTCAGCGACAGCTGGCAATTCTCCGCGCTGCAGGCCGCGGCGGTCGAGGGCCACGTGCTCTATCCGGCCATCGTCGTGCTGATCCTCATCGGCTGCTTCACCAAGTCGGCGCAACTGCCTTTCCATCTCTGGCTGCCTAATGCGATGGCGGCGCCGACGCCGGTATCGGCCTACCTCCACTCCGCGACCATGGTGAAGGCGGGGGTGTATCTGATGGCCCGCCTCAATCCCGTGTTCGGCGGGCCCGAGGGCTGGGGCACGGTGCTGGTGGTGGTGGGGGCGGCGACCGCGCTGGTGGGGGCTGTGCTGGCGATCCGCCAGACTGACCTGAAGCGCATCCTCGCCTACACCACGGTGACCGTGCTCGGCCAGCTCACCATGCTGATCGGCACCAACACGACCTACGGGCTGCAGGCCTTCGTGATTTACCTGCTTGCGCATTCGCTCTACAAGGGCGCGCTGTTCATGGCCGTGGGTGCGGTCGACCACGCTACCGGCACCCGCGAACTGGGGCGCCTCGGAGGGCTGATCCGCTTCATGCCGCTGACCGGCGCGGCGGTGGCCCTGGCGGCCTTCTCCAACGCCGGCCTGCCGCCGTTCTTCGGCTTCATCGCGAAGGAGTTCAAGTACACCGGGCTGATCGAACTCGGCCCGCTGGGCTGGCTGAGCACCGGGGTGATGATCGCCACCAATGCCTTGCTGCTGACCGCCGCCGGGCTGGTCTTCATACGCACCTTCCTGGGCCGCAAGGGACGTTATCCGCGCGTGCCGCACGAGGTCAGCGCGCCGATGTGGGCGGGGCCGATGGTGCTGGCGCTGGGGGGCTTTGCGCTCGGGGCCTTCAACAACCTGCCCGAGGTGTGGCTGGTCAATGCCGCAGTGCAGGCGGTGGCGCGTGGTCCGGTGGAGGTCAACCTGTATCTGTGGGGCGGCATCACCCCGGCCCTGGTGGCCAGTGCGCTGACCGTCTCGTTGGGTGCGCTGGCCTATGTCTTCCGTTACCAGGTGCGCCTGCGTCTGGCGCGTCTGCGGGTGTTCTGGCGGATCAGCGGTGACCTCATCTGGGATCGCATGCTGAAGCGCCTGTTCGTCTTTGCAGGCACCCTCGCGGGCAACTTCCAGCACGGCTCCCTGCGCCTGCACATGAGCCTGCTGGCGCTGGTCGCCACCGCCGTGGCGGCGCTCGCCGTGATTGCCATGCCCGGCAGCCTGCTCGCAGCGGCGGATACCTATGCGCCCTTGTCGCCGGCCGGGCTGGCGGGCTGCGCGCTGGCCGTGTGTGGCGCGGCCGGGGCTGCGGTGATGCGCGGGCGGCTGGCTCTGGTGGCGGCGCTGGGGCTGTCGGGGCTGGGGCTGGCGCTGTTCTTCCTGGCTGCCAACGCGCCCGACGTCGCGGTGACCCAGCTGATGGTGGAGACTCTCACCGTGGTCTTTCTCGCCCTGGTGCTGCGGCGCATGCCGCCGATGCGGGTGGTGGGCTCGCGCGCGCCGCTGGTGCGGCGCTATCACGCTGTGGTGGCCGGCCTGTTCGGGGTTGCGGCGACCTTGCTGGTGCTGGCTGCGGTCAGTCAGCCGCTGCCGGGCGGGATCGCCTCGTGGTTCATGCACAACAGCCTGCCCGGCGGACACGGGGCGAACGTGGTGAACGTGATCCTGGTCGATTTCCGAGCGCTCGACACGCTCGGCGAGATCCTCGTCGTCGGCCTCGCCGGCCTTGCCGCGGCAACGCTGCTGGGCGAGGGGCGCGGACCGGCGATGAGCCGCCAGCAGGGCCGTGCCGGTTTCGATTCGGTGTTCCTGCGCCAGGGCATGCGGCCGTTGGCGACCCTGCTGACGCTGGTTTCGCTGGTGCTGCTGTGGCGCGGCCACAACCTTCCCGGCGGTGGTTTCATCGGCGGGTTGGTGGCGGCCACCGGGCTGGTCTTGCTGGCCCTGGGCTTCGGCGTGCCGCTGGTGCGCCGTCTGCTGCGCGTGTCGCCGGCCTGGCTGGTGGGTGCCGGTCTGGCGTGTGCGCTGGGCGCCGGCCTG
>WPCG01036000.1_pt1 | contig 12042 bp, 8 predicted proteins | sample 5403311 | NCBI WGS metagenome assembly WPCG01 (sample SAMN12869467, study PRJNA574797) | sludge metagenome | isolation source: wastewater treatment of Control | place: China:Beijing | collected 2019-05-17 | reverse complement strand
GAGTAATAGTTTTGATCGCGTTATGGGTTGTTTCAACTTATAACAAATTGGTATCTTCGAGAGAGTTCGTGAGAAATTCGATGGGTAACATTGCTGCTCAAATTGAGTCCAGATGGGATGCTGTTAAGAGTCTGATCGATGCAGCTAAAAAATATTCAGCCCATGAAGCCGAGACCTTGACGAATATTACCGCTATGAGAGGGAAAGTAGACAGATCTTCCGATGCTGAGCAGGTTGTGAAAGATGACAATCTCTTTGCCGAAGCTATGAGGCAAATAGATGTGGTTGTTGAAAACTACCCGAATTTAAAGGCGGACGGAGTATATATCCAAGCTATGCAAGGTATTGATAAGTATGAGAATAATGTTCGCCAGTCACGTATGGTTTATAACGACACAGTTACTAAGCTGAACAGACAGGTTCAACAATTTCCTACTTCAATAGTTGCCGGGATGTTTGGCTTTAGGCAGGAAACATACTTCGAAAGCTCCAGCGCTAAGGCTGATATGCCACAATGGTAATGTTCAAGCGAAATTCAGCCAAGCGGATTTTATGGATATTACTCGTATCCATGTTTTTGCTTGTCTTTTTTTCGCCGGCAAGTGTTTACGCGCAAAATAACATAGAATCTATCAGGATAGATGCCTTTATCCATGAAGACGGCTCAGTTCTTTTCAGAGACCATCGAGTTTTTTATGCCGAAAAAGGTACTGAGCATTATCTTTCTTTGGGTAATTTAGGTAATTCCGAATTATTGTCCTTTCACGTCTACGATGAAAATAATGAGCTGTTAGAGTATATCGGTGCCTGGGATATTGATGCGTCATTTGCTGAAAAAACAGGTAAGTACGGGATAAATCAAACTTCAAGCGGGATTGAATTATGCTTTGGGCTGGGTGCATATGGCAGACGTGAATTCACTATTGAATATGAAATCTCCGGTTTTGTCGGAAATCTGACAGACAACCACCAGGCCTTTTACTGGCAGTTTATAAATCGCGATATGGACCCGATAGCCAATATCGAGATACATGTTAAGAATGATATATCGTACGAGTATGTATATCCCGAAAGCAGATTATGGGGATTTGGTCACGCAGGCGGTACAACCGAAATTTCAAATAATGCCCTGTCTTTCTATAGCTCGGATCGTTTTTTGCAAAGTGACTATGTAGTCTTGCTCGGTATTTTTGAAGGAACACCGTTTTCAACAGACTTCAGTAGCAAGGTTAGTAGTGAAGAGCTGATTGAAAGAGCCATGCAAGGCAGCTTTACAGAAGGGGAAGATAATAAATCCAATACAGGCAATGTCATTAATTTTTTTCTGATATCTCTGGTGTTTTTTATAGTAATAGCAGCCCTGGTCGGAGGATCTGCTAGTGTTCCGAAGAAGCAACAATTTCAGCCGACTGTTACGGACTCATATTACCGGGAAGTTCCATATCGGTATCACTTTATCAATACTCAATACTTCACAAGTTCAGAGGTGTCGGATTGGATTTCCGCCTTTATCTTGAAGTGGGTTTCTGAAGGACGCTTACAGGAACTGACTGAAGCAGTCGGACTTATCTTTAAGAAGGATAAACTGGCCCTGAGAATTCTACCCAACTTGAGATGGCCTACTCATGAGCTTGAAGTCAGACTGTGGTCTATGCTGGTTGAGGCAGCAGGGGAAGACGGAGTTCTTTCTGAGAAAGAATTTAATCGCTACGTCAAAAGAAACATTAAAGCCTTTAATGCCTGGACGGAAGCTGTTGCAAGCCAGTCAGAATCTCAGATGGCAAACGAGGGATATCTCATAGAGTCCACTGAAAAGGCTATGAAATTCTTTACCAGGAAGAAGGTTGATATTACTCCGAGTGGACAGGACCTGGGCAACAGGATCTTTGGATTTAAAAACTATCTTAAAGACTTTTCTCTGCTTGAAGAACGGGGAGTATCCCATGTCGTACTCTGGCAGGAATTAATGATTTGGGCTGCCTACATGGGCATTGCTCAGGAGGTTTATGAGCAGCTGAAGATTGTTAACCCGCAGGTTGAATACGACATGCCATATAGTTCGCGCACAATAATTATGACCCATTATTTTGCCAATACTGTTCAATCTACTCAAAAAAGTGCCAATGCTTCATCAAGTGGTGGTGGCGGCAGCTCATTCGGAGGCGGAGGCGGCGGGGCATCCGGCGGAGGCTCAGGCGGCGGCACCAGATAGTTTATAAGCTTTCTTACCGGTGGAATACACATTCTTGTTTTTGTGTTGATCTATACTTGTGGCTGAGAAATTCCATTATTCGAACTGCTTGTCCCACCAGGCGGAACGGAAATATAGAGTTCGTTTTTTCCATATGCTACTATGCGATTAGTGTAGTACTGCATAGACTAGAAGCTTCTGATTTACAGAATAATATTCCTACCAAATTAAAGAGATGTAAAATTCGGGAGATTAATTGCCCTATGCTTTTAATTAAGAAAGCCAATATTCTTGACCGAAAAGGTCTGCAAGATATTCTGATAGATGATGACGGCAAGTACTGTGCTATCGAGTCCGACATTCAGCCGGACGATATGGAGGGTGTAGAAGTCATTGATGCTAACGGCATGATGGCGGCGCCGACCTTTGTCAACACCCACATGCATTTTGACAAGTGCTACACGTCGCTGGGCGGCCGAGAAGACAGTAACGAGACGCTTGAAGATTCCATCAGCATAATGCATCAACGCATTCAAGCCTACACGGTTGAAGATGTTAAAGAACGTGCACTGCGCGCGATCCGCGAGTGTGTCATGTATGGAACAACAAAACTTAGAACAAATGTCGACATCAGCAATCTGGACCCTGAATTGATTGCGCTTCGCGGTGTGCTTGCTGCCAAAGAAGAGACAAGTGATATATGTGACCTTCAGGTCATAGCATTCCCGCAGGAGGGTATCTACCGCAATGAAGGCACAGCTAAGCTGATGGTAGAAGCCATGGAGATGGGTTGTGATATCGTAGGGGGCATGCCGGCTGCCGAGTGGCTCGACGACCTCAAAGATAAGCATGTCGATTTCGTCTTCGATTTGGCGGAACGTTATGATGCACTGATTGATATGCACATCGATCAGTCTAAAGATATGTTTGATCGTTCACTTGAATACACCGCCTGGAAAACACTGCAAAAGGGCTGGTATGGCCGTGTCACAGGGGGTCATTGTACTTCCATCGCCTATCAGAATCAGTCACATGCGATTAAAGTGATGAACCTGATTAAGGAAGCTGACATGAATATCTGCACAAATACGCAGGTACTCGCAATTATGGGAATTGATGCTGAACCGCGGACACGCGGTGTCACCCGTATAAGGGAGATGGTCGATATGGGAATTAATATCGCTACAGCTCAGGATACGATTTGTGATGGTTTCCACCTCTATGGTACGGGCGATCCGCTCGACTACGGCCTGATCGGCGCCTACACCGGCCAGTACAATACACCTGAGACAGCCAGACTTATGTTTGATATGCTGACCACGCGCTCAGCGCGTATTTTCGCACCTGATGAAGAATATGGTATTGAAGTTGGCAACGATGCTGATTTGAACATAATTGATGCAGATAATGTTCAAGAGGCTCTGCGACTGCGGGCGTCAAGACCTTACGTGATCCGTCACGGTAAAGTCATCGCTCGTTTTGAGCGCAAGGGGACCTTGGTATAGCATGCAGTTTGCTGACCATGATTTTAATAAGTAAGGAGAGGTCTTAATTATGTATGATCCAGAACAACCGATCTATGAAGAGAAAATAGAGAGCAACATTCAAGTCAGCATAAAGATTGATGAGCATCCGAAGAGCTGGTTCCGTACGATCTACTACGCCCTACAGATCACGCTGGTCGATTTTACACCCTTTATCTGGGCCAGCCTGCTCGTCTCGATCGCGGGTCTTCCCGCATCCGTTTTACCGGTGATGATTTCTGCGAGTTTCATCGCGATGGGAATCGGCACGATTATTCAGACTACCATAGGTAACCGCTTGCCAATTGTACAAGGTCCCTCTGCATCACTGGCGTCAGCCATGGGCAGTGTGGCAGGTACCTACGGTATGGCGGCCATGTGGGGTTCGGTCATCGTTGGCGGCCTTATAGAATTCGTTTTCGGTGCAAGTCGCCTGATGAGCAAGATCAGAAAACTTATTCCGCCTGTTGTTATCGGCTCTGTAGTAGCCAGCATCGGTTTTGTTGCTACAAGAATTGCCGTAACATGGACATTCTCGAACCCTTCACCCATGCTGCTTTCGATGGCACTGGTTGCGTTTTTGCTGGCTCTTTTCCTTAAATTCCGTACCAAGGGAATACTAAGCCACGGCTTTATCCTGGTTTCAGTTGTGGTTGTGGGAGTTATTGTGGGATCAGCACTTGGTGAGATGAAATGGGATGGCGTCCGGAGCGCCGCCTGGTTCGCCCTGCCGAAATTATTCCCTTTCAAGGACTTTGAGGGTGTTGGAACCGGTCGGGCAATCGCAATAAGTGGTGCTGCTATTCTTGGTGGCCTTTCCGGCTACATCGGCTCCATGTTTGAATCGGTAGGTGACTACGCAGCTACCTGTGCAGCCGCCGATGAAACCTTTAAGGTTAAGCACATCGATCGCGGTATCATGGCAGAAGGTTTGTCCTGCTCAATCGGTGCTTTGTTTGGTGGAATGCCGTCAACAAGTTATACACAAAATATCGGCGTTATCGCAGCAACAGGAATTGCTTCCCGCCGCGTCACTCAAGTGGCTGCCGGATTTTTCCTTCTCTATGGTTTCGTTCCGAAACTGGCCGCTTTACTGGCAGCTATTCCCAGACCCGTAATCGGTGCAGTATTCCTGCTCACAGCGTCCATGATCATGCTGTCCGGTCTGGACATGGTTATGTCATCGAAGGATAAAACACAGCGCAACACAATTATTGCAGGAACGACACTGGGCCTGTCTGTTATGCTTCCCTATCATGTCGCTACGGCAGGGAAAGAGTGGGCTGCAAGTCTGCCTCCCTTCCTCAATATGTTTGTCAACAGCAATATTTTCATCGCTGTAGTTGTCGGCGTTGTATTGAATTTGTTGCTAAATGTGATTTTAAAGCCAAAAGAGACCGACAATGATACAGAAAAAAAGCAGTAGTAGAAATCATTTAGGAGTATTTGTATGATGCACCTGTAGTACTGTGCATCATCCAATTAGGAAAATTATATTATCAGCAGTGCCGTTGTCGGCGATCGCGGAGTGTGTCTCTTGATGACCAATACCGGCACTGCTTTGGAGAAAGACCATGCAGGACAGTGTCAGAGTACTAGAACGCACGTATGCCATATTAAGCGCGCTGGAGCGTGCAGGCCGTCCGCTCTCTGTTCAAGAGCTTAGTGATATGACGCAAATTCCTAAAAGTACCGTGCATCGTCTCCTATCAACCATGCTTAAACAAGACTTTATCGAACAACAGCAGGAAGACGGCAGATACAGGCTTGGTTTACGTTTCCTTGAACTTGGTTATTCAGCAGCTACATCGCGAAGTATCATCAATATTGCAAATCCTTTCATGCAACGCATTTCGTACGAGCTACAGGAATCAGTTTGTCTGGCACTGATGAAAAACGGAGAGGTTTTGATCATACACTTCTGTGAATCTCCAAAAAATTTCAATGTTGTCTCTCGTGTTGGATCGCGCCTTCCCGCTCACTGCACTGTACAGGGCAAAATAATGCTGGCATATATGAAGCCGAATGAAGTTAAGCAGATTCTTGACCGGCATGGGATGCGCATTTATACACCAAGCACCATCCACACTTATGAGGAATTGAAGCCTGAATTGGAGAGTATTCGCGAACAAGGCTATGCTATTGAGCGCAGTGAATTCAAAAAAGATCTCTTCTCTGTTGCTGCCCCGATTTTCGATGCCACAGGAAAAGTTCTTTATTCGTTTGCGATCGTCAGCATGCCCCATAAGATAGGGTCGCCGGTATTTGAGCGTGCCAAAGAGTATGCTGTGGAAGCTGCGAAGGATATCACACACGATTTGGGCTATCGCTAAGGTGCTTCACCTTTTAAAAACTGATAATCAGTAATTTGCTTCCACATAACCATCACGGACAATGATGGCATCTATTTTATTACCTGCTTTACATAAAGGGCATGCAGCGGGTCTGTAGAGCTCATAGTGTGGCAGGTTTTCTCCGACAAAGAGAGAATTAATCTTATGTTCCTGCTGGTCGGGATAGGCGTTAAGCAGGGCTGAAATTCCGACTATGTTGCCGTGGTAATAGGTTAGTGCCTCCAGGGCGGCAGCCAAGGTGCTTCCACCTGTAATAGTACTTAGCAGCAAAATGATTTCCCGGTCATTGATCAGTTTCATTGTGTCGGTTTGAAAGGTCAGCTTCTTGTTGATATTCAGAATCGGTGTTACGACATTGATATCTCTGCCTCTGTTTTTAACGGACAGTCCCGGCTTTAAGAGCTCTTCTGCCAGATAAGCTCCGATTACTTCAGTTTCATCCATGCAGACAATGGTGTCGACAAAGGTGCTTGATACGTAAGGTAATGCCAATTCACGCGCTACCTCCCTGGCAAGTAAGGCACTGGATTTAAGATGGTTTACAGCGAGATAATGTGTGCGATGTGAGTTGCTGGTGGCATAATGCCCCGGAATCATGTTTACACTTATTGACGGGTTTCTCTCTAGCGGAATAGTAATCATATCTTCGTTCATGACAATTCCTCTTTCTCTTTTTAGTGGCTTGGCATATAGATCAAGGTGGTCTTTCAAATTCCGAAAAAGAATACTTTCTTTTAATAATTCTATCTTATCTTGCCGGAAAAGTGCAAAGGGGGGAGGAAGGAATGAATAAGATGAACCTTATTTTAACAGCTAATAAACTAGACAACATATCATTAGTTTTGCTATACGAGGTATCCATGTTCCTTTCGAAAGACAAGAGTTATAGATCCCTATTAATTGCGTCTATTCTGCATGGAGTATATAATTTTTACTAAATTGTGTAAAAAAAAGCAAATTCGCTGAAAAACGTCGTCGATCTTCATGAAGATTGAGCGTTTTAGTGTCAGCTAGCGTGCAAGGAAATTTATACTACGGAATTCAAGGCAGATTTTGTATAGCTTTCGCTAAATTACTTGAGGTGTTTATGCTTAATCCCGGTCTATACGAACAAGTCATCAATAATGAGATTGATAGCAAGCTCTCTGAGATTTCTGCGGCCAGACAAGCTACTAGTCCTATCGATAAAGCAGAAGCATCAAAGGTTTTAACCCAGTATCTTACGGATGTGGTGCAAAAAGGACTGGATAATTTGATAGATAAGGGCGGGGAGTTATCAGACCAGGTTGAACTTAGCAATAGAATTATCGAAACGATTAGACAAATGACTGAAGAGTCAGAATTTGCTGCTTGGTCAGTGGATGAAAAGGCCCAACAGCTTTTCGCTCTTTTAGGAGAGAATGATCCACGCTTAGTTGTGGGAAAGACTGCAGCAGATATTGATAGGCCAGAAACCTCCATCGCTCAAAGCAGTCTGTTTACTGGTGCTTCTCACGAACCGCAGATGTACACGGAGCTAAAAAAGGAAATCGTGTCCGCAGACAGAATTGATATGCTCGTTTCTTTTATTAAGTGGAGCGGTTTACGTTTAATCATCGATGATTTGCGTGATTTTACGATGAATGGTGGCAAGCTCCGAATTATTACCACATCATATATGGGGGCTACTGATGTGAAGGCTATCGAGGAGCTTCGTCAACTACCCAATACATTTATTAAGGTTAGCTATGACACTAAGCGTACTAGGCTCCATGCAAAAACGTATGTATTCTATCGAAATTCTGGCTTCAGTACTGCCTATGTTGGCTCCTCGAATCTATCCAACGCTGCTATGACCAGCGGTCTTGAATGGAATGTAAAAGTGGCTAAAAAAGACCTCCCGGAAACTATTGACAAAATCACTGCTACCTTTGAGAGTTATTGGAATGCTACTGAATTTGAGTACTATAATGAAAGTCAAAAAGAACGTCTTGCCAGTGCGCTTAAAGCTGAAAGATTTTTTGACTCCAATAATACAAATATTTACACATTAGACATTAGGCCCTATTCTTACCAGCAGGAGATTTTGGATAAACTGGAGGCCGAGAGGGACGTACGTGGATATACCCGGAACCTTGTGGTTGCTGCCACAGGTACTGGGAAGACTGTTATTTCAGCACTAGACTACAAACGGTTCCGCAAAAAGAACCCAGCCAGGCCTTGCCGTCTGTTATTTGTCGCTCATCGTGAAGAAATCCTCAAACAGAGCATCTATACTTACCGCGCCGCACTTAAGGATGCCAATTTCGGAGAAATGTGGGTCGGCAGCTACAAGCCGGACAGTATAGAAAACTTATTCATTTCTATTCAGACCTTTAATTCTCAAGACTTTACTGCGAAAATTTTGTCAGACTTTTATGACTATATCGTGGTTGATGAATTTCATCACGCTGCAGCCCCGTCTTATCAAAAGCTACTAGAATATTTTCAGCCTAGTATTCTCTTAGGTCTCACAGCTACCCCTGAACGCATGGATGGCAAGAGTATTTTGGACTATTTCAATGGTCGCATTGCGGCTGAAATTCGTTTGCCGGAGGCCATCGACCGAAAATTGCTTTGTCCGTTTCAGTATTTTGGTGTTACTGACACAGTTAATCTAGATGACCTGAAATGGACGCGAGGTGGTTACGACAGGGGAGAGCTATCACGTGTTTACACTATTAGTGGGGGTGTTGCCGAGCGACGTGCAGATATGGTCATTACATCTATACTCAAATATGTCACTGATATTGATGATGTTAAAGGTTTGGGATTTTGTGTCTCCATTGAGCATGCAGAATTCATGTCAGCCTTTTTTAATAATCATGGCATTCCTTCAATGTTTTTGACTGGACAATCTCCGGAAGAAGAACGCAAGACGGCCAAACGACGCTTAGTTACCGGTAATGTGCGTTTTATCTTTGTTGTAGATATTTATAACGAAGGTGTAGATATTCCTGAAGTTAACACTGTATTATTCCTTCGCCCAACAGAGTCTTTGACAATTTTCCTGCAACAGCTAGGTCGTGGACTACGCCTGGCGGAAGATAAAGAATGTTTGACAGTACTTGATTTTATCGGTCAAGCGAATAAAAAGTACAATTTTGAGGACAAGTTCGCAGCATTACTCTCATCAGGTGCAAGCCGAGGAGTACCGCGCGAGATTAGAGATGGTTTTATTTCAGTTCCCAAGGGTTGTTACATTCAGCTCGAAAAGAAAGCCGCCAAACACATACTAGACAATATTAGAGCCTCTTATGGCAACATCTCTGGGCTGGTCTCTCGAATTGAAACTTTTGAGGAGGACAGTGGACTCCCGCTGTCGCTAAGCAATTTTCTCAAATATTTACATCTCGATGCTAGGGCGATTTACAAGTTCTCTTCTTTTTCTAGACTCTGCGCGTATGCAGGAAAACTAGAAGAGTTTGACGAGGAAGTTGAAGAAATTTTGACAAAGGCCTTCATGCGCATTTCTGCTATTGATTCTCGTCGCTGGATTTCTTTTCTCATGGATATTCTACCACGTTTACCTGATGTAGATTTGTCTTCCATGTCTCCGAAGGAACAGCGGATGCTTCAAATGTTTTACATCACTGTTTGGGGCAAAGCGGCTGATGACTGGAACAGCAATGAGGTAATCAGCAATCTTTCAAGTCTTGCAGATAGTCCTATAATGCGCAGTGAATTAATGGCACTACTGAGGTATAACTTTGACAACATTGACTTTGTCGATGAACCTGTTGAACTGGGTTTTGATTGTCCACTAGATCTGCATTGCTCCTATACCCGTGACCAGCTTTTGATTGCTATGGACTTCATGACACCTGGCAATATGCGTGAAGGAGTGAAGTGGCTACCTGATAAGAAGATCGATGTATTTCTGATAACGTTAAACAAATCAGATAAAGACTATTCGCCAACAACGATGTATAACGATTATTCAATCAACGAGGAGCTATTCCACTGGCAGAGCCAGAGTACCACTGCTGATCATACAGCTACTGGGCAGCGGTATATCCATCATCGTGATCAAGGTAGTCGGGTGCTGCTATTTGTTCGTGAATTCAAAACGAACCGTGCTTTTGGAGGTGCTGAAGCTTACACTTTCCTTGGTGTCGCCAACTATGTTGAACATAATGGTTCTCGTCCTATGAACATTACATGGAAGTTGGACCGCCCAATTCCAGCTAAGTTTTTGAAAAAGACTAATAAATTGGCTGTGGGATAAAGAGATTATGGTGATTGAAGTTGTTGCAGCTCTCATCTGGGATGAGGATAGATTTATGATCTGCCAGCGACCAGCTGATAAAGCACGTGGTTTATTGTGGGAATTTGTTGGTGGTAAGGTTGATCCCGGAGAAACGAAGGAGCAGGCGTTAGTTAGAGAATGCTATGAAGAGCTTGCTATTATCCTTCATGTTGGAGATGAGTTCATGAAGGTAAGACATGAATATCCAGAGATCACCATAAATTTGACGCTATTTAATGCTGAAATTGTTGAGGGAACGTTGCAGAAGCTGGAACACAATGATATTCGCTGGATTAGCATTGAAGAGATTCCACAATATGATTTTTGTCCCGCAGATGAGGACATATTAAATAAGTTGCAAGGAAGCGAAAAATAGGGTTAGATACACAAATAAGTTGTAAGAATCAAACATAGTCATTTCCAAAGCTCTATGATAATGTTATCAGCTCCTATTTCAGAAAACATGGCATCTTCAACAACTAGTCGCAAATCCTTATCTGTTGCTATTTTTTGGGAAATGTTAAACGCTACATATTTCTCAAGCAAAGTTTCCGGATTTAGACGATCCATAGACAAAGCGTCATTTTCAAAAAAAGTTGTACTAGTGAATCTTTTCTCTCCCAGGGTGAGAGAGAAGCTTGAGTTATCTAGCATAATTGGTTCATTTGCAATATTTTTAATGGCTAGATTAATTATGAGATAAACATTTCCCTCGGCTTTCGGCTTATACGTAAAGAAATTATTTGCTCTAAACTCTTCATATGATTCAGAACTCAAGACTGTCAGTTCAATATTTTTTGTAACTATTATATCGCCGGTTTTATATATTCTTTGAGAAATCCCGCTTGTTTGTGGGATTGTCGAACCGCTGGTCCCCTGAGAAGTGTCACCTGATGGTTGTGTAGTAATATCATTGGCAACAGCATGTTGATCAGTCACCGGCTTGATTGAGTCAAGATTGATTATTACTCTTTCTCTCCCTAAGTCTGAAAACTTATCTCCTTCCACAATAAGTTGAAAATCATGGTTTTCAGCAATGTTTTCAGAAATCTCAAAAATTATAAATTTCTCTGTTTTGCTATCAGGGTTAAGTGATTCATATGATAGAGCTTCTGAACTAAATATACTTGTTCTAGAAAATCTCATGTCTCCTGAGATCAGTTTAAAACTTGATTTATCAACTCTAATCGGCTCATTCCCAATGTTCTTGAGCTTAAGGTCAATGACTAAAAACACATTTCCTTCGTCTGGCGCATATGAGAAAATACTTCCGTCTGATAATTTTGTTCTAATACTCGCGGCTAGTACCGTTAACTCGACATCACCTGTGGTAATGGGCTCTCCCATTCTATATTCGCTCTCGGAGACAGAGTGACTTTCTTTCTTAATGCTTTTGTTATTACTTATTACAGGAAAACAGCCTGTGAGGAGAAACAGCATCACGGATAAGATCAACATTACTTTCTTCATGTAGTTATCCTCCAGCAGATACAAAGAAGAGTCATGCAAAAAGGTGACCTTGATTTAGTAATTGCAATTATTATAGCATTTAATTATCAGAATCTCCTGTAATTAAAGCCCGGTGTCGTTCATTAAAAAATTAAGTTAGGACTTATCCTATCAGTAGCCAATTCTTGGCAAGCCGGAAGCAATAGGCGTGCGAGTATACTCAATGTCTTGAAGTTGCCACTACAGGGGAACGTGTTA
>WPCG01043544.1_pt1 | contig 12063 bp, 13 predicted proteins | sample 5403311 | NCBI WGS metagenome assembly WPCG01 (sample SAMN12869467, study PRJNA574797) | sludge metagenome | isolation source: wastewater treatment of Control | place: China:Beijing | collected 2019-05-17 | reverse complement strand
CAAGGCGCTGGGCGACGGGAGGCGGATTCATGCCGACAAAGATAAACCAGCGTTGGCCGATGGTCTAGCAGTCTGTCGGACTTGAGACTGATCTGCTGCGCCAGTGGGAGAAGCGGTCCATATCCGACCGTTCTCTCGTTGCATAGAACAACTATGCGCCTCGACAACGGCCGAATCTGTCCTCGCTTTCCCACTTGGCTCGCGACGATCGCTCAAGCCCGACAGGCTGCTAGCGCGCATTCCTCACGCCGACCCGCAGTTGGGGGAGGGGAGAGAAAACGCGGGCTGGCGTGAAGTGCTGCAATGTCGCCTGCAGCGCGCCGCGAGGGCGGCGATCAATCGATGAGTTCGATGCGCCCGTTGATGTTTACGCCGATCAGGCTTTCGCCCGCTTCCATCGGTGCCGGGGCGGCGGACATGGCCATCTCGGCACTCATCCGTGCCATCACCGGGGGAGGGTGGTAGCCGCCTTCGTTGATGCTGAGGTGGGCGATGCGGTACTTGCGGCCCAGGGTGCCGGCGACCAGGCGGGCGCGTTCCTCGAAGGCGCGGATGGCCTCCACGGTGGCCTCGTCGGCGGCCTGGCGGCGGGTTTCGGGTGCCGGCTGCATGGCGATCTGCGACACCGCGAGGGTGTCCTGCAGCTTGCCGAGGAGTTCCGACATGGCGGCGATGTTGCGGCTCTCCAGGCGGATCTCGGATCGCATCCGCCAGCCTTCGATGCTCCGGCTGTTGCGCGCGTAGACCGGCCAGGTCTGCGTGCTGCCGCTCTGGACGCGTACGTCGCCGTAGGCCTTGGCAGTCTCCAGGGCGGCGGCGATGGCGCGGTTGACCTGGGTGGCGACCGCGGCGGGGGTGGTCGCGGTGGCTTCGTGATAGGCGGTGGCGGTGGCCAGATCGTTGGCGGCGGCGCGCTGGGCTTCGGCGGCCAGTTCGACGGTGGCCGGCCGGGGTGCCTCACTGGCCCCGGCAAGGGGGACGGTGCAGGCGAGGATGAGGGTAAGCAGGGCGCGGCGCGGCAGGGTCATCACGGATACTCCGACGTGGATCAAGGGCGTTTTATACCGCAACTGCGCAGCCCTTGCCGGTGGCGGACTGTAAAGGGGTGTGAAAGCGCCGCTCAGCGCGGGCGCAGCGGGTCGATGTGGCGCAGTTCGCCGGCGTAGCGCCGGGCGTTGTCGACGTAGTGGGCGGCATTGGCGCGGATGTTGGCGATGTCGGCATCGCTCAGTTCGCGGATGATGCGTCCCGGCGAGCCGACTACCAGCGAGCGGTCGGGGATCACCTTGCCTTCGGGAATCAGGGCGTTGGCGCCGATGATGCAGTGTTTGCCGATCACGGCGTTGTTGAGGATCACCGCGTTGATGCCGATCAGGCTGCCGTCGCCGACGGTGCAGCCGTGCAGCATGACCATGTGGCCGATGGTGACGTCGCGGCCGATGCTCAGCGGCACGCCATCGTCGTTGTGGAGGATGGAGCCGTCCTGGATGTTGGTGTTGTCGCCGATGGTGATGGGGTCGTTGTCGCCGCGGATCACCACGTTGTACCAGATGTTGACGTTGTCGCCGGCGACCACGCGGCCGATCACCGTGGCGTTGTCGGCCACCCAGCAGCCAGCGCCGAATTGCGGCTCCTTGTCGGCCAGTGCGTAGATTGGCATGCGGAGGTCTCTCTGTCTTGTTTTGTGTGGCCGGCTCGAGCCGACGGAAGGGGCGCAATCATAGCAATTGCTGCGCTGCATGGAAACTTTCCGTTACGTCAAAAGCCGCAGTTGCATCAAACACTTCCGTGCCGTGCCGGGTGCGGTGCTAAGCTCTGCCCTCCGATCGCCCCGTCCCGTCGCGCAGTACCGCTCATGCTCAGTTACCGTCACGCCTTCCACGCCGGCAATCACGCCGACGTGCTCAAACACTTCCTGCTCGTCGAACTGCTCGACTACTACAACCGCAAGGACAAGCCGTGGACCTACATCGACACCCACGCCGGGGCCGGCTGCTACGCCCTGGACGGTGAGCAGGCGGGGCGCAACGCGGAGCACCTGGGCGGGATGACGCGCCTGTGGAACAGGCCGGAGCTGCCCGCCGACCTGGGTCCCTATGTTGACGCGGTGCGCCAGTTCAATCCGCACGGGCGGTTGAACTTCTACCCCGGCTCGCCGGCGCTGGCGATGACCCGCCTGCGCGCGCAGGACCGCATGCGCCTGTTCGAGCTGCATCCGACCGACGTCGAACTGCTGCAGAACACCTTTGCCGCCGAGCAGGCGCGGGTTACCGTCAAGCGCGCCGACGGTTTCAATGCCTTGCGCGGGCTGCTGCCGCCGCCGAGCCGGCGCGCGGTGGTGCTGATCGACCCGCCGTATGAGGTCAAGGATGACTACCGCCGCGTGGTCGATTGCCTGCGCGACGCCCTGAAGCGCTTTCCGTCGGGCTGTTACGCGTTGTGGTATCCGCTGCTGGCGCGCAGCGAGGCACGCCAGTTGCCCGAGCGCCTGGCCGAACTGGGGGCGGAGAGCTGGCTGGATGTGCGTCTGGTGGTGAAGGCGCCGGTGCGCGACGGTTTCGGCATGTTCGGCAGCGGCATGTTCGTGATCAACCCGCCGTGGGTGCTGCCCGAGCGCCTGGAGCGGGTGATGCCGTGGCTGGTGCGTGAGCTGGGCGAGGACGGCAGCGCCGGTTTCGATCTCGAGCACCACATCGCATGACGCCCGCCGACGACCCCCTGATCGCGCTGCGCGAGGCCTTGCGCGCGTTTGCCGCCGAGCGTGACTGGCAGCCCTTTCACACCCCCAAGAATCTCGCCATGGCGATGGCCGGCGAGTGCGGCGAGGTGCTGGAGCACTTCCAGTGGCTGACCGCCGAGCAGTCCGCCGCGCTGCCGGCCGAGGTACATGCGGAAGTGGCCCTCGAACTGGCCGATGTGCTGCTCTACCTGGTGCGTCTCGCCGATGTGCTGGAGGTCGACCTGGCGGCCGCCGCACGGCGCAAGCTGGCGCTCAACGCCGAGCGCTATCCGGTCGACGCAGCGCGCGGACGGGCGGCCAAGTACGACCGCCTGTGAAAGAAGTGTTTCAGTTGGGTTAAACGTATATTTCTGAAACAATACGCGCTTCGTAAAACAGCGAGTGCGCGTGTGGAATTTCAGCACATCAACGAGATCGAGCGGGCCACCCAGAAGGGGCGTTCGGAGCTTTTCCGGCTGGGCATGGGGCTCATCTTCCTGGTCGGGGTGATGTTGTATGCCGCCATGCGCGGCGACGGGCAGACCAGCCTGATCCTGATCATTGCCGCCGTGGTCGGCGGCTACATGGCGATGAACATCGGCGCCAACGACGTTGCCAACAACGTCGGCCCGGCGGTCGGTTCGAAGGCCCTGACGCTGGGCGGGGCGCTGGTCATCGCGGCGATCTTCGAAGCGGCCGGGGCGCTGATTGCCGGCGGTGAGGTGGTCAGTACCATCCGCAGCGGCATCATCGATCCGGCGCGCATCCCCGATACCGATACCTTCATGTGGCTGATGCTGGCGGCCCTGCTGGCAGGGGCGCTGTGGCTGAACATCGCCACCGCGGTGGGCGCACCGGTGTCCACCACCCACTCCATCGTCGGTGCGGTGCTCGGCGCCGGCATCGCCGCCAGCGGTTTCGACGTGGTGAACTGGCCGGTGATGGGCTCGATCGCCATGAGCTGGGTGATTTCGCCGCTGATGGGCGGGCTGGTTGCCGCCGGCTTCCTCTACCTGATCAAGCACAGCATCACCTACAAGGCCGACATGGTCGCCGCCGCGCGCCGCATGGTGCCGGTGCTGGTGGCACTGATGGCCTGGGCCTTTGCTGCGTTCCTTCTGCTGAAGGGCGTCAGCAAGCTGTGGAAAGTGAGTTTTGGCGGCGCAATGCTGCTCGGACTGGTCTTTGCGGTGCTGATCTACCTGATCGTCAAACCCATTGTGGACCGCCGCTCGCGGCAGATCGCCAACACCAAGCAGAGCGTCAACCAGCTGCTCACCGTGCCGCTGATCTTTGCCGCGGCCCTGCTCAGCTTTGCCCATGGCTCCAACGACGTCGCCAATGCCGTGGGGCCGCTGGCGGCAATCGTCGACATCGTCACCAAGGGTGGCGACGAGGTCGGGCGGGCAGCGCCGATCCCGGTGTGGGTGATGATGGTCGGTGCACTGGGCATAGCGCTCGGGCTGGCCCTCTACGGCCCCAAGCTGATCCGCACGGTGGGCAGCGAGATCACCGAGCTTGACCAGATGCGCGCCTACTGTATCGCCATGGCAGCGACGCTGACGGTGATCGTTGCCAGCCAGCTCGGCCTGCCGGTGAGCTCCACCCACATCGCCGTCGGCGGTGTGTTCGGTGTCGGCTTCCTGCGTGAATACCTGAAACGCAACTACGACCGCATGGTGGCGGAAATCAAGGCCCACCACCCGGAGGGCAATCAGGCTGCGCTGGATGCCTATCTGGCGCGTTTCGCCAAGGCCTCGGTGCAGCAGAAGGGTGAGATGCTCGCCGAGCTGAAGCGCAAGTCCAAGCTCCAGGAAGATCCGCTCAATCTCTCCAAGAGCGAGCGCAAGGGCTTGCGCAAGGTGTACAAGCACGAACTGGTGAAGCGCTCGCAGCTGCTGCGCATCGCCGCCGCCTGGGTGATCACCGTGCCGGCTTCGGCGACCATTGCGGCGATGCTGTTCTTCATGATCCGGGGCATGATGCTGCCTGCCTGATGTAACGAGCGGGCTGTATCATCCCCCCATGAATGCCTTTGAAGTCATCTCCCTGCTGCTCATGGGCGCGCTGGTGTGGCTGTGGTTCGACAGTCTGCAGGCGCGCGAGGCCGGTGTGCGCGGCGCGCAGGCGGCGTGCCGGCGCGAGGGCGTGCAATTGCTCGACGACACGGTGGCATTCCGCAGCCTGCGCCTGGCGCGCAACGACTATGGCCACATGGCCCTGCAGCGGGTCTATGAGTTCGAGTATTCAGGCAGCGGCAACGACCGCTATCGCGGTTCGGTGATGCTGCTCGGGCGCGAGATCACCATGCTGGATATCACTGCGCACCGCCGCGCGGCCTTGCACTGAGCGCTGCGCTCAGGCAATGAACACCGGGTCGGAGAACACCAGTGTGCCGTCCTTGCGCATCATCAGGTTGTTGGCGTTGAGGATGTCGGGCAGCACCTGATACTCCTCGACGAAGTCCGACAGCGCCTTGAGCGCCTGCTGCAGGCTGTCACCGACATCGAGCGGATGGGTGGTCATGTGATAGAGCGCGATGCGCCCCATGTCCATGCCCAGCCGGTTCCATTGCTGGCAGGCCGACCAGTAGAACTCCATCAGCCGCGTGGCCAGATCGGCCGCGGCGGTATGTTCCTGCAGGGGATACAGGCGCTCCATCTCGATGAGGTGGAAGGGGTAGCCCGAGGAGGCGCGCCCGATGATGCCGTGGTCGGCGTGGATCACCGGGAAGTGCTTGCCGCGCGGGCGGTCCTCGGCGGTGTACAGGAAATAGTCGGCGGGCGAGCTGATGATCTTGTACACCCGCTCGCCGTCGCCCTTGTCGACGACGATGGAGTATTCGCCGCGACCGATCTCCTGCTTGCCGGCCAGCAGCGGGTGCTCGGGAACAGGATCCGGCAGGATCAGCTGTTCCCGACCCAGGCGGGCGCGGGCTTCGGCAAGGTCGATCATCGCGGCGCTGCTCCGCACTCAGCCCATGATGTTGTAGCCGGCGTCGACGAAGTGCACGCCGCCGCTGATCAGGCGTCCGGCATCGGAAACCAGGAAGGCGGTCAGTGCGCCGATGTCCTCCGGCGTCACCAGGCTGTGCATCGGCGCGCGTTCCACTGCGGCGGCCATGAGGCCGTCGAAGCCGGCGATGCCGGAGGCCGCGCGGGTCATCAGCGGGCCAGGGGAGACGGCATTGACGCGGATGTTCTTCTCGCCCAGTTCGGCGGCCAGATAGCGCGTTGCGGCCTCCAGCGCGGCCTTGCACAGGCCCATCACGCCGTAGTTGGGGATGACCTTCTCGGAGCCGAGGTAGGTCATGGTCACCAGCGAGCCGCCGCCGGCCTTCACCAGCAGGGGCTCGGCGTGCTTGGCCAGACGCACGAAGGAGTGGGTGGAGACGTCCATGGCCAGTGCAAAACCGTCAGGCGAGGTGTCGACCACGCGGCCGTGGAGGTCGTCGCGCTTGGCGAAGGCCATGCTGTGGATGGCGAAGTCGAGCTTGCCATGGCGTTCCTCGATGCGGGCGAAGACATCGCTCATGGTCTCCGGGCGGGTGACGTCGAGCAGATAGACGTCCTCGACGCCGAGACGCTGGATGATCGGTTCGATGAAGGCGCGCGTCTTGTCGTTCTGGTAGGTGATCACCAGCTTTGCGCCTGCCTGGGCACACGCTTCGGCGACGCCGGTGGAGATCGACTTTTCGTTGGCGATGCCGGTGATCAGACCGACTTTGCCTTCCATGTTGATGATCGGGGTCATGCGGACTCCAGAGGCGGTTGAGGGGCTTGCGGGGCGAATGAAAGCACACGCGGGTTACAGGGTCGGGAAATGCGCCCGGGCGTGACTTGCGTTGCTGTTCATGCGAACGATTAGAGTATATTCTGCATTGCAGCATTGGCAAAACAGGCGGCTTTAAGCCGCCCCCTTCAGAGCGCAAGATGAGCAAGAACGCTTATGTTTTCATGGACTTCGACGGCGTCACCCACCCTTGGGGCGAGGTGGAGGATTTCCGTTGCCTGCCCCTGATCGAGAGCGTGGTGCGTGAGTTCGACGAGGTGCGCATCGTCATCGCCTCCGACTGGCGCATGCTGTTCTCGCTCTCCAAACTGGTGGCACGCTTCGCCGAGGACATCCGTCCGCGCGTGGTGGGGGCGACGCCGCACGTGATTCCCAAGAAGGGCACCGAACTGCACGGCCTGCGCGAACGCGAGGCGATGCTGTGGCTGGGTCAGCACGAAGCCGACGTCGCCAGCGCGGCGTGGTGTGCGCTGGACGATGCGCCGGGCAACTGGCTGACCCGTTCGCGCCTGGTGCTGACCGATTTCAAGCGCGGCTTCAACGAGGAGGATGCGGAGGTGCTGCGCCGCATGCTGACCGCCTTCCGCGCCGGGGTGCCGCACATCGAGCCGCCCAAGTCGGCGCTGCGCTGGGGCTGAGGCCGGGTTCGTTCAGTCCCGGGCCTGGCCCGCGTGGCGCAGGATGTGTGCCGCGCAGGAGACTCCCGAACGGACTGCCGCCTCCAGCGTGGCGGGGTAGTCGGAGTCGGTATAGTCGCCGGCCAGCCACAGTCCGGGCAGCGGCGTGCGTCCGCCGGATGGCCGCAGCAGGCCGGGGCGGCAGGCGAAGGTGGCGCGTTTCTCGGTGATGACCTGCGACCACTCGGGCGTCGGCAGGCGGCGCCCGAGCACTTCTTCAAGCTGTTTGTGCACCGCCAGCACCAGTTCATCGCGGCCCAGTGCTTCATGGGCGCCGCGAGCGCTGATCACCGCCGCGAGCAGACCGTTGCGGCCGCCGAACTGCGCGCGGTCGAAAACCCACTGGGCGGGGCCACCGCTGACGCCGATCATCGGGTGAGGCAGGCGCACGCCGTCGCCGAGGGCGAGATAGACAGTGGCGATGGGTTCGCTGGGTAGGGCGTCGATCTGTGCGGCAAGGCGCTCGCAGTGGCCGGCGCTGGCAAGGAGGGGGGCTGCGTGGTGGGGGGCGGTGGCGATCACCAGCTGGTCGTAGCCGGCGCGCCCGGGGTCGCCGTCGAGAAAGAAACGCCGGTCTTCACGGCGGATGGCGTCGATGGCGTTGCCGGTGCGCAGCTTGCCGCGGCGTACGGCGAGATAGCGCGCGGCGGGGACCGGGAAGAGTTCGGAGAGATCGACGCGCGGGATCAGCACTTCGCTGGCGCTGGCATCGGCGCCCAGGCTGTCGCGCAGGACGTTCACGAAGATCTGCGCGGAGGCTTCGGCGAGCGGGGTGTTGAGGGCCGCCACGCACAGCGGCTCCCAGATCAGCTTCTGCAGGGCTTCGCTCTGGCGTTGTGCGCGCAACAGGCCGGCTACTGTCTGCGCGGGGTCTGCGCGCCAGCCGCCGCGGCGCAGCGCATGCATGAAGCGCAGCATCGCCAGGCGGTCTGCCCAGCGCAGGCCGCGGGCGCGCAGCAGGCCGACGGCCAGATGCAGGGGAGCGGGCAGCGGCGCGGCCTGGAGGTGGAGATGGCCGGGGTTGTGGAGCAGCAGTGGGAGGTGCTGGAGGGTCTTCGGGGAGACCCCGGTGAGGCGCAGCAGGCGGGTCAGTTCGGTATACGCGCCGAGCAGGATGTGCTGGCCGTTGTCGACTCGCCAGCCGTCCTTGGCAACCACCCGGGCGCGCCCGCCGAGGGTGTGGGAGCGCTCGAAGACGGTAACCTGCACGCCCCGGCGCGCGAGCTCGACGGCGCAGGCGAGGCCTGCATAGCCGGCACCGATGATGGCGACCTGGTGCAGCACGGCGTTCAGCCCTTGATCCAGGTCCGCCAGGCCAGCCAGAGCTTGCGCAGTGGCGTCAGCGAGGTGCGGCGGTCGAGGACGAGGAAGCCGTCGCGGGCAATCTCGTCGAGCAGGGTGCGATAGATTGCCGCCATCACCAGGCCGGGGCGCTGGGCCTTGCGGTCGGCGGCGGGCAGATGGGCAAAGGCCTGCTCGTAGAACTGCTGCGCGCGTTCGGCCTGAAAGGCCATCAGGGCGCGGAAGCGCTCGCTGTAGCGGGCTTCGAGGATGTCCGCAGCGGGGACCTCGAAACGCTGCAGGTCTTCGATGGGCAGGTAGATGCGCCCGCGACGGGCGTCCTCGCCGACGTCGCGGATGATGTTGGTGAGCTGGAAGGCCATGCCCAGATCATGGGCGTACTTCAGCGTGGCGCGATCGCTGTAGCCGAAGATCTCTGCGGCCAGCAGGCCGACCACGCTGGCGACGCGGTAGCAGTACAGCTGCAGGCCCTTGAAGTCGAGATAGCGCGTCTGCTGCAGATCCATCGCCATGCCGTCGATGATCTCCAGCAACTGCTCGCGCGGCAGGTCGAAACGGCGGATCACCTCCTGCAGGGCCAGGCCCACCGGATGGGTGGGGGTGCCGTCGAAGACGCGCGCCACCTCCTGGCGCCACCATTCGAGCTTGGTCTGCGCCAGGGAAAGGTCGTGGCATTCGTCGACGACGTCGTCGACCTCGCGGCAGAAGGCGTACAGCGCGGTGATCGCCTGGCGGCGCTCGGCGGGCAGGAAGAGAAAGCTGTAGTAGAAGCTGGAGCCGCTGCTGGCGGCCTTGTCCTGACAGTAGGCGTGCGGATTCATGTGTGTCTGCGGTAGTTCAGGGCGCGCCAGGCGAGTACCGGCCAGTCGCCACGGCCAAGGGTGGGGCGGCGGCGGAAGACGTCGCCGCCGGCACGTTCGATGCCTTCGAGGATGCGCAGGCCGCCGAGCACCATCAGACGCAGCTCCCAGCCGATGCGCCCGCGCAGTTGCAGGGCCAGCGGGGCGCCGGCGCACATCATCGCGCGGGCGCGTTGCACCTCGAAGTCGATCAGCGCACGCCAGGCGGCATCCACGGTGCCGGCAAGCACCTGCCCGGCACTGACGCCGAAGCGCGCCATGTCCTCGGCGGGGAGGTAGATGCGCCCCTTGGCGCGGTCGATACCGACATCCTGCCAGAAGTTGATCAGTTGCAGGCTGGTGCAGATGCGGTCGGAGAGGGCGAGGCGGTGTTCGTCCGCGGCATCATAGAGATGCAGCAGCAGGCGGCCGACCGGGTTGGCCGAGCGCCGGCAGTAATCGGCGAGTTCGGCGAAGTCGGCGTAGCGCGTCTTGACCACGTCCTGGGCGAAGGCGTCGAGGAGGTCGTGGAAGGGCTGCAGGGGGAGGCGGTGGCGGTCGATGGCGCGCGCCAGGCGGGCGAACATCGGCGCCAGGGCGGGGTCGGCACAGGGCTGGCCGGCGGCGATGGCGTCGAGTCCGGCACGGTAGGCGGCGAGCCCGGCGAGGCGTTCGGCGCTGCCCGCCGTGCCTTCGTCGGCGATGTCGTCGGCACCGCGCGCGAAGGCGTAGATGGCTTCCACCGGCTCACGCAGGTGCGCGGGCAGGAGCAGGGAAGCGACGGGGAAGTTCTCGTAGTGGTCGACGGGCATGCAGGCAGGCGCGTTAAGGGGCGAGGCTTGGCCCGCCGCGGCGTCCGGAGTATAAGCGAAAGCGCGCCCGGGCACTTTTGCCGTCATCGGCGCTCAACGGCTCATGCTGCAGGTACGCGCACTTCGCAAAGCTTTCCATGGTTCCGCCGGGCAGGCCCTGTTCGGCGGGGTGGAACTCGACCTCGCCGCCGGCGAGTGCGTTGCCATCGTCGGCGAGTCCGGCGCCGGCAAATCCACCCTGCTCAACTGTCTGGCCGGCCTCGAACCCGTCGACGACGGCAGCATCCGTCTCGCCGGACAGGAACTGAGTGGTCTCGATGATGATGCTTGGTGCGCGCTGCGGCGCCGGCGCTATGGCTTCGTCTTCCAGGCCTTTCACATCCTCCCTCATCTCAATGTCGCGCATAACGTCGCCCTGCCGCTGTGGCTGCTCGATGCCGACGAGCGTGCTGCGCACGGCGCGGCGCTGCACATGCTTGAACAGGTGGGCCTCGGTGGGCGTGGCGAGGCCTGGCCGGCGCAGCTCTCCGGTGGCGAACTGCAGCGGGTGGCGATCGCGCGGGCGCTGGTGCATGGGCCGGCGCTGGTGCTTGCCGACGAACCCACCGGCAATCTCGATCCGGCGCGTGCGGGGGCGGTGCTCGACGTGCTGCTCGGTCGCGTACGCGAGGCCGGCGCGGCGATGCTGCTGGTGACGCACTCGGCGAACGCGGCGGCGCGTGCGGACCGCGTGCTGCGCCTTACCGGCGACGGCCTGGTTGCCGCGGAGGCGCCGTGATGGGCGGTGCCCTGCGCCATGTGTTCATCGCCAGCCTGCGCCGGCGGCGCCTGGCCACCGTACTGTCGCTGCTTGCCATCGCCCTCGGGGTGGCCCTCGGGTTGGCGGTGCAGCTCATCCACAATGCAGCGCTGGCGGAATTCGAGCGCGGTGTCCGGATTCTCGCCGGTGAGGCCGACCTGCAGGTCAGCGGTGCGCGCGGTGGTTTCGACGATGCCCTGTTCCTGCAGCTTGCCGCGCATCCCGGGGTGGCGGAGGCCAGCCCGGTGGTGGAGGTGCACGCCGCGTTGCCGGGGCGCGAAGGCAGCCTGCGGGTGCTCGGTGTCGATGTCTTCCGCCTCGCCGGCGTACAGCCGGCGCTGCTGCCGGCAGCCGATGGCGAAGCCGGCATGCTGGCGGCGCTGGCGCCGGGGCGCATTTTCCTCAGCCCCGCGGCGGCGGCCTGGCTGGCACTCGAAGCCGGCGACGCGCTGGCGGTGCAGAGCGGTGTGCACGAGCACACGCTGACGGTCTCCGGCAGCGTGCCGGCGGCAGGTGCCGGACAGGTGCTGGCAGTGATGGACATCGCCGCCGCGCAGCAGCTCTTCGAGCGTATCGGGGTGCTGACACGGGTCGACCTGCGTCTGGCGGAGGGTGCATCGCCAGTCCAGCTGCGCCGTGAACTGACCGCACTGCTGCCCGCCGGGGTGTTCGTCGAGGTCCCGCAGCTGGCGCTGAGCGAAGCCGCGACGATGTCGCGTGCCTACCGTGTCAATCTCAGCATGCTGGCCCTCATTGCCTTGCTCACCGGGGGCTTCCTGGTGTTCTCCACGCAGTTGCTGGCGGTGGCGCGGCGCCGTCAGGAGTTCGCCTTCCTGCGCGCGCTGGGGCTGCCGCGCGGCATGCTGTATCGCGGTCTGCTGCTCGAGGGGGCCGTCCTGGGGCTGGCAGGCGGCGTGCTCGGTGCGCTGCTCGGCCATGTGCTGGCAGCGCTGGCGCTGCGTCTGGTAGGGGGCGACCTGGGGGCAGGATACTTCGATGGCATGCGGCCGGCGCTGCACTTCGACGCGCTGTTGACGCTGTCCTTTGTCGCCCTTGGCGTGGGCGCGGGGCTGGCCGGCAGCCAGCTGCCGGCGCGTAGTGCCGCGACCCTGCCGGCCGCGCG
>WPCG01065223.1_pt1 | contig 12066 bp, 5 predicted proteins | sample 5403311 | NCBI WGS metagenome assembly WPCG01 (sample SAMN12869467, study PRJNA574797) | sludge metagenome | isolation source: wastewater treatment of Control | place: China:Beijing | collected 2019-05-17 | reverse complement strand
AGAAGTGCCAAGTTCAGAAAATCAAGTTCAACCTGGAAGTTAATCTAATTTCAAGAAGGTACGCTATGGAACTTAAAGTACAAAGTTATAGAGGTGTTGATTCAAGTCAATATATCGAGCTGGTTTCTAAACTAAGAATTGATACCTTCAGAGAATTTCCTTACCTCTATGTAGGCAATTTAGCTTATGAGAGAAACTATATGGCAGGATACACTGCTGATGAGCAAGCCATGATAACTGTAGCAAAAATAAATAACCATTTGGCTGGCATTGCTACCGGTATTCCCTTGCTGAGTAACTCCGACATCGTTAAAGACGCCCAAGTAACTTTCGAGCAACATAATATAGACCCCAGTCAGTATTATTACTATGGTGAGGTTATAGTCCTGCCTGAATACCAAAAGCAAAATGTCGCCAGGCAACTATTGCAAGCCCAGGATAACATTATCAAGCATTGGGGATATCCACGTGTCTGCCTGCTTACGGTAGTACCTGAGGAACATCATCCGCAGAAACCGACTCATCGCTCTTCCTCCGATAGCGTATGGCAGAAACTAGGCTATACCAAGATGAAGTTACAGTCTAAGTATCATTGGCCTACTGTGATGGCCGATGGGTCGGTGCAGGATAGGCAGCATACCATGCAGTTTTGGGAAAAGGCGCTATAAGATTTGCGCTTGTACTATCTGTACATTCAATATTGCTTGGCAGTAAAGTAATGAATAAGAGTGTTACTGAATTTTTATTACCAAAGCGCCAAAATTCAGTTTGAATCTGTATTTCATTCGGATTGGCAATCACCTCAATATTAAAAAAACGGCTCATTTTATCGTATTATTACGAATAGTATAAATCATTCGGATTAAGTAAACTTGATTTTAAGGTTTTATACTCTAAATCTAATTAACGACCTATGGAAACCAGCTTGTATAAATATAATAAACTTAATTTGAGGAGTATTTTTTAGCTTTCTATGAAATGACGGAAAGCAGTTTGTTAACCCTCACTTTTAAGCTGGTTTCTATAATTATTTTGCCAGCGATTCAAAAGCCATATTTCTAGCTATATAAAGTAGCGCTAAACGTTAGCGTTTCAGCTTAAAACGGTAGCTTGAAAAGATGGCAGCATTAACGTAGTTAACTTTACCCGTACTCTCTGCTTTGTTATTAACTTATATTTTTAAATCTAAGGTTTACCGGCACGCAGTTTTAGAACGTGGTTTAAGCCGGTGATAACGCAATACTCGGAGAGCAGAGATTTGTGGACTAATAATGGTTGGCTTTTTACCGCTTATTTGATTTACTCTATAAGCTTGCCGATGGAATATATTCAGTAAAGGGTGATTTAATTGCAGAGGGAACATAAGGAATGGATATTACTGCGGTCTTGAAATATTTTGGTAACCGTTCCAGAGAAAGTAAAATTCTATTACAGGCTTTTTTTGGCGCCAGGTGCGTACAGACACTGTATGAGCCTTTTTGTGGTTCTTGTGCCTTTAGTATCAGCTGCTTGAATAAGGAAATGGCTGAAAACTATATTTTAAATGACTCTTACCAATCACTGGTAAAGGAACTCTATTCATGTTTTTATGAGCCTAGAGAGGTTATAGATAATTTTAATCATCATATAGCCATATTACGTAAACTCGAGCGTCATGAGCAGCAATTTTCGTATTACGAAAAAATAAAAGCCACGTTTAATCAAAACCCAAAGCCGGGTGACTTTTTATTTCTTAATAACTTTACGAAATTCCATGTGCCACTGATTATAGACGGCAAATACTGCAGTAGTTTTCAAGCCAGCTCTAATATAGATTTAGAGATAAATTTCCTAGAGCAAGGTTTATTGGAATTGGCACAGTTAGCTAAGCAATCTAATATTCGATTACACGCTAAAAGCTTCACTGAAATTATAGGCAAAACAACTCAAAATGACCTGGTGTTTTTAGATCCCCCTTATCCAAATTTACCCAATGACCTGCCCATATATCATCAACCGGATGTTCCCGCTGTTTTACACTATAAGCTTTGCAATTTGCTTAACCAACTCAACGATAATCATACCCCCTTTATCTTACTTTATGGAACCATTGGCGTAGCACCGCAATATGTTTTAAACCCCAAGCAATATAAAGTTAAGCATTTTTTAATCTACAATCATAAACCTAATAATCTGGTCACTGAAAGTCTTGAGTTTTGTTATATTTCTGAGCAGCTAGTGAGTGATATAGAGGCCATAATTCAGGATAAAACACTACCATTATTGCCCTATGATAAGTTCATAGGTATGAATCAATATGAAGCCATGCTCATGTTTAAATTACAAAAACCTAATTACGGTGCAGTAATCAATAAAGTCGATGAGCAATATATGCTGGCTAACACCTGCTTTATATTAGATAACAAATTATTTAAAGTGAGTCCGCGCGAATGGCAAATAATAAACTACTTAAAAAAGGGATTTTCAGCAAAACAAACCGCGTACGAATTAGACATTTCTCCACGAACGGTAGAAGCCTATTTAGACAATATGAGAAGACGGGCTAATTGCCGCACAAAAATACATTTAGCTAATAAATTAAAGTTTGTTACCGCTGACATCTAAATTGATTTAAAATACCTATTGTGGCTTATTATGAGTAAAAACCAAGTAGCTGGTTAAATCTTATGCAAAATTTTATTACCTCCGATACCATAGATAAACTTGCTATTAATATGGGCCATACGCCTTTAAGCCAGCATCAAGTCTTTTTCCCTAAACTGCCATTGAAATACCTTATCAATCGCAACCCCAATGAGCATAGCTTCTTTCAGCTAGTATTAGCTGAAAAAGCCCGGCAGAAATTCAAGTGCTGCTACGAGCTATCTACTGGTGCGGGGTCGTTAACCCTTCTAGCCCTAGCCTATGATATAGCCTATCGATATGTATTGCATGATAGCTATAAACCTTTAATATGGTTTTGGCAAGCCATTAAAGAACAGCCAAAGAGTTTAATCCAGGCTTATTGCTTGCATAGCTCGCGCTATGCTCAGTCGGTCGATTATTATCTGGAACTGCAAACCAAACTCAATGCCAGCAAAACCTTCTCCGTAGAGTCGGCCGCAGCATTTGCCTTCTTAATCAATTATGCGCAAGAAGAAGTATCACAACTTTTTTATTCTGCAACAAGCCAGATGCTAGCATGCCAACCAGGAGCATGTGCTATAAGCCTAGAAGACTTTAGCCAAGGTATCATCTCTTTAAATCATTTACTGGAAGGTAAAGATATCTGCTTTACTGATGAGGAGTGTATAACTGAAATCAAGGCCGAAGATATTGTCATGCTAGACCCTGTGTATTGCAGGCTAACAGATAACAGGCAAAATGCAAATGCAGAAAATAGTACCAGGTCAACCTTGCAACAGCGCCTGCAAGCCACGTTACAATTGTTTAAACAAAAACAGACCACTTTCTTTATGTTCTATGGTACCTTGGGCAAAAACCATGCCTATCCTATTCACTACCCTAGCGGACATGTTTTAAGCCTGTATGGTTATTCTTCTTATTCAACACAATACCCATTGGGAAACTATATTGAACATCTTTACTTATCGGCTAATCTTGTTAAGCAGCTGATTTATCACCTGGAAAGAGATAATGATATTACCAATGGCAGAGTACAACCGCTTTTTTACCGGCTATTTGAAGTACAGGCAGAACAAAATGGCCATAATGCCGCCTTGGCTTGGCAAACTGAAAACGGCATTACTGAATGTAGCTATAGTGAGTTGAACGTGGCGGCTAGTAAACTGGCCAACTTTTTATTAGCGCAGGGACTCCATAAAGTATTACAAGCAGCTAGATTACGACAGTATAAAGCCGGTCAGCATGAGTATACGCTTAACAGCAAAAATCAGGCGGTGGTATTTATCTATCTTGAGCGCGGCCCCCAGTTTATTACCGCTATCTTGGCAGTGATGAAATCGGGAGCGGCTTATATACCAGCAGACGCGAGCATGGGTAAGCGAATCGCTTATGAGAGATTTAGAGACAGTGGAGCCGACTATTTATTGACTTGTGAGGACTTGATTAGTAGCCCCGATAATGTTTTTATTAATCTGAACCAGCCAGACAAAAAAGTGTTTAAAGTGGCCAAAAAGGATTTTTTATGGAAAAAGATAACTCAGAACTGCATACTTAAAGACCACGTTGATACCCCTGCCAAGATTACTCCCCAGACCTTAGCCTATATCATGTACACTTCTGGCTCCACCGGTAAACCCAAGGGTGTTTGTATCGCGCACTGTGGCTTAACGTTTGCAGCTCAATCGCATCAAGATTTGCTCAACCTTGAAGCGAATGACCGCATCGCCTTATATAGCTCGATGAACTTTGATGCCAGTTTAATGGAAACCATGCTGGCTTTAAGTACTGGAGCCACCTTAGTCATAGTGCCCCAAACTATTCGCACTCTAAGCCAAGAGTTAACAGAATTCTACCAGCAGCAGCGCATTACCGCGGCAATTTTTACTCCGGCACTACTCAGCCAACTCGAACCTCAGGACTTTACTGCATTACGCGCCGTTTTCATAGTAGGAGATAAGTTTGACAAGAGTTTGTCTGACAGCTGGCTAAGCAAGCAGAGGCAGGTGATCAATGGCTATGGTTTAACTGAAGCCACTATTTGCAGCACTTTATCCGTGTGCAACTTAGCTAAACCCCTGTCAATTGGTAAAACCATTTTAGGGCAAACCATGCGATTGCGAGCTCTTAGCGAAGATGAGCAAGATCAAGCTTCAGTTGAAAATTTGCCTAGTGCTAAATCAATAACTGGGTTAGGTTTTCTGCCCGCAAGTCATACCGGTAAGCAACGCTTAGGGGAAATAGTGATCGCCGGGGTTAGCCTTGCGCAGGGTTATTGGCATGACCAAAGTTTAACTCAGGCTAGATTTATTCGGTTAAGCGATGGGCGAAGACTATACCGCACCGGCGACATTGGATATTACAATGAGCAAGGTGAAGTCGTTATTGCCAACCGTCTAGGCCGCGAAATTAAGTTGCATGGCCAGCGTATCGATATGGACCTTATCGAGCAGCAATTACTAAAACACCCAGCCATAGCAGCGGTCTGTGTTATACCAAAAGGCTTAGCCAATGGTACCCGTCGCTTGGCCGCCTATATTGTACCTAAAGACCAAACGCTTGCTGTTGCTGATCTCAACATGGCTTGGGCTATGTCGACCGCAGCTAAATCATTACTTAAAGACATTCATGAATATGCCTTACACTACTTACCAAAATTTGGGGTTCCGGCCTTAAGACATATGGTGCTGCTCCCTGCTTTACCGCACAGTACCAGCGATAAGGGCGGCGTTGATTATAAAATACTGCAAGCTTGGCCCATACCTGAATCATTACCTAAGGTTAAGCCCTTTCCTAAAGATGAGCTAATACAAAAGATTTGTAACAATTGGGCAGAACTGCTGCAGCTTGCACCTGACATCATTGATTTACACACCTCTCTTGTGGCATATGGAGGTGACTCCATCACCTTTACATATATCTATCACTTCGCCAAGCAACAGGCCCAGCTTCTGGCACCCGATAGAGAGTTTGAGCGCGATCATTTTTTTGCCTTCTTTTTTGAAGAACCGACTATTGCTACTTTAGCTTGCTATCTTAAAAAACTACAGCAGCCTTCTCCTATGCAGCTCTTGCAGCAGGCAGCTTCAACCACTGTTTATCTTGTTCATCCCCTGGCTGGCAGTGTTGAGCAGGTTTATCAGAAGCTTATAGCTGCATTACCAGAAGCCAGTATAGTTGGTTTTAACCTATCCCCTGTTATTTACCCAACACTGACGCTTATTGCTAAAGATTACGTTGAACATATTGTTAAAAGAAAAGCCAAAGACAAATTACGTATACTGATAGGTTGGTCCTCAGGAGGAGTCATTGCTCTAGAGATGGCTCGTCAGCTAGCAGCAAAAGGGCTTAACTGCAAGCTGTTGATGTTAGATGCCGTCTGCCCCGCTTGGTTTAAAAGACAGAAACTTGAGCATCACGCTCAACATCTACAATACCTTACAAAACATTTGCTATCAGCTCTGAACGTCAGCATGGTGCAAACAAATGACAGCCCATGTGACTTAAGTGGCTGCACAAGTCATGATGAATTAATTGAACAATTTTTCAACCACTTGATTTCGCATGTGGCTATTGAATTTAAGGCGCAGTTTGAAACGATAAAAAATTTATACCTGGCCGAATTTAATTACTCAATACCAGCTAAACTGCCTAACTATGAACATTGGATAACCCAACAAAGCATTGCTTTAACTGATAATATGCTCAGTTGGCCGCTAGCTGGCATCTATAAGCAAAAGATCTTCAACACCAGTCATTTTAATTTACTTAACCATCCCGGTGTTGTTGAAGAACTACGCAAATTACTACCACAAGCGCAACAAGAGTTCAATGATGAAGAGGGTAATAGCCTCTTACACCTTGCGGTGCTGACTGGCGATAAAGAGCAAGCTATTGCATTGATACGCCGTGGTCTTAGTTACAAAGCTGTAAATCATGCACAGCAAACACCACTTGAGCTTGCAGCTTTAACCCATCCTGAGTGGGTAAATGAATTAAAGCAAGTGCATTTTGAATGCAAACTAAGGCCATTTTTGGAGCCTATGCAACGCCGATTAGATGATTACTCACAGTTAGTGCAAGCTGCGCGTACTCAGCTATCCTTTTTTAAGCAGCAGTATGCGCGTTTGCCAACAGAAGCGTTTAGATGTCGGCAAACTTTGCAAGGTCATACCAGCGATATCTATGTGCTAGCTATAGCGGGTAAAAACCAGGTAATAAGTGGTTCGGATGATTTTACGGTTAGAGTTTGGGACGTATCCATAGGCAAATGTTTAAGGCAACTGAATGGGCATAAAAGCTATGTACGCGCCTTAACAGTTTTACCAAACGGTATTATAGTCAGTGGCTCTTTAGATAAAACGCTTAAGCTATGGGATCCCACTCAGCAAATACCCTGCTTAGCCACCTTACATGGACATAGCAGCGCCATACATTGTGTGACTACCCTAGCGAATGGCCGCATAGTCAGCGGTTCTTCCGACAAAACTCTTAAGCTATGGGATATATCAAGCAAGAAGTGCGAACAAACCTTTTATGGACATCAAAGCAGCGTGCGTGCCGTCATAGCTTTAGCTAACAACCATATCGTGAGTGGTTCGTTTGATGGGACTATCAGGTTATGGGATCTCAATACCGGCCAATGCTTACAGGTCTTAGCTGCATCTCACCATGCTGTCTTAGCACTTAGTGTAACGGCTACCGGTCTTATTATTAGTGGCTCCACTGATAAAACCATTAGAATATGGGATATCCACAACGGTCGATGCCTACAAGTTCTGCATGGGCATGATGAGGCAGTGACTGCCTTAAATATGCTGGATAAAGGCCGCCTTATCAGTGCTTCATACGATGGCACATTTAAACTATGGGATATACAAAACGGCCGTTGCTTACACACTCAATGTGGGGCTCACTATGGGATATTTTCCCTTGCTGTATTACCTAATGGTAGCGTTGTCAGCAACTCAAGTCAGCAGAACCTGATAGTATGGGAACGCAATAGTTTAAATTGCTTAATAGAAGAAACGCTACAACAAACAGAGGAAAATTCAAACTGTCACCTGATGTGAAAAGCAAACTTTAGTTGAGTGCACTTTACGCTTAGCTCATAGTTTAGCCAGGTCTCAGGCAATTTACTTAAGCGCCCTTATAAGGTGGCATTTCTTTGTTGCTTTAAAGCATACGCATTCTGCATATCTTGCAGCGCGCCTTCTCGATCACCAAGGCGCATCTTGGCTAAGCCTCGGTTATGATAAGCCTCAGCATAATCTGGTTCAATGCTTAGGGCGGCAGAATAATCAGCAATAGCCTCGTGATAACATGCTAAACGGCTGTTAATATTCCCCCGGTTAATATAGGCATGAGCAAAATTAGGATCTAAGGCAATGACCTGGGAAAAGTCTTTTATAGCTTCCTGCAACTCATCTAGATGGCGCTTAGCAATAGCTCGATTGTAATACGCCTGGGTGTACTTGCGGTCCAGGCGTATTGCGCTAGTATAAATACTGATGGCTTCAACATAGTCACCTAGTTGGCAATAAGTATTTCCCAAATTGATATAAGCAAGCAGATAGTTAGGTTTTAAATAGATAGCACGGGCATAAGCTTGGATAGCCTCCTCATATTCCCCAGCTGCAAAACAGCAGTTAGCTTTTTGAAAATAATCACTAGCCGTTGCCATACCCGTTGCCTCCTTAAACCAATTTATCTATAACTTTTACTATACTTAGAGCGGTAAGCATCTACCAGTTGACTACCGGCAGTATCGCCACCTACGTTACGCAGAATTTCTTCTGTGACTAAGTTAGTCAGCGTATCCGCACCTTTAGACGTATTGATATCAAGTTTCTCCGACCGTCCTTTCGTCGCATCAGCGATTTCTTTAAAGTTATCCTTAGCCCAGTCAGCCACAAAAAATGCATGAACTGGGATGCGATTGTTCTTAAGCGTATTCAATTCCTTTTGATAATCGGTGGCTTGCGCAAGCTTGGTAGTGCTCCAGTAGGTCTCCTTTAAATGTTTACGTCTGGCAGCTACCTCATTGACTGGCGTTGCGGGCGCATCACCTATCAATATAACTTGTGAAACTTGTCCATTTGCCGCTTCCTGATTAGCGTGCCATAAGCCAATTTCTACCGCTTCTTCAGACCATCCTCCCTCTGGGCGAATTTTATCCATAAAGGCGCGCAAGTTATCTGGCTTGGATTCCCATGGTGAAACTTGCAGAATTTTATCTTCCTCTGAATTATAACTACGGTAAACGGCAAACTGCATTTCAAAAGAATTCGGTTCAATATGGTTTTCTTTTAAAATTTCCGCCGCCCGCTCAAACATGGTGCCAACCGTGTTTTTGGCCTTTTGCAGCAGATGGCTCATTGAACCCGTGGCATCCATCAAACACACGGTTCTAGAACGGCTTTGCATGTTTGCTCCCTTATTATGTTCGCTTAGGAATTTTTTAACCAGCGTTTCATCGCCATTTAAAATAGCACAAAGGAAATCTTGAGCCAGCTTATGCTCTTTTAATAGCTCGCCTACATGCTTGTTATTATTAGTGTACTGTTCTTTAAAATACACATTGCGTTTTTGATTTAAAGTATCATACACTTTACTTTGTTTTTTCATCTCAACAATATCGGCTTCGGTAATCAAGAATTTTTCCAAATCTTTGTCCAATAAAACCATACTGTAAGATCCCTTATCTCCTTGTCTTGCGGTACGCCCTTTAATTTGTGTTTCTTCTGACAGCTCTTCAGAAAGAAAGGTTTGTAGTACATGCACTCCATTGTTATCCCTAACGGTTTGATCACGGCAAATAAAATCAGTTCCTCGACCAAAAACACGGGTTGCCAGGGTAATTTGCTCAGAACTTGTGGCATGTTTGATATAGCGCTCCTTTTCTGAGGCATTGATCTCCTCATTCATAATCTGTACTTTGTCTTTGCGGTGCAGAAAAGCATCGCAGTTATAAAAATTTTCCAAACACTTTTGTGATTCAAAAAACACGATCACCGCACGTTTAACATTTTCGCTTTGGGTGTGCTTTAATCTCTCGTCAATTTCACGGGCAATTTCATTGAAATAATCGTCCTTATTTTCAATTTTAATGTCAGCATCACCTCGATACAGTAAATTATTCTTGCCAAATACCGAAGGGGCATAGGTATTTTTGGTAATTCCATAGACCCGTTCTACTATATCTTTTTCAGGAGAACTTAGCGTTTTTAAGGTACCGGTCACGCCCATGATACTTTGAAAACGGTGAGGGATTTCCGCATATGAGAAACTGCCGCAGTTGATGCTGACAAAAGTGTTTTCATCTAAGCTCTGCTGGCTAACATTACCTTTTTCGTGCTCATGGTAATAAGCAAATAAGGTCTTGTAACCATAAACAATATTAAAGGAAATACTATCTTGCTCTTTATAACCAATCTTATCGTCTTTAACCACATAATCATGAGATTCAAATGTCTTGAGATCGGCCAGCATATCTTTAACAGCTTCTTCTAATAAGAATTCCCACCCCTTGAAAACCCTACTGCAGTCTGCAAATTCTTGCCAAGCGATTATTTGCTTATGGGTTAGCTTATTCTTGCGTTGCGCCCAAATTGCATTGACCAACTTGCTTATATTAGGGTCTTTCAACGTAGCCGAGGGCGTATAAAGGCTGCCATAGAAATCCTTGTTGAAAAACACATCGACCTCATCTATCAGCAACACTTTAGGACGCTTATGTAAGGATGTGGATGGACTCGTGCATATGTTATCTCCCTTGATCATATTCTCAACCAAAGTACGTACGTTACCGTGTTCATTGATCACGGCTTCACATAATTTGTTGAAAGTACCGTAGCGAATATTTTGAATCAAGCCTAACTGCTCGAAAATAGTTTTGAAATCATTATAATCTCGCTGACTAAGGTAATCGCTATAACAAGCACACATAACGTCGATACCCAATAAGCCTAAAAGGCTTGCGGTAACTGCCAGTGTAACTGATTTACCTTCCCCAGTACCTATCTGCACAAGATTGTTCACTAATTTGTTGCTAATGGTTTTATCGTTAGCGGTGTATGAAAAGAATCCTCGATTATGCTGAGTAGCTTTATCACCGATTCCCAGCATACGGAAGATAGAAATAACCTGCGCGGCATGAGGCTTTATCAGATAGCTGTTACTATCCTCTATATCTTTTGCCTCAAAATAATGGTGCGCGTTATTCAGCGTCCATAAGGCAAAGATATGTGCCATTAGTCTGGGTATTTTATCCTTTAGTGTGTTATCCCATTCAATAGCATTCGAAGGATGAATATGGGCGCCCGCCCAGTTCTTGGCATTGGCTATTAACTCTTCCAGTTTCAAATCTTTGGGGTCCAAATGTTTTTTGAGCAGCCTTTTATATTCTAAATCGAATTCGTCATATCTTTTATGCAATATATTTTTATCTATTTCTACACCACTAGCCGTGATATTTTCTAAAACATAATCAATACCATGCTTTTGTGCCTTATTGTTAAATATATGCACTGAATAACCCTGAAAGCAACTATGCTCAGACAGAATACTTTGCCCAATACCGTGCTCATCTTTCTCTAATATAACACCTAGTTTGGCAATGGCCTGCGCACCACCTTGCTGGTTTCTATAATACTGCAGTATGTTATCGATGGAACCGTTGATGAAATCTTTATACGCTAATATATTGTCGGCCATGACTTTCATTATTATCAAGTTTTCGGCAACAGCGCCTATATCGTTGATATGATTTTTTATTTTTACCATCACATCATCAACGCGTTTTAATAATTTCTCTTGCAGTTGCACAATCTCTTGCTCAGGAGCTATGCCTAAAGCAGTTAGGAACTTTTTAATGGCTAACAGATTATTATATTGCTGGTTAAAGCTATCGTAATCATCACGTTTCAATATCGCTTTTCCTAAAATCCTATCGGCTTCCTCGAAACCTTCACGCGTCTTTTTACTGAGCTCATCCATGATTTTTAGCTCGACCGCCGACAGATTAACCACATTGTCAACTTCAATATAGTCTTTCAAATTACTGGCCTGTTTGAGCGCCGCCACTTTTATACTAAGCTGCTGGTAAAAATTTTCACGCTGTTTCTCATTGTGCTTGGTTTCATCATTTATAAACTGTACAACTAATAACTCATCCCTCCATTTTTTAATAGCTTGGCCCACAGCCTCTGCTTTATCGGCATAACTATCCATAGTCTGAATTTTATCTGCCAGTTCAGCATCAGGAATACCGGTATAATTTCGCTTAATTCGTGTTAACAGAGCGTCCAACTTTCTTAAACATCCCAGGCTATCTCGTAGCTGCTGCATATCCATATGCTGTATGCCCTTGTCACAACTGGCTTGATAATTTTGTAAGCGCTCAAAGAATCTTTTGTAAAGTTCATTAAGCTTATGCTCGAAATG
>WPCG01164302.1_pt1 | contig 12091 bp, 11 predicted proteins | sample 5403311 | NCBI WGS metagenome assembly WPCG01 (sample SAMN12869467, study PRJNA574797) | sludge metagenome | isolation source: wastewater treatment of Control | place: China:Beijing | collected 2019-05-17 | reverse complement strand
GCTCGCCGTTTCCAGGGAGCTTTCGGAGCCGCGCATCTCCTCTTTTTACGCGGCCGGGAGAGCCACGTTCTACAACGAGCTGATCGAACTCGCGGGCGGCGCGAACGCGGTGGGGCCGGGCGGCGCGGACTATCCGCTGCTCTCCGTCGAAGGGTTGCTCTCGCTGAATCCGGAGGTGATCGTCGATTTGATCGGCGACAGGAACTTCTACCACTCGATGGAGCCGGTCGACGCCGAGTATGTTTTCGACCGAGAGCGTCTTGTGCGGCAGTGGACGGAGAGCGCGAAGGTTCCCGCGGTAACGGAGGGGCGGGTGCATATTCTGGAAGGAACGCTCTTTCTCCGTCCGGGGCCGAGAATAGGGCGGATTCTGCGCGCCTTCGCGGAAATTCTTCATCCGGAGATCGAGTGGATTCCATGACGCCTCTTCTGGAGGCCCGCGCTCTCGGCCTCGTTCTTGGAGGGACGCGGATTCTCGACGGGGTTTCGTTCTCGGTGCGGCGAGGCGAGTTTCTTGCGATCGTAGGCCCCAACGGCGCGGGGAAGACCAGTCTTCTCAAGTGTCTCGGCGGGTTGCGGCGTCCATCGTCGGGAACGGTGCTGCTCGAAGGGCGTCCGATGGAGGGGCTCTCCCGGCGTCGGATCGCCAGGCGCATCGCGTGGATCCCCCAGTCGGGAACCGATTCGCTTCCGTTCACGGTGCGGGAGTTTCTGCTTCTTTCGCGTTATCCGTGGAAGTCGGCGTTTTCCGGAGAGAGCGTCGACGACCGCGAAATCCTCGCCAATGCCTTCCGTCTGACGGAGCTGGAGGGGCTGCAGGATCGCCCCGTGCATCTGCTGAGCGGCGGCGAACGACAAAAGGCGCTGCTTGCCGCGGCGCTCGTGCAGACGACGGATATGCTTTTTCTGGACGAACCGACGTCGTTTCTGGACTACCGCTGTCAGGTGGAGATGACCGCTCTTGTGGAGCGCGTCAATCGCGAGCGGGGAATCACGGTGCTCATGGTGACGCACGATATCAACCTGGCGCTGCGGAGCGCGGACAGGGTGCTCGCGTTGAAAGGAGGCGGAGTTCTTCGGGATGGCGCGACGGACGACTTTTTGGACGCCGGACTGCTCCGCGAGATCTTCGACACCGAGTTTCACTCCTTCGGCGGAGACGGGGTGCGCGTTCCGTACGTCGCCCCGCGAGGTCTGGTGTTATGAAGCGCTTCGCTTTGCCCGCCGTTCTGCTCTTCTCGCTGCTCTGCGTCGCCGTCGCTCCGTTCGTCGGGATGCACTCCGTCGCTTGGGAAGACATTTTGCGGAGCGGCGGCAACGGCGGGCGCATCTTCTGGGAGCTGCGCCTTCCGCGGGTGCTCCTTGGGTGGATCACCGGAGCGACGCTCTCACTCTGCGGTATGGTGTTTCAGGCGCTCTTCCGCAACGATCTAGCTTCTCCCGATATGCTGGGCGTGTCCACGGGGGCGGCGTTCGGCGCGGTGCTCTCCATACGCTTCGGCTTCTCCTTCACCGTCTTCGGACTGTTCTCGGCCCTTTCCACATCCGCGTTTCTGGGAGCGATGCTCGCGACGGCCGTCATCTACGCCGCAGGCACGCTGCGCGGAGGGGGGATGTCGGAGGGAACGCTGCTGCTGGCGGGAATCGCGATCAGCTTTCTCTTCGGCAGCCTGAACATGATCGTGCAGTACGGCGGCGGATACGTCGACACCTTCAGAATCATGCGGTGGTCGATGGGGGGCATCCAGACCGTGGGGTTCGACTCGGTGCGCGCGGCTCTGCCCGGACTGCTCCTGATATTCTGCACGGCGCGCCTGTGCTCGCGGGAGTTGAATCTTTTCGTCTGCGGCGAGGAACTCGCCTTGAGCAGAGGCGTTCCCGCGGAGAGGATGCGGCGTCTGCTCTTTCTGGCGGTTTCGCTGGCCGTCGGCGTGAACGTGGCCCTCTGCGGCCCTATCGGATTCGTCGGGCTCATGGTTCCTCATATCTGCAGATCTCTGGTGGGGTCGGACCACTCCCGGCTGTGCGGAGCCTCGCTGCTCTTCGGAGGAGGTTTTCTCGTGCTGTGCGACACCGCCGCCCGGACGCTCTGGGCGCCGGCGGAGATTCCGGTGGGCGCGCTCACGTCGAGCATCGGATCGTTTTTCTTCCTCTGGCTGCTGCTGAGGAAGAAAAGTTAGAGAACGCAATGGAGGTGGGGGCGATGCTGTCGTACTTCGAGGCTGGAGGTTTTTTGATGTGGGTGCTGGCCGCTCTCTCCGTGGCGGCGGTCGCCGTGATCGTGGAGCGGCTGCTTTTCTTCCGGCGGGCTTCCACGAACCCCGAGCGACTGGAGGCGGAGTTCGCGGCCGCGTGCGCATCGGGAAGAGCGGAGGACGCTCGCGGGGTTGTCTTCGCTTCGAACAGCTCGCTGCACCGTATCTTTCAGGCCGCGCTGACCCACTGGGACGTCGACCGCGAGGGGATGGGCGTGCTGGTGGAGCAGGAGGTTCGCCGCGAGGTCTACCGGTGGGAGAAGCGCCTGCTCTTTCTGGAGATGACGGGGAGGATCGCGCCGCTTCTGGGGCTGCTGGGCACGGTGCTCGGCATGATGGAGATGTTCGCCGGGCTGCATTCCGGGGGGCGGATCACCGCTGCGGCGGTGACGGGCGGAATCTGGAAGGCGCTCTTTACGACCGTCGCGGGGCTCTCCGTCGCCATACCCGCGCTCTTCCTCCACGGCTTTCTGTCCAGCCGCGTCGACTCCCAGGAGGAGTGTCTCAGGAGGGGCGCGGACTTTTTGATCCGGGAGCGTTTTCCGGCTCCGGCGAACGCCGGGCTCCGAGGGAAGGGCGCGCCATGAGACGCCGTCGTCGGCCGGAGCTTGATATCACGCCGCTGATCGACGTGCTCTTCATGCTGATCATCTTCTTCGTCCTGACCGCGAACTTTCTTCAGGGGCGCATCGAGGTGGATCTTCCGGTCGGCGAAGCCGTTGCAAAAACGGAGGAGAACGCCCTTCTGCTCACGGTGAGGAAGGACGGGAGCGTGCTCTGGGGCGACAGGGAGACGCGAACGGAAGAGCTCGCTCCTCTCGCGGCGGAGGCCGCGGCGGCGCGGCGGGATATTCTGCTGGCGGGAGATCGCGAGGCGCCGTACGGCGCGGTCGCGGAGGTGCTGGACGTGCTTCGACGCGACGGGATCGTTTCGACGGGGCTCGCCCTGCAAGGAGACGGCGCTCGATGAGACGGTGGATCGCCGCTCTGAGCGCGAGCCTCGCGCTCCACTCGCTTCTCTTCCTGCTGCCGGGGGTCGACGTCGAGCACGCGGACCCGCCGGGCGCGTTTCGCGTCGTGCTCCAAGGATCTCCGCGTATTTCGGAAGGTTCCGCGGAAGCGCTCCCGACCCCGAAGGAGGATCCAGCGCCCGAGAGTGTTCGTCCGGTGAAGAAAGAGGAGAAGACGACGCAAAAGGAGCAACCGGCCGTCGTTCGCCCTTCGAAACCGGAGAAGAAGCCCGCACGGAGCGGCGGGGCGAAAAAAGCCGCCGCGCCGAAGGCGAAGAACGAGCCGAAGCAACCTCCGCGCGCGCAGCCGAAGAAAACGCTTGACGAGCCTCTCTCCGGCGCCGCCCGTCCGGGAGCGGACGCGCTCTCCTCCGAAACGGCGGCCGGGACGAAGACGGAAGCGCGGAGCGGAGCGGGCGCGATCTCCCCGACGGGGGGCGTGCGCGGGGAGCCCGTGGATGTGGAGACGCTCCGGATTCTGTCGAGAACCGCTCCGGAATATCCTCTCTTCTCGCGAAGGAGAAAAGAAGAGGGTGTTGTGCATCTGCTGCTGACCATACGTTCGGGGCGGACTGTGGATGTCGCGGTTTCGACGAGCAGCGGATTCTCCAGGCTGGACGAGGCGGCGGTGCACGCGGCGAAACTCTGGACGTTCGATGCTCCGGGAGAGATACGCGCTCGGGCGAGCATTGTTTTCCGTCTGCGTTGACCGTCGGACGGCCGGAGAAAGCGTGCAGCCCGGCGAAACGCAATCGAATATCGAAGGATTTCGGAGAAGGGAATCCGGTGCGAAACCGGAACGGCCCCGCCGCCGTAATCGGGACGAAACCGCACGACGTCACTGCCCTCGGGCGGGAAGACGCGGGAGTAGGATGACCGAGAGTCGGAAGACCTGCCGAAAGCCTGTTTTTTCGTCGATCACGAGGGTGAGAGGCGGTCTTTTCGCTTTTTCCGGAAGTCTGTGCTTGCGGAAGGAGGGGACCGTATTCCGGCGGTCTCCTCCTTTTTTCTATGTTCGGAAGAAAAAAGGGGTGGTGCGTATGAACGCGATGAGAGTGTGTACGCGGGCGGGGGCGCTTTTTCTCTGCCTTGCCGCGGCGGCGCTTTCTCCGGTCTCGGCGGCGGAGGTGCTCTTGCCGGAGCAGCATGTCGTCGCCTCGCCGCTGGAGGAGGAGGTCTTCTCTCCGGGGGCGGTGACGGTGGTGCGTCCCGAGGAGATGCAGGGCGAGCAGAAGAGTCTGCCCGATCTTCTGAAGCGCGTTCCGGGCCTTCATGTCGTCGAGGCGCGAGGGCGCGGCGCATACACCGTGGCCTCCGTCAGGGGAAGCACGTCGGCGCAGGTGGCGGTCTATATCGACGGAACGCTGGCGAATCTGGGGAGCGAATCCGCAGTGGATCTCTCCGCGATTCCCGTCGACGACGTCGAGCGGATCGAGGTCTATCGCGGGTACGTTCCCTCTCGTTTCAACCGCGCGGCCATGGGAGGCGTCATCAATATCGTCACCAGGAAGCCGAAGGGCTCCGAAGCGAGTCTGACGCTCGGCGTCTCCTCCTACGGCGGAGCGCGGAGCGGACTCTTCTGGAGCAGGCCGCTCGGCGGGGGCGCGTTCTCCCTCGGTGTCGCCCATGAACGAAGCGACGGAGATTTCTCATACTGGAACGACAACGACACTCCGTACACGCCGGAGGACGACTACGAGGCGAAGCGGCGGAACAACTCCTTTTCGCGCACGAACCTGCTGATGAAGTGGGAGGACGAGAGCTGGCACGCCCGGTTTTCATGGAGAGAGGACGACCGGGCCCTGCCGCTTCCCGCTCCGGGTTTCGACCGTCCCGGCGCGCAGGAGCCCCGCGGGGCCGAGCTGGACACACGGCAGTGGAGCCTCGCCGTAGGGCGCAGGCAGAACGCCGGAGACGTCGAGTGGGGGTGGAGGGCGGAATGGCTGGAGCAGACGAAAACGTACGACGATCCGGACGACATGGTCGGCGGCCGGGGGGAGCGGCATAACGAGTATCGCGCCCAGCGCGCGGGATTCGCCGTGGACGCTTCCCTTGCGATCGGGGAGTCTCACTTCGCGGAGCTGCTGCTCGACTACTCCCGCGAGACGCTCGACGTGCGCGGCGATGTCGTCCAGGGGCTGGGCGGACTGGATTCGTTCGCGCAGGAGAGCCTGAACATTCACCTGCAGGATACGATCGCGCTCGACGGAACCGGAAATTTCCTACTGACGCCCGTGCTTCGCTGGAACGTTCTCGACGGAGAGGGCAAGTTCTCATGGGGGGCCGGGGTGATCCGCGAGCTGGAAAACGGCTGGAGCTGGCGCGCTTCTTTCGGTTCGTACAACCGGGCGCCGAACATCTACGAGCGCTACGGAGACGGCGCGGGCATCCGACCGGCCCCCGATCTGTTATGGGAGGACGGAACCCAGGCGGATGTCGGCGTCCGGTGGCGCGGCGCGGTCGGCGATCTTCTCGTCGCGGCCGGCGCGACGTTCTTCGCCAGACGTTCGAACGACCTGATCGAATTCGTGATGACGAGCCCCCGCTTCGGCGTGTACCAGAACGTCGGCGAGGCGCGCGTGCGGGGCGTCGAGCTGGAGTCGACCATCGAACGGGGAGCGTGGGGACTTTTCGCCTCGTGCACTTGGATGGACGCGGTGAACGAGACGCCCGGCGACTACAGGCAGGGGAAGCGCCTTCCCAATCGTCCGGAATGGGAGGGGCTGCTCAGGCTTTCCAGAACGCTCTCCGGCGGGAGGGGTAGCCTCTTTACGGAGCTTCGCTATATCGGGGAGATGTACTTCGACAGCGCCGAAACGATCCGGTCGGGCAATCTTTTCACCGTAGGCGTCGGAGGGAAGTACGACCTTGCCGACGGACTCCGCGTCGTCGCGGGAGTGGACGATCTCTTCGACCGAGGGCCGGAAACGTTGCGTCTCGGAGGAGGCTCCGGACCGGATCGAACGCTTTACTATCCGCTTCAGGGGAGGACGATGTATCTTACGCTCCACTGGAACTTCTGACGGAGACAAGGAGGCGAGCAACGACGGAAAAACAACGCGGCAAAGGGCGATGGAGATGAATGAATCTTGAAACGGAGGGGTTGGAAAATGGTGAAAAGAAGATGGTGCGCGCTCATTACGCTGCTCGCGGTGTTGCTGGTCCCGATCGCCGCATGGGGGAGCGTCGTCTACACCGTGGTGGACGATACGTACGCCTCGGGGAGCATGGGGCGAGTTCCGGTGTCGGCTTCGGGCGTTCCCGGAACGCCGGTGAAGAACGTCGTGACGAATCTCGGAGGGGATCATCAGGTCTACGGATTCCGGAACGAGGAGAACGCTCTGCGCGTTCTCCTCGCCCAGTATGCGCGCGGACAGTCCGATACGGTCTGGATATACGACGCGCGCGGAGAATATCGGGCGCCGTTGAAAGAGGCGCGGTGGCGTTCGTTTTCGAACAGCCGCGGAGCGGCGGCGATGGGGCGGTATCTGTACGTCGTGGATTACGACAATGCGAAGGTCTCGAAAATCGATACGCGGAGCGACGCGTACGGCGAGGTCTCCTCGTTCGCATTCAGCGGAACCGCGGGGTACGACGTCCACGGCGAGGGGATCGTGCGGGTCGGCGACTACCTGTTCGCTCTTTTCAACGAGGTGAAGGGCGATTGGAGTTCGCTCGAGTACGCCGACGGAAAGGTCGTGAAGCTGGACGGAGACTTGAATGTAGTGGCTACGGCGAACGTCGGCAAGAACGCCCTCTCGATCAAGGCGTACAACGGTATGCTCTATGTCGTCGGCAACGGCGGCATGCAAAAGGGCGGGGACTTCAACCCGGATTCCATGATACAGAGGGTGCACCCGAACACGCTCGCCGTGGAGGCGCTCCTGAAGGCCGGCGGCGCTTCCGCGGCGGCTCTCCCCGACGGCTGGGGGTACGACTTCCGCGATCTGGCCTTCGCCGCGAACGGCGACGTCTATGTCTTCGCCGGAGCCTACGACGCGACGTGGTCGCAGTTCGACAGCCGGATTTTCAAGACGACGCTCCAGGGACTCGCCGCGGGAAACGTCGGCGAAGTGTACAGAGATCCAAGCGGTCCAGGATTTACGTGGCGCATGGAGTACGACAATGTGGACGGCATTCTCTGGTTCGCCGCGGGGACTCGCCTGATGGCCTACAAGGGAGCGGAGTCGTGGGAGTTCGGCCCGGCCGCGCTCGGAGGCAACTTCTACTCCTTCATGGTCGTCGACGCGCCGGTCAATCCGGCTCCGGGCGGCTCGGGAGGCGGCTGCAACAGCGCGGGTTTCCCGGCGTTCTTCCTGTTGGCGCTTCTTCCCCTTCTCTGCGTGCGCGCGAAAGGGGAGCGCTCCTAGACCGCCTTCGTTGCAAGGTTTGAAAGAACGTTGAAAAAAGAAGCCGAGAGTCCGCGATGGGGCGGTTCCCGGCTTCTTTCATTCCAGTGTGGACGCTCGAAAAGCGCACGACTCTTTCCGGAAAACCGTCACGCGTGTTTCTTCAGCCAGTCGAAGGCCATCGTCGCCATGACGGCCGGTCCGATCCAGAGGACGTCCTCGTCGATGTCGAAGCGGCTGTTGTGGTGCGGCCACGTCTGTCCCTTCGCCTCGTTGCAGCCGGGGAGGAAGAAGAATGTGCCGGGGGCCTTTTCGAGGAAGAAGGCGACGTCCTCGCCGCCCATCGAGGGGCGGGGGATCTCCCGGACCTTCTCCGGACCGACGATCTTCTCCGCCGCCATGCGAAGCTCCTCCGTCATGACGGGGTCGTTCATCACGGGCGAAGGACCGTGCCACCCGTACGAAAACTCGACGCTCCCCCGCATTCCGGAGGCCACGGCCGATGCAACCTCTTCGATGCGCAGGGCGAGGAACTCCCGCATCTCCCGGTTGAAGGCCCGGACCGTTCCGGTGATGCGGCACTCTCCGGGGATGATGTTGAACGCGCTTCCCGCGTGGATCTCGCCCAGGCTGATCACGCACGGCTCCTGAGGGTCCACCTCGCGGCTGACGATCGTCTGGAGCTCGCAGATGATCTGCCCCGCGATGGAGATGGGATCTATGGAACCTTGCGGGCTTGCTCCATGCGCCCCTTTTCCTTTAATTAGAATATCGAAGCGGTCCATGCACGCCATGATGCTTCCCGGACGGTAGCCGATTTCGCCGGGGACGAAATCCTTCCAGATGGAGCCGGTATGCAGGCCGACCATCGCGTCCGGTTTCGGATCGTCGAACGCGCCGTCGTCGAGCATCCGCTTCGCTCCGCCGGGGCCGTCGGTGCACCCCTCTTCGCCGGGCTGGAAGACGACGAGCACCGAGCCCTCGATCTCGTCCCGGACGTCGTGCAGCAGCTTCACCGAGGCAAGCCCCATCGCCGCGTGCGCGTCGTGTCCGCATGCGTGCATGCAGCCGTTCTGCGAGGCGAAGGGAAGCCCCGTCTCTTCCTTGATGGGAAGGCCGTCCATGTCCGCGCGGATCGCGAAGACCTTATTCCTGTGCTTCCCCTCGACGAGCGCGACGACGCCGTGTTCGCCGAGCCCCTTGCGGTAGGAGACGCCCATTTTGTCCAGCTCGGCGCAGATGTACGCCTCCGTTTGCGGGGTGTCCACCCCTGTCTCGGGAATCCCGTGCAGATCCCGCCGCCATGACGTTATCTGCTGCTGAAGCTGCTGCGCCGAAGCGCGAAAGTTCGCCATCGTACCATCTCCTTTGTTCTGTATCTCTTGATGTCTCGTGAAAAACGCTGCCGAAAAAATCCTACCGGACGATCAGCCAGCCTCCGGCGAGCAGCAGGAGCACGCCAGCCGCCCTGAACATGTCGAACGGTCGCGCCGCCGTCCCCAGCCACCCCTGCGCGTCGATCAGGACGCCCGTCAAAAGCTGTCCCACGATGATCAGCGTCACCATGGCCGTCGCGCCCAGGCGGGGGAGCGTCACGTTGATCGTCTGGAACAGCGCCACTCCCAGGCATCCCGCGGCAAGCATGTACCACGGCGCCGTATACCACTCCTGAATCCGTTCTCCCCCTCTGCACCAGAGCAGAAACAGCGAGAGCAGCAACCCGGAGAGGTGCAGGATCGTGCTGCTCGCGGTGGGGCCGATCCGTTGTCCCAGCGCCCCCGCCAGCGGCGATTGCAGACCGACGGCGACGCCTCCGGCCAACCCGATCAGAATAACAAGAGCCGTGTCGAACATGGTGTTCTCCCCTCGAAGGTGCGTATTCAGGACGGAGGCTATCATACCATGCGTCGGAGGTTGCGATCATGTGTCTCCGTGTTGGGGATTTTAACGTCGAAAGGTATCGATCCCGACAGAGCAGGGGGCAACGGTGGTTCAGGAATTCTTTGTCACCAGCGAGACGCCGTTGAGTTTCTCGAAGTACTTGGCCACGCCTCCATGGTCGGTGTCCGCGCCCGCCTTCTTCCCGAGGCGCTGGCTCCTCGGCTTGGCGTTTCGCCCCGTCCCTGAACCGTCCACCAAGATGACGTCCCCCCCGGCAACAACCGTCACTCCGCAACGTCGGCTTTCGATTGTTCGAGGAGAAATTTCCATGCGGGGAGCACCTCGATACTGCCGGAGGTCGTTTCGATACGTTCGCTTTCGGTGCGGGTCACAATGAAGCCGTTTTGTGTGCTCCGCTCGATCATCGCCTCGACAAGCGCGTCTATCTCGCGTCTGCGGCTCTGTTCGTCGGCAAGCGATTCGCAGACCTGTACCAGCATCCAGCCGCCGCTTTCGGTGCGTCCGATGAAGTCGACCTCCTTACCGCTCTTCGTTCGGTAGTAGCGGATCTCCGGAATACGACGGCGCAGTGAGAGAAAGACCATGTTTTCGAGCAGATGGCCGGAGTTGACCAGTATCCCGGACGAGACCGATGGGATGACGGCGTGGTCGACGCAGTATATCTTCTTGGGGTTTGCGTTGCTGCGGGCGAGCGACGGGTCGAAAAGACGGACGGTGAAGAGAAAGAAGGCGTCCTCGAACCACTCCAGATACTGAGAGACGGCGCTCTTCGGGGCGGAGTGTCCCAGCGATTTCAGGTACCCGGCGAGGCTGTTGATCGAGTAGAGGGAGGCGGCGTTCTCCATCAGGCGATGTGCCAGGTCGGTCAGCGCCTTGGGGTGGGAAATGTCGTAGCGCTCGATCAGGTCGCGGAAGAGGATGGCGTCGACGTACTCCTGATGTATTTTGACGCGAAGCCTGCGCTCGAGGCCGAGAACCTCGGGAAAGCCTCCGCTCTCCCAGTATTCGGAGAAAGCGTTCATCGCGAGCATCCTCTCCTTCGTCGAGAGAACTCCCTTCGCGCGGACTCCTTTCCAGTCCAGAAACTCGCGGAAGGAGAAGGGGAAGATCTCCCACGAAAGCGCCCGTCCCCGCATCCGGGTGGCGACCTCCCTGGAAAGAAGCCGCGCCGAGGAGCCGGTGAGCCAGACCTCGCACTTTTCGGTGCGCATCATCCGCTCGACGAACGGCTCCCATCCGGGTACCTCCTGTATTTCGTCGAAGAAGCAGTAGACTGTCTCGCTCCCTTTCTTCTCCGGGAAGAGCGAATAGTAGGCGTCGGCCACGACGGCGAGATTCTCCCCATTCAGGCTGCGGATGCGGTCGTCGAAGAAGTTGAGAAAGAGTATGCTCGTGTGTGGAACGCCCTGATCCAGAAGCCTTTGAACGGTCTGAAGCAGAAATGTCGACGTGCCGCTTCGCCGGACGCCGATGCATACAGTAGCCTTGCCCGGCAGGGAGCGGATGTCGAGCCTTCTGGGGACGCCCGTCTCCAGAGGCGCTTCGTGAAAATCGAGAATCAGGGACTGTAGTGTTTCCAGCATTTCGCATCACCCGGCCGTAAATTTTACCGATATTTGCCTAAAGCGGTAATAAATATAACCGGTTTCAGCATGGAGGTCAAGGGGAACGGGCGGTGTGCGTAGACTGGAGTCTTTCCGTTTACCGCCGGCAGCGGCACGCCCTATTCCGTCACCAGCGAGACGCCGTTGAGCTTCTCGAAGTATTTAGCCACGCCGCCGTGGTCGGTGTCCGGACCCGCGTCCCGCACGACGTCCTCCATCATCGCCAGGACGCTTTCGGTCAGCGGCATGGCGACATCGTACTCGCGGCACGCGGTCATCACGTTCTTCAGATCCTTGACGTGGAGCCACATCTTTCCGCCGGGGGAGTAGTCCCCGCTGAACATGCGCGGCGCTTTGTCCGTCATGCACTGGCTTCCGGCAAGGCCTCCCCGTATGGCTTCGAAGATCTTCCGCGGGTCCACGCCCGCCTTCTTTCCAAGGCACATGGCCTCGCCGACGATCGCCATGTTGACGGCGACGATGCACTGATTCACCAGCTTGGCGATCTGTCCCGCCCCCGAGCCGCCCACGAGGACGACGTCCTTGCCCATCGCCTGCAGAATGCCGCGGCAGTGCTCGAAGACCGCTTCGTCGCCCCCCGCCATGATGGAGAGCGTGCCGGATTCTGCCTTCTCCTGGCCGCCGCTGACCGGGGCGTCGAGCATAAGGACGGCTTTCTTCCGCAGTTCCGAGGCGATGCGAACGGACGTCACCGGATCGATGGAACTCGTGTCGATGCAGACGCTCCCCGCTCGGACGGCGCCGATAACGCCGTGCTCTCCCAGGATGACCTCCTCCACCTCGGAGGATCCCGGAAGCATGGTGATGATCACGTCGCTTTCCGCGGCCACCTCGGCGGGCGTCCGCGCCACATGCACGCCCGCCGAGGCGAACTCGCTCCGGGTCTCTTCGCTGCCGCTGCGGATGGTCATGGAGTATCCCGCCTTGAGCAGGTTCAGCGCCATCCGCTT
>WPCG01121675.1_pt1 | contig 12095 bp, 10 predicted proteins | sample 5403311 | NCBI WGS metagenome assembly WPCG01 (sample SAMN12869467, study PRJNA574797) | sludge metagenome | isolation source: wastewater treatment of Control | place: China:Beijing | collected 2019-05-17 | reverse complement strand
GCCGATGAGGTGGGCGTCCACGAGTCCACGGTCAGCAGATCCATCAATGGGAAGTATATGCAGACTCCTCGGGGGTTATTTGAAATCAAGTATTTCTTCACCAGCGGAGTCACCGGAAACGACGGTTCCAGCATAGCTTCCGAAAGCATCAAGGCTATCATCCGGGAAATGGTAGACAGCGAGGACCCGAAAGCGCCTCTTTCGGACCAGGCTATTGTTGATTCCATGGCGGAATGCGGCATCGAGATATCCAGACGGACGATAGCCAAATACAGAGATGAGATGAATCTTCCATCATCTACTAAACGCAAGCGTTTTTAATAAATGAATAAACGGAGGTATGACAAATGAAGACTAAGGTAGGAATCAACGGGTTCGGAAGAATCGGACGGAACGCATTCAAAATTGCCGTAGAGAACGATGACCTTTTCGAAATCGTAGCAATTAATGATATCACAGATCCTAAAACACTGGCTCATCTTTTAAAATATGACAGCTGTTTCAGCAAATTTGAAGGAACCGTAGAGGCCAAAGACGACGCCATCATCGTAAACGGCAAAGAGATCAGAATTCTGGCCATAAGAAATCCCGAGGATCTTCCGTGGAAGGAGCTTGGTGTAGATGTAGTTCTTGAGTCCACCGGCCTTTTCACGAAGAAGGCCGACGCGGAAAAGCATATCAAAGCGGGAGCGAGAAAAGTGGTTATTTCCGCTCCGGCGACAGATGAAGATATCACCGTAGTCATGGGTGTGAACGATGATAAATACGATCCGGCAAATCATCATGTCATCTCCAATGCCTCCTGTACCACCAACTGCCTGGCTCCCTTTGCCAAGGTCATCGACGAGGAATTTGGGATCGAGAGAGGACTGATGACGACGATTCATTCCTATACCAATGACCAGAAGATCCTGGACCTTCCCCACAAAGATCTTAGAAGGGCCAGAGCTGCCGCGGTATCCATGATTCCCACAACAACGGGCGCCGCCAAGGCGGTATCTCTGGTATTGCCCCAGCTTAAAGGCAAGCTCAACGGTATGGCTATCCGGGTACCGACTCCTGCAGTGTCTCTGGTGGATATCGTATTTGAACTGAAGCGGGACGTCAGTAAAGAGGAAGTCAACGAGGCTCTGAAGAGAGCGGCGGAAGGCGAACTGAAAGGGATACTGGGCTATTGCGATGAACCTCTGGTATCCGTTGATTTCAAGCAGGACCCCAGGTCATCCATCATCGACGCCCTCTCTACAATGGTAGTAGAAGGAAACATGCTGAAGGTACTTTCCTGGTATGACAATGAGTGGGGTTATTCAAACCGCGTAGTGGACGTTATAAACATGGTAATCAGCAAGGGTTTATAAGCGGAGTGAAGAAATGAAGAAAACCATCAGAGATGTGGATGTGCGCGGTAAGTTCGTTATCGTGCGCTGCGACTTCAATGTTCCTCAGGATGAGAAGGGTGAAATTACTGACGACAGTCGTATCACCGCTTCTCTTCCCACTATAAAATATTTAACGGATAAGGGCGCTAAGGTTCTGCTGATGTCCCATATGGGAAGACCCAAAGGGGAACCGGATATGAAGTTCAGCCTGGAGCCCGTGGCCCGGAGACTGACTTCCATTTTCGGAGAGGATCTGTTGTTTCACAGCGCTCCCTGTGTGGTGGACGATAAGGTCAGGGAGATGAAGGCCTGGCTTAAGCCGGGACAGATCCTCCTCCTTGAAAATGTTCGCTTCCGCAAAGAAGAGACGAAAAACGAAGCGGCTTTTTCAAAAGAGCTGTCGGAGCTGGCGGATATCTTTGTGAACGACGCCTTCGGTTCCGCCCACAGAGCGCACTGTTCGACGACGGGCATCGCCGAATATCTGCCGGCGGTCTCCGGATTTTTAATGGAGAAGGAGCTGGAGTTCCTGGGAGAAACCGTTGAGAACCCCAAGAGGCCTTTCATGGCCATTATGGGAGGCGCAAAGGTGAGCGATAAGATCCCTGTCATCGAAAGCCTGCTGACAAAGGTAGACGTGCTCATCATCGGAGGCGGCATGGCCTATACGTTTTTAAAGGCTCAGGGTTATGAAATCGGGAAATCCCTGCTGGAAGAGGATATGGTGGACATGACCCAGTCCCTCCTTTCCAAGGCAAAGGAGCAGGGGGTTGTTTTACTGTTGCCAGTAGATGTTCTGGCGGCGGCAGAATTCAAAAATGACGCGGAAACCATCTGCTGCCATATCGACAGCATCCCCTCGGATTTTATGGGACTGGATATAGGTGAGAAGACGACGCGCCTGTTCGCGGAAGAAATCAAAAAGGCTTCTACCATCGTGTGGAACGGGCCTCTCGGTGTATTCGAGATGCCGAACTTCGCGCATGGAACGAAGGCTGTAGCAGAAGCTCTTGCCGAGAGCGGCGGCGTCACTGTCATAGGCGGCGGTGATTCAGCGGCGGCGGTAAGGCAGTTTGGGCTGGCGGATAAGATGACGCACATATCCACCGGCGGCGGAGCCTCTCTGGAGTTTCTGGAAGGCAAGGTCCTGCCGGGGGTGGCGGTTCTTCAAGAGAAAGATCAGCAGGAGGATACGGAATGAGAATGCCATTTATAGCGGGAAACTGGAAGATGTATAAAACCACAAAAGAAGCTGTGGAATTCGCGGAAGCCTTTAAGAGTATCTATACACCCTCGGACGTGCAGGTGGCCCTTTGCGCTCCTTTTATGCAATTAGGGGCGCTGGTGGAGGCCTTCAGGGGCACCGGTATCAAGGTTGGAGCCCAAAATATGCATTTTGAGGATGAAGGGGCCTTCACCGGTGAGATATCCGGCAGGATGCTCAAAGAGCTGGGGGTCGACTGCTGTATCATCGGTCACTCCGAAAGACGTCAGTATTTCGGTGAGACAGATGAAACGGTAAATCAAAAACTGGAGGCCGCTTTCCGGTACGATATCCTTCCCATTTTGTGTGTCGGCGAAGTGCTCGCCGAAAGGGATGAAGGAAAAGCTCTTGAAGTGGTCTCCCTTCAGATGAAAGGCGCTTTGAAGAACCTTGAAGCCGGGCAGGTGGAAAAGCTTACTGTGGCTTATGAACCTGTCTGGGCTATAGGAACGGGGCGTACAGCGACTCCTGAGCAGGCCGATGAGATGTGCGGTCATATCCGCGGGGTTATTGGAGAACTTTACGGAGAAGAGACCGCCGACAACGTTATTATCCAGTATGGAGGCAGCGTAAAGCCGGACAACGCGACAGAACTGATGAATATGTATGAGATCGATGGGGCTCTTGTGGGCGGCGCCAGCCTGAGTCCGGCGGATTTTCTGGAAATCGTTAACTTTTAGGAGGAGATGAACATGTGCTATATTGAAGATATATTGGCAAGAGAAGTCCTGGACTCCAGAGGAAACCCCACCGTGGAGGCGGAGGTATTTCTTGATGACGGCTCCGTCGGAAGAGCCATTGTTCCCTCCGGCGCCTCTACAGGCGCCCACGAAGCCATCGAGCTGAGGGACGGTGAGAAGGAGAGGTTTTCCGGCAAAGGTGTATTAAAAGCGGTGGAACATGTGAATGACATCATCGCGCCGGAACTCATCGGATGGAATGTCTATGACCAGGTTGGCCTTGATAAAATCATGATCGAGCTGGACGGAACTCCCAATAAGGAAAAGCTTGGAGCCAATGCGATTCTGGCTGTTTCACTGGCCGCGGCCAACGCTGCCGCTGCAAGCGTGGGTCTTCCGCTGTATCAGTACATCGGCGGCGTCAATGCTAAGGTGATGCCGGTGCCCATGATGAATATTCTCAACGGCGGGGAGCATGCTGACAACAACGTGGACATTCAGGAGTTTATGATCATGCCTGTGGGAGCAAAAAGCTTTCGTGAAGCCCTGCGGATGGGAGCGGAGGTGTTTCACAGTCTGAAATCCGTTCTGAAAGGCAAGAACCTCAACACGGCGGTGGGAGACGAGGGAGGATTTGCCCCCAACCTTCAATCCAATGAGGACGCGATTCGCGTTATCATTGAGGCCATCGAGAAAGCCGGCTACAAACCCGGAGATGATATCGCCATCGCTCTGGATGTGGCCGCTACGGAGATGTTCGATGCTGCTTCCGGCCTTTATGATCTGGCCGGAGAGGGCGTGAAGAAAACGGCGGCGCAGATGGTGGAATACTACGAGATGCTGGCATCCAGGTATCCGCTTATTTCTATAGAAGACGGCCTTTCCGAAGACGATTGGGAAGGTTGGAAGTACATGACGGAAAGACTGGGACAGAAGCTTCAGCTGGTAGGGGATGATTTCTTTGTAACGAATACGGAGAGACTGGCCAGAGGCATTGAAGCGGGAGCGGCGAACTCCATACTTATCAAGGTCAATCAGATCGGTACCCTGACGGAGACGCTGGATGCCATCGAAATGGCCAAAAGGGCCGGCTATACCGCGGTAATCTCTCACAGGTCGGGAGAAAGCGAAGATGTCACGATTGCCGACCTCGTGGTAGCGGTTAACGCCGGACAGATCAAAACAGGAGCACCCTCCAGGACAGATCGCGTGGCTAAATACAACCAGCTTTTGCGAATCGAGGAGGGCCTGGATTCCGGGGCAAAGTACCCCGGACACGAAACTTTTTACAATTTGAAGTAAGAACGCCGGATTTCCTGACGGCAGGAGCGTTGTCACTTTTTTTGTAAAGCTTGTTGCTTTCCATTTACTATTATGATAACCTATGATGGTTGTACTAATAAGGAGGTGTGGAATTGAGAATCGCGCTGATGATTATACTTGCAATTGCGAGCTTAGTGCTCATAGCGAGCATTCTGCTTCAATCGGGGAAAAGTGCGGGTCTGGCCGGCTCTATCGGCGGCGGGGCGGAGCAGCTTTTCGGCAAGAAAAAAAGCAGAGGATATGAGGCGCTACTGAGTAAAATCAGTATAGCAGGCGCTGTCTGCTTTATCATATGCTCACTGGCTTTAGTAGCAATCGAATAATTGGATTTTATTACAGATATTAAAAAAGGATAAGAGGTGCTGAGGCACCTCTTGCATTGTTGAAAAGGAGGGATTTTTTTCCGATGGAGATTCTTGCGGTGCTTGCGCCAATCTGTGCAGTCGTTGCCCTTATTGTTGCCTATGCTCTTTCTTCATGGATTGGCAAATTGGACGAGGGAACAGACCGGATGATTGAGATTTCCGGTTACATTCGAATGGGCGCCATGGCTTTTCTCAAAAGAGAATATAAGTATATGGCGGTTGTCATAATCATAGTTTTTCTTGTACTTGGAATATTCATCAATTGGTTGACAGCAGGTCTGTATGTTTTTGGCGCGATATTCTCCGTGCTTGCCGGTTATTTCGGCATGAGTGTCGCAACAAAGGGAAATGTGCGTACGGCGAACGCCGCCAGAACAGGCAGTATGCCCAGCGCGCTTAAAGTCGCATTTCGCAGCGGCGCGGTTATGGGCCTTTGTGTTGTAGGTCTGGGTACCCTCGGTCTGGGAACTATCTTTGTTATAATGGGTGTAGATTCAGCATCCGTTATTACAGGCTTTGGTCTGGGTGCTTCTTCCATGGCTCTGTTTGGCCGTGTGGGAGGAGGTATCTATACGAAGGCAGCCGACGTTGGAGCGGATCTTGTCGGTAAGGTAGAAGCTGGAATTCCGGAGGATGATCCGAGAAACCCCGCGGTAATCGCGGATAATGTGGGAGATAATGTAGGCGATGTAGCCGGTATGGGCTCCGACCTGTTTGAATCCTTTGTTGGATCCATCATCTCAGCAATTACCCTTGCGGTTGTTATCCCCAGGATCGTGCCAGCGATTGGAAATCCCTTTGATCTGGATCCTTTCGTAGGTTCTGTATTCCCGCTGACCCTTGCGGCTGTGGGGATCCTGGCTTCGATTCTCGGTGTTTTAATGGTGAGAGGGAAGGACGGCGGAAATCCCGCTGCGGCTCTTAATGCCGGAACCTACCTCAGCAGCGCTATTGTCATCGTTGCGGCATTCATCATGAGTAAAGTAATGTTTGGCAACTTCAATTGTGCCATTGCCATTATTTCAGGTATTGTGGTGGGAACTGCCATAGGAAAAATTACAGAGATCTATACATCCGGCGACTTCGGCCATGTGAAGAAGATTGCCGAGCAGAGTCAGACAGGGTCCGCGACAACGATCATCAGCGGATACGCGGTAGGAATGCTTTCCACTGTATGGCCCATTATCTGTATTGCTGTGGGTATTCTCGTGGCTAACGCCTTTGCCGGACTTTATGGCATTGCCCTCGCTGCGGTAGGAATGCTCTCTACAACAGGTATGGTCGTAGCCGTTGACGCTTATGGACCTGTATCCGACAATGCGGGAGGTATCGCGGAGATGTCTGAGCTGCCTCATGACGTCAGAAATATAACGGACAAGCTCGACGCGGTAGGAAACACCACTGCGGCTATCGGCAAGGGATTTGCTATCGGCTCTGCCGCTCTTACGGCGTTGGCTCTCTTTGCCTCCTATTCGCAGGTAGTGGGTCTTTCCGACATAAGTCTGCTGGATCCCATGGTAATCGCAGGTCTGTTCATTGGAGCTATGCTTCCCTTCCTCTTCTCCGCAATGACGATGAATTCCGTCGGTAAAGCGGCCAATCAGATGATTGAGGAAGTAAGGCGTCAATTCAGAGAAGATCGAGGTATTATGGAAGGGACGTCAAAGCCCGACTATGAGAGATGCGTCGATATCAGCACCAAAGCGGCTCTGAAAGAAATGATGGCTCCCGGCCTTCTGGCAATCTTAGCTCCTCTGGCTGTAGGTATCATCATGGGTGGCAATGCGCTGGGCGGTATGCTTGCGGGGGCTCTGGCTTCCGGCGTGCTTCTGGCAATTATGATGGCAATTGCAGGCGGCGCCTGGTACAATGCAATGAAATATATTGATGAAGGACATTACGGCGGCAAAGGAAGCGAAGCCCATAAAGCGGCTGTTGTCGGCGACACGGTTGGCGACCCCTTCAAAGATACCTCCGGGCCCTCTATCAATATCCTGATCAAGCTTATGACCATCGTGGCAGTGGTATTTGCCGATGTGTTCGCCAGTGTTGGCGGCTTGTTCTAAAGCAAAAATGATCGGTAGGGAACGATGTACCCATCGTCCTGTCCAACAGCTTAAATAACAAACAATGATTACATCATACAGGGCGGAATTTTTTCGCCCTGTTTTTTGCGTTGACCCCTATGTTGTCATTCTGAGCGTCAGCGAAAAATCTTGCCCGTTATTTGCGGATTCGGAAAAAGATTCTTCACTTTGTCCAGGATGACAAGTTTTTGATACACTGTTATCCTTATCTCATCAAATTGTCTTGTCAGGTGTAAATACATATGCTATACTACTGAAGATCGATAGAGAAATAACCGAAGTGATGAGAAAGGAGGGTACAATGAACGGCGAGAACAGAAGGCAAAAAATCATAGAAGCTCTTAAAGAGAGTTGCCAGCCTTTGTCAGGAGCAGCTCTGGCTCAGCGCTTTCAAGTGAGCCGCCAGGTCATCGTACAGGATATCACATTGCTTCGCGCGTCGGGGAATGAAATCCTTTCAACCTACAGAGGCTATGTTTTAAAAGGGCGCGATAATATGAGCCGGATATTAAAGGTTCGTCATGACGACGCGCAAATTGCCGATGAATTGTACACCATTGTAGATGCAGGGGGCAAAATCCTGGATGTGTTTGTAGACCATGAAATCTACGGCGAATTGCGGGCGGAGCTGTCCCTCTCTTCCAGAAAAGATGTGGATGAATTCAGCGAACAGCTGAAAGCGGGCCGCATTTCTCCTCTCAAACACCTCACCAACGACTATCATTATCATACCGTAACCGGAGACTCGGAAGAACTTCTTGATTTCATAGAAGAGCAGCTCAGGAAAAAAGGTTACTTACAGTAAAGGATCGAAAAGGAGAAACCATGTTAAATATTGCACAGCGCATTGACCGGCTGCCCTCCACGCCCATGCTGCGAAACATATTGCTTATAACGGGAATCGGATGGACCTTTGTCGCCATGAACCAGGGAATGATATCCGGGGTTATAGCCGCTATCGGGGTGGATTGGGAGTTGACTCCGGGACAGCTGGGGTGGCTGGCCAGCGCGGGGATGCTGGGCATGGCTTTGGGAGCCACCTTGTCAGGCATTGCGGCGGATAAGTGGGGAAGAAAAACCTTAATAACAGCCAGCTTGATCATTTTTGGGATCGCCAGCGGACTGTCGGGTTTTGCCGTCAACTATCCCATGCTGCTTATATTAAGAGTTTTAACAGGATTTGGACTTGGAGGATCAGGGCCTGTCGCCTTTGCGCTCATCAGCGAATACTCACCGACGAAAATAAGGGGGCGCAACGGCGTATTGTTGGAAAGCTTCTGGGCATGGGGCTGGATCATGGCCGCGTTAGTAGCCTACTTTCTCATACCGGTTTACGGCTGGAGGGTGGCTTTTTGGATCAGCGGGGTACCGGCGCTATTTGCCGCAATTTATAAAAAAACCGTACCGGAGTCTCCCCGCTATCTGGAATCGAAAGGAAGGCTTGAAGAGGCGGATGCTCTGGTTTGCAGGATGGAGGAGCAGGCGGGCCTTCATTATAATGCTGAAAATGGAGAAAATGTCAACAGGAAGCCTGAGAAAAAGGCCCGGGTCAGCTTCAGAGACCTGTGGTCAAAAAAGTATATCAGAATCACTCTGGTCCTGTGGATCATCTGGTTCGGGGTAAATTTCGGTTATTACGGATTTGTGCTGTGGACCCCGACGCTGCTGGTGGGAAAAGGCTTTACCCTGGTGAAGAGTTTTGAATTTACGCTGATCATGTGTCTGGCCCAGCTGCCGGGATATTACAGCGCTGCCTGGTTGGTGGAGCGGACCGGGCGTAAAAAGGCTCTGGCCCTCTACTTTGCCGGAACAGCGGTGGCGGCCTGGCTCTTCGGTCACGCTGCCAGCACTGCCGAAGTGCTTTCCTATGGAAGCCTGCTTTACTTTTTCAGCCTGGGCGCATGGGGCTGTGTCTACGCTTATACACCTGAGGTATATCCCACTGTTGCCCGAGGAAGCGGATCGGGGTGGGCCACAGCCTTCGGGCGTCTCGGCGCGTTTACGGCTCCCTTTGTGGTGCCGGTGATCTACAATTTCTATGGAACGGAAACAGGCTTTACCTATGTATTCATTATGATGACGGCGGTTTTTGCCATCGTGGCGGTGGTTGTAGGCATCATGGGGAAAGAGACTATGGGGAAATCCCTTGAGGAAATCAGCGGATAGGGCATAGGGATTTATAAAGCTGCCCGGGCAGCCGCAAAGCTTGAAATTGCTCTGATAGAAGTTGCCTTTTCCAACGAGGGGCAACTTTTTTTCATAAGATATTTCGAACAAAACCGCCTTTAGGGCTTAAAATCAACTTTATATTCAAATTCAGAGAATTTTTGATATAAAAAACAACTTTAATTTCAAACTATTTTTAATGAAGGATGCTTTTTTCGGTAAAAGCATCTTTTTTCTGCCGCGCGTCTTTATTCCAATTTTTGCGTTATTAAATTTGTGCGTAAAAAGTCATGGAATGCAAATACTATTTCATGAAAAGGAAGGAGATGAAAGTATGACTCGTAAAAGAATTTATCTTGCTTTTCTGTTGATTTTAGGTCTGTTAGCGTTTGCGGGCTGTGCGGATGATAACGGCGTGCCGGATATGACTCCCGATCCCGATAACGGGATAATGGACAACGATGGCGGCATCCGAAACAACGGGAATGGATTGAACGGAGCTGACGATGACTGGGATATAGACGGTCGTGATCAGAACGGTACAGGCAACGGCGTAGATAACAACAACAACGGACTCAATAACAATAACAACCTGAATCAATAACTGTGAGAAAGACGCCGAAATGTCAGGCGTCTTTTTCGTATAATCTAATCGGGGGTAGTACGGTCACTTTTCGTATAAGCTAATGGATACAGCCGCTTTTCGTATAGGCGGATCGGTACAGCCGCTTTTGTACCGACCTGCGGCTGTTTTCTATTTTAATGAAAGGTTCCGGGTTTTGAGATTGCGGAGAGAGCGTCGCCGGCCTCATCTACGTAGATTCGTTTTCTGGCGATATCCGCCATAGAGAGCAGCCCTACGAGGATTTCGTTTTCCACTACAGGAAGGCGCCGGATCTGATGTTTGGCCATGAGAATGGACGCCTGGTGGGTGTTCATATTCGGTGTGGCGAAAATGGGCTCCATAGTCATAATCTCACCGGCAGTGCGGGGGCGTTCCTCTCCGGAAAGGGCGCGGATTACGATGTCCCGGTCTGTCACAATACCCAACACTCGTCCTCTGTCGTCACAGACAGGAATCGCTCCCACATCAGCCTGGCGCATTTTCTTCGCTACTTCTTCAATGGTCATTTCCGGGCGGGCGGAAACGATGGATGTAGCCATTAAGTCCCTTACCTTCATTGCAAAGACCTCCTTAATTATTTGATTATATGTGTCCAGAGGGGGCATGGAATTATCTCTCTGGGTTTATTATGTCCACGCCTCGGAGTTTTTATAATGGACTAAAATCCACCCCCCTCCGGGCAGAATACTTTTGCCACTGAACAAAAATTTCGTTTGTATGCCGGCTAACCGGCCTTTTTGTCCACCTGCCAGAGAAAAGCAGACAAAGGGGGGACAATCTCCGAGACGGTTTGCGTCAAAATAGTATTGCAGATTGGTAATTGAGGGTATACTGTAAGCAAGCAAAAGCGAATATTTATGAATAAACGAGGCGGCATTATTATGAAAAAAAGTAAAAGCAGACACATAACAGGCGTGCTTTCCAAACACCGCAGAGGATTTGGTTTCGTCACCCCCGACAACCGGGACGATACCGAGGGGCATGATATTTTCATATCTCCCGCGGATATGGAATCCGCCATGGATAAGGATACGGTAACGGTTCGAATCGACAGGGGAGAAACCCAGGGATCCAGCATGGAAGGCAGGATCGAAAAAGTGGTTGAAAGAGCCAGTAAAGAAATGATCGGCACCTTTACTTCTAAAAGAGGTTATGGATTTATTACTCCTGAACACAGCAAGAGCGGAGAAGAAGTCATGGTGCTGAAGAAGGATTTCAACGGCGCCAAAGCCGGGGATAAGGTTGCGGCGGAGATACTCCGGTGGCCTGCCAGGGATCGTCTGGCGGAGGGCAGAATCAAAGAAATTATAAGCCGAAAGGGAGAGGCTGGAGGAGATATCAAAGCCCTGATACGGGCCTTTAAGGTCAGAGAGACTTTCCCTGAAAGGGTGATGGCGGAAGCCTTATCCGTGTCTCAGTCCGTAAAGCAGGAGGATATTCACAGGCGCAGAGATCTTAGGGAGCAGAGCATTATAACCATCGACGGAGCCGACGCCAAGGATCTGGATGACGCCGTTTCGGTGGAACGACTGCCTGGCGGTAACTATCTGCTGGGAGTCCATATTGCCGACGTAACTCATTATGTGAGAGAAGGGACACCATTGGACAGAGAGGCTTTGAAACGAGGTACCAGCACCTATTTAATCGACTGGGTGATCCCCATGCTTCCTCCGGAGTTGTCAAACGGTATTTGCAGCCTTCATCCCGGGGAGGACAGGCTGACCCTGTCCGTGTCCATGGAGATCGACGGCAGCGGTCAGGTTGTCTCTCACGATATTTACAAGAGCGTGATCCACTCGAAAGAGCGCATGGTCTATACAGATGTTTCCGACATGCTGGAGGACGGGGATCAAAAACTGATAGACAGGTATGAGCACATATATCCGCAGCTGCTGCTCATGGAGGAGCTGGCTTTGATCCTGAGAAAGCAACGTCAGGAGAGGGGAAGCCTGGATTTTGACATCGATGAGGCCTATATCACCTTGAATGAGAAAGGCATACCGGTAGATGTGCAGGCGGCGGAAAGAAGAGTGGCAAACCGGCTTATCGAAGAGTTTATGCTGGCGGCCAACGAGACCATCGCCACCCATTTCTTCCACCTGGAACTGCCTTTTGTATATCGTGTTCATGAAAAGCCCTCGCCGGAAAGAATCGTGGAATTCAAGCGATTTTTATTGAGCCTGGGAATTCAACTCAAGGGAAATGC
>WPCG01124562.1_pt1 | contig 12106 bp, 12 predicted proteins | sample 5403311 | NCBI WGS metagenome assembly WPCG01 (sample SAMN12869467, study PRJNA574797) | sludge metagenome | isolation source: wastewater treatment of Control | place: China:Beijing | collected 2019-05-17 | reverse complement strand
TTTATAGCTCAGAACATCGAGAGTTAATAAAAAGCTCTAAGCAGCCCATCGTGGTGATCGCTGGTGCAGGCGGTGATCCTGATATAGATAGCGTTTTAGTAGATTCCTCCCAAGGTGTGCGCCTGGCTATGGAGCACCTTTTAGATCAAGGGTATTCGAGAATCGCCTTTCTAAATGGTCCTCGCGATACGGTGCCAGGTGTATCGCGTCTAAACGGCTACTATGCATCATTGATTGAACACGGGCTGCCACGGGATGAAAATCTAGTGTTTTCCAGCGACTTTACCTTGGCGGGCGGTTACCAAGAAACAACAAAGATTGTAGGTGGGGTTGTGCAGCTTGATGCCATCATGTGTGCTAATGATCTGATGGCCATAGGCGTTATGCGATGCCTTCAGGAAAAGGGGCTTAGAGTCCCCCAGGATATTGCTGTTGTGGGAATGGATGACATTGAGCACGGAGCCACCTCCTACCCATCACTAACTACAGTCTCTCTGCTAGCGGCAGAGAGGGGAAGAATGGCGGCGGAGCTACTGTTGGAGCGGTTGACGTCGAGTAAAGCCAGAAAGGCCAAGCAATTGCGAGTGGTTCCCCGTTTAATCGTAAGGGAATCGAGCGTACACTTGAAACTCTAGAGGAAGCAGTTAAAAGTGCTGGTATGAGGTGCAAGGTATGAAAAGATTTCAGTACTTAGTATGCGATATTGACGGAACCATAATGGATAAAGACTTTCCGACCAGTAGGGGTACGAAAGAGGCATTATGGCGATTGCAGAAAAATGGGGTTGGCGTTACCTTGGCAACTGGGCGAAACGAATGGGAAGCGCGGGCTATTGTGCAAGATTTACAGATCGCTTCACCCGTCATTTTGGCAAATGGTGCCCAAATTTACGACTTTACCCAAGAATCTTTACTCTATGGACAGCAAATGGATCCATTAAAGCTTAGCACATTTTTGCAGGATTATCAGGATCCGAATGCAACGGTATCTTGGCATGACGGTGTAGGATGGGAATCGCTCCCTGTGCCCATCTTTCTGGAGAGGTGTCGCATCCTGCGGATTAAGCGTCTTGTTATTAAAAATCCCCAAGGAGTTAGTTTAAAAAGTAGCATTGGAAGCCCATTTTGGGCGTTTAGAGACGAAGATGGGCGATGTGAAATCACTCCGAAATCAGCACAAAAAGGTGATGGGCTCCGCAGCCTCTGTAGAATTTCTGGCATTCGCCCCGACCAAGTAGTAGCGGTGGGAAACGACAGCAATGATCTCTCGTTGTTAAAACTTGCAGGTCTCGGTCTGGCCGTGGGCGATGGAGTTGAGGTACTTAAAGAGCTTGCGGATGGTGTTTTGGCACCGCTTAGGGGCGAACCAGTCCTGGCTGTGGCTCGTTGGCTATTGGGTGAGTTATCCTGGGAAGCCTTGGTTTCCAGATAGCCATAGGTACCTTTTAGATGAAGAGGGGAATGTACTGTTAAATAGGGAGTATTGTATCCGAGTGCGTAAACCTTTACACACACTACAAAAGATAGGTGGGATAAGAACGTGGCAAAAAGCAAGCTCGCGGGACGTAGATTAGAGGCATTGGAAGGTTTTCTATTTATTTCACCTTGGCTCGTCGGTTTCTTGTTCTTTACAGCAGGACCACTCGTTGCTTCATTATTAATGAGTTTTACAAAATGGAATATTGTAACTGCACCAAGATGGGTGGGCTTTGCAAATTTTAGCGAAATTTTCTTTGATGATCCTTTGTTTCGGCAGTCGCTAAAAGTAACGTTTATATATACGATTTTTGGAGTTCCTCTTCAACTAGCCATAGGACTAATTTTATCACTTCTACTTAATAAAAAACTACGGGCTATGAATGTATACCGGACACTTTTTTATCTCCCATCGGTGATTTCTGGTGTGGCTGTATCAATGATGTGGCTATGGGTCTTCAATAAAGACTTTGGTGTACTTAACCAATTTTTATCGTTGTTTGGCGTCAAAGGACCAAACTGGCTGGGCCACCCACACTGGGCCTTACCTTCGTTGATCCTCATGAAGTTGTGGGGAGTTGGAAGCACGACAATAATCTATCTAGCTGGGCTACAGAACATCCCACCTGGTCTCTATGAAGCAGCAATCATAGACGGAGCCTCCAAATGGAAACAATTTTGGAGAATCACTCTGCCTATGTTATCGCCAACTATGTTCTTTCTCATGGTCATGGGGATGATTAGTTCATTCCAGGCCTTCACTCAGGGTTATATAATGACCCAAGGAGGACCAATGCGAGCAACCTACTTTTACGTCCTTTATCTCTACAATGAGGCGTTCGGCCACCTAAACATGGGGTATGGTGCAGCCCTTGCTTGGATTTTAGCTGTTATCATCTTGGGCTTTACAACGATGGTTTTCAAGAGTTCTCCGCTTTGGGTTTTCTACGAAGCCGAACGTGAAAATGGTTAAGGAGTGAGACGAATGTTACGTACGATATCCGGGTCGAAACGAAAGAGTGAGTTGCTAAATGGCGTAATAAGTCACGGGGTTTTGATAGTATTATGCAGTATTTTTCTTGTGCCCTTAGTTTGGGCTATTCTTACTTCGTTAAAATCAATGGATCAAGCCTTCGCGATACCAGCAAAGCTTATTCCGGACCCTTTCTTGTGGTCCAACTATGTCCGTGTGTTCTATATGGGTCCTTTTGCTAAATTTATTCTCAATAGTGTTTACCTTGTCATAGTCAACGTTGTCGGACACATTGTTTCAGTTTCTATGGTTTCCTATGGGTTTGCCAGGCTTCGTTTTCCAGGTAGGAACGTGCTGTTTATGATGCTTCTTGCTTCATTAATGATTCCATATCATGTAACTCTGATTCCAAGTTTCATCATTTTTAATAAACTTGGTTGGGTGAACTCCTTCTTACCCTTGACTATCCCGGCTTTTACCGGTAGCGCTTATCAGATATTTTTAATGAGGCAGTACATGATGAGCATTCCTTTTGAACTCGATGAAGCGGCACGTATTGATGGATGTGGTACGTTTCAGTTGTTCACACGCATAATGCTTCCCTTGTGTACTCCGCCGTTAACGGTAGTTACGGTCCTGACTGTAACAAATGTTTGGAATGATTTCTTTGGTCCGTTAATCTACCTAAATGATGTTAAAAAATACACATTAAGCCTTGGTCTTAGTTTGTTACAGGGAATGTATGATACGGATTGGCCTATTTTAATGGCAGCAACTGTAATGTCTACTGTTCCGATGTTAATTTTGTATTTTTGCGTTCAACGTCAACTTATTGGTGGTTTCGCATCGGTTGGTATCAAGGGATAGAGAGGGGGAATCCAAAGAAGCTTTGTTGATCGGTTAACTAATAAAGTTCTAGGAGGTATGAGATTGAAGAAAATTCGCTTAATTGGTTTCTTGTTACTCGCGCTGATGGTGGTTGGTAGCGCTACAGCAGTAGCGAAGGAAACGCTTGTCTGGGCTAATCCAGATTCACTTGAATGGCAGACAACGTATCAAGCCATTGCTGACGCCTATATGGCTAAGAATTCAGATGTATTTGTCGAGATTCAAAATATTCCCTCAAGCGGTTACGTAGAAAAAATCCTAACGAGTATCGCTGCCGGGGTCGCACCAGATGTTTTCACATACTATTTTGCAGCAGATCAGGCAGAAGAAGGTTTTCTCGAAGATTTGACACCCTATATGGACCGGGACGGTTTCAATCCCCATGAGATGTGGTTCCCGTCTGCAAGGGCAAGGGCTGAGTACAAGGGGCATTACTACAGCGTTCCCCGAGATGCCGTTTACCTAACGTTCGTGTATAATGAAGAACTCTTTGATAATGCTGGTATACCATATCCCACTTCGGACTGGACTCCTGAAGAAATGAAGGAGATCCTAAGGCAGATTACGGATTATGAGAACCATATCTTTGGCCTTGCAGGAACAAACAAAGAACACACTTTGCAATCACATCCTTTTGGCTACAGTCTTGGGACAAAACTGTTAGATGAAACCGGACGCCAAGTTGTAGGCTACCTAGATTCGCAGGAAACCATCGAAGCAATTCAGTTCATCTTAGATTTAGAGGAAGAAGGACTTGTTGTTCCCCAGTTTTTCATGGATCAAGCGGGAAGCAGCGCCTCTCGCCTATTTGTCACAGGACAAGTGGCAGTAGGTCTAATTGAATGGAACACACAAAGATACTATGACTCCCCCCTTCGCTGGACACCGGTGTTAGCTCCTGTTAAAGAAGGTATAGAGCCCCAAATCTATGGCCATTCTGTCCAATACTACATGTGGTCTGGTTCTAAGAAAAAAGATCTCGCCTGGGATTTCATGAAGTTTATTAGCGGTCCAGAAGCTGGACTAATTGCTGCGAAAATGGGCCATTGGCCACCTCCAAATCCCGAGGTATGGGTACAAATAGGCTGGGATACGGAGCGGTTACGTGGAATTCAGTGGGAACTAGCCCAAGTCGGTCCAGCTATGCCTCCATATGAGACAAGTCGTTTCTTTAGGGAAGTTGTTCGCCCCCATCTGAAGAACATATGGGTGCGTTACCAAGAGTTAGGCGAAAGACCTCTTGAAAAGATTGTTAAAGAAGAAGCTGCAGCCGCACAAGTTGCCTTAGATCGTGCTTATCGTAGAAAGTAGTTCTGTAGTCTTTGAAATTTAAGAATGATGCCCAGACTTTGCTGCTGAGTGGCAAAGTCTGGGACTTTCCTCCATGGAAGGGGAGTTCAATGGACAAACCGACGTTTGAGTCCAGAGCGGTTGGCTGTTTAGTGGGGCTGGCCATTGGTGATGCCATGGGTGCACCCGTGGAAGGATGGAGTGTCGAGCAAATTAGAGAAGAGCATGGTAGGGTGGAGGACTTTTTACGACCAGATTCCGTTGTCACTGATGACACAGAGTACGCCATTATGACGGCTCAACTACTACTTAAGTTTGGAACCGAAATTACGCTTGAAAATATTAAAGATACCTGGCTGGAGATGATCGGTAATTCCCAACTGATGGGCGGAGGATTTAGCACTTCCGGGGCAATTAACCATCTGCGCTCAGGAGTTATGCCTCCCGCCTGTGGCCGTAACAAGCCCGACTCCTATAGTGATGGAGCGGCTATGAGAATTGCCCCTGCAGGCATAGTTTTTGCAGGAAAGCCTCAACAAGCGGCTAGTTTTGCTTCATTGGAAGCCCAAACTACCCACAGCGGAGAAGGTGTTTATGGTGCCCAAGCGGTTGCGGCTGGAGTGGCCAGTGCAATGGCTGGTAACGACTGGGAAATCGTAATCGAGGAAGCCTTGCGCTCTATACCGCAAAACTCTTGGACATACCGACAGATGGAAAAAGCCATTGCCATTGGTAAACGTCATGATTGTGTTTTTGAGGCAGTCGGTGAGCTTTATGATGAAATCGCAATTTTACAATACTTTTGGACCAGTATGGCACCTGAGGCGGTACCTTTGGCCTTTGGGGCTTATGTCGCGGGACGAGGCGATTTCCGTGCATCTGTATTGGGAGGAGTAAATGTTGGACGTGATGCCGATACAATAGCTGCCATCGCAGGGGCGCTAGGCGGTGCAACCTCTGGGAGTGAAAGTATTCCACAAGAATGGTGGCAGAAAATTCGTCCAGCTACGGGTAAATATGTTCTTACAGCAAAGGATCAAGATATTGTGCATCTCGCGCGCAGTCTCGTGACCTTAGCTCGAAAGGGGGATACGGACTAAGTGTATGAAGTAACTGCAGAACAAGACCGGGCACTTATGCGGGCACAAGGGGCACTTCTTGGTTTAGCCATGGGTGATGCTATCACTCACTCATCGATGCAGCGCACTCGTTTCGCGGCCCCTCTATGGATGGAACGCATTCTGGGAAGAATTTCGTCTAATGATCGCACGTATAATATTGATCGCTTTGTTGTGCCTTTTATTATGAACCAAGATCCCAATCTTTTGTTGATGACCCCCTCTAGTCGAACTGAGTGGGCAATCTTTTCCGCTCAACTACTGCTAGAAGCAAAGAATGAGTTGTCGCCTGATTTCGTAGGTGATTATTGGATGGAACATGTCGTTAACAACAAGGCGTTGGTACGTTCGGGTTTGGCTGAGCGATCCGCGATTATTAACCTATCGAGAGGACTATTACCCCCTAGTTCCGGTATGGACAATCCCCACTTCTATGATGATGGAGCTATTAGTCGTGCTGTAAGTGTAGGGATTCGTTTTGCCAACGACCCCAGTCAAGCCGCTAGGAATGCAAGAATTGAGGCGATGGTCAGCCACGACCAAGATGGAATCTCGGGTGCAATGGCTATGGCGAGTGCCATTGCACACTTGATAAGTGGCACCGAGTATGAAAAGGCCATAGAAGATTCTGTGCAATACTTTCCCGAAGGTAGTTGGATTCGGCAACAATGGGATCTTATTTGCACGATTGATTTGGAGAAAGATCCGTTTGATCTGATCTTAGAACTGGATTTCCTCGTTGTAGATAAGACGTATAGCTACGCTAATTTGGCCCCTCAAACATTACCCCTTGCTTTTGTCTTGTTTAAGAAAGTACAAGGTGATTTGGTCAAGGGTATTGCCCTAGCAAATTGTCTTTCTCGAGTATCAGATTCTGTGGTTCCCTTCGTAGGCGCACTCCTTGGAGCTCAGACCGGATCCGAGACCATATCACAATCTTGGAGAACGCGTTTAAGCAAGACCAACGGTACTTTTGTACCCAATGCGGCCCACGGGGATCTAGTGAAGCTTGCAGCAGAACTCATGGACAGAAATAGGGGAAGGAAGGATGGGTGGCCTTGCGAATCACTTGGATAAAACCTGAAGAACTACTTGAACATGAGTTTACACAAGCTAGGGAGGAAGGGCGAGATATTACTGATCTATATGAAGAGTGGAAGGAAGCAAAGCTTTGTTCTATGAATCTGGATGAGCTTCGGGGATTGATACCAGAGTTTTGGCACCGTCTGGAGAGCATGGCGTCAGGTTCCTCTGAGGCAGATGAACCTTCCGACTTAGATAGTATTTTTGAGAGCACGCTAGCTCCGAAGTCCGTATTAAATGTAGATCGTGAAGCCTTGGAAGACAAAATTAAAGGGGGGTGGCTTGGCAGATCCGCAGGCTGCTTACTGGGCAAACCGGTTGAAGGGAAACCACGCGATTGGATTCGTGAGCTTTTACAGGTGGGCAATTTCTGGCCCTTAGATGATTACTTTACAGCGGAAGGGATACCTCAAGAAGTTTTTTCGGAGCATACTTGGCACAAATCCCATGTTGAAGCACTTCGCGAAAACATCATGTGTATGCCTGAGGACGATGACCTCAATTATTCTATGCTTAATCTTCACGTAGCTGAGAAGTTTGGACCAGATTTTACATCTGAAAACGTCCTAACAACTTGGTTAACAACCCTCCCGGTTTTACAAGTCTTTACAGCAGAGCGTGTGGCCTATCTAAACGCTCTCCATCTCTTGACCCCGCCTGACACAGCTATGTACCGAAATCCGTATCGGGAATGGATTGGTGCTCAGATTAGGGCTGATCTGTGGGGATGGATTGCCCCAGGAAATCCTCGTTTGGCCGCGGAACTAGCCCACCGCGATGCAGTTGTTAGCCATACACGAAACGGTGTTTATGGTGAAATGTTCTTTGCGGCTACGATCGCAGCTAGCTTCGGTGTGGATAACGTCCGAGACGCCTTGCTGATTGGCTTAAACTATATTCCGCAAGAGAGTCGTTTGAATCAAGCCATTCGATACACCATGGACCTGTACGACAGGGAGAAATCTTTTGAACTCGCTATGGATCAAGTTAGCGAACGATTCGGAGACTATCACTGGGTCCATACCATCAATAACACTGCACTTCTTGTTGCAGCCCTTCTTTACGGAGAAAATGACTTTGAGCGCACGATTTGCTATGCGGTCATGGGCGGTTGGGATACCGATTGTAACGGTGCTACTGCAGGTTCGATCTTAGGTGTCTTGCTAGGAGCCAAGGCTCTCCCACCGAAATGGATTAATCCTTTAAACAACCGCATTCGCACAAGCCTTCACGGATTTGATAATTCAAGTTTTGATGATTTGGCCCGGCGTACTCTAGCTCAAGTCCACAAGTTTGCTGGGATCTAAGGAAAAGGGTGATAGTATGATGGACGAAATCATGAAGGTTGATAAGGCATTTGGGGCTTTAGCGGGGTTGGCGATTGGCGACTCCTTTGGTGATGCTTCCAGAACCGAGGACAATCATTTGCGTTTTGGAATCACTATGGATTTCACCGATGAGGCCTCGTGGAGCACTGATGATACCGAGTTTGCTTTACTTACTGCACAGGCTTTAATCGACTGCCAGGGAGACTTTACTACTGACGCGGTAGTAGCAGCGTGGGAGAAGTACATTCTTTATCAAGCAGATTTCAAAAGAGGCGGCTCTAGTGAAATCGAGGCTGTATTAAACTTGCGAAGAGGGCTAAGACCTCCCTTTACGGGTATGTATAATGCCTATCATCATAGTGATGGGGCAGCGATGCGCGTTGCGCCTATTGGAATTGTTTGCGCAGGTGATCTGGACAAAGCAGTCCACTTCGCAAAAATTGATGCAGAACTTAGTCATTTTCGCGATGGAGTATGGGGTGCGCAGGCGGTTGCTGCTGGCGTAGCTCAAGCTATGGTTGGAGGTAGCATTGAGAATGTAATTCAGGCGGCGAAGAGCGTTATTCCCAAGGACTCGTGGTTTTATTATACGTTTACTAAGGCTATGTCCATTGTAGATCAATGGGGGACCTTCGAAGCCTCTTGGATGCCCTTGCATACCGAGCTTTGGACTACGTATAAAGCCGCTGTTCCAGAAGCTGTATCTCAAGCTTTCGCGCTGTTTCGTTTGAGCGGGGGAGATTTTCGTAAGGGTGTGATTTATAGTGGGAACTTTGGACGCGATGCCGATACCATTGGCGCTATTGTTGGTTCATTGCTTGGGGCCCAGGTTGGGGCAAATGGTATTCCCCCCCTTTGGGTCGAGAAAACCCGATATCCTACAGGAACATGCCTTGAGTTTACAAAAGGGAAGGACTTGTATGGGATTGCCCAGGAATTGGCTGCCTTAATGGACTAGAGAGGAGTGTCAAATGTTACAGAAGGATGAATTAAGAATCTTTTCAGCAACGTCATTTATGGGCCACGGAGTGGATAAAGACTCTTTAGAAAGGGCCATGGACTACGATCTAGACTTTGTAATCGCGCAGGGGACCACAACCGATGCTGGTCCATATTATCTAGGAGCAGGAAAACCCGTTATGGCGGAGGAAGCTTTACGCCGTGACTTAGAGTTGATTATTACAATCTGTCAGCGTAACGGCGTACCCTTTATTGTTTCTGCTGGGGGTTCTGGAACAGATAGTACGACAGAACTGATTTTAGAACTCATTCAAGACATTTGTAACCAACACTCTTTAAGCTTGGACCTTGGTGTTGTGTGGAGCGAGGTTGACCAGGAATACCTGCTGGAAGGTATAAAGAGGGGAGTAAAGGCTAAAAGAATTGTGCCTCACTCCGTCTTAGAGGAACACTTGAGTCATGAGAATGTTGTGCAGAATGTTAGAATTGTGGCGCAAGTAGGACCGGAGGTGGTAATGGAGCTATGGAACAATAATCCGGGAATTGATGGAATTGTATGTGGGCGCTCGTTAGACGTAGGCTTGTACGCAGCCATGCCGCTCTTGCACGGTTTTGACAAAGGTCTTGCCATGCATTTTGGGAAGATTATGGAAGACGGTGCTTTGGCTGCGACGCCTGGTAGTGGAAATGATGGCCTATTGGGGATTATTCGTAAAGACCATTTTGATGTGAAGCCAACTAATCCAAGACGTAAGTGCACGCCTGAAAGTGTTACAGGACACGCATTTTATGAACGAAGCGACCCAACCAGGGAGACTAATCCTGGGGGGGATCTAGATGTCAGTCTGGCCACCTATTCTCAGTTGAACAAAGATACGGTACGTGTGCGAGGTGCTAGCTGGATAGAAGCGCAAAATTATACTGTCAAGTTAGAGGGTGTAAGTCAAATCGGATACAGAAGTATCTGCATTGCTGGCATGCGCGATCCCCAGGTGATTAAGAACGTAGACCTTATCTTGCATGAATGCAAGGAAATAACCATTGATTACTTTGACCACTTGTCAAAGGACGCATATACTTTGAACTTCAAAGTGTACGGTAAGGATGCCATACTAGGTGCTTTCGAGCCAACCCCTTATGTGGAAGGCCATGAGATCTGTGTGCTGATTGATGTAGTGGCCAATACGCAGAAACTGGCCAATAGTGTTTGCTCCTTTGCCAGTTCAACTATTTCGCACCATGGATTTCCAGGTCGTTTAAGTACAGCCGGAAACATCGCCATTCCCTTCTCACCGGGGCGCGCTATTCCCACAGGGGAAGTATTCGAGTTTACAATTTGGCATGCATGGCCTTTGACCGACCCCAAAGAACCATTTCGCACCACCATCGAGAAAGTCACTGGGCAAGGAGTGGGGCAATGAAACTCAAAAACTTGGCTACAGTCATTCGCAGTAAAAATGCCTCGCCATTCATTACAACCCTTGATCTTTTCTTCGAAAACAGGGATAATTACATCAAAGTAAAAAACTCAGGAGTTTTAACTCCCGAGCTCATCTCAAGTCTTTACAGCTTAAACAGGGACGATGTTTTAGGAGTCTGGTTTGTAGATGATTGCCAAGGTATAAAGATTTCCATTTTGAAACATGTTCCCTCTGATCATCCTCAAAGTACTGATTTGTACGGGGCACAGCAAAACGTGCCCTTGCTCGAAATCGAAATAGAATGACATACGGGCCGCCTTCAGGCGGTCTTTGTGTCATGGAGGGTGTACATGGGGACGATGGTTTGATTGGACGAAATCATGAAGGTTCACTATAGACTTTATTCCATACTCCCAAATGTACCTGTATTACATAGAGCTCTGAAGGTGCAGAAGGTCTGGAGTTAGGTCCAAGTGTAACGGACTGGCTGGATCGTCTAGCAAAGGAAAGTGTGCCCCGTAGCCATCGTCACCTCTTCGGGTTTGGACAATGTTCAGTTTTATCTTGAACCAGGAAATTGGTACGGGAAGTTAGTCTGGTTGGAGCCTTCTGCGGCCGGTTATACAACAACCCCCTTGCTCCTTTTACTGGTCAAGAGGGTTGTTTGCTTTGTGGCAAAAAGATCAAAAGAGTACTCCCGATACTAGAATGATATTACTATAAGGAGTGAATTCGCCCGTTCGAACAACGGCTTTAGCTCCCTTAACGATCTCTTGGAATTCTGAGTGGGGCACAGTGCGCACTGGGATATCTTTAGGCCACATGGCATTGAATTTCTTATACATTTGGGGTGATACATCCGCTTGTTCTGTATCAATGATGGCGTTTTCCACATGGAGTTCTTCCAGAACCGTTTCCAGGGTTTCTAAGAAACCAGGCACACCGTTCTTTAGAGCTAAGTCCACAAATTCAACTCCTTGCGGAACAGGGAGACCCGCATCTCCAATGACAAGCATTTCTCCGTGGGCCATTGTGGCAATGATTTGGGACAATTGGGCATGCAAAACTCCTGTTTTCTTCACTGCTTGACTCTCCTTTATAGTAAACTAGCTACCCACGATACCGCTTGATACCACAAACGTCCGTAGTGCTTCCAGTTTACAAATTCTGGGGGTCCCCAGTGGGGTCCACAGTCTGAGGCAAACACCAGGCTCCGTCCCTGACCATATTCACCAGCAGCCATAAATACATCATCACCACAACGGGCCAGGACAGTTGTCCCTGGTTTTTCCTTCAATTGATTGTATCCGAGAAAATGAGGCCATGGGCCTTCGAGACCAGCGACAACGGGATGATCTGGGACAGTAACGTTAACATGGGCACCTTCGGGCACTTCCACCCGATCGTCGCCATCTACCATTAGTGCAGGTAAAACCTCTGCTAAGGGTGTGCGCTGGTAGCGAGCTACAGCGTTGATTCCGGAAAACGACATGTAACCTCCGATCATGATCATGCCGCCGCCGCTCTCGATGTATTGACGTAAAAGCTCCAGGCGGTTGGGGGTTTTCTT
>WPCG01044973.1_pt1 | contig 12115 bp, 14 predicted proteins | sample 5403311 | NCBI WGS metagenome assembly WPCG01 (sample SAMN12869467, study PRJNA574797) | sludge metagenome | isolation source: wastewater treatment of Control | place: China:Beijing | collected 2019-05-17 | reverse complement strand
GATCACCGCTCCCGCTTGTGGCCGTTGCAACGGCGATGGATGAGCCGCGCGGAAGGCTCATGATCTTGTTCGCTAAGACGGAAACGCGACGAATATAGCGGTTATTAGTGTCGAACTTTGCGTTGCCTAGACGCATCCTGCCCGTCTCGATCCTGAGCGCATTCGCCATTACAGAAGCTCATCAGTGACGTGAACCGTTATCGGGATTGACATTGCGGGGTATGTCTCATTGACGCTTTCGTTGACCCAAGAAGCCACTGCGTATTCGTACACGAAAACGTTTGTCGAATCGGCGCCAAGCGCCAGCCACCGGCCAAGATATCCTGTTGGATAGCCGGCGCCTTGCATGGAAGGCGTCAGACCAGTATGCACCGGAACAGTCCCAGTAAAGCCAACCGGAACGCCGTTGACATTTAGCTTTCCCAAAACGAACGGCTGACCAGGACGCCCGTGGGCAAAAAGATTGTATGTTGCTGTTGCCGACCTGAAATTAGACCGGGCAGGCAGACTGAGCGTCACCGTGCGAACATCTATGACATTGATGTAATCGAGATCGGAGTGAAACTTGATCTTTGACAAATTCGACAATGGGGCGGTCAACGGTGCGTCGCCTGCGGCATTGTCGAAGATCGCCACCTTTCCCCCGGAAACCTTGAACCGAAGCGCCATCAGAAATCGATTGTGAACAGCTTGGAATTGAAATTTAGTTCCATCGTCCCATCCGTCCTATAAAGCCGCATGGTCGGAAGATCGAATTTCAACGTAGCGGCCGCATTCTGAATAAGACCCGCCGTGACCGTTCCAAGGTTCGCGGTCAGAGCAGACAGGCTCGTCACGTTGATCTTGTCAGCGGTGATCGAGCCCGCCGCGATGTGGCGAGCGATGATCGACCCATCCGCATACATGTCGCCACGCAGCGCCAGTTTCGGAACACCGCCAACGGTCTGCATGGAAAACACCGGAACAGCCGTGCCGCCCGTGGTTCCGATCTTGGAAACCTTGAAGTAATCCGCTGCGACCGTGAACGACGAGCCCTGCACATCGCCATCAAGGCTAATGAAGCCGATGACTTCGTTTTGAGCGCTCATCATGACCGCAAACCGTGTCGAGTAGCCATCGACGGATTGGGTCAGGATTTGGACCGACGCGGTGTTGCCGGCAACCGTGCTCGACAGCGAATTGATTTGAGATGCGAGAGCGCTGTCACCCGTCGCGACCGCAGTAGTAAGAGCTGTGACGTTGGCATTGGTCACACCAAGCGCCGCATCAGCGGTGTCGATACGCTGTGCGAGTGCCAGGGTTTCCTCGGCCCTGACCCGGACTTCTGTGTATACGCCCGTGTTGGCTTTATGAGCCTGAATCGTCGCCAGCAACACGGCGTCGGCTTCCTGCTCTTGGACCGTCTGCAACCGCTCTAGAAGGTGCCCGAACCCGCCAAGAACCTCAGAAGTTGCCGTAGTCAGGCTCAGCTCGAATTGCTGCTGCGGCGTCAAACCAGCCCCGCCAGCGGCTTCCAATATCGCGACCCGCGCGTCTAGATCGGCAACATCGGCTTCAAGCGCCGTCAGATCGGCAATCGGGCCGCTGACTTCTTTCAGAATGCGCCGGAGCTGCGTGGAAAGATTCGACGCATGAGCATAAAGCGCGGCCGGGGTTTGCCCTGTGGGGAACGGGATCGATTCATAGCCCACCGCTCACCCTCGCATCCCAGTCAATGCCAGAGGCTTCGGTCCACTCGACACTTGACGGAATTTCCACCCGAGCCCGGAACCATCTGGCTTCTGCCCGGACGGGGCAGAAGCCGTGATCATTCATCGGCACAGCAATGCCATTGACCGGGGCATCGGACAGCTTTTTGAGTTTCGTCGTGATCGACGCTGTGCAGGTTTGGGCATCAACCAGGGGCCAGACTTCGGACACATAGCCCATGCGGCCTGGGGCAACTTCTCCGTAGCCGGTTTCCAGAGTTGCCGGCCGGTTTCCGCCCTCGAAGGTACAGACCGCGTGCGTATCGTTCACGGCCATGATCTGCTTTCTTGTTTCCGACCACAGAGGGCTATCGAGCGTGATCGAGATGTCATCAACGACATTGGTCCCTGCAACCGCCGTCACCGCTGCATCATCGTCCAGAACGACACCTTGGCGCGGGGCTTCAAAGATCAAGTCCGTTGCAATGTCGTCGTAGGACCAGCGGCCGTCTGCGATCGAGTACATCAGCAGCTTATCGCACTGAGAATTCCCGCCCGTGGGAAAGGCGATCATGAGCAGCTTCTTTTCCACATCGCAGGCCATCGAAACCCGAGCCCGCGCCGTGTAGTTGAGGTTCGAAGCGAAGTAGCGATCCACCTTCGCTTCACCAAGACCGGTGCTCTCCCCCGACCCATCCGTAACCCTGATTCCATCGTCAGAGCAGAAAAACGTCATCATGCCAAATCGGCAGATCGCGTTAGGGCCTAAAGCGCCGCGCTTGCCTTCGATCTCATCTCTCTGAAACGCGGACCCTGTGTCGCCAACATAGGTCAGGCGATGGATTTTGCGCTCCTGAAACACCAGCCCGAACTGACCTCCGGTCCCGGTGACAATATCTCCCCCATCATGAGGAAGATCGAACGATGAGGCTTGCACGCCGGTTGACGAATTAGGGTCCCAATCGAGAGGGTTGTTGAAGCAGCAATTTTTGAGCGTCTTGCCGTAGCCTGAGAACAGGAATTCGCGAACCCGGAACAATGTGTCTGAGTATCCAGGCCCAGTCGAAACATCTCCAAACTTTGTTGATACGCCGATCTCGAACCTCTGCAACTGCGGCACGCCGCGTCCTGCCGCATAGATTGACGTGCCAAACTGGCGAAAGGTCCATGCCCAATCTGGCGAAGCGGAATAGCCGCCGGTCTTAGATACATCGACCGGCACGCGAGCCTGAATTTCATAGAGCTTGCCGGCGTCTCCGAGGAAAATACGAACGCCGCCGCTGGCATCATAGAACCCGGCCGCTCCCAAACAGGTGTCATTCATCGCGGCAGAGGCGTGGAGCGTCGCCAGATCACGCAGCGGGGTATAACGTCCGGCTTTCGACCACACGCCCTTGGCCTCTGCTGCCGCACCAGAAATGATCGACCTGTCAGGCTCCCAGGATGCGAAGGGGAGAGCAACTTTAGCGACCATCAGACACCAAACCCAACACGCTTGCGCAGCGGGCCGCCGAACGTTCGGGCCATCATGGTTTGCTTGTTCGCGGCGTCAACCGCGTCGGCATACATGCGCAGCGCCTTGGCCATTTCATCATCGTTTCGGCTGATCCTATAGGCTTCGATCTGGCACCCAAACAGATAAACACCGGGCCAATTTTGCAGAATGGCGTTAGTATCGTTGTCTGCACTCATAGACGCCGCCTTGGCGTAATAGATGAGCTTCGCATCGCCTGAGAGTGCCGGGGAGAGCTTGAAATTCGTCCCCTCAATAGTATAGGCGAATGGGTAGGCCGAACCCTGACGGCCACGGCTCATAGGGTAGAACACGCTTGGCGGCTCGTAGCAAAGAGAGACCGTTTCCGACCCCTCCCAATACAGTGCCCTTTTGTCGAGAAAGCCCGAAGGATGCGCCGCCGTTCCGTCTGCGAACGTTAGCGTTGCATTCGATTCCATGGCCAGCACGCGAAGCGGCGGCACGTTGCTACCGCCGTAATACATGCGCTGTTCAGCGAGTGCCAAAATCTCACCAAACCGTCCGATGAGATCGGTTCTCGTGTCGAGAACGGCGTCACGCAACTCGCCAAGCGTGCCTAGCGCCATGTTTATTCGCTCACCTCGGTTGCGTGGCCGCGCTCGATGAATAGGGCTGCATAGGTCGTCTTCACGATGTCGCCGGCCTTATGCTGACCGTGCTCGGAAAACACTCCCTCATCCTGGGCTTTCTGCGTCCAGACGATTTCGCGGCCCTCATCTGTCGGATATTCAGCTTCAGGATTTACCTCACCCTCAACCTCGATAGGCGTTCCGTCTTCAGCCTTAACAATCTTCTTGCCACGGCTCATATGTAGACCTCTGCTGTTTTGAGATATCGCCACTCTGGATCGTTCAGCAGGCGCTCAAGCAGTTTTTCATTGCCTTGCGCTAGCGGATCGGCCCCATAGCGCCGCATCCATTCATACTGAACAGTGACGGGAATGCTAGCCACCTTCCACATGTCAGGGTCGGACGCATAGTAGTCGCGCCCGGCGCTCTGCTTTGCCTTGTTGAAATCGAGCACCGGCTCTACGTCCTGCGAGTAATGGAGGGCGAATCCGCCGCCCTCCAATGCCTCGTAGTCGATGCGAAGGCCGCGCTCCGCATCGTAGTCAAGAAGACGCTTGGACATTAGGTGGTCTGAACGTCGGCAAGGATGGCGTTGCGGGCCTCGTCCTGGCACTCCAAAGTCAGCTCGCAGGAGATCATCTTGCGATCACTGTGGCCGGTCTTGGCGAGGTCCACCGTTTTCATGGCCTGGAGGAAGTCGAGCTTCCAGGTTCCCATATCGAGAATGAGCACGTCGCGGTTCGCCGTGGCCTGGACCGTGCGCGCCTTGTTGGTCCAAGTGTTGTCACGCGAACCGCCTCCGTGGCCAATGAAGCGGTTGAACACGATCTTGTGCAGGCCGAAGTCCGACTTGTAGACATCGGCACTGGCGACAATCGTATTCTGACCGCTCTGGTTCAACTGGTTATACTGCGTAGCAATGCCGGTAAACGAAGCAGAGATTTTCTGCTTCATCTGGGCATTGACCATGATGGTGTCGGGCTTGCCGCCACGGATCGCCGCCAAGGCAATGGTGTCCTTGAACAGCGTCTCCGTTACGGTTCGCAGCGTTCCGTCTGTGGCGATATTGATTAGGCCGGTGCCCGTCTGATAACCACCGCTGGCACCGGTGGCACCGCGGGAGACGTTGGATGTCAGAAACGCCGGAATTCCGGCGCATTCACCCGCCGTGCCGGCCGCGCCAAGAACAGAGGCGAAGTTGCCGGTGATGCGCGCTTCAATGTCCCGCTTCAGAGCCTTGCCAGCCTTCAGGACCTGATAGTTCAGCTCATCACCACGGCCATAGGTATCGACGGCCTGAGAGGTCGTGGATACCTGCACCACTTTGTCAAAGAGCTGGACAACGTTCTTGTGACGGACGGGCTGGCTTCCGGCGTCGTTGGTGGCGTCGTCACCTTCGATTGTCTTGTTGTTCGGGTTCGGATCAGCGATCGAATCGATCATCCATTCCGGGGTGCGGCTTTTGCGCGTCCCCTTGGAGATACCGGAATAAACCGGAACCTCCATGGGATCGGTGAGCGTGATGATGTCCGACACATCCTCTTTGATGCCAACCATCGCAAAGGTTTGAACGGTATTGTCCGGGACTGCCATGTCTTAATTCTCCTGTGAGGGGGGCTTAAATCAGCCCTGAGAGTGCCTTGGCCGCAGCCGCCATGCTGCCAGTGGCCTGCAATTCAGCCATGGCATTCGAGCGCGCTGCCGCCTTCGAGTCGGTCGTTGAGGAACGCGCGGCACCCTTCACAAGCTTGGGCTTGGCGCGGACGACCTTTACCGCGTCAGCCTGCTTCGCTTTCAACGCGCGAAGCTCCATGGCATCACGAACGACAAGCAACTGCCTATGATCCGTGATGGCGTTGATTTCCTCCAAACTGAATCCGTAGTTCTCCGCCATTTCCTTGGCGACCGTCTCCCGAACCTTCACGTCTTTGTCGAATTCAGGCCAAGCCGCCTTGAGCTTTTCCAATTCCCGCGCCGTGGCCGCTTTCGTCAAAACGTCCTTTTCAGCGTCCTGACGCCTGGTCTCCTCATCGAGGCCAACACGGACGCGGCGCAAATTCTCAACGTCGGCGTCGAACTTGCGAGCCATCTGATAGTAGGAGTCGGGGTCATACTTATCCGAGTTCGGATTCAGCATTTCGAGCGACGGCCGTTGCGGTTGGATCATCCGGCCAATGGCTTCCAGGCCCTTGATGTAGTCGCCGCGCGCCTTCACCGTCTCTTCGATCTGCGACGCGTATTCAGCCGGAACGCGCTGCGCTGACGTTTTTACGTCTTCGAGTTCCTTGCTCAACTTCTCGGCACGCTCGAAACCTTCCCAAAGCTGGCTGAGCTTGCGGCGCACAGGCTCTTTGCCTTCCTCTTCCGAGGCAATCTCAAACTCTGGATCGTCTTCCTCTTCTGCCGGTGCTTCTGTCTTGGCCGATTCCGCGGGCTTGCCCGTCTTCAGGTCAACAACCTTGGCATCATCCTTAGGGGCCTCTTCTGCCGGTGTCTTCGCCTGAAACTGCCCATTTGTGCCGCGATCCGGGCCGGGGTTCAGAGCCTTGCCCATCAAAGATGCAGCGCTATCGATGCTGAGCGGTGCGCCAGTTTCCAAAACCTGGGGCTGAGTTTCCACTGTGTCCATGGTTACGCTTTCCTTTTCTCGATTGATCTCAATGCAGCCGATCCAAGTCCGGCCTCGGTCTCCAAATGCCGCCAGAGTTTTTCGAGCGTCTGGATTTCCAACGCGGCATCGCGTCGGGTTTGATCGTCGTGAACCGGAGCGGAGATCATCCGCTCTGTTACACGTTCGCGCTCGTCGCAAAACCAAGCCCGAACCACGTCATCTTCAATGATCCGCTTGGCCGCTAGCCCCTTTTCCGCTAACAACCGTTCCCGCTCTTCACGGGGCACCCTCACAATACTCATTGTGCGAGACTGCCGCCCGGCCGGTTCGATCCAATGCCGACATCAGATCCGTTCAAATTCTTGGCCTTAGCTGACGCCAAAGCCGCGTCATGCCTTCTCTGGCTATCGCGCTCGGCAAGTTCGGCTTCCATCATCTGCTTCTCTCTGGCCAACTGAAGTTCAATAGCCATGCGCTCGCGGGCCAATTGTGCTTCGGCCGCTGCCTTTTCACGCGCCAACTGCAACTCTGCAGCCGCCTTCTCCCTGGCTATCTGCAGATCGCTCTGGGCTTTCTGCTGGTCCTGGACGAGCTTGGCTTCAGCCAGTTGCGCCGCGTGCTGAGCCTTGGCGCTCTCAAGCTGCGTCTTGGCCTGCATTTCGGCCATCTTCGGATCGGGCTGCGGTTCCGGCTGCCAATCTTGAGGGATGTCGCCAAAGTACAGCGTCGGGTCTGGGAAGCCCATGTCAGACACCATGGACGCATAGGTGTTCCGAAGATGCTGCAACGAGACCATGGGCGTTGGCCCGGCCGTCATAAGCACTTGCTCTTGCTTCGCGGCTATTAAGTTCAAGTTGGCGATGCGCTGCTGTTTCGAGACGCCAGCCGATCCGATGTCGATTTTCACCGCCATCTCGTCAGACCATGTGCGCGGGTCAATCTCCACCCATTGGCCGAACAGTTTAACCTGACGGGGCTTGTCTTGATGCGCTGCCACAAGCTGAAGGATGCGCTTGAAAGCATCTTCAAGCGCCACGCCAGCCCAACGGGCGAAGAGTTCAATGCGGACCTTGGCTGCGGCCTGAAGTAGATCAATGCCCGTCGCCGTCTTGTTCATGGCCTGCGGGTCCATGCCCTGGCTCTGCTTCGTGACGCCAGAGGCTTCAGAGCCGCGCGCATCGAAGTATTCAAGCGCGTTCAATGCCGGGCCAGATACGTCCGGCGTCACCGTCTCATAGACCGCCTCGCGCGGGTTGCCCTTGGTCGGGATCACTCCGCCGATGTCGTTATCAGCAATGGCGTCAACGCCATCCTGCTCGACTTTGTTGGTGTCGATGTAGGTGCGCGGCGTCACAGTCTGGGATAGACCGTCCAGATACCGGCGCGTAATCACCGTGCGAATTTTGGTGATGTCAGCCAACATATCAGCGACCGACCGCCCCACAGCCTTATGGCTCACCCGGCTTGGCGTCCAGCAAACAAACTCGGAAGCTTGAACCGCGATATTCTCAAGGATGATATCATCCACCCGCTTAATGTGGCGAAGTTCAACAATGCCGTCTCCGTCATAGTCTATGCGGATATATTCTTCGTGAAGCCAGACCTCACGGCGACCTTCATCGGACTCGCCATCGCTTCCGAAGGTGATGCTGTCATCAGGATATCGCGCCGAATAGCGCGCATCAAAGCCAGGGTCATCCCCCTTGGATTTGCGATCGCGAAGCTCAAATTCCTTTTCAGGAAACTGGCGGATGAGCTCTGCCAGGAACTTGGCGCGGCGCCGCCGATGGTATTTGGCACCATCGATGCGCTTCGCCGTCTTGTGAAGCGCGAATTCCTCTGGCGGCACAGCTTCGATATGAGCGCGGCCCATGGCCGGCGTGCGGCGAACCTCAAGGACGAAATTGAGGCCGCCTTGCGTTTCCTCCTGCTCAGCGCCAAGGATTTCATATTCAGGGTCTTGGAGATAGCGGACGAGCTGCTGTTCACCGACGCCTTCGATCAGTATCGGCGGGCCTGGCTCGGGGTCTTCCCATCCGATGCTGAGCACGCCAAGGCGTTGCAGCAAGCCGTCAAATATGAAATCGTGGACGTTTTCCGCGCCGCGGTTATCTTCAAAGAAGATGTGGCACAGATAGGCCGCGATTACATCGGCCTTGCTCTTGCCTTCTGGCGCGCCAACATATTGGGCATCGTCCTCAGGTGCCAGCGCCTTGATCGAAACGAGGTCTTCCGATGCGGTGAACGTCCGCATCAGATCAGGCATGATCCAATTGATCGTGTCTTCCACATCATGAGACACGACTTTCGATCGGCCCTCGGCTTCATCCCCGTAAGGACGGCCGAAATACCGGTTCATGGCCTCTTCCTGAGCTTTGGCAAGCTCGGAGTCCTGATAGCTGGAAGCGTCGGTCTCTTCTTGTTTGAGGATGCGAACGAGGGCTTGTTCGTCCATTAAGCAATCGTCCCTGTGCGCTGACGAATGCGCGTGCCTGTTTCAACGGGAATCGGCTCGGCAAACGTCAGAGCCACCGCGTCCCATTCATCTGGGGACCGGAGACCGCGCTTGCGAATGTCGTCTTTGCTTTCCAAAATCACCCTCGTCAGACTGTCGTATTTGTAGCCAGGCGCACACGCATCGGCCTGCAAACTGTCGCTGTCTGGAATGTCCACACCGCCAGGCTCTTCGAGCCACTCTTTCGACTTTCCCCACATTTCGGCACGACGATTGTAGAAACCGCCTTTCGGCCTTCCAGCCTCATCAATGGGCTGAGGCTCAAGCGGTGAAGAGCCAAAGTTGATAGCTCGAACAATCTTCGCGTATCCCATTTCGATAAGCCGGTCGTAGACGCCGGCGCCGATGCCACCTACGTCGATAAACATGCGGGCTGGCTTCTCAGTGTCGATGACCTGCTTCGCCCACCCAGCCCCTTGCATGGTGTCGAGTTTCACCCGACTTTCGATCTTGGTGATTTTCCTGCCTCTCCGATACGCCATGGAGCCGCGGTCAGCGCCTTTCCAAGCGGGATCGAAACCGATAACGAGAGGGCCTATGGCCTCAGACTCGTTCTTACGAGCCTTCATCACAAGTTCGGCAGAGATAAAGCTATCATGACCTGACATTTGGAAGGCTTCGGCCGCCGTTGCCGGGTATTCCTGTTTGAACAAGATCGGGTCCTTCAGCTCTGCAATCTTTGCGCGCCGCCAGACAATCTGCTCAATCGTCAGGCCATGAGCGTCCTTGTATTCACGCTCTTCCTCAGTCATCTCGAAGCCTGCCGGAACAGGGCGAGAATATCCTTCCTCCCAAAACCACGGCACGAACACCGCGATGTAATCGCCTATTCCAGCCTCAGCCTGCTGCCAGCGTTCGTGGAACTCACCGCCGACGCCGTTGGCTGTACTCTCTAGGATAACCTCGGTCCCTGGAAGGTCAGGGACTGCCTGCACCACACCAGCGAAGTGGCCAGGAGCGTTCGGCCAAAACGCGACCTCCGAGCCATGGAAAAACTGAATAGTCTGCGAGCGACCAACGGCTTTAGCACCTGCAGTTCCGACCGCGTACCCGCTATCGAGCTTATCGAAGTACAGCTCTTTGGCATTCGATGCCCCTGTATGGGGGCGGAACATCTCTGGGCAATTGGAATGGTACCGATCCACCATCCCGAACAAGTTGTCCGTCGCGTCCTGCTCATGAGTCAGGATGAAACAGCGAAGCCCGCGCCCATGGGTCACTTTCCAGTAGAAGCGCCCACCGATGTATGTGGACATGCCTTGCTGCCGGCCTTTGAGGACTAGGGCTCGCACCATCCCAATTCTCGCGAGCTGCTGCTCTATTTTCTCATGGGCATATCGCTGCGCCCTGTTGAGAATGAACGGCTGGAGTCCAAGTCTTGGGTCTTTCGGCCTTATCTTAAGACAGGCGCGAGAATAGGTTGGATACGCGTCTCTAAGCCGGCGGCGCAGAGATAGCTCGCGCTCAGTGAATTGCAGCGTCACTTGGCGCTTCGTCGTTCACGGCCTGCTCCATCTGGCTCAACGCGTCCTCATGAGAGTTCGTGACGTTGAAGTCGCCCTCGATACTCTGCAGGTCAGGCATCGATTTGCGCAAAAGAATCTCAATGGCCTTGATTTGCCCGGAATCCAATTTCACAGGCTTGCCATTCTGAGGATCGTTCTCGCTAAGTGCATATGCATGCAATCGATTTAGAAGCTGACTGGTCCTGATCTTCTCTCTTGTCTTTGCGTCGTGTTGGACCTTTCTGGAACGAGCAGCCATGACATCCTCAAAACAACAGACATGCGATTGCCGTCAGCAGGAGTTCCGTTCCCGCCGATGGCAGGGAGATGGATACACCGGCTTGGCGGAGGAATGGCATCAGCACCTGGAGCGCTGCCAGGATGACCAGCAGCGCTCCATAGGCGTTGATGTAGGGCTTGAGGGTGTTGCGAAGGTTGCTGATAAAGCTCATGCGAGCCTCGGTGCGCCGCCGAACACATCTCGCAGGGCAGCCTGAATGTCCTTAAGGGCGGCCCGGTCATCGATGTGGTTGTTGATCACCTTCTCCATGACCAGGGTGTCAGGCTTGGCGGGGTGAGGTGCGTCCTTGCTGGTCAGGCCCTTGATGGTGATGCCGTGGGGCATCCACTCGTCCATGATGCTGGTACGGCGGTTGAGGCCGGCGGCGAAGTAGAACAGCGGGGCGAGCAGCAGGAAGGCGATCGAGCTGACGCCCATGATGCCGGTGTTGGTCGCCTCACGTTCCGTCATGGAGACATCCTGCTTGAAAACGCCGCTTGTCACCATGGTGATGGCTTTAAACAGGGTGTCATTGTGGTTTGTCGCGGCCGAAGACTTGAATTCGGCATTGGCGGCTTTGGTACGGGCGCTGGCAATGAGCCGGTTCGTTGCGTCGATGCGATCACGAAGGCTGATAGCCTCGGTTGTGGCGGCTACGCGACCCTTTAGAGCTGCAAGCTTGTCGCAGAACTGACGGCTTTCCGGCAGAGTCACGTTGGCGCACTGCTTTGACCGCCGGTAAATCCTGTCGCCTTCCATAGATTCGATTTCGGCCTTAAGCCCATCTGGCGAAACAGTCGTGCTCCAACCAGACGAGTCGTCTAGCTGCTTCTCCAGCGCGGCAAGCTGACTTTCCCACATGGCCAACGACTTGCTGTTATCGACAACCTGATCCTGTGCCGCCTGCCAATTCGTGTTCTGAACGGTGGCCTGCTGCATGTCGCCAACGCGGATCGAGGCGCTGTAGCCAACATGAGTCAGGAAGGCGACGGCACCAAGCGGCACGCAAGCCGCGGCGATCCACCCACCGGCCACCTTTCGGCCTTTACGCCATTCCAGAGCCGCCACATCAGGCAGGATGCAGAAGGCCAGTGCGACAAGAGCGAAGCCGCCGGCATGGAGGTAGCTGAGCGTGGAGCCGAATTCGTACGAAATGCCGGCATCCACGGCCATGGCGCAAAGCGCAAGGAGCCATAGGAACTGGCCAAATTCGGTGTACTGGTTCCACTGCTTGGCGAGGAAGGTGCCGATACCGACGATGAGGCCGGCGATGGCGCGCGGGATAGCTTTGAAAAGCTGCCAAAGAGTCATTGTGGGGGCCTCCGTTCAGCGGGGGTTCAGACGGGGTGTGCTAAGAGGGCCCCAAGCTGCCGGGGCTTTGGAGAGGTCGGCCGGGCGGCACATGTGTCGCGC
>WPCG01025724.1_pt1 | contig 12122 bp, 10 predicted proteins | sample 5403311 | NCBI WGS metagenome assembly WPCG01 (sample SAMN12869467, study PRJNA574797) | sludge metagenome | isolation source: wastewater treatment of Control | place: China:Beijing | collected 2019-05-17 | reverse complement strand
CCGCCCACCCCGGCGACACCCCGGAAGAGGTCGCCCGCTCGCGCAACAACTTCATCGCCCTGGTCTTCGTGCTGATGGTCGGCACCGCCGCGCTGCCGCACATCCTGATGCGCTACTACACCACCCCCGGGGTGGTGGAAGCACGGCGCTCGGTGTTCTGGGCGCTGTTCTTCATCTTCCTGCTCTACGTCACCGCGCCAGCCTACGCCGTGTTCGCCAAGTGGGAGGTGTACAGCAACCTCGTCGGTTCCAGCCTCACCGAACTGCCCGCCTGGGTGGCCTCGTGGGGCAAGGTCGGGCTGGTCAAGATCGAGGACCTCAACGGTGACGGCATCCTGCAACTGGCCGAGCTCACCATCAACACCGACGTCATCGTCCTCGCCACCCCCGAGATCGCCGGTCTGCCCTACGTCGTTGCCGGCCTCGTCGCCGCCGGTGGGCTCGCTGCAGCGCTATCGACCGCCGACGGCCTGCTGCTCACCATCTCCAACGCCCTCTCGCACGACTTCTACTACAAGGTCGTCAATCCGCGCGCCTCCACCCACCGCCGCCTGGTGATCTCCAAGTCGCAACTGCTGGTGGTCGCCGTGGTCGCCGCCTGGGTCGCCTCGCTGCGCCCCGACAACATCCTCTTCATGGTCGGCCTGGCCTTCTCCATCGCCGCAGCCGCCTTCTTCCCCGCACTGGTGCTGGGCATCTTCTGGAAGCGCGCCAACCGCCCCGGCGCCGTCTGCGGCATGCTCGCCGGCCTTGGCATCACCCTCTACTACGTCGTCAGCACCCACAGCTTCTTCGGCGGCTCCATGGAAAACGCCTGGCTCGGCATCGCCCCCATCGCTGCCGGCGCCTTCGGTGTGCCGCTGGGCTTTCTGGTGATCATCGTCATCAGCCTCCTCACCCCGCCACCACCGCAGGAAATCCAGGACCTGGTGGATTTCGTCCGCTATCCGCAACTGCCCGGCGGCGAGGGGCACTGAGCAGCTACAAGTCGTTGGCGTGAGAAAGTTGGTTGTGGTCCAGTAAGGGGGTGGAATGAAATTTGCGGATTGCTTCCTTGTTTTTCTTTTTGTCAGCGGCTGCTCATTTGCCGGGAGTGGTTCGGGGAAGGCAGTTGAAAGGCTGGAGCTGGAAGGCAAGCCTTACTTTGACCATATTGTCACCACTGGCGAGTTTGAATCCCTCCTCGACGAGATGGAAGGTGGTGACGAGGTTTCGATTCGTGCTTCGTCACTAATGGCCGGATGGGCCGATGCTTCCACTGCGCTCTCTCTGAGGTTCGCGTTGTCCAGAGCCTTGGTCCGGAATCCAGATGCCGTTCTGGGTCTTGTGCCCGGGGTGTTTTCAGCATCTGACCTGTGTACGATTCCTTATATCGAGGAGTCTATGGAGCTTGAATTGAGGCATGTCGATGAGTCCATATCCGCTCTGGCGCGTTCTGCCACCTCCGGTGGCGCTCATGGCGAGTGCATGGCGATCTATATGAGCATCAGAGAAGAAATGGCAGGTGGTGCAGGCGGACGATGAAAGGCGTGCCGCTTTGCTGCGCGTCGATAATCCGCCCGCGCCGCTCGGGCGGATTCCTGCTCCCACTGCGGGAGGCAAGGGGTAATGCGTTCATTTATTGATCACATCACCGTTACCGCCTGGTCGCTTGAAGCCGGCGCGGTCTTCGTCCGTGATGCGCTCGGTGTCTTGCCGCAGAGCGGTGGCGCGCATCCCCGCATGGCGACGCACAACATGCTGCTGCGCCTGGGTGAGGCCATGTTCCTGGAGGTCATTGCCCCGGATCCGGGCGCGCAGGCACCTGCCAGGCCGCGCTGGTTTGACCTTGATGGTCTGAGTGCAGCGTCGCGGCCGAGCTTGTCGACATGGGTCGTGCGTTGCGGGGATATCCGGGCTGCGCTGGCTGCCGCTGGCGAACGGCTTGGGGAGATCGAGCCGATGAGCCGCGGTGCGCTCGATTGGCTCATCACCATCCCCGCCGATGGTTCCTTGCCGCTGCAAGGCTGTGCTCCGGCCCTGATCGAGTGGCACACCGACATTCATCCCGCGGCCGGGCTGGAAGACAAGGGGCTATCTCTTGCCGGACTGGAGATCCTTCACCCCGACCCGGGGCGGGTTTCACGCCTGCTCTCGGCGCTGCAGCTCGATGGCGCGGTTGAGGTGCGGGCAGCGCCGCCGGGTACCCCGGCGCATCTGCGTGCGCACATCAGTACGCCACGGGGGCTGCGCATGCTCTGCGCGCCGCCGCCCGCCGTTTCGCCGGATGGGCGTGCATGACCTGAGCGGACACCTGCCTAGATCCGCGCGTCGTCGTCGTCCGTTGGGTCGAGAACGAACTGGTGGCCGAACAGCAGGTCGGCCTTGATGATGCCGACCTGGGTGAGCCACGCGGCGGTGGCGTGGCACAGTTCGGCGTGTTCGGCGGGGGTGTCGGCGGTGCCGCGGCAGGCGATGGTGCCGCCGCTGGCGTCGCTTACGACGTGGAGGCCGGGCAGGGGGCGGATGGCGACTTGCGGCGGAGTGGCGGTGAGCGTGAACGGGTGGCCGTCGGGGAGCCCCAGGGCGGCGGCAATGCGTGCGGGGAGCTGGTACAGCGGCAGGTCACCGGGTTGCTGGACGGGGGTGTTGCCGTCGAGGATGAGCAGCGGGGTGGCGACCATGTCGCGGAACATGCTGTCGGTGAACATGCCGCGCTCGGCGGCGAGGATGCCGGATTCGGTGTAGGCGGCGAAATTCGGACCGAGGAAGGGGAGGTGGTCGCCGAACACCACCACCAGCGCTCCGGGGTCGCGGGCGTGCAGCGCGTCGAGGAAATCCATCAGCTCGCGGCTCTTGTAGTACACCGTGTTGGCGTAGGCGAGCAGGCGCTGGTCGGCTTCCGGTGCGCTGACCACGGCGGGACGGTTGTCGTTGAGCGGGTAGTCGAGGTGGCCGAAGAAGGTGAGGATGTAGTTGAACACCGGCACCCCGCTGTCGAGGAGCGGCTCCAGGCGCTCGAGAACCTGGCGGTACAGCGAGGCGTCGCCGAGATAGTCGTCGTTCATGTCGTCGAGGACGAAGTCGCGCTGGGCCAGGAAGAGGTCGAAGCCGATGCGCCGGTAGGCGTTGTGGCGGTTCCAGAAGGCGGGGACGTTGGGGTGGGAGGCGATGGTGGTGTAGCCGGCTTCGCGCAATGCGTTGGGCAGACAGGGCAGGTGATTGCGCAGGCGGGTTTCGAAGATCACTTCGTCACGGCCGATGGGCAGGCCGCAGAGGGCTTCGAACTCGGCGTTGGCGGTGTAGCCGCCGAATACCGGGGCCAGTGCGTGGCTTTGTCCGGTGGCCTGCCAGAGACGGCGGAAACGGGCATCGAAGGGGTCGCGGGACCAGTTGATGGCCTGCAGTTGCGCGGGGTCCCAGAAGGATTCGAGCACGATCATGTGAATGTTGCGCCCGCTGGCTGCGGTCGGCGCGCTGTGCTCCTCGATGCTGAAGTCGACCGCGGTGGCGGCAGTGGTGCGCAGGGGGTCGGGGCTGAGCAGGCGGCGGGCGTTGTGCACGGCGGCGGCGACGGGAGGGCCTTCGCGGCGGGCGAGGTGGCGGGCGCCTTCCTGCACCCAGTAGTGCAGTGGGCCGCGTTCGCGGTAGTTGCCGGGCTGGTTCCACACGCTGTGGCCGAAGTGGCGGTCGAGGGTGGCGGTGAGTTGTGCGGGGGCGAAGGCGAGGAGTGCCGCGGGCACGGCAAGCATGGCCAGCGCAGCGGCGGCGGGCCGGCGTTCGAGGCGTACCGCCCAGCCCAGTGCGGCGAGGCTGCCGGTGCCGAGGGCGATGGCCAGCCACAGCCAGCCGCCGTCGAGGATGCGCAGCAAGGCGGGCAGGGCGGCGAGGTCGTCAGGGACGATGGGGGCGCCGAGCACGGCGATCTTGAAGGCGTTGCCGAGGTGCATCAGCAGCATCGGCGGCAGCAGCAGCACGGCTAGGGCGAGGGGGCCGCGCACGAGGCCGCGCAGGGCGACGGCAAGGACGATGTGGGCGGCGAGATCGGCGGCGGGCAGTGGGCGTTCGAGGGCGACGCCGAGCAGGTTGGCGGCAAGCGCCTGGAGAGCGAGGTACTGGGAAACGACGATGAGCGTCGGCCACAGCAGGCGATCGAGGAGGAGGGGGCGCAGCGAGGGCATGGGCCGCGGTCGGATTGCCAGGGAGCAGCAATGTTACCGTTGTGCGTCAGTTCGATGACGGTGCGGCGGAATTTTCTTGCAAAAAAACGACGGCCGCCCGTGGGCGGCCGTGTCATTGGCAGGGGGAGCGGATCAGCTCGGGTCGCGATAGGTGAGGACGACGGTGCCGAGGCGGCTGTTGAGGCCCTGGATGGGGACGACTAGGCGCTTCTGACCGTCTTCGGCGGCGCTGACGGTGACGCGCGGTTCCTGCAGTGCGCCGGCGGGAATGTGGCCGGGCAGCGGGGCGTCGAGGAAGGCGCGGTCACTGGAGACGAGGACCTTGCCGGCGGGGTCGGCAAGGAGGACGAGATCGATGCGCTCATTGCGCACCAGTTCGTTGAAGTACTGGTCGATCTGGTCGAGGTTGTTGCGGATCATGTCGCCGCGGATGGCCCACGCCAGTGCGGTGCCGAAGAGGGCGTGGGTGTTGTCGCTGTGGCGGGCGATGGTGGCCTGGGCTTCGACCTGCACGGCAGCGCGGCTGGCCTCCAGGGCCTGGCGTTCGGTTTCCATGCCGCGCTCGACGGCGGAAACCGCGACGCCCTTCCAGATGAAGACGATGATGACGAGCACGGCGAGCGCCAGGCTGACCCACAGCGGCAGGCTGATTTCGGTGAGCGGGGCCAGTGCGCTGCGCGCCTTGGTGGCGGGCGGTGGGGTCAGCGTGGGTTCGCTTTCGGGGGCGTTGCGGGTTTCGTTTTCCATGCTCGGGCTCCTTGCAGTTGATGCGATTCGTGCGGCAGTGGGCGGCGTTGCGGTGACTATAGTACGACGCTGCGGTTGCGGCCGAGTTGCTTGGCGGAGAGCAGGGCGTCGTCGGCGCGGTTGACGGTGGCCGAGTAGGTCTCGCCGCTGCGCTGGCGGGTAAGGCCGATGCTGGCGGTGAGGCCGAGGGGTGGGGCGTGGCCGAGGTCGAGGTCGATGGCGGCGATGGCTTCGCGCACGCGCTCGACGGTGAGTGTGGCTTCGGCCTCGCCGGTGTCGGGAAAGAGGAGGAGGAATTCTTCTCCGCCCCAGCGTCCGATGGTGTCGTACTCGCGCACGTTGGCGCGCATTGCCGCAGCGATGCGGCACAGCGCCTGGTCACCGGTGTCGTGGCCGTGGCGGTCGTTGATCTGCTTGAAATGGTCGACGTCGAGGAGGGCGATGCACAGCGGGCTGTCCTTGCGCCGCGCGCGTTCGGTCTCTTCCTTCAGGCGGTCCATCAGGTAGCGGCGGTTGCCCAGTTCGGTAAGGGGGTCCTTGAGCGAGGTCTCGCGCAGGGCCTCGGTGAGTTCGCGCAGGTTGCTCTGGTAGAGGTCGGAGATGCGGGCGAGTTTTTCCAGCCGGCGCACCTGGCGTTCGAACTTTTCGGTGAGGTTGCTGCTGTGTGTGCGCGACAGGCTGTGGTAGCCGTCGGAGATGCGCACCAGGCGCTCGACGCGTTCCTGCTGGGCGCGGTGCACGGCGAGCAGGTCGGCGAGCGCGGCGCGTAGCGGGTGGTCGCGGTGGTCAGGGTCGGCGAGCAGGGTTTCGGCCGCGGCGATGGCGGCTTCCTCGTCGGCGGGGCCGGGTGCGGCAGGACGCATGCTTATTCGCGGGCGGCGATGTTGAAGGGGAAGGAGCAGTCTTCGCGGAACTCCTCGGCGAGCATCTCGACGCGTTCGTTGCGCGGGTTGTAGAACCAGTCGACGGAGACCTTGCGGCCCTTGCCGTGGGCCTCTTCGAGGAGGTCGAAGATGTCCATCATGGCTTTCACCGAGCTGGTGTTCATGTAGATCAGGCGCAGTTCGAGGTGCAGCGGGCGGTCGCTGCCGGCGAGGTAGCCTTCGATCCACTCGATGGTGGCGGTGAAAAACTCGAAGGAGTTTTCCGGGTAGGAGTCGCCGGCGATGGCGAGCACGCCCTGTGCATGGTCGGAGACGATGGACGGGGTGGTCTGGGTGCCGGGGATGTTGAGGTCGTTCATGGTCTGATTCTAGCGGAGGGCGGTTCAGATGACGGCCTGCAGGCTGAAAAAGGCCTTGCCGTCGTCAAGCGGAGTGAGGTTGGCGGCGAGCGGGCGGGTGGCCTTGCGTGCCATGTCGATGAGGCCGAGGCCGGCGCCGGTGGTGGCGCCTTCGGCGCGCGGCTTGCGCAGCTGCTCCTTGTAGGCGGCCTTGAGGGCGGCCTTGTCGAGGCTGGCGAGGAGGGCGATGCGTTCGAGCAGCGCGGCACCGTCGGCGGCTTCGACGATGTTGCCGGCCTGGATCAGGTAGGCGTCGGCGCTGTCGCGGGCGACGATGATGGTCGCCGAGCTGTCGGCCTCGCCATAGCCGCGCAGGCTGGCGTAGTGGCGGATGTTCTGGGTCATCTCGACATAGGTGCCGAAGACGTCCATGACGGCGGAGGGCTGCACGGCGGCGGCTTCGAGGTAGTTCTTGAGGGCGTTGCCGATCTCTTCGATGAGGCTGCGCGAGATCGGGCCGTTGAAGCACAGCAGGATGTTGTTGTGGGTGAAGAGCTCGCGGACGCCGAAAAAGTCGATGGTGTTCATGCAGGGCCTGTGTTCAGTCGATGCGGAAGGAGAGCACGGTGATGTCGTCGCGCTGGGCGTGGGTACCGCGGTAGCTTTCGAGGGCGTGGTCGAGGGCGGTCGACTGCTCGTGCATGGGCAGGCGGGCGTGACTGCGCAGCAGTTCGGCGAAGCGGCTGTTGCCGAAGCCGAAGCCTTCGTCGCCACCGGCCTGGTCGAGGTAGCCGTCGGTGACCAGGTAGTAGGTGAGGTCGGGGCGCAGCTCGACGCTGTGCTCGTTGTACTCGCCGCCGCGGCGGTCGCACAGCGCGCGGCGCGCGCCGGCGAGCTCGCCGACCTCCTCTCCGTCACTCCAGTAGAGCGAGATCTTTGCCCCCGCAAAGCGCAGGCGGCGGGCACCGCGGTCGACGCAGACGAGACCGACGTCCATGTTGGTGGCGATGGCGCGCGGCAGCGTGGATTGGTCGATCATGCCGCGCAGGGTGCGGTCGGCGTGGGCGAGCAAGGTGGCGGGGGCATCGATGCCGTGGCGGTTCATGGCGTCGTCGAGGGCGGCGCGGGCGAGCATGGTCATCAGCGCGCCGGGAACGCCGTGGCCGGCGCAATCGACCACGCCGACGAGATAGTGATCGCCTTCGGCGCGGAAGAGGTAGAAGTCGCCACCGACGACGTCGCGTGGGCGCCACAGCACGAAGTGGTGTTCGCCGAGCAGGCTGGCGAGCTGGCGGTCGGGCAGCAGCGCGCGCTGGATCAGGCTGGCGTACTGGATGGAGTCGCTGACCTTCTTCTGCGCTTCGGCCATCGCGGCATGGCTCTCGCTGAGCGCCTGGGTGCGCGAGCGCACTTTTTCTTCCAGATCGGCGGTGTGGTTCCTGATCTGTGTCGCCATGCGTGCGAAGGCGCGGTTGAGGTCGCCCAGTTCGTCGCGCCCGGGTGGTGGCAGGGAGACGTCGTAGCGCCCTTCGGCGAGCGCGGTGGCGGACTGGTGAAGGCCGCGCAGGGGGCGCAGCAGGAGGCGGTCGACAGCCACCGCGAAGGCGCCCAGGAGGAGCAGCACGACGACCACCAGCGCGGCGATGGCGGCTTTCAGCCAGCCACCTTCGATGATCCGTGCGGCGTCGAGGTCTACGGCGGTGACCAGGTGCCAGCGCAGGGCGTCGAGATAGGTGAGGGCGAGCAGCTGGCGGCGGCCGTCGAGCACCGCCTCGATGATCTGCACCTGCCCGGGGGCGGCGCTGGCGCGCTGCAGCGCGCCGGCGAGGGCTTCGCGTTCGGCCGCCGAGGACAGCAGGGCGGGCAGGGTGGCGGTGGCTGCGGCGTCGCCGGTGGCGCCGGAGCCGAAGGCGATGCGCGCGCTGTCGGGGTGGGCCTGGATGGCGCCGCTGGTGTCGACGATCATCGGCGTCACGCCGGGTTCGGCGGTGCGGATGAAGGACTGGATGAAGGTCGACAGGTCGACGCCGGTGCCCGCGACGCCAAGGCGCTCGCCCTGGTCGTCGACGACGACGTTGATCCACACCTTGATCTTCTGCAGCCAGCGGTCGGGATTGGGATTGAGGTTCTCCGTCGCCTCTGCCGCGATGGTGGAGAAGAACCACGCGTCGTCCGGCTTGTCGCGGTCGAGCAGGTAGCGTGGCGCCTCGCTGTAGGGGGTGGTGGTGTCGTTGAAGTGGAAGGCGAGTCCGCCGCGGCTGACGATGAAGTAGCTGCGGTCGAGAAAGTCGGCGCGATAGGCTTCGGCCTCTTCGAAGGCACGTCTGCGCAGCGTGGCGTTGCCCTCGTCGCGCAGCCATTCGCGCATCGGCAGCGCACCGGCGAAGCGACGCGCCAGCGCCAGCTCGCGGGCCAGCGGGCCGAGGATGCGTTCGCCGTGCAGCTCGGTGAAGTTGCGCGCGTAGGCCTCGCCGAAGTGGCCGCGGATGCGCTCGACCACCTGCATGCCGATCAACACTGCCGGGACCAACGCAACCAGGCAGGCGATCAGTAGTGCGATGGTGGATTTTGCCCGTATGCCGTGCCCCCAGTCCGCCATGTGGTGCCGACCCCCAGGATGAATGTGAAGCGCCAAGCATAGCCCGATTCAGCCTCTCCGGCATACGGGGTCTGCCTGTGAGCCTTCAGCTGCGGCGTCTGTCACGCTCCTGCGGATTGTCGGCGAGGGTGTGGCCGAGCATTGCGGCAATGCCGTCCATGACTGCGCGGTTGGCCGCTTCCATTGCCGCGAGCGCTTCCAGGGCTGCTTCCGTGCGGCCTTCGTAGTACAACGCCAGGGCACGCCGGGCGTGGTCGTGCACCGCGCGGTGGGGTTTTTCCAGCGCGGCGTAGCCGGGCAGGCGGGCGAAACGCTCGTGCCCCTCGCCGTCGTAGTACCACTGGCCGAGGCGGCATTGCGAGTCATCGGGCAGTTCTTCCGGGCGCAGCGCGGAGGTGCCGAGGAAGACCTTGTACACCTCCAGCTTGAGCATCAGCTCCTCGATGTTGGCCAGTTCCACATTGGCCAGCAGCGAGGCGTCGCTCACCGTGCGCTCCATCCGTCCGGAGAGTGCCATCAGGTGCTGCATGCTGTGCATGGCCGCCTCGCTGTCCTGCGAGTAGCGCGCGGCATCCTGGGCGCCTTGCTGCATGATCGCGCGTGCGGTTTCGGTTTCGCCCTGGATGGCGCCGACCAGGGTGCCGATCTCGGCGGTGGCCTTGCCGGTGCGCTCGGCCAGTTTGCGCACCTCGTCGGCGACCACCGCGAAGCCGCGCCCGGCCTCGCCGGCGCGCGCCGCCTCGATCGCGGCGTTGAGGGCGAGCAGATTGGTCTGGTCGGCCACCTCCTTGATCAGGCGCACGATGCCGTCGATCTCGCCGGCGCGCCGGTGCAGGCTGTCGATGTTGCGCGAGGCCTCGTCGATGGTCTCGAACATGCTGCGCAGATTGTCGGCGATGCGCTCGAAGGAGGCACGGCTGGTATCGGCGCCGGCGGCGGCTTCGACGGCGGTCTGTTTTTCGTCGCTGAGCGTGGTGGCGAGGCCGAGAAAGGAGGTGCGCACGCCGCCCAGCGATTCGCCGAAACTGCCCAGGCTGTGGAACACGCCGCCGAGCGCTTGGCGCTCGCGCTGCTGGCGCAGGCTCAGTTCATGAATGGTGTGATGGTCGTCGGTGAGGGCGGCAAGGCGGTTGCGCAGTTCGGCGTTCTCCCGCTCCAGGGCGTCGAGGCGGGCGTTGTCCCGTTCGCGGGATCTTCGGGCAGCGGTCATGAACACGGGAGGCTCCTGCAGGGAAACGGGGACAATAGTTGATAGTTTTACTCAGGTATGTGTCGTTTCCCTTGACGCATCTCAATTCCGCTTACGCCCTGAAGCCGGCGTCTGACGGTGCAGCCGCTATAATCCTGCGCTCCCCAACCTGCCGGATCTCCACCGTGTCGGAACGTATCGCCGTTGCCCTGCAGTACCTGCTGCCCAAGCAGGCCCTTACCGTTCTTGCGGGGAAGTTTGCCGGCTGGCGCGGCGGGGCGCTGACCACCCGGGTGATCGGCTGGTTCGTGCGCCGCTACAAGGTCGACATGAGCGAAGCGGCGAATCCGGACATTGCCGCCTACGACAGCTTCAACGCTTTCTTCACCCGCCCGCTGCGCACGGATGCGCGTCCCCTTGCCGACAGCGCCTTCCTGTGCCCGGTCGATGGGGCGATCAGCCAGTTCGGCGCCATCGACGGCGAGCAGATCTTCCAGGCCAAGGGCCACCACTACAGTACCCGCGCGCTGCTTGGTGGCGATGCCGCACTGGCGGCGCGCTTCGCGGGCGGCAGCTTTGCCACCCTGTATCTCAGCCCGCGCGACTACCACCGCATCCACATGCCTTGCAGCGGCCGCCTGAGCCGCATGATCCACGTTCCCGGGGCCCTGTTCTCGGTCAATCCGGCCACCGCGCGCGGGGTGCCGGGGCTGTTTGCGCGCAATGAGCGCGTGGTATGCATCTTCGAGAGCGAGAACGGTCCCTTTGCGCTGGTGCTGGTCGGTGCGACCATCGTCGGCAGCATGGCGACGGTATGGCATGGCGTGGTCAATCCGCCGCGCAGCGGCACGCTGCGCGAATGGCACTATGACGAGGCCGAGGTAGTGCTGGAGAAGGGGGTGGAGATGGGGCGCTTCCTGCTCGGTTCGACGGTGGTGATGCTGTTCCCGCGCGACACCATCGCCTTCAATCCGGCGTGGCAGCCCGGTGCGCCGATCCGCATGGGCGAGGCCATGGGCGGGCGCCCCTGAGACGTCTGTGAGTCCGGCAACCGCGAAGGCCTTGCAGGCCATTGTCGACGGGTTGCGGCAACCCGTGCCGGCACCGTATGTCCCCCTTTTCGCCGGCGCTGAGCGCATCGGTGCGCTGCGCGCCGATTTTGCCGCGCGGGTGGCGGCGTGCGCCGGCCCTTTCGTCTGTGGCCCGCGAGGATTGGAGAGCGCTGTCGACGGCGCGGCGCTGCAGCAGGGCTGGAACGCGCAGGTGGCGCTGCTGCGGGCCGAAGGCTGGTTCCGCGCCTGGCGCGACGAGACCTACGAGGTGTGTGGCAACGCCACCGCTGCCCCCGGCCTGTGCCGGCTGGAGCGTGGTGTGTTCCGCCGCTACGGCCTGCGTAGCCACGCCGTGCATCTGAATGCGACAACGCCCGCGGGGCGCATGTGGATCGCCCGGCGTTCGCCGGCCAAGGCCATCGATCCCGGCCTGCTCGACAATCTCGTCGCCGGTGGCGTGGCCAGCGGCGAGACGCCGGCGCTGACGCTGCGGCGCGAATGTGCGGAGGAGGCCGGCATCCCTGCCGGGCTCGCGGCACAGGCCCGTGCGCTGACCACGCTCCATGCCCGGCGCGAGGAGGATGAGGGCATGCACGACGAATGGCTGCATGTCCATCACCTCGTTGTGGCAGAGGATTTCGTGCCGAGCAACAGCGATGGCGAGGTGGCGGAGTTTGTCCTGCTTGACGTCGACGAAGTCGCGGCCGCCATCCTCGACGGTGCGTTCACCGAGGATGCGGCCGCGGTCGCAGCGCAGTGGCTGCTGGCGCGCTGAGGGTGTTCAGTCGAGCGCGGGAATGCGCAGCACCTGCCCGGGGTAGATCTTGTCCGGGTGGCTGAGCATGGGCTTGTTGGCTTCGAAGATTGCCGGATAGCGGTTGGCGTTGCCGTAGTAGGTCTTGGCGATTGCCGACAGGGTGTCGCCGCGCACCACGGTGTGGAAGCGCGCTTCCGGGGCGGGGCTGGCGACCTGCATGCGGTCGTCAACGTCGGCGACGCCGCGCACGTTGCCGGCGGCGAGCAGGATGCGTTCGCGGGTGGCCTGGTCTGGCGCGGTGCCGGAGACGGTGACCGTGGCAGTGGCGCCGTCGAAGGCGACGGCGAGATCGGCCGGAGCCAGTTGCATCTTCTCGATATAGGTCTTGATGGCGGC
>WPCG01156223.1_pt1 | contig 12190 bp, 9 predicted proteins | sample 5403311 | NCBI WGS metagenome assembly WPCG01 (sample SAMN12869467, study PRJNA574797) | sludge metagenome | isolation source: wastewater treatment of Control | place: China:Beijing | collected 2019-05-17 | reverse complement strand
AGAAGTATCGCCCAAGGCGCAAAGCCCGCAACGCCGCATCCGCCGCCGCTGGAGCCCGTGCCGGTCACCAGACCGACGAAGCAGGGGTCGGCGATGACGAGCTCGGTGGCATTGGCGTCGTAGCCGCCGTTATCTTTTATCGCGTAGAGGATGTAGTAGGTCTGGCCGGAGACGAATTTCTCGTCCGCTTTCATCAGCGTGCGTCCGTCCTTCGAGAGTGCGAACGTGCCGTCGGCGAACTTGGAGGCCGCATCGACGAAGGTGAAAAGCTTCGAGGCCGATGCGCTGGTGGACACGCCCTTGACAAGCGCTATTTCGCCCGCCTTCTTGCCGATCATCGAGGAGAAGCCCGACCACGAGCTCAGCTGCACCATGAACAGGCCGGTCGGCCTGCTCGATGTGACGTACCCCTTGATGACGGGAAGCGGGATGTAGATGCTCTGGTCCATGGTTCCCGATCTGTAGGAGAGAGCGTCCTGAATGTACGTCGCGGCCATGCGGAGATAGGTCGTCCCACCGGAAACCGCGCTGGTGACGATCCCCGAGGCGTTGGAATTCAGTCCGGAAGAGGACACGCTGGTGGGGAAACTTACGGAAGTGGCCACGCCGACGCCGCTGGGCAGTTCACTGTCGGAAAATCCGGGGATGACGGGCTCCAGAGCCGATGCGACGGCGATGGTCGCGGAGGCGGTTTTGCCGTCCGTCGATCCTCCGTCGTCGGTCGTTGCGGTGATGACGGCCGTTCCGGCGGAGACACCGGTGACTACCCCGCTGCTGTTTACGGTGGCTACGGATGGGTTGCTGGAGCTCCAGGTAACCGTCTTGAGCGTGGCGCCTGCGGGAGAGACCGTTTCGGTGAGCGTAACCGTCCCGCCGACGGCGATGTTCGCGGTCGAGGGGGAGACGGAGACTCCCGTCGCCGGCGTGCCGACGATGACCTCTCCCGACCCTGTTTTAGAGGAATCCGCAGCCGAAGTAGCGGTTATCGTGGCCGTGCTGTTTTCGGCAACGCCGGACGGCACGGTGACAAGACCGGTGGAGCTGTTCACCGCGGCGATGGACGAGCTGCCGGAACTCCACGCAACGGTTTTATTCGTCGCAGTATCCGGCGAAACGACGGCGGTGAACGAAAAGGTACTCGTTCCGGCGGCGACAACCTTCTTCGCAGGCGTTACGGTAACTCCGCTCACGGGAACGACGGCGGTAGTCGAGTAGACGAAGACGGGGTCGATCACTACGTCTCCGCTGCCGATGTTATAGTAGCTGTCTCCGCTGACGGTTATGCAGAACGCAATGTAGTTTCCGGCCGCGAGGGTTGCGGCGCTTGTCATAACGCTCTTCTTGTCCGAGCTTATGATCGCGAACTTGCCGTCGGCGATGTCCCCCGATGCAAAAACACCGCTATACGTCTTCTGTACTCCTCCGCTTGTTCCTCTCACTTTAACGGCGCGAAGATTCCCGACAGCGGCGCCGATAAAATCCGAGGCCAAGGGGTACATCACCAAAATATCTTTCGAGGCTTCTCCGATTCCGCTCAGAGAAAAAACAGGTATTTTCTGCTGATAAGCGGGCGCTGTGACTCCAAGATGGTTGAAATAGTTCGTAATCGCCGCGGCCGTTACATAGACGCGGGCGGGAGTTCCTGTCGGAGCGGCCATCGCCGCCAAAACATCCGCGGATATCGGCTCTTCCAAGAGGTTCGCAGCCGGTTTAGCCGTCAACGATGCTGGGAGAACCTGGTCGACCTAGACAGGAACCGCCGGCAACTGAGGCTGAACCCACGTCGCCATCGCCGGAGCCGCCGCGAAGAGGAAGAGCGCGGCGAGCAGCAGCGCGTACATTCTGTTTCTGTTCACAGAGAACACCTCCATTTAATATTTTCCCAAGCTTGTGAAGCCTTCCCCGCATAAAGACAAACACACACCACGGATGGGGCGCTGCGGGGCGTCCCGCCGTTTTCTCCCCGTTTCGGGGAGCCGAAGGGCATCCTCCTTTTGCGTCATTATAGCAAAGTGCGGGAGAAGCGGAAAGGCGCAAGAGAAAATCATGAGCTTGAACGGCGGGCCCGCGAGGCCTATAATGCTCCGGAGGAGCGGAAACCGCGCAGTCCGGCGGTCTTTGCGTCTCCCTTCATTTATAAGGAGTGATTCGTCCATGCCGCCCCGAAAAGCACAGGTCCCTCCGCCGCGTCCCGAGCAATTGCCGCGGGAGCCGTTTCTCGCGCCCCGTTGGCTTGCGTGTTGCGCCTTTTTCATTTCGTTCGTTCTGCCGAATTTGATCTTCTCCGGCGAGTTCTTCTTCAGCACGCTCCACCTGATGAAATGGACGGCCACGCTGGCCCCCTTGGCGATTCTGGGGGCTGTTGCGGGGTTCCGTGCGCTGCGCTTCGGGACGGAGCGGACGGGCTTCCGGCTGGACGGGTTCGCGGTGGTCTGGCTGGCGCTGCTGCTCTACCTGACGGTGCAGCCGCTGTGGGCGCCGCCGCGTTCGACGGTGACGTTTTTTCAGGAGTGGTTCTTCTTCGCCTCGCTGTGGCTGGTGTACGTACTAACGTCGCTGCTGGCGGACAGGGCTCTTGTGCGGGCGCTGCTGTGGGGGGCTTTGTTGAACGCGGCGCTCAGCGTGCTCTTCGCGGAATTGCAGATCCGGGGGCTGAACGGGCCGTACTCCTTCATCCTGCCCACGCCGGGGAACTATATCGCGAACACGGGACAGCAGAACATGTTCGCGATGTGGATGGCGATGTCGGGGCTGGGGGGCGTGTTTCTGCTCTTTTCGACGGAGGGGGCGCGGCGGCATGTGCTGAACGCGCTGCTTGTCGCGCTGCTGACGACGGTCTTCTGGGGGCTGATCGCCTCGACGAGCCGCTCGGGGATTCTGTCGCTGGCGGCGGGGTTTTCGGCGCTCTCGCTCTTCCGGCTACGCCTTGAAGGACGGAAGGCGGGGAGGAAGATTCTTCTCGTGCTGCTGCTGTTTTCGGCAGTGCTGGCGGGAAACCTGCTGACGAACGAGAAGACGGGCGCGGCGCTCACGAGCAAGATGACCGACATGGTGGAGCGTCCGCTCTCTTTCGCGCACAGGGACAGCATCTGGGCGACGAGCTGGACGATGTTCTCCCGCGCTCCGGTGAAGGGCGTGGGGCTGGGGCAGTACAAGTGGCACTACATCGACGCGCAGAACCAGATGCTGCGTCGGTGGCCGCACTTGAAGTGGCAGTTCACGCACTGGGCGCACAACGAGTTTTTGCAGTGGATGGCGGAGGGGGGCGTCGCCGGCGCGGCGCTGATGTTCTTCCTGTGGCTCTGGTGGGGGTGGGGCGCGTTGCGGGCGTTCGTCAAAAAGACGCCCCTTTCGCCGGAGGCCGTCTGGGGGAGCGCGCTGGCCGCTCTCTTCTTCGTCAACGCGCTCTGGACGCGACCGTTCCACAGGATCGAGAACGCGGTGTGGCTTGCGCTGGCCTTCGCCGTGACGAACAGGGAGCTGCTGCCGCCGCTGCTTCCGACGCCGACGCCGGAGCGATTCGAGCGGGGCGGGCGGCTGCTTGGAGGGGTCGTCTGCCTTGTGTCGCTGATCGGGCTGCTCTACCTGGGGAACGGCATCTACGGCGACCGACTGCTGCGTCTGACGGTAATGAAGGGGCGGGATGCGGCGGAGATCGCCTCGCTTTTGGACCGGGCGTACAGGTCGCCGATGGTGCGGGACATCGCGGAGAAGCAGCGCGCGTACTTCCGCATCCATCTCGGCGAGGCGGCGAACGACGCGGAGATGCTCGCCGGAGGGCTGAACGACCTGATCGCCTATTTCGAAAAGCAACCGCACGTGCAGGAGCTGAATTTTTTGCGCGGCTGGGCGGGGAAGCTCGATGATCGGCAGTTCCGCGACTATATGGAGTCGTTCCAGCCGCCAGCGAGCGCGGACTGAGGGGTTCTGTCAAGGGATCTCTGAATAACGTTGAGTTGGCCTCGCAGGAACTTGATGCAATCGAGCTCGATGAAGAGGGAAGCCTTTTTTTTCAGAGCTTCCTGAAAAGTTGCCTTCTCCGTACCGGAGGCGCATAATGGGGTATATTTTGGGCTTATTCGGAGGTGCGTTTTTATGAAAGGTGTAGGCGTATTCGCGCTCGTTCTGGCAATTTCACTGACCGGCTGTTTTCAGGCGGCGGCGTCCGTCCCGGTGACGGGGATCACGATCAGCCCGACGTCGCTCTCGCTGGAGAGGGGAACGACGGCGATCATCACCATCACTGTCCATCCGGAGAACGCGACGAACAAGGGAACCTTCTGGTCGTCGAGCAATACGGCGGTGGCGCCGGTGCGGGCGAGCGATGGAATGGTCGGGGGGCTTTCGGAGGGGCGCGCGGTGATCACGGTGCGGACGGACGACGGGGGATACACGGCCTCGTGCGACGTGGCTGTGACCTCGCCGAGCCTGGGCTGTTCGGTCGGCGGCGGAGACGCGCTCTTCGGCGCGGCGTCGCTCGTCCTGCTGGCCCCCCTGGCCCTGCTGTTGCGGAGGTAGAAAACCGAATACCTCTCATCGGACGAAGCCGTCCAGCGCAGTCAGATGCCGGACGGCTCGCTTATTGCTTGACCCGGAGCGGTATCAGTCGGTCGGCATGGTTTGTTATGAAGGAATGGGCGCCGCCGGGAGCGTCGACCTCGCCGAAGACGATGTCCGCCACATCGCCGGTTCCCCAACAGGCAGGCTTTACCGGAAGACGGCGAACGACGCGCGCTTTCAGTTCCGGCGGGACTTGATCAGCTCGTCGAGTTCTTCCGGGGTAATTTCCGCATATTCTAGAATTTTCTCGCGAGGCTCGCCCCTGTCGAGCATTCTGGTGGCGAAGGCAAGTTTCTGCTTTGCTTCGCCCCGCTTCTCTCCTACCTTCTCGCCCTTCTTTTTCGCATTTTCCTCGATCATGCTCAAAAACACGGTCTTCCCCTCCTTTTTTCTTCGGTCGACGTACTCATCGTACGATTTCCGCATCTCGGGGCTCTTCGGGCGCAACAGCATGTCCGTGAAGCGGAAAAGCGTCAGCTTCTCCTCGTGCGTCCACCCTTTCGAATCCAGTTTCTCGCTCAACAGCTTCAGGTAGTCCACCTTCAGCCTGTCGTTCCGACCGCTCTCGAGCGCACACTTTCCGGCGTACAGCGCCCAGTCGAACGGATTTTCGCTACGCTCAAGCTCATCGGAGTCAAGTTCCCACAGTTTGAGCACGGGATACTCGTAGATCACACGGTTCCGGTAGCTCTCCCGAAGGTACAGATCCTCCTCGCCGCCGGGGCGCTTCGCCGTTAATATTGCGAAGGAGATCGCATCCGCGACGTCCTCTTTCTTCTTGAGGTACGTCACGCGCAGAGAGGAGTTATAGTAGAACATTCGCTCCGGGAGGTTGCCTCCCTCGGGCCCCTGTATCTCCACGTGAAGAATCAGCCAGACGTCGCGCCCGGACTTTACCGGGACTCGGGCGAGCACGTCGGCGCATTGCTCCGGACCATCGATGAAAACGGCGAGTTCCGCCAGCTCCTTGTCCAGAAAGACCACCTTCCGGGAGGCATCCATGTCGTCGGCGAGCTCCGGAAGAATTCTTCGAAGAGCGAGGGCGAAGAACCTCTTGATGATCGCTTTCCAGTGGGCGTCGATCTTCCTGCGTTCCTTTTTCTCTTTCGTTCCGGCGGAACTCTTCGAAGTGTATGCGATGGCGTTCGGCCCCCTTCGTCTCCCGGTCGGCTCATCAACGCCGGGAGCATGTTGCGCGTCTTGCTGCACAGGGAAAGTATAGCCTCGCACGCCCGAATCTTCAAGAAGGAGTAAATTCGTCGTGTGCCCTTCCCCCATTGCCCCTCCCCCATTTGACATTTTCCCCCAAGAGTTTTAAAGTGCACGCACCGGAGGGGGGTGTTTTTCACGAGCCCGAAGATTGCCCCTACGCGGGGGAATATGGTGAAGTTCGCGTCGTCGCTGAAGCTGGCCGAGAAGGGGCACGACCTTCTGGAGCGGAAGCGGACAATTCTGTTGATGGAGCTGACCGGGCGGATCCGCGAGGCGCGGGAGCTGCAGGCCGATCTTGAGCGCGTCTTCTCGGAGGCGTATTTCAGCTTGCAGATGGCGGGGCTTTCGCTGGGGATCGACAACGTGGAGGAGCTGGCCTATTCGGCGCCGGAGTCGGATGACTTCACGATCCGCCTCCGCTCGGTGATGGGCGTGGAAATCCCGAAGGTCGACCCTGTGGAGCGGCCGCCGGCGCCGTGCTACTCGTTTCTGGGGACGTCGGGTGTGCTGGACGCCGCGTACAGCCATGCGCGGGAGGTGCTCTCGCTGATCGCGCGGCTGGCGGAGGTGGAGACTTCCGTCTACCGGCTCGCGGTGCAGATCCGGCGGACGTTTCGGCGGGTGAACGCGCTGGAGAAGGTGGTGATCCCGTCGCACCGGAAGGTGCTGGCGTGGATCGCGAGCGTGCTGGAGGAGAACGACCGCGAGGACTTCACGCGGATGAAGATGGCGCGCGCGGGCGCTTCGGAAGAGGGAGGAATGGGAGCGTGAATTTGAGCACTGTGTTGAGCGAGCTTCTTGCCGCCGAAGACGAGGCGGTCGGGAGCGTGGAGGCGGCGCGGCGGAAGGCGGCGGAGCTCTTGCGGGAGTCGCGGGAGCATTTCGCGGCGGACCAGGAGGCGCGGCTGACGGCGGCGCGGGCGCAGTCGAAGGCGATCGTGGAGTCGGCGCGCCACTCGGCGGAGCTGGAGGCGGCGCAGATCGCCGACATGGGCGTCCGAGGGCGGCAGAAGATGAAGGAGCGCTTCGAGGAAGCGGCCCCGGACATCGTCCGCTCCCTGGCCAAGGACGTCGCGGCAAGGTACGGAACCGTACGATGACCTTTCTCTCCGCGGGCGAACGGGCGGCGGCGACGTCGAAGGCGCGGATTTTCCGGGGGCGGCTGCTCTCCCCCGCCGACTATCTGCGCCTTCTGGAGTGCGAAACGGTGGGCGACATCGCGGTCACCCTCTCCCGCACCCCCGCGTACGAGACCTACTTCGACCGCGCGTCCCGCCCGGAGCAGATGCACCGCGGCGAACTCGAGGGGATTATCTCCACCGTGCCGATGCTGGAGGAGATGCCCTTCTGCCACTACCTCGGCCCCGAGCGCACGGCGCTGCTGCGGGCGTGGGGGGAGCGCTTCGACGTGGACGTGGTGAAGCGCGTGCTGCGCATCATCACGACGGGCGTCGGCAGCCGCGAGGCGCTGCGGCGGCGTATCGCCTCCGTGCCGATCACGCTGGCGGACGGCGAGAAGCTGCTGGCCGCCCGGTCGTTGCGCGACGTGCTGGAAGCGATCAAGGGGTGGCCGCTGGAGCAGGTGCTGGCCGAGCCTCTGAAGCAGATCCTCGCCTCCAACCCCGAACGCATCGGCGGCGACACGCTGTTCCGGGGGAAGATGGCGATGGACGTGTTCTTCCTGACGCGCATCCTGTCGCGGGGAGGATGTCTGCCGGGGAGCGAGGGGCGCTGGGTGCGGAAGCTCTTCGGCACCCGGGCCGACCTGATCAACATCTACTGGATCTACCGCGGGCGGCGTTTTTTCGCGATGTCGCCCGAGGAGGCGCTGGGCATGACGCTGCCCGTGCGCTACAAACTGAATTTCGAGACGCTGAGCGCCTTCGCCTTCGCGCCGGACGTGCCGTCGATGCTCAAGCTGATGCGCGCCTGCCGGTACGGGGAGGCGTTCCACGCGACGGGAACCGCGCGGCCGCCTTCGGGCGCGCCGGAAGAGGCGGTCGAGGCGAGCGAGATGGCGCTGGAGCACAACCTCTACAGGTTTCTGTGGAGAGGGGCGACGGGGATTTTCGCGTCGGGGACGTCGGGCGTCCATACGGCGCTGGCCTACCTGACGCTGCGGGAGCTGGAGGTGAAGGATCTGTTCACGATCATCGAGGACGTGCGGTATCACTACGATAAGAAGAAGGCGCGGGAGTTCCTGATTCATCCGGGAGCGAACGCCTTCACGTCCGGAGAGGAGGGAAGTTCGTCATGGCCGTCGTCGAGATGATGGGAGTGTCGCTGGTGGGGCCGCGGGAGGAGATCGAGCCCGTGGCGGCGGAACTGCTCTCCCTCGGGAACTTCGAGCCCGTGCCGCTGGAGTTTGCGATGGAGCGCCGGACGTCCGCCTTCTCGGGAAGCGGAGGGGCGCGCATCGCCACCTTCAGGAGCAACCCGTACGACGAGCTGCTGGAGAACATGCGCGCGGTCTGGAAGCTGATTCCGGACGAGGACGCTCCGGACGGGGACGGGCCCTCCGCGAAGACCGGGCCTCGGCCGCCGTCGGAGAGCCTGTGCGAGCGGGTCTGCCCGTCGTTCTCGTTCGACGAGGCGTCGAAACGGGTGAAGGAGCTGCAGGGAAAGCTTACGGTCTGGCGCGAGCGCTCCGAGGCGCTCGAAGAGGAGCGGGAGAAGCTGATGGCGGCGGGGGCTTTCCTCGACGCGCTGAGCGCCGCGGGGCGGGGCGTGGAGCGGACGCTGAAGTCGCGCTACCTCTCGATCACGTTCGGGCGGCTGAGCGCGGAGAACTTCAAACGGCTGGAGGAGATGGCTTCGGTGACGCCGCTGCTGGTCTTTCCGGCGGTGGTCGAGAAGGGGTACGCGCTCGCGGTGATCTTCTGTTCGCGGGACTACCACCCGGAGGCGGAAAAGCTCTTCCGGACGCTCTATCTGAAGGAGTACGCGCTGGACGAAATTTTCGAGGGCGCCGGAGAGGCGATGCAGGAGCGCCTGCGGGAACGCCTCTCCGCGCGTTCCCGGGCGCTGCGTGCGCTCCGCGAGGCGCCGGGAAACTATCTGGAGAAGCACCGGAAGGAGCTGGAGACGCTCTACTGCTCGGTCTTCTCGATGCAGCGCGTGTACGCGCTCTGCCGGAACCGGGGGGAGCTGGGCGGCATCTTCGTCCTCTCCGGACTGATTCCCGCGCCGACTCTGCCGACCGTGGAGGCGACGCTCGGCCGTTTCGCCCCGAACACGCTGCTGCTGACGGAGAAGGACACGGAGCTCGAGCGGCGCGGACGGCGCCTGCCGACCCTCTTGAAGAACAACTTCCTTGCGAAGACGTTCCAGGAGATAGTGGCGCTCTACAGCCTTCCCTCTTACGACGAGACGGACCCGTCGCCGCTGGTGGCGCTGAGTTTCTGCCTCTTCTTCGGCTTCATGTTCGGCGACGTGGGGCACGGCTTCCTGCTGACGGCGGGGGCGTGGCTGCTGGCCCGAAAGGGGATTCTGAAGCCCGCATTCGCCTCGGTGATCCGCATCGCGGGGGTGGCGGCGATGCTCTTCGGCTTGCTCTACGGCAGCGTCTTCGGCTCGGAGGAGATCCTCCCCTCCCTGTGGACGTCGCCGATGCACGGCATCGACCATCTGATCCGCACGTCGCTCTTCGTGGGCGTGGGCTTCATGAGCCTGGGAATTTTGATCAACATCTTCGCGCTGCGGCGCAAGGGGCGCGTCGGGAAGATGCTCTTCGACGGCGAGGGGGTGGCGGGGCTGCTCTTCTACTGGACGGCGGCGATCGCCGGGGCCCTGGCCTTCACGTCCGACAAGGGCGTGCCGGTCGCGCTCTCGGCGCTGCTGGGCGTCCTCTTCCTCGTGATTCTGTTCGGGGGGACGCTGGAACGGCTGCTCTTCGGGCTTCCCGAGGGGGAGGAGGAGGGCGCGGTGGTACACACGTTCAGCGTCTTCCACGCGCTGCTCTCGTTCCTGAGCAACACGGCGTCGTTCGTGCGCCTGGCGGCCTTCGCCCTGAACCACGCGGGGCTGTCGGCGGCGGTCTTCATGCTGAGCGACATGGTGCATTCCCTTCCCGGAGGCGCGATCTTCCGGGCGGCGATCCTGCTGCTGGGCAACGCGGTGATCGTGGGGCTGGAGGGGCTGATCGTCTTCATCCAGACGCTGCGGCTGGAGTACTACGAGTTCTTCAGCAAGTTCTACGAGGGCGGCGGCACGCCCTTCCGCCCGGTGACCTGGAAGGGCGGCGAGTGAAATGCCTGCGGCCGCCGGGAACACTTTTGCCCGCTCAAAGAAAGGGGTAAGAATCCATGCTTGAATCGTACTCCGTCGTCAATTTCCGCTCTCTTGCGGAGGAGTCGTTCGATTTCGGCACGTTGAATATCTTTCTCGGTCCGAATAATTGCGGAAAGAGTTCCTTGATGCGCGCCATAAGCTTTTTACCCAGGATAGTGAACGATCAGGAACCCGTCAGAAAAACAGTCTTTCTCGACCTTATGGACGGCAACGGATGGGACCAGGTTCCAGGTCGCCATGCAGACTCCCGCGAGGTGTCCATGAGGTATGTCCTGAACGCCGAGGGGTGGAAAACGTCCCCCTTGGTGTACAGTTTTGCATTCCATGCCGGGGAACGCGAAGGGATTCCCGACTCCTTTCGCATTACTGAAGAGTCGCTTGAATACAGCCGGCCGACGTCTCCTTACAAGGAGCCGTTCTGCTTTTTCCGCCGCATACGACCTGAAACCGGGAGATTTTCGATCAGCGAAGAGGGAATTAAACGTTTTCCCGAGCTTACGGTTCGGCACGACGAAAGCATCTTCCGGCAGGACCGTCAGTTATTAGCGGATCAGACTTTTCGCGGCGAAGTCTACCCGATTTTTTCCGACGGGCTGACTAAGGCGAAAGAGGCGCTGGGCATATTTCGTTCATATTCGAGCACCGAACTCCGGCTCGACCTGCTGCGCTTCTCCGCCAAACCGGAAGACGAAGACCGCTTTCTGCTGGCGAACGCATCGAACTTCGTCAGGGTGTTGCAGGCCGTCTCGAAACAGACTCCGGGGTATCTGAAAGATTTTTCCGTTGCGTGCGCATCGTTCATCAAGAGTCTCTCCGGTTTTCGCTTCGAGGATGCGCAGGACGGAACGACCAGGCTAAGCTGCATTCTCGAGGGGCGTCCTTTCGACCTGGCGGAGCTTTCGGATGGCTCAAGGAAGCTGATGATTCACCTCTTCCTCCTGACGGCGCCGCTGAAGACGGACGCTCTGGCCCTGGACGAACCCGAGCTGAATATTCATCCGGCATGGCTTTCGGCGCTGGCGCGGGAGATATTGCGTCATAGCGCGCCCTCGCGGCAGATTTTTCTGAGCACGCACTCCCCCGATCTTCTCGACGGCTTTACGGAGGCTTTCCGTCGGCATCCCGACCGCGTACGTCTCTTCGTCTTCGACAAAAACAGAGATTCCGGGAGATTCATGCATCTCCTTCCGGAGCGTCTGGATGTCTTCTTCGAGGAGGGATGGGAACTGGGCGACCTGTACCGCGTCGGCGAGCCCGTTCTCGGAGGATGGCCGTGGTGAGCGGGAAGCCCTGTGTGTTCGCCTACGTCTGCACGGACGGTTATACGGAGCGCGGGGCTATGGACGACTTTTTGAACAGGCTTGTCCCCGAAAAAATCCGATGGGTTCGCATCTTTCCGGCGAAGTCGAAGCCGGGACCGAAGAGACGGGAGTGTGATCGCGTCACGGGAAGCACGGGGAGCAACCTTGTGAGCGATATGATGGAACGGCTTCGAAAATACGGAGACGATCCGCTCTACAGGAACTGCGACGCGATAATGCTCGTCGACGACGCCGACTGCCGTTTTCGCAAGAGCGGCGACGAGAGAACGAATTACCGGATCTGGGTCGATGATCGGAGAAAGAGCGTCGAGAAGACTCTGGGGAGGGCCGTTCCTTTCTTCGCTCTCTTCGCCTCCCCCGAGGTGGAAGCATGGTTCGTCGCCGACTGGGAGCGGGGTTTTCTTTCCCTGTACAGCCGCATCGGCCCGCCTCTGAAAATGCGCGTCAACGAGCTGCTCGAGGAGAACGGCGTTTCAATGGACGAGATCGAGAAGTTCGGAGCATACAGGGAAGGAGCGTGCTCCCCTAAATTGAGCGAAAAGATAGCAGTGATAATTGAACAGACGGGAATGCGGTATTCGAAGAAGGACGACGGGCCCGAACTTCTCGCGAAAATCCGCCCGGATGCGGTTGCCGCGCACTGCGCCATGTATTTCGGCCCGACGTTGCGCGAGATCGAAAGATTCGCAAGCGTGTACACGCGGTGACAAGACGATGTTGCGTTGTTCGGAGTATGGGAACAGACCGGCGATAGTCGATACGGAGCCGGTTTCATCAAGATTTTTCGAGGAGGTTTTTTCAATGAC
>WPCG01104406.1_pt1 | contig 12216 bp, 9 predicted proteins | sample 5403311 | NCBI WGS metagenome assembly WPCG01 (sample SAMN12869467, study PRJNA574797) | sludge metagenome | isolation source: wastewater treatment of Control | place: China:Beijing | collected 2019-05-17 | reverse complement strand
GATTCGAACCCGCGACCCACGGCTTAGAAGGCCGTTGCTCTGTCCGACTGAGCTACAGGCGCCTGAAAAATGGAGCGGGAAACGGGATTCGAACCCGCGACCTACGGCTTGGAAGGCCATCGCTCTAGCCAACTGAGCTATTCCCGCACCTGTTTCGATGGTCGGGGCGAAAGGATTCGAACCTTCGACCCCCTGCTCCCAAAGCAGGTGCGCTAACCAGACTGCGCTACGCCCCGATTTATTGAAAAGAAGCAATCGAACTAACCGAGCGAAATCTGGTGGAGCTGGGGGGATTCGAACCCCCGGCCTCTTCCGTGCGAGGGAAGCGCGCTCCCACTGCGCTACAGCCCCGGTCAGACCAACGGCGATTATTTTATACGGCGATCCGGTTCCTGTCAAGCCTCGACTTTCGAGGAGAATTTCGACTTTCGGTCAACCTGCCCTCAAAAAATACCCAAGTACGTTTCGGCAACGGCATTTCTTGTGTATGCGCCTGTCTCGCCGAATGTCCGCGTGCGCACCCGGAAAAGTGGTATACTTTTAGGCCTTACGAAATCCTGAACAGAAATCGGAGTGATGCTCGTGTCCTTCGGACCAGAACTTATTTCGCTTCTTGCTCGCGAAGTAAATGCCCGAGAACTGCCGGCGCGAATACAGAAGATCGAAACGGGCGACGTGTGGGCCGCATTGAAGATAGGCGGCGACAAGTGGCTCTTTTTCTCGTGGCATGCCGTTCATTACGGGCTGGGAATCGTCGGAGAAGAAGCTGTCTCCGCTCTGAAAAAAATGAAAACCCCTAAGACGTCTTTCGGAGAAGCTTTAAAAAGAAACTTTCTCAATGGAACGCTTCTCTCGGCACGGCAGCTCTACAGCGACCGCATTGTGCTGTGGGAAACCGAACGCCTCGTCGGCGCCGGTTTCACCATATCGAATTTTTTAGTTTTCGAAGGGATGGATCGTAACAGCAACCTGATTCTTCTCGACGAGAAACAGCGCGTCCAGGATGCGGCGAAGCACATTCACCCGGATGTGAACCGCTACCGCACAATACTGCCGGGGAACCCCTACACGCCCCCTCCCCCGCTCGAAGGGGACGTGTGGAGTTCGCAAAAACAACTGCGTTCACCTGACGATATACGCAGTCTTCTCGGCATCGGCAAACCTCTCGTCAAAACCATAACAGAACACTGGGAACGCTTCCCTCTCTCCTTTTGGACCGAGGCGCTCGACGCACTCCTTAGCGCATCTTCAACACGCCCGGTGCACCTCCAGAAGATCGGCGGTTATCTGACGGTCTTTCCTGAATGTTTCCAAGGCGGAGAGCCTCTGACTGGAGCTCCTGTTGATCGCTGCGGACAGGAAGCCGCGGGAAAGCTTCTCTCGCTGCACCGCGAAAAAAGCCTCGCATCCGTACGAAAAGCAATAGAAAAAGAGAACCGAAGCCGTGAACGCCACGCAGACGGATTACGGAAACAGATCGCCCTTTCCGAACACGCCGGGGAGTTTAAAAAGTACGGAGAGCTTCTGCTCGGATCCGCGCATCGTATCCGGCAGGGAGCGGAGGCGGTTACTGTTACGGACTGGGAGACGCAACGGGAAATTACGATTACGCTGGACGGAAAACTGTCTCCATCGGCGAATGCGGAACGGTATTTCAAGAAGTATAAAAAAGGAAAGATCGACGTCCCCGCTGTTCGTAAAAAAATAGAGGCGATAGAGGACGGTATCCTCGAACTCGCAGAACAGATGGACGCCCTTGAGTCGATTGATGATCCGCGGCTCCTCGCAACCGCTGCACAGGATATTCTGGAGTGGCTCGCGCCGCAGAAAAAGACAGGGGCGAAAAAAAAGAAAGAGGAACTCCCCCCCCATATCAGGTTCTCTCATGCGGGCAACGAAATCTATGTCGGACTCAATGCGCGGGGAAACAGATACGTCACGTTCAAAGCAGCATCGCCGGGAGATCTGTGGTTTCATATTCACGAGATCCCGGGAGCCCATGTCGTTTTGAAGACGCCCGGAGAGACCTACGACGATGCGGAGAGTTCGATTCTTCTGGCCGCGTCGTTGGCGGCGTGGTTCAGCAAGGCCAGATTCTCCACAAAAGTGCAGGTTGATTTCACAAAGCGTAGGAATGTACGGTCGATACCGGGGAGCGCCATAGCGCACGTTACGTACGCACATCCGGAGACGGTGCAGATCAGTCCCGATTTGTGGAAAGAACACCCCGAAGCTGTGCGATCAATTCACCTGGCAACGGACAGGTAAAGGAAACGGTTTTTCCCGAAACAGGGTGCCGGAAGGAGAGTTTCCATGAGTGTAAAAAGACTCTGCCGAACTTTTCCGCAACTTTCCCGGAAGCGCCGTACAGAACGTCACCGACCAACGGATGCCCGATATGGCTCATGTGAACGCGTATCTGATGCGTTCGCCCTGTGAGTATATGACACTCGACAAAAGTATATCCTCCGCTGCTCCACAGAACCCGGAACTCCGTTACGGCCTGTCTCCCGCCGGGATCGACGGCCATACGAAGCCTATTGCTTGAAGAACGTCCGATAGGGAGCTCGATTCGGCCGCTTTTGTGCCGAATCGTACCCTCGACAAAAGCCAGGTATCGTTTCTCGACCTCGCGCAGGCGAAACTGTTCCTGAAGCGCATCGAGCGTATTCTGGTCCCTTGCGACAACGAGCAGCCCGGAAGTAGGCCCATCCAGGCGATGCACTATTCCGGGGCGATGAACGTTGTTGAACGTACCCCATGAATCAAAGCGGTAGAGCAATCCGTGGACAAGCGTACCGCGCCAGTTTCCCGGCGCGGGGTGCACGACGACACCTGCAGGCTTATTGACAACGACCAGCCGCGGATCCTCGTACACTACCGAGAACGGAACATCCTCCGGCTCCAAGTCCATCGTCTCCGGGGCAGGAAGCGTCGCGTCGACAACAAGGCCGGGCGTTACCTTTAACCCCGGTTTTACTTTTTTCTTAGAAGCAAGGCGGACATTCCCCGAATCGAGCAGCTTCCGTGCGAAGGAACGCGTGATACCGAGCCGAAGCGCCAAGAAGAGGTCGAGACGGCTCCCCGCCTCGACCTCTTGTACAGTAAGCGTTTCGTTCCTGTCTCCGGAAGCGGCTAACTCCTCATCCGCCTCGGCGGGGCATGAACTGGAAAACGACTCTTGTGGAGAACGCTCTTCTTCACGCATCCCCTGGAGCCTGAAGCACGCGCGAGCATCTTGGGCAAAGACCTTCGGCATCGGGGGTCTCCGTATACTGCCAGCACCGCGGGCACTTCTCCCCGAGCGCTTTGTCGACACCAACCCTGATTCCCGTCTCTTCGTCGGTCTGCACGATGCTCATCTGCGAAACCTGATCAACCCACCGGAAACCGGAGACGATGGTGAAGGTCTTGAAATCCTCTTCGCTAAATGACGCGGCAACAGAAGCGGCATTATGCGTTTCGACTTCGACGCGCGCGTCAAGGGCATGCCCGATAATACCGCCGCTCCTTGCCAGTTCAAGCACACGGCTGACCGCCCCGCGAACAACCAGCGCTTTTTCCCACTTCGCTTCGATCTCCTGGTTCCGGATTCCTTCTTGTACGTCCGGCCAGTCGGAGAGGAAGACGCTCTCGGGAAGCGACGCGTCGATTTTGATCATCTCCTGCCAGATCTCCTCGGCCGTAAAGCTGAGTACGGGCGCAAGCATGCGAGTAAGCGCCGAAAGCACATGCCACATTGCCGTCTGACCGCTCTTGCGGGAAAGTGAATTTTTGCCGTCGGCATACATGCGGTCTTTGCTGGCGTCAAGGTAGAAAGAGCTCAGTTCGTTCACGCAGAACTGATGGATCGCGAACGTGGGGATATGGAATTCGTAGCAATCGTACGCGCTGTTCGCCTTCTCTATGATCGAGTTGAGCTTCATGAGAATCCAGCGGTCCATTTCAAGCATCTCGCTGAACGGGACCGAATCCGCCGGAACGAAGTCGTTCAGGTTCGCCAGCAGATACCTGGCCGTATTGCGGATTCTGCGGTACGATTCGCTCAAGTTCTTTATTATGGTGTTGGAAATCCGGACGTCGTTTCTGTAATCCGTCGAGGCGACCCACAGCCGGAGGATGTCGGCGCCGTACTCCTTGATGACTTCCTGCGGAGCAACGACATTCCCGAGGGACTTCGACATCTTGCGCCCCTCTCCGTCCATGATGAAACCGTGCGTGAGCACCTGCTCGTACGGAGCCCTTCCGTGCATTCCTACCGAAGTCAGCAACGAAGTCTGGAACCACCCCCGGTGCTGGTCGCTCCCTTCAAGGTACATATCGGCAGGCCATTTCAGTTCGGGCCGGGTTTTCAGCACGGCGGCATGACTCGTTCCCGAGTCGAACCACACATCCATGATGTCCGTCTCCTTGCGAAGATTTTTACTGTTGCAGTGCGGGCAGACGCAGAGATTGCCGAGCAGTTCCTCGGGTGTCATCCTCCACCACGCCGAACACCCCTGCTCCTTGACGAACGCCCTGACAGCGTGAATTCGATCCTCGGTCAGGATAGGCTTTCCACAGTCGTTGCAATAAAATGCAGGTATCGGAACTCCCCAGATACGCTGACGACTGATGCACCAGTCGGAACGGTCGCGAACCATGTTGAAGATGCGATCCTTCCCCCAATCCGGGATCCAGCGGACGTCGTTCTCTATCGTTTTGAGCGCATCGTCCCTGAAATCGGCTACGGAAACGAACCACTGGTCAGTCGAACGGAAAATGACCGGTTTTTTACAACGCCAGCAGTGCGGATACGAGTGCTGTATCTTGCTGTTTCCCAGAAGACGCCCGTTCTCCGTGAGTATTTCGAAGATCTTTTTTGAGCCATCTTCGAGAGAAAGCCCGTCGACAAGCCCTGTTCCGGAGATGAAGTGCCCAGTATCGTCGACCGGGTTATACACCTCTATACCGAACTTCACGCCGGTTTCATAGTCTTCCACGCCGTGTCCGGGAGCGGTATGCACACATCCGGTTCCGGTGTCGAGAAGCACATAGTCCGCCGGGAGAATACGTAGGATACGCTCCGGGTAGAACGGGTGCATCGCGTTCAACCGATGCAGCGCCGCACCCTTTACCGTACCCAATTCCTCATCGAAGGCGATTCCAGTCTCTTTCGACACGCTCTCCATCAAGGCTTTGGCAAAGAGATAGACTTTCTTCCCCGCGCGAACGAACACATAGTCGTGATCGGGACCAATAGCGACGGCCATGCTCGCGGGAAGCGTCCAAGGCGTGGTCGTCCATACGATGATATCGACATCCTCTCCGACGAGCGATGGCAGAAGGGTCTCCGCACCGAGCAGAGAATATGCGACGAAAATCGAGGGAGAAGTTTCATCCCAGTATTCGATCTCCGCCGCCGCCAGGGCCGTCTGACAGTCGATGCACCAGTAGACGGGCTTCTGTCCCTTGTAGACCAGTCCTTTCCCTACAAGGTCCGCAAAAGCGCCGAGCTGTGCGGCCTCATACTCGGGGCGAAGCGTCATGTAGGGATTTTCCCAGTCCCCGAGGACGCCGAGGCGAACAAACTCTTCTCTTTGAATATCGCGGAACTGGAGCGCATATTCCGTGCACTTTTCGCGCAAAAGTACAGGATCGACCGTATCTTTCGACACTCCAAGGCTTTTGATGACATGAAGCTCTATGGGGAGTCCGTGCGTATCCCAACCGGGAACATACGGCGAAAAAAATCCTTTCATCGCCTTGTATTTCGGGATGAAATCCTTGAGTATTTTATTAAACGCCGTGCCTATGTGAATATGCCCGTTCGCGTACGGCGGCCCGTCGTGGAGAACAAACGAAGGAGCTCCTTCACGTTTTTTCAGCATTTTTCCGTAGATGTCCCGCTCCTTCCAGAAATCCAAGAAACCGGGTTCTCTCTTCGCGAGGTTCGCCCGCATCGGGAAGGCTGTTTCGGGAAGCGAGAGCGTGTTCTTATAGTCGGTGCTCATGCGTGTACCCCCTTGTGGAATAGGAAAACCGTCCCTGATTGTACGGGGACGGTAAGAAAACTTCTATATACTAACACATTTCCAGACAACCGCACTACTAGCCGAGGGCTGCCTTTCGGGAAGAGAATGTCTGCAAAAAGTAGAGCAGCGCCAATACCGCTATACCGAACAGATCGCTCTGCCACCCGGGAATCAGCAGGAAAAGCGCACCTCCAAGAGCGAGCGCTCTCTTCCACATACTCAGAGCGCCTCGGAAATAGCCGACTGTGGACATTCCCAGAAGCATGACGCCGAGCATTGCGGTTCCAACGGCAAGCGCGAACGGGACAAAGCTATAGTCCACAAGGACCAGAATCGGATTGAAGACGTAGATAAAGGGAACGATAAAACCTGCCAGAGCAAGCTTCACTGCTGTTACTCCCGTCTTCATGGGTTCCGCTCCGGCTATTCCGGCGCCGGCGTATGCGGCCAGGGCGACCGGGGGGCTGAGGTCCGCAGCTATTCCGAAGTAAAGCACGAACATATAGGCCGCCATCGGCGGGACGCCGAGCTGGAAGAGCGCCGGAGCCGCCATGGTGCTCGTGACGATGAAGTTCGCGGTTGTCGGCAGACCGGCTCCCAGAAGAATACAGGCGACCATGGTCAGAAGAAGCGTCATGAGGAGGTTCCCTCCGGCCAATGTAACGATCGCGCTGGCGATACGCAAACCGAGGCCGGTCAGCGTTGCCGTCCCGACGATGATTCCGACGGTTGCGCAAGCGCACGCAACGCCGAGAGCCGAACGGGCGCCGCTCTCAAGAGCCGCCTGTAAGCGAGGAAGCGTCAAACGGGTCTCCTTGTTCAACCAGGAAACGACAAAGGTAATGATGATTCCGTTATACGCGGCTTTCAGGGGAGTATACCCGCCGATGAGAAAGTAGACGATACCGACAAGCGGGATCAGCAAATGTCCCTTCTGGCGAAGGAGACGCAGCAACGGAGGAAGCTGTTCCCTCGGAAGCCCTCTGAGCCCGAGGCGGGTAGCTTCCAGATGAACTTGAACGATGACCGCGAAGTAATACAGCAGCGCCGGCACGATAGCCGCCAAGGCAACCTGGATATAGGGAACGCCCATGAACTGGGCCATTATGAACGCCGCAGCGCCCATAACCGGCGGCATAATCTGTCCTCCGGTGGAAGCGACGGCCTCCACCGCGCCCGCAAAGTGCGGCTTGTACCCGACGCTTTTCATCAACGGGATGGTGAACATACCGGTAGTACAGACGTTTGCTACGGAAGAGCCCGAAATGGACCCCATCAGGCCGGAGCTGAGCACCGCGACCTTCGCGGGTCCCCCAGTGGCCCACCCGGCAAGCGCCATTGCAAGATCGATGATGAACTTGCCCATTCCGGTTTGCTCAAGCACGGAACCGAAAAGGATAAACATGAACACAAATGTCGCGGAAACGCCGAGCGGAATACCGAAAATACCTTCGGTTCCCAGGTACATATGGTTCACTATACGGTTGATGTTGAACCCCCTGTGCTGGAAGAGCGCGGGGAAATATCGCCCGTAGTAGCAATACAGCAGGAAAAAGATCGCGATGACCGGCAAAATCGGGCTCGTGACTCGCCTCGTTGCTTCCAGGAGTATCGCGACGCCTAAAAATGCGACGATCAGATCCATCGTCGTCGGCAACCCTGCGCGTGTGATAAGAGAATCGAACTCGACAACAAGATAGAGCGTGACAAATGCTCCAAGAGCGGCTAATAGGTAATCGTACCAGGGAATTTCCGTTTTCGAAAACTTGGGGGAAAATGGATAGAGCAAAAAGACAAGAACGAGAACGAAAGCCAAATGAATTGCTGCCTGAATAATAGCCTGCATAAGGCCAAAACCTGAAGTGTACAGATGAAACAACGACATACAGACCGCAAGCAATGAAACAAGAACCGCCGGAAAACCCGAAAGTTTTCGATACCTGGCCTCGGTATCGAACTGTCGTCGAAGAGCGTCAAGATCGATTTCGTTCCGTCCGTTCACTCCGTCCTTCTCGGAAACTTCGGCCAATAAAACCACCTCCTGATCGTATTCAAAACACTCGCGATACAAGATGCTTCAATAAAGACGTTGCTTCCGCCGAAAAGAGAAGAATGCGTCCAGGGTACTCCTCAAAAAGGAGTATCTTTGAACCGTCCGGCAGAACCATAAAATTCCTGCCGTACTGCTCGTTGCCGACCCGATACCGAAAGCTCCGGACGGCAAGCCCGCCTCCTCTCAGAATCATCCATTCCGTATCCATGACGAATCGCCCGTTTGGAGGAGCTTCCGTGGGCAACCCTGCGTTATGAGAAAGAAAACGCTCCTCCCACTGACGTACTTTGCCCGAAAGAACACGAAACTCGCTCTCCACCGGGGACTTTTCAACCGAATGAATGAAGCTCAATAAAAAAGAATCTCCGGGAGCGACGGGGAGGACAAGAAACGAGCTTCCGTCCGAAAAGCGAATTGAAAGTGATTCGACCGGCACACACAATAAAAAAATAAGAGAAAAAAAGGCTAAAAGAAGAAAACAACGTTTTCGTAAAGCATCAAGCACATTGTACACCTCTTTTTCCCGAAAACACCGAAACAAAAATGGCGAGCCTGGGCCGATTCGAACGGCCGACCTACACCTTAGGAGGGTGCCGCTCTATCCACTGAGCTACAGGCCCGTCTTCGCTGCTTATTTTCTTTAACCCAAAATACGATGCCGGGAAATCGCCAGCACGAGGAATAGTACCACCCTCTCCCGGATTTTTCAAGTCGGAACGCCTTCGTATCAGGAAAATGCTTTTGACAAAAGGTAATAAACATCGCCGTGACGGGCATGCATTTCGCGGAAACACTCTCTCACTCGCAGCACGTCGAGCTGCATCTGATGAAGAAGCGCGTCGGTCGATTCGAATTTGATTTCCGGGCGCAGGAGCGACTCAAGGAATACCGTCATCGTTCTTCCGTACAGCGACTCGTCGAGGTCCAGCACATACGTTTCGAAACGCGGTTTTTCCAGAGAGGGAAGGAATGTCGGGTTGTATCCGATATTCAAGGCTCCCGGCCGCCATTCGCCTCCGATCAGCACGGATGCGGCGTATACTCCCCCTTGAGGAAGTATTTTTTTCTCCGGATACTCGATGTTCGCTGTGGGAAAACCCAGAGTTCGCCCTCTGCCATCTCCGGAAACAACCCTTCCCCTAAAAAAGAAGGGGTATCCGAGCAGTGTTCTGGCACGCTGGATGTCTCCGGAAATAACATGCTTTTTAATATCGCTGCTTCCGACTTTTGCTCCGTCAAGAACAAAGGAATCCACTTTTTCGAAGAGCCATCCCTTTCGTCCGGCCGCATTCCGTAAGTATGCGGCGTCGCCTTCCCGATCATGCCCGAAACGGAAATCTTCCCCGACTATAACACCCGTCACCGGAAGGAGCGACTCCAAAAGAGCGAGAAATCCCTCCGCGGTAGTTCGGGAGAGCGCCTCGTCAAAGGGTATCTTCTCGATATGCGGAATGTTGAAAAAGCGAACGAGAAGGTCCCGTTCCTCCTCGGAAAAGAGCGAGAACACGCCTCCGCGGACAACGGAGTCCGGGTGCGGAGAAAACGTCACCACCGCCCACTCCTCGTCTGAAGGCGAAGTGCCGTGTCGCTCGGAAAGCTCCCTGGCTCGATCGAGGAGCAGCGCGTGTCCTCTATGGAATCCGTCGAAAGCGCCAAGAACGACGATCATTCGGTTTCCTCCAGATCAATATTGATTTTAGGTTTGAAGAACCCTTCCCGGAGTAGGCGTCCGTAGCTGAAGAGTGATTTTCCCAGGACCGCCGCTCCCCGGCACGGAGAAAGAAGCCCCTCATGCGCGAACCGAAGGGAGGCAAGCGGCGCAACGAGGCCGTCGCGCAGACGGGACGCGTTTTCTTCATCGGCTTCATAGCAGAAGAAATTTTCCGCGAAACGAGCGAGAGGAAGAAGATGCGACCGGAGATCCGCATTTCCGTTCTGGAACTCTTCAAACGAGAGAGCATGTTCCAGGGAGAGCGTGCCCGACTTCTTTCTGACGAGTTCGAGGATATAGGCCCCGCATCCGAGCGCTCTTCCTATATCGCGGACGATGCTGCGAATATAGGTTCCTTTCCCGCAGAGGACGCGAACCGTGAAAACATTCTGCATCCCTTCTCCGGGAAGGAGCGCAATGGAACGTACGAAGACAGGCCTGCTACGAAGAGAGAGTTCCTCTCCCGAACGCGCTACGGCATGCGCTCGTCTTCCTCCGACCCGAACGGCGGAGATTCCCGGAGGCAGTTGGAGGCGAACCCCGAAAAACGACGGAAGCACAGCCTCGATACGGGCCCGTGCATCGTCCGGGACGTCTCCTTTAAAAACAGGTTCGCCGGAGTAGTCGTCGGTGGAACGTTCCTCGCCGAGTACGAACGTGGCCTCATAAAGCTTCGGCAGGGACATCACGAGATCGCTCGTACGAGTTGCTCCTCCGACCAGGAGGACGAGCAACCCTTGAGCCGTTGAATCGAGAGTGCCGCCGTGCCCTATCTTACACCCTCTGTTCAGCCGCCTTTTCGCAATGGCGACGCAGACGGTGCTTCGCACGCCGGTCGGTTTATTCAGCAGAAGAAAGCCGCTCGTCATACCGCTCCTCCACAAGAGAACGCATATTCTCCACAGCATCCGATAAAGGCAGAGGGAGCCTGCACCCGGCAGCCTGGGGATGGCCCCCTCCCCCGAATACGCGGGCTATTTCGGCTGCCTGAACGACGCCTCTCGACCGGAGCGAGACTCGGACGCACTCTTCGTCCTCCACGAAGAAAGCGGCAAAAGAGACATCTTTCAGAGCAAGCAGATCGTTTACAAGAAACTCGGTAGCTGATCGCTCACTGCCTGTACGCAGAAAATCCTCGTGCCGCAACCATGTAAACGCTGCAAAGCCGCCTGCGACAAAAGCCCTGGATAAGGCGACAGCTCTCAGGCGAAGGGCGGGAAGAGTGGCATTGCACCGGATGAGCTCATCCATCTTCGCCGGGGAAACGCCTCCTTCAAGCAGCTCGGCCGCAACCCGGTGGGTCCGCCCCGTTGTGCACGAGAACGCGAAACTGCCGCAGTCGGTTGCAAGCGCAGTGTACACGGCTTCCAATACCTCGATTTGCAATGGTATCCCCCACTCGCGAAGGAAGAGCCAGACAATCTCGCCGGTCGAAGAGGAGGCCGGATCCACATAGTTTTCGGTCCCGTACATTTCGTTGTCCGCGTGGTGATCTATGTTGAGCAGGCGCACGTTTCCGGGAAGAGCGTCAAGATCGTCCACTGAACGAGCCCGCGTCGAAGTATCCAACGCAATAACCACGCTTTTTTCGGATAGTCGAAGCGAGGAGAGCTTCAGGTTCGGACGGAACGCAACTGAACCTGCAAGAAACAGGTAACGGGAAGGATACTCGTCCGGACCTCCCCAAACGACAGTTTTTCCGAGTTGCCGTCCGACCGTGGCGAAAGCGCTCGCGGAGCCGAGCGCATCGCCATCCGGTTTAACATGAGAAAGAATAATCCATTCGAAGGCATCGGAAAGAATGCGAATGAACGCGGAAAAACCATCCGGTGAAGCATACGAAGCGTTCATTCCATCCTCCCCGTCAACGAGCCTCCGGCGATTCATCCGTGTCGAGGTCGTCTTCGGCAACGTCGTCTTCATCTTCCACTCTACCTGCTTCATCGGTCTTCAAGGAATCCAGCAGCATATCGATGCTGCGTCCGTACTCTTCGCTGGTATCCAAAATAAAGGAGAGAGCCGGTATTTGCCGTATCGTCAAAAGCTTGCCGAGCTGGCTCCGTAGGGCGCCGGCAACCGTGCCGAGCGCTTTCCCGACCTCTTCACGCTCGGAAGGATCGACCGCCGTAAAGTACACTTTTGCGTGTTCCAGATCACGGGAACAGTCAACGGCGGTAATGATCGCTTTCTTGGCTGTTTCGTTCTTTATGCGCAGCTCCAGCAGAAGCGAAACTTCTCTCTGAATCTGTTTGTTGATTCTCTGCATTCGAAATGTCGTCATAGCGTGTTACCTCGCGCCAGTGATATAGGATCGCGAACTCCCCGGTCTCCTCTTCGATGGTTAAAAAAGAGTACACAGCCTGGAGCCGTTCCTCCGCCATAGCAACCCCCGAAGCGGCCGCGGAAACAGCCAGAAAGACCTCGGACCAGCTTCCGTC
>WPCG01122604.1_pt1 | contig 12228 bp, 7 predicted proteins | sample 5403311 | NCBI WGS metagenome assembly WPCG01 (sample SAMN12869467, study PRJNA574797) | sludge metagenome | isolation source: wastewater treatment of Control | place: China:Beijing | collected 2019-05-17 | reverse complement strand
GAGCGCGCGGATCACCGCCGCCGGCCTCGCCGCCGCCGAGGCGGTGATCGCCCCCGGCGTCACCGACAACGCGGTGGCCGCCGAGGGCGCCCGGGCCATGCTGGCGGCCGGCGGCGAGTTCATGAGCCTGCAGCCCATCGTCACCAGCGGGCGGCGCATCAGTGTGATTCACGTCAACCACAAGCGCACCCGCATCGAGGCGGGGGATCCGGTCTTCCTGGAGTTCGGCTCGGCCTTCCAGCGCTACACGGCCCCCATGATGCGCACCGCCGTGGCGGGCCGCGCCAGCGGCGAGATGGAAGCGGTCCGCGACCTCTGCCGGGCGCTGTTCGAAACGCTCACTACCGAGATGCGCCCCGGCAACACCTTCGACGATGCCGCCCGGGCCGCTGAGGCGGTGCTCGCCCCCCACGCCGACCGGCTCTTCTTCTCGGGGGTGTTCGGCTATGCGGTGGGCGCCCAGTTTCCGCCCAGCTGGGTAGAGGGCACCGGCTACATTGCCCGGGGCCAGCCGCGCGAGTTCGCCGAGGACATGGTCTTCCACCTGCCGCTCTGCCTGCGCCTGCCGGGGCAGTGGGGGGTCGGCCTGAGCGATACCGTGCGGGTCACCTCCCGCGGCGCAGTCCCCATTACCGACAACGACTGGCGGCTGGCAGAGGCCTCCTGAGGGCGTGCCCTGGGTTGGCCCGGGGCACCAATGGCGGCTCGCCGCGGTCTGAGCCGAGAACCCTGACGATGCTGCCGAGCGTGGCTCGCCCGCTTTCCGCTCCGGCAAGGCAGCGCGTCCTTCTCGGGAGGTCCGTGCATGAGCATGACGCTGCTGCTGGTTCTCGTGACCACGGCGGTGACCCTGGCTGCCTGGGTCTGGCCCCGGCTGCACGAGGCGCTGGTCTACTGGCCGCCCGGCGTGGCACGGGGCCAGTGGTGGCGGCTGCTGGGCCACGGCTTCATCCACGCCGACGGCACTCATCTGCTGTTCAACATGATCACCCTCTACTTCTTCGGTACGGTGATGGAGCTGGTGCTGACGCCGCGCATCGGGCCCTTTGGCTTTCTGCTCTTCTACCTGTCGGGCCTGCTGGTGGCGATCCTGCCCACCCACCTGCAGCATCGTCGTGATGCTCGCTTCCTGAGCCTGGGGGCTTCCGGTGCCGTGGCGGCGCTGCTGTTCGCCTATATCCTGCTGCGGCCCTGGTCGCTGCTCTTCGTGCTTTTCATCCCCGTGCCGGCGATCCTCTTCGCGGCGGGCTATGTGGTCTACTCCCTGCGCGCCCAGCGGCGCGGAGGCGATCGCATCAACCACAGCGCGCACCTGTGGGGCGGCGTCTGGGGTATTGCCTTCATGCTCGCCCTGGAGCCGGCGCTGGCCCTGCGCTTTCTCGAGGCGGTCACGTCCCCTGCCAGCGGCAGCCTCTGGCAGGGCTAGCTGCCCCGAGGTTCGGGGCAGCGGTCACTTTCGGAGGCGCCCGCGTCATGGCCGATTACCTGCACGGTGGTGGAGAGGGTCAGCCGCTCGCCGGGCGTCTCGGTGAACAGCAGTTCGCCGAACAGCGCCAGGTAGCCGCTCTCGGGATAGGGCAGCGCGAGGGCGAGCTCCCCGTCGCTGGCATCAAGGGGGTGGGGTTCCCAGCGGGCCTCGCGGAAGTCGCGCGTCGGCGCCTGTGCCACCCAGGCCCGGGCCTCGTCGACGGGTTCGGAGGCGCGCACCCGCAGCGCCACCCGCTCCTCCTCGCAGCGGTACGTCCAGGCCAGCGCCGGCAGCGGCTCGCCACGGCTCACGCGGCGGTGGAAGGCCACCAGGCTCGGCAGCAGGCGCGCATAGTCGCCCAGCCGGTGGCCCTGATTGGGCAGGTAGAGCAGATGGCGGGGCTCGGGCAGGGCATCCCAGTAGAGGTTGAGGGCGTCCACCGGCCAGTAGGCGTCGTTGCTGGCCAGCACCAGCAGCTTGGGCTGGGTCAGGCGCTCCCGGTAGCGGTAGGGGTCGACCATGGCCTGCAGGGCGTGGCCCGCCTCGCTGTCGAGCCGGAGGTCGATACCGCGCTGGGTATAGTCGGCGATCTGCGGTGAAGGAGCCCCCCACACCCGGCGCTGGTGGGCCAGCTGCGGCTCCATGTCGAGGATATCGAACACCATGGGGGCCTGGGCCGCCACCCGCCGGTCCACCGCGGCGGTGAGCCAGGTGGTCCAGCCGCGCTTGGAGGCGCCGGTCAGGGTGAAGGTCTCGAGAGGGGCCTCCCAGTCGGCGGTCAGCGCCTGCAGGGTATCCATGGCGCGCACCGCGCTGTTGACCATGGGCAGCAGCAGCGGCCAGTCGGCCTCTTCGGGGGCGTCGAGAAAGCGCAGGAAGGTCTCGGCGATCAGGGCATCCTCGGTCAGCCCGCCCAGCAGCGGCTGGAAGGGCACCTGGCGCAGCACCGCCACCGGCGTCTCCAGCGCCCGGGCCAGGGCCACGAAGCGGGCGGCATCCCGCGGCGGCTCCCGGGAGGGCTCGCCCGCGGTCGGCCAGGTGCCGCTGCCGATAAACAGCAGGGCGTGGCGGTCGCCCTGCCCCTCGGTGGGGTCGATCAGCCAAAGCTGATGGTGCCAGAGAGTGTCGCGCCAGCGCTGGGACGTCAGCTCGATCAGGCGCACATCGGTGCCGAGCAGGCGCCGCCGGGCGACTTCCTCCCAGTGGAAGGCCGCATCCGGGCTGGCCACATAGGCCCCGAGTGCCGTGTCCGGCGAACGGGCGGGCGTGTCGTCCGCTTCAGCGGCTAGGGGCAGCAGGCAGGCGAGGCAGGAGAGCAGGATCGCGAGTCGCATGGGTGAGGGTCTCCGCAGGAGCTCTCCTGCAGCATAGCGAATCTATCGCCACTGCCCCTGGGTGATAGGGTCAACTGCGACACTCCTGGCCCGCTCTCGGCGAGCCGCTATGACTACACTGTGGCCAGGGGATGACTCCCTGCCCCGACCCCGGTGTCTGACGGTGCCGGTGTTTCTCAATGTCCATTCAGGAGGGTGTCTCATGACACAGACAGTAACGGCGTCCTATGGCAGCGCCGACAAGGCGGTCAATGCCTATGACGAGCTGGTCTCCGAGGGCTATCCTCGGGAGAAGCTCTATTTCGACCGAGACAGCAATGAGGTCAAGGTGATCGTGCCCGATGCATCAAGGCCCGAGATCGAGGAGATCCTCGCCCGCCATGAGCCCGACGAGATCCGGGCGCGCCCCTACGAAGACTGAGATTCATCCCGTCTTCCGAAGCGGCACAATGGCGCCGCGACCGTTACACTGCCGGTGAATCCACCTTGATACGCAGGGAACGCTGATAGATGACCGAGATTGCCGCTTTGGATGACGACTCGGTCGAGCGCCGCAACCGCAAGGATCGCCGTATCGCCATTGCCCTCTATGTGGTGGGCATGCTCGTCCTCTTCGCTACCCTGGCTGGCTTCCTGTTCGACCAGCATCAGCGCGACATGCAGGCGGCTCGGGAGCGCACGGCGGCCCGGGCCGACCTGGTGGCGGAGTGGGTGTCCGGCATCTTCTCGGTCAGTGAGGCCGCGCTGACGGGCATGGCAGAGGTGCTGGAGCCTCCGCAACGCCAGCGCCTGTTCGGGGAGCCGCTGCTAGTCGAGCAGGCCGAGGCGCTTCTGGCCCGGCGGCGCGAGAGCCTCGGGCTCATCGACAAGGTGAGCCTCATCGATGAGGGCGGCCGGGTGGTTGCCTCCTCCAGCCCCCGGTACCCGCCCGGGTTCGACATGTCGGGCCTGTCTTTTTTCCACCTGATGCAGGCGCAGCCGTCCCGGGAGGCACTGGTGACGCCGCTGCTCTGGTCGGCGCAGGAGCGTCGCCAGATGGTGGTGCTGCTGCGCCGCCTGGCCGGCGGCGGCATGGTGATGATTCAGCTGGACCCTACCGTCTTCGGTCAGGCCCTCGATCGCCTGAGCCTGACGAGGGGTGAGAGCATCGCCATCATCGATACCGAGATGCAGCTGGTGGCACGCCGCCCCGGGGCGGGCGAAGCAGGGGCCGAAGAGGAGGCGGGCGGAGTGCTGGGGCGGCGGATCGAGGAGCCCCTGACCCAGGCGTTCATCCAGAGCGGTGAGGCGAGAACCCACTTGCGTACCGCCTCCCCCCTGGACGGCAGCGATCGGCTCTACACCATGCGGCGCCTCGATGACCTGCCCTTCGTGGTGGTGGTGGGTGAGGAGCTGGATGTGCTGCTCAGCGACTGGTCCTACCGGGCGTGGGTGCGGGTGGTGGTCGGCCTGCTGGTCATAGGACTGGGGGGGCTGGTGCTGCGGCACTATCTCAATCGGCTGCGCCTGGAGGAGGAGGTGCGCCAGCAGGCCTGGGAGCGCGAGCTGGCGCGTCGCGATGCCCGCAGCCGGGAGGCGCGCCTGCAGGCCCTGGTGAACTCGATCCAGGACATTATCTTCGTGTTCGATGCCGAGGGGCGCTTCACTTACGTGCACGCCGCTGATCCCGGTGAGCTGATGGCCGATGCCGCCTCCTTCCTGCAGCGTCACTACCGGGAGGTGCTGCCGGCTCCCATGGCCCTCCAGCTCGATGAGGCCTTCGAGGCGCTGCAGCGCGGCGACGGGCCGGTAGCGTACGACTACACCCTGCACCTGCACGGTGAGCCGCGCCAGTTTCATTCGGTGCTCAGCCCGCTGCGGGAGCCTGGCGAGACGCAAGGTGACGGAGCGGGCGGTGCCCTGGCGCTGGTGCGAGACGTGACCGATGAGCGCGCCACCGAGGCGCAGCTGCGCATCGCCGCCACGGCCTTCGAGACCCACCTGGGCATGCTGATCACCGATGGCAGCGGCCGCATCCTGAAGGTCAACGAGACCTTCACCCGTATCACCGGCTATAGCGAGGCGGAGGTGCTGGGCAGGAACCCGCGCCTGCTGTCGTCTGGCCTCCACGATGAGACCTTCTATCGGCGGCTGTGGCGCAGCGTGCTGAGCAGCGGCAGCTGGCAGGGTGAGGTCTGGAACCGCCGCAAGAACGGCGAGCTGTTCCCCGAGTGGCTGACCCTCTCCGCGGTGCGCGATGCCGCCGGCAAGCCGACCCACTTCGTGGCGACCTTCAGCGACCTTACCGAGCGCAAGGCCGCCGAGGAGGAGATCCACCAGCTGGCCTTCTTCGACCCCTTGACCGGCCTGTCGAACCGCCGGCTGATGCTCGACCGCCTGGAGCTGGCCCTCAAGGACAGCTATCGCAGTGGCCAGATCGGGGCGCTGATCTTCATCGACCTGGACCACTTCAAGCAGGTCAACGACACCCTCGGTCACCACGCCGGCGACCAGCTGCTGAGGGAGGTGGCCCATCGCTATGAGGAGGTGCTGCGGGAGACGGATACCCTGGCTCGGCTGGGCGGCGACGAGTTTGCCGTGCTGCTTCACGACCTGGGGCAGGAGCCGGATGCCGTGGCGGTCATCGCCGAACGGGTCGCCAACAAGCTGCTGTCGGTGATGCAGACGCCGATACGCCTGGGTGAGGAGAGGGTCAGCGTGTCGGCGAGCCTGGGCATTACCCTGTTCCGCGACCATGAGACGACCCTCGACGAGATCATGCAGCAGGCCGATATGGCGCTGTTCCAGGCCAAGGCGGCAGGTCGCAATACCCTGGCCTTCTTCGACCCCGATATGCAGGTGCGGCTGCAGGCCCGCGCCCGGCTGGAGGCGGACCTGAGGCAGGCGCTGCCCAATGGCGAGCTGCGCCTGCACTACCAGCCCCAAGTAGATGATCGGGGCCGGCCCGTGGGGGTCGAGGCGCTGGTGCGCTGGATGCACCCGGTACGCGGTCAGGTCTCTCCCGACGAGTTCATTCCCCTGGCCGAGGAGAACCGGCTGATCGTGGCGATCGGTTACTGGGTGCTGGAGCAGGCCTGCCGCCAGCTGTCGGCCTGGGCGGCCGATTCGGCACGCTCGGCGCTGAGCCTCTCCGTCAACGTCAGCCCGCTCCAGTTCCGTGAGCCGGACTTCGTGGAGCGCGTGCTGGAATGCCTCGAGACCACCGGGGCCCCGGCCAACCGCCTCAAGCTCGAGGTGACCGAAAGCCTCTTCCTCGAGGGGCGGGAGGAGGCCCGCGAGCGTATGCTGCGCCTGCGCGAGTACGGCGTGCGCTTCTCGCTGGATGACTTCGGCACCGGCTACTCCTCTCTGGCCTATCTCAAACGCCTGCCCCTGGATCAGCTCAAGATCGACCAGTCCTTCGTGTGCGACCTGCTGGAGGATGAGGCCAGCGAGGCGATTGTCGCCAGCACCATCGCCCTGGCGCAGAGCCTGCGCCTGGAGGTGGTGGCAGAGGGAGTGGAGAACGAGGCTCAGCGCGACTGGCTGCTGGCACACGGCTGCCGCACCTTCCAGGGCTACCTGTTTGCTCGACCGGCGCCCCTGGAGACTCTCGACCTCGGCGCTTGATCACGCTTCGGCCTGCCCCGGGAGGGCAACGCCTGGGCGCTGCGCGCATCGCTCGCCGCGCCAGACCACCCGCTGGAACGCGTTGATGCACGTCAAGGCAGGCTAGGGATCCCGCTGTCCCGCTGATGAACCGTTAGGGGGTCACCATCGGCCCCGGCTACACTGGGTCGGCGGGGCATGCTGTCCCGTTCTGTTCATCATCAACAGGGAGTGACCCCATGCGCATGCAGGGAAAGAACGTGATCGTGACCGGCGGTGCCAGCGGCATCGGGCTTGCCAGCATCGAGCGCTGCCTGGAGGAGGGCGCCAGTGCTGTGATCGCCGACCTCGAGGAGAGCGAGGGCGCCGCCCGGGCGGCCGAGCTCGACGGCAGGCACGGCGGGCGCTGCCTCTTCAAGGTGTGCGACGTGACCGATACCGCCCAGGTGGATCGGCTCTTCGAGGAGAGCGTGGCAGAGCTCGGTAGCGTGGATGCGGTCTTCAACAACGCCGGCATCGGTGGCATCACCCCCTCCGACGAGGTCACCGACGAGGAGTTCCTGCGCATCCTCGACATCAACCTGAACGGCGTCTTCCGGGTCGCTCGGGCCGCGCTGCGGGTGATGTATCGCCAGGGCAGCGGCAGCATCGTCAACTGCGCCTCCATCCTCGGCATGGTCGGCCAGTCCCAGACCGCCGCCTATACCGCGGCCAAGGGAGGCGTGGTCAACATGACCCGTACCCTGGGCATCGAGGCGGCGCCGAAGGGCGTGCGGGTCAACGGCATCGGCCCGGGCTATATCGACACGCCGCTGCTCGCGGCGCTCGACGACGAGCTGCTGCAGGGGCTGATCAGCCTGCACCCCATCGGCCGCCTGGGCCGCTCGGAGGAGGTCGCCAACGCCTTCCTCTTCCTGGCCAGCGACGAGGCGAGCTTCATCACCGGCACCACTCTGATGGTCGACGGCGGCTTTACCGCCGGAAAGTCGTAGTCTCGCTCAGCCCTCGGGAGCGTCGAGCAGCGCCTCGAGCATGGCCAGCAGGTCGTCGCTCATGGCGTTCAACGCGGCCAGCTGCGCCATGGCGTCGTCCTGTCGGCCGCGCTGGTGCAGGGCCACCAGGGTCTTGGCCCTGCTGTGGATGCGCTGGTGCTGGCGCCGGATGGGCTCGCTGTCGAAGGGGCGCCGGTCGCAGCTGAGCTTGACCCAGTGGCGCAGCTGGCACGCCGATGCCGCCAGGGCCGGCGTCCCGCTGCTGTCATTCAGGGCGGCGAGCAGCTGCTGGCGCCAGGCGCGATGCTCGACGCTGGCGTACAGCAGGGGCAGCCGAGCCCGGCCCACGGGCGCAAGCCGCGCCCAGTGCGCCGGCGGCTGCCAGTTAGCGAGCCAGTCGGGGAAGGCCTCGGCGGGCATCGGACGCGCGATGCCGTGGCCCTGGCCCAGCTCGCACCCCAGGCGCAGCAGCAGGTCGCCGTGGCGGGTAGACTCCACCCCTTCCGCGATGACCCGGCGGCCGAAGGCGTCGGCCAGCCCCAGGACCCCTTCGAGGATCTTGATATCCTCGGGGACCTTGAGGATGTCGCGGATAAAGGACTGGTCGACCTTGATGGTGCCCGCCGGCAGGCGCTTGAGATAGGTCAGCGAGGAGTAGCCGCTGCCGAAGTCGTCCAGGGAGACATCGACCCCGGCCCGGCGGCACGCCGCCAGACGGTCGGCGATCAGGGCCAGATCGCCCAGGGCGCTGGTTTCCAGCACCTCGAGCTCCAGCATGCCTTGGGGCAGCTCGGGGTGCTCGGCAAGCAACCGGCCCAGGCGTTCGGGCAGCTCCCGCTGGCGCAGCTGGCGGGCGCCGATATTCACGCTGACGGGCACGCTCAGCCCGCTGCGGTACCAGGCCGCCGCCTGGGCCAGGGCGGTACGCATGACCCACTCGCCCAGCGCTTCCGCCAGGGCGTGCTCCTCCATGCCGGGCAGGAAGCTGCTGGGCAGCAGCAGACCCCGTGCCGGATGCTGCCAGCGCAGCAGCGCCTCGACGCCGACCACCGCCCCCGTGCGCAGGTTGACCTTGGGCTGGTAGTGCAGCAGAAGCTCGCCGTCCTCCAGCGCCTGCTCTAGCCTGCCCAGGCTTTCGTGCTGGCTGCGCAGGTAGCGGTCATGCTCCGCATCGAAGAAGTGGTAGCGCCCCTTGCCGGCGAGCTTGGCCTGGTACATGGCCTGGTCGGCCTGACGCAGGAGCTGCTCGGCTTCCATGGGCTCCGCCTGGGGGTAGAAGGTCACGCCGAGGCTGGCGTTGACCGACAGCTCCTGGCCTTCGTGGGATACCGGCAGGGCAGCGGCCTCGAGCAGGCGCTCGAGCAGGGGCGTGGCCGACGCGCGGTCGTTAAGCTCCCGCAGCACGGCGACGAACTCGTCGCCGCCCAGGCGTGCCAGGGTGTCGCCCTCGCGCAGGACCCTCTTGAGCCGATGGGATAGGGTGATCAACAGCTGATCGCCGGCGGCGTGGCCGTGGCGGTCGTTGACGGCCTTGAAGCCGTCCAGGTCCAGGTAGGCCAGGGCCAGCAGGCTGCCGCGGCGTGACTCCTGGGTCATGGCCTGATCGAGGCGATCCGCCAGCAGCGCTCGGTTGGGGAGGCCGGTCAGGGCGTCGTGATGGGCCAGCTGCTCGAGCCGCTGTTCCTGCTCCTTGAGCAGGGTGATATCGCTGGCGATACCCAGCAGGCCGACGATCTCGTCGCCATCGTGAATCGGCGTCCTGATGTCCAGATAGACGCGGCGTTTGCCGCCGGGGTCGGTGAGGATCACCTCCTCGGTCACCTGGTCGCCGTGCAGTACCCTGGCATCGACCCGGCGCTGCTGGTGAGCCAGTTCTCCGGGCAGAAAGCGGCTGGCGTCGCTGCCGATCAGCGCCGCCTCCGTACAGCCCAGCAGCGCCAGGGCGGCGCGGTTGGCGTAGCTGTAGCGGCCGTCGGCGTCCTTCATGTAGACGGGGGAGTCGACGTGATCCAGGGCCTCCCGCAGGCGCTCGGTCTCGGCGTGGGCGCAGCGCAGCGCCATCTCGATCTCCTTGCGCTCGGTCGTATCGCTGATCACGCCGTACCAGGTGGTGCTGCCGTCGGATTCGCGCTGGGGCAGGGCGTCGCCGAAGAGCCACCGCTGGCGGCCGTCGTCGAGGCGCACCCGATATTCGTGGCGCCAGGGAGTCAGGGTCTCGGCGGAGCGCTGGATGGAGCTCCGGAAGGCATCCAGGTCATCGGGGTGAATGATGGCGAAGGCGGGGGCGGCGTCCTCCTTGAGGGCATCCGGGGAGACGCCGTAGACGTGCTGCATGCTCGAGCTGGCATAGGGGAACCGGGAACGGCCGTCGGGGGCCAGGCGGTATTCATAGACCACGCCCGGCACCCGGTCGGCGATGGTCTGCAGCCGCTCCAGCAGGCTGGCGAGCTCGGCTTCGCGGTCGCGGATGGCGAGAGTCAGCCTGTCGCTGATGCGCAGGGCCCGGGTGCGGGTGGTCAGCAGGGAGAGCAGCAGGGCGCAGAGCAGGCCGGTCAGGGTCAGGCCTGCGGCCAGAGTCAGCCAGGCGTTGAGACTCGGCACAGCCCCCTCCGGGGCCAGGTGGTCGAAGTCGAGCCGCCAGGTGCGGCCGTTGAAGTCGACCCGGCGCTGCTGAGAGAAGGCGCTTGCCCGTTGCGGGTCGCTTGCCGGGGCATGGCTCTGGTAGAGCAGGGCCTCCGGTGTCCGGCGCTCCCCGTCGTAGAGGCGCAGGGACAGGGCGCCCTGCGAGCAGTCGGCGAGGATGCCCTGCATCAGGTCGTGCATCCGGTAGGGCATATAGACCCAGCCCTCCAGCGCCTGGCGCCGCTGGGCCAGGCTGTCGAGCGGCGCGCCCCGGCGATAGACCGGTACATACATCAGGGTGCCGGGCTGTACATCCTCGTCGGTCTCCTGGACCAGCTGTACGCTGGCACTCAGGGCGGCTCGGCCGGTATCCCGCGCCTGCTCCATGGCCGCGCGGCGCACCGGCTCCGAGTAGGTGTCATAGCCCAGGGCGCGCCGGTTGCGCTCGTCCAGCGGCTCCAGGTGGACGACGGCGGCATAGGTGTCCCGCTGCCCCGGGGGGTGAACGCGGTAGTCGGCCAGGCCTTCGGCGCGCATCTCGGCTTCGTGGGCCGCCAGCTCGGCCGGCGATATCCGTCGGGCGTAGCCGATGCCCTGAATATTGCCCAGGGCATCGGTCGCGTGAAGCTTGTCGATAAAGGTGCGCCACTCGTCTCGGCTGACCTCCTCCGAGGCCTCGAAGAGGCCCGCCGCGCCGCGTAGCACCAGCGCATAGGCGGCCAGGCGCTCCTCGATGCGCGCGGTCACCCGGTCGGCGGTAAAGGCGAAGCGCTGCAGGGCCTCCTCCGCGCTGCTCTGCCGCACCTGGTGTGCGGCGAACAGGGAGAGACAGGTCCCGCCAAGGGCGATCAGCCATAGCCACAGTGGTGGGCGAGGGCGGAGCAGTGTGCGCATGGGCCTGACCTGACGGTGGCGGGCTACCTGAGATAGCTGCAGCTTACGTTGCCTTGGACAGTCTGTCTGCAGGGATGCGGCAAACGGGCCGGGGGTATAGGCTGAAGGCGTCGTGACCCCGCTGCCCTGAGTCGGGGCGGCAAGATGAGGAGTGCTGCCATGATGATGACCCTGCTGCGTCCGCTGCTGCCCTTCGGCGCTGCCCTGCTGCTGACCCTGGGCAGCGCTGCCCAGGCCCGGGAACTGGCCGCCCCCCTGGATACGATGGTCGAGGTGGAGGTGGCCACCGTGGGCATGTCGGGCGTGGCCGGGGTGCCGGTGGTGCTGCTGCGTGAGCCCGGCGCCCGGGAGGTGATCCCGATCTATATCGGCGTGACCGAGGCGCGGGCCATCCTGCGTGCCCTGGCCGGTGAACGTGGCCCGCGGCCGATGACTCACGAGCTGCTGGGCGATGTGCTGGAGGGTGCCGAGGTGACGCTGACGCGGGTCTATGTGGATGCCCTCACCGAGAGTACCTTCCTGGGCATGCTGGAGCTGACGCTGCCCGGCCGCGAGGCGCCGGTGCATATTGACAGTCGCCCCAGCGATGCCATCGCCCTGGCGCTGAATGCCGGGGCCAGCATCCATGTGGCGCCGGAGGTGCTGGAGGCGGCCCGGCAGATCGAGTTTCAGGGCTTCGACGATCAGGTGGTGGTGGCGCTGGGCATCACGGTGACGCCGCTGGACGAGGACCTGCGCGAGGCCCTGGGCCTGCCGGGCCGGGCCGGGGTGCTGATCAGCGACGTGAGCGGTGAGGCCGCCGAGGCGGGGCTTGCCCCCGGGGATCTGCTGCTGGAGGTCAACGGCGAGACGCCCGAGACGCCGATGCACTTCCTGGAGCTGGTGCGCGACACGCCCCGGGACGCCCCTGCCCGGCTGCGGGTCTGGCAGCAGGGCGAGATCCTCGAGGTGGAGCTCTCCACCGAGGTGCCGATACCCGCGCCGCGGCGTCGCGCCCCAGGGCTCGAGGCCTGAGCCGGGCTTGGCAGCCGGCGCCGGGCGGGCAAGAATGGGCGCCAGGAGGATTGCCCATGCTTGTGTCACTGATTGCTGCCGGCCTGCTCGGCGCCCCCGCCCTTGCCGCCGACGAGCCCGAACGGGCCGACCAGGCTGCCCTGGAAGCCCATCATCGGGAGCTGCTCTCCTGCGATCGCCTGACCGGCCACTGGCTCCAGGAGGATGAGTACATGGCGATGCACACCGCCATCGGCGACTCCCGGCAGCGCCTGGAGGCGCTGCGCCCCATGCCCTTCAGCGAAGAGGAGTTCCCGGCGGGCGCGGCCGACCTGAC
>WPCG01149491.1_pt1 | contig 12244 bp, 14 predicted proteins | sample 5403311 | NCBI WGS metagenome assembly WPCG01 (sample SAMN12869467, study PRJNA574797) | sludge metagenome | isolation source: wastewater treatment of Control | place: China:Beijing | collected 2019-05-17 | reverse complement strand
CTGTCGAAGGCTTTTCTTGAGTTTGCCGAGTTCTTCGGGAGAGATCTCCGCATACATAAGAATTTTATCGTCCGACTCTCCAGCTTTCAGCATTTTAAACGCTATTGCTCTCATGGTTTCTTCTCTGGTAACCTCTTCGATCGATGTGACGTATGGCATGTGTATCTCCTCCTTTGCCGCCATTGTGCGTACTGCTCCGACAAAATTGTTTCTCGCCTTCGATTCCGAGAAGGCGACGACCCAGTCGACGAAGTAGAAGAGCGCTTCAAGCTCCTTGGCCGTGTAGCCTTTTGCTATTCCAAGGCGCAGGAGAGCGATTTTGAAGAGTTTCTTCGTTTCGTCGTCGCTCCGCTCGACTTTGAGCGCCCGCTTGGCGGATTGGCGAGTTCTTCTTCGAGAAAGGCGGGCTCCCGGTTCCAGTCGATGAGGGGGTGCAGTTCGGGAAAGTGGAAACCGACCATAGGCCGGAAGAGCGTGTGTATGGAGCGCTTCCATATTTCGTCGTTGAATTCGGGCACGGAATCGCCTCCCTTTCGGGAGCAATTATAGCGCTTCGGGGGAGAAAACGGAAGATTTGTTGTCGGAAAATACGGTGAACGAGCAGGTGTGCATCGGGCTGTGTTGAGGTTCGAGAAACACGAGCCCGAAGAGTGGATTTTCCGGGCTCGCTTTAAGTCTCTCACGTTTCAAGGGTTTCAGTGTATGGATGAGCTGTTTTCTTCGCGGATTTTTTCGAGCTGCTCGGGGCTGATTTCCGCATACGCGAGAATTTTGTCGTCCGGCTCTCCCGCCGCGAGCATTTTTTGGGCCATTGCGATTTGATTGAGTGCAATACCTCTTGAAATGCCTTTTTCCACGCCTGCATTCCGGCGTAGTGGGCGAGTCCGGCGACGGAGCGAAGCATGTTGTAAAAGGAAACTCTCAGAAACTCCTTCCGGAGTTCGTCTTCGGAGCGTCGTTCATTCTCGTTGGCGGGCTGTTCCGTCTGTTTGTCGTCGGTCACGCTGTCGCATCCTTCGTCGGGTTAATGATAGCATCCGCCGGGAAAAAACGGAAGGTTTGTTGTCGGAAAATACGGTGAACGGCGGGATGATGCAAGGTTTCTCCGTTGATCAAGCGTACATTGCCTTGTCCATCCGCCCGATCAGGTAGTCAAACTCTTCGTCGGTCATGCCGCAGTAGAGTCGAAGTATAATTTGTGGTAGAGGAGCTATTCCTCCGGGATGGGGCGGAGAACTCGGGCGGGGGTGCCGAGGACGATCATGCCCGCAGGGACGTCTTTGACGGCGACGCGGTTTTTTGAATTCAATTCTTCGAGTAATTTTATTGCTCGAAGGGGGGCGTCAAGTGCGTTTGTCGGGTATAATCCTGAGCGGCTGTTTCTGTGAAAAATATGGCGATCCGGGGCGCGTACTGCGCTTCGGTTCGCTGGAATCTATTCTTTGTTCGGGAGTTGATCGTGTATGCGCATTTGCGTGGTGGGTACCGGGTACGTCGGCCTCGTGACGGGGGCGTGCTTCGCGGAGGTGGGGAACGACGTCTGCTGCGTGGACGTGGACGAGCGGAAGATCGCGATGCTGCAGGAGGGGCGTATTCCCATCTACGAGCCGGGGCTTGAGGAGATCGTGAAGCGGAACGCGTCGCAGGGGCGGCTGCGCTTCACGACGAGCCTGAAGGAGGGGATGGAGCGCGCGCTCTTCGTCTTCATCGCCGTGGGGACGCCTCCCGACGGGACGGGGGCGGCGGATCTGTCGTTCGTGGAGCGGGTGGCGCGGGAGATCGGGGAGAATCTGGAGAGCTACAAGGTGGTGGTGACAAAGTCCACGGTGCCGGTGGGGACGACGCTGCGGGTGAAGGAGATCGTGGGGGAGCAGGTGGCGCTGCGCGGGCGGACGGACCTGGAGTTCGACGTGGCCTTCTGCCCGGAGTTCCTGAAAGAGGGGACGGCGGTGGAGGACTTCATGAAGCCGGACCGGATCGTGATCGGGACGGAGAACAACCGGACGGCGGAGCTGCTGAAGGAGCTGTTTTTCCTGTTCACGATGCGGGAGAACCGGATGCTGTCGATGTCCATTCCGTCGGCGGAGCTGACGAAATACGCGGCGAACGCGATGCTCGCCACGCGGATCAGCTTCATGAACGAGCTGGCGCGCTTCTGCGAGCTTGTGGGCGGCGACGTGGACCAGGTGCGGCAGGGGATGGGGTCGGATTCGCGGATCGGGTCGGCCTTCCTGTACGCGGGGGTGGGGTACGGCGGGTCGTGCTTCCCGAAGGACGTGAAGGCGCTGATCGCCTCTGGTGACGCGGCGGGGTCTCCCTTCTCCATCCTGAAGGCCGTGGAGGATGTGAACCGTGCGCAGAGGGAGTGGTTCCTGCAGAAAATTATGTCGCACTACGGCGGGAATGTCGCTGGACGCGTGTTCGCGGTGTGGGGGCTGAGCTTCAAGCCGCAGACGGACGACGTGCGCGAGTCGCCTGCGCTGGACATTCTGCCGAAGCTGGCGGCGGCGGGGGCGCGTCTTCGCGTGTACGACCCGGTGGCGGCGGAGAATGCGCGGATGCATCTGTCGGAGTGGAGCGGTTCGATAGAGTACATGGAGGAGAACTACGAGGCGCTGGAGGGCGCGGACGCGCTGCTGCTGCTGACGGAGTGGCCGCTCTTCCGGAGGCCGGACTTCCCGAGGATGAAGGAGCTGTTGAAGACGCCGCTGATCTTCGACGGGCGAAACCAATATTCCCCCCCCGCGATGAAGTCGATGGGGTTCGAGTACGTGTGCATCGGGCGGGGTTGAGGGGCGAGAAACGCGCGCCCGAAGAGGGGACTCTCCGGGCGCGCATAAAGTGAACTCCGTAGTTTGTCGTTTAGGTTCGTTCATTGCCTGGTTTCTTCGGCGAGGCGGCGGACTTCCGCTTCGGAGAGGTTGACGCATTCCGCGATGTCGGCGATGCTGAAGCCTTTGTCAAGCATCCTGAGGGCGTTCTCGCGCTTGGTCCGCTCCTCGCCGAGTTTGATGCCGCGTTCCTCGCCGAGCTTGATGCCGCGTTCCTCGCCTTCTTTCAGCCAGTTCTCGGCCCATTCGTGCTTTCCTTCAAGGATCATTCTTTCCACCTCCACAAGGTCCGATACGTCCGGGAATTCCCTTCGCCCTGTTTTCTTGGGCAGCAGCACTTTCGTCAGGAAGAGGGCGAAGGCGCGCCGCAGATGGGCGCTTCCCTCCATGCGCAGCACGGTTCCCAGCGTGCGCACCTGCTCCACGAGCTCCATGGGCATTCGGCTCTTCTCCATTAGAGCGTCTTCCCTCTGAAGTTGACCCTCCATATCACGTCGTCGATCCGCTCCCGGAGGTCGTCGGTGACGAAGTCGGAGTGCTCGCGCACCATGGCGCCGAAGTCGAGGTCCAGCTCCTGCACGATGGCGGGATCGACGAAGCGGACAAGAAGGTCGCGGACCATCTCTTTATTCGAAAAGAGCTGTTTGTATCCTTTGTCTTGATCTCCCATGTCCGAATTATAGATGCGAAGAAGGGGTTTTGCAAGGCGTGATGGAACCGGATCCGGGGATCGTGTCGGCCTTCTTATACGCAGCGGCGTGGACGCTTTGCTGCTGTTGACCGAGTGGCCGCTCTTCCGGAGGCCGGACTTCTCGGGAGAGAGTACGGGGGATTGTGCTTCCCGGCGGTGTTGCCGGGTTAGAGGTTCGATGTTATTTTGCTGTTCAAATAGCGATTCAAGCTCACTTTTGCCTCCGCTGCGCGAATGGTGAGTTTTCTGTGGACTTCGGGCGTTGTTCTGAAATGGATTTTTCCCGAGTAGGGGCGATCCGCGAGCGGTTCCGGCAGGGGCTCGTTGTTTGCTTCCATGTCGTGTGCGACTTCGTCCACAAGCGTGCGAATTCCCGAAAACGCTTCTTCCGGAGTTTCCGCGAGCCAAGAGAGGCTTGGGAATTCGGAACAAAGGCCGATGTATTCGCGGTCCTCCGGAGACCATTCAACCCTGTAGATGTAACGGGAAATACTGTTGTTCATTCAGAACTCCTTTCTTTGTCTTCCTGTAGAAGGCGATCGATGGCCGCGGGCGCCTGTTTCACCTGGTACTGTTTTGCCTTTCCGTTTTTGTCGGCTTGTATGTTGACGCGGGGGTCGCCTCTCCACGGCGTTTTGAAAACGGCGTGACTGCTTTCGCTCTGCCGTGGCGGACCGAAGAAGCGCAAGCAAAGGGTTTTTAGTTCTTCGTAGCGTATGTCGGCAGGAGCATCCCGCATCTTCGTAAGAAGTTTCCCGTATTTGCTCATGTGTGTATGATAGCAATAATGCTAGTATTGTGCAATCCATGGCTGTGGAGAATGCGCAAGTATGTTTTTCCGTGTCAGGAGATCGCGTCGCGTCGCACCGGGAGAAACAGCGTATTCCGTCTGTCCTGGAGCCGGGTGAAGCCGTGATGCAGGTAGAAGGCTGCGGCAGCTTCGTCCTTGGCGTCGACGACGAGCGCGCAGGCCGCGATCTCCGAACGGCGCACACGCACCAGCGCGTCGGCCAGAAGAACTCCGCCCAAACCTTGCCGTGCGTTCTTCGAGTCAACTGCCAGTCTTCCCATGAGTACTGCGGGAACCAGAGGATACCGAGGCAGTTTTTTCGCGACGGAATCTGGAAGATCGGAAAGCATCAGGCTTGTCGATGCAAGCGTATAGAAACCGGCAATCCGCTCTTCCCCGGAGAGAAGAACGAAGCAAGCGGTCGCTCCTCGCCGGACGTCCTGCGATACTCTATGCTGGAAATAGTCGTCCAATTCCCGGGAGCCGCACTGGAACCCGGAGCGGTCGAGTCCGGAATGCAGCGGGACGATTCTATATGAACGAGTCATTCGCGGACCAAGGCATTTCGGCGTTCAAAGGCGCGTTTCAGGGCGGGGGAGTCTTCCGGAGGCGAGAGCAAAGCCTTGGCGAAGGCTTCCTGATCCGCTACGGACAAGCGAATAACGGTTGTGCTCTCCAGAGCGCGATGGACAGCATCCTGCAGGGCGGAGGCCACGAAATCCGTCATTGTCCGTCCTTGAAGCGCTGCCGCGTGTTTCAAGGCCGTATGCAGGTCCGGATCTATTCTGGCTTCGAGACGAGCGGTTTGTGAAGCGGTTCTTTGCGCCATGACGATCAACTCCTTTCAAGGGAATTATACGGCAATATGCCGTAACGTTCAACTTTTTGAGGAGCGTGCGCTCTTCGTTTCCATCGCGGTGGGTACGACGTTTCGGGTGAAGGAGATCGTGGGTGCGGACGCGCTTCCGGAGCTGCTGATGACGCCGCTGATCATCGACGGGAGGAATCAGTATTCACCCCCCGCGATGAAGTCGATGGGGTTCGAGTACGTGTGCGTGGAACGGTGCTGAAGGGTTACCAAGGAACGCTGAGCGTGAATCCGGCTTTTCGAGGCGTACTTGGGGCGCGTGGCGCTCGTCTCGCCAAGACTGTCGAAACGTGACTCTTGCCGTAAAAGCTTTTTTGAATTACAATGTAATTCAAACGAAACGAGGAGGGGATTTCATGGCTGCGAACAGTCTCGTGCAGGCGAGGATAGATCCGGAAGTCAAGAAGGAAGCCGCCGTCGTGCTGGCCTCGATGGGGCTTTCCGTTTCCGACGCCGTGCGCCTGATGCTCGTCAGAATCGCGGCGGAAAAAGCGCTGCCGTTCGATCCGCTGATTCCTAACGAGACAACTTTGGCCGCGATGCGGGAAGCAAGGGCGGGGGGGCTTCCGAGTGTCGGAAGCGTCGGCGAGCTTATGGATGCGCTGAATGCGGAAGATTGAGTGGACAAGCCAGTTCAAACGGGACTTCAAGAGAGAAAAGAAGAGCCATCACCAGAATATTCTTGAGGACGCGCTTATGACGGTTGTTCAAGCGCTTGCCGAAGACCGTCCGCTGGAGGCGAAATGCTGTGATCACGGTTTGGGCGGGCGATGGGGCGGATGCAGAGACTGTCATATCAGACCGGATCTTCTACTGATCTACGAAAAAGAAGAGGGTGTTCTCCGGCTGATTCGTCTGGGTTCGCACGCGGAAATCGGATTCTGAGATATTCTCAGACCAGAATGCTCCTGAGGAGTTAGTGGCTGCTCTTCCGGAGATGATGAAGACGCCGCTGATCTTCGACGGGAGAAATCAGTATTCGCCGCTCGCGATGCAATCGATGGGCTTTGAGTACGTGTGCGTGGGGCGGTGTTGAGGCGGAAAACGCTCTTCCGGAGGGGCGACCGATCGAATGCGCCCCTCCGGAAGCTTACCGCGAAGAAGGGAGGCGGCTGAAGAGGATTTCGTTCGCACGGTGGTAGGACTCGAAGGTGCCGGTATCCATCCACATTCCGCGGACGAAGTCGTACGAAAGCTCTCCCCTGGCGATGTAGGCGTTGTTGACGTCGGTGATCTCGTACTCGCCTCGTTTTGAGGGTTTCAGTCCGTCGATGATCTCCCAGACTTGGGAGTCGTAGAGGTATGCGCCGACGACGGCGTAGTTGCTTTTGGGCTTCTCCGGCTTTTCCTGAATTTCGACGACCTTTGTTTCGTCGAGGGCGGCGACGCCGAAGCTGGTGGGGTCGTCGACTTCGACGAGCATGACGCGGGCGCCGCGTTCTTTTTGTTGCTCGCGGTAGTTCGCGGTGAAGTGAGTGAGCGGGGTGTCGAAGATGTTGTCGCCCAGGAGGACGAAGACGGACTCGTCCCCCGCGAAGCGTCTGCCGAGGCGGAGCGCGTCGGCGATACCCCTGGCCTCCTCCTGCACCTTGTAGGTGAAGTCCGCGCCGAACTCCTCACCGCTGCCCAGGCTCGTGACGATGTCGCCCATGTGGAGGCTGCTGGTGACGACGAGGATCTCCCGGACGCCGCAGGCGACCATGTTTCTGACGGGGTTGTAGATCATGGGTTCGGGGCCCACGGGCAGCAGGTGCTTGTTGGTGTGCCGGGTGAGGGGGTAGAGTCGCGTTCCCTTCCCTCCGGCGAGGATGATTCCTTTCATTGACGGGCATCTCCTTCTCGTTGGTCCGTTATCGGGGGCCTCTTTCCGCGAAGAAATGCGCCCCCGCCGGTTATTCGTGGTCCTCCTCCAGCCCGAGGCGTTCCAGCCTGTAGGCGCCGCTGAGGATGGACGCGGTCCATTCTTCGTTGTCGAGGTACCACTCCACTGTTTTTTCCAATCCCTTTTCGAACGTCTCCCGCGGTTTCCAGCCGAGTTCGCGCTCGATCTTTCCGGCGTCGATGGCGTAGCGTCTGTCGTGGCCCGGGCGGTCGGCGACGAAGGCGATCTGCTCCCGGTACGGCTTGCCGTCGGTTCTCGGCCGTTTTCGGTCGAGGATGGCGCAGAGCGTTTCGACGATGGCGATGTTCGTCCGTTCGGAGCGGCCGCCGATGGCGTAGGTTTGACCGGGAACGCCCTTTTCGAGGACGGCGAGGAGGGCGCGGCAGTGGTCGTCGACGTGGAGCCAGTCGCGGATGTTGGCGCCGTCGCCGTAGACGGGGAGCGGTTTTCCGGCGAGCGCGTTGAGGATTATATGAGGGATGAGCTTCTCCGGGAACTGGCGCGGGCCGTAGTTGTTGGAGCAGTTGGTGACGAGTGTCGGCAGGCCGTAGGTGTGGAAGTAGGCCCGGACGAGGTGGTCGGAGGACGCCTTGGATGCGGAGTAGGGCGAGCGAGGATCGTAGGGCGTCTCTTCGTCGAAGGCCCCTTCGGGGCCGAGCGAGCCGAAGACCTCGTCGGTGGAGATGTGAAGAAAGCGGAAGGACTCCTTCCTGCCGTCGGGGAGCGCATGATGGTATCGCCGCGCCGCTTCGAGCAGGCGGAACGTGCCGACGACGTTGGTGAGGATGAAATCCTCGGGAGCGTCGATGGAGCGGTCGACGTGACTTTCGGCGGCGAGGTGGAGGACGGCGTCGGGGGCGTGTTCGTCGAGGGTTGCGCGGAGCAGGTCGGCGTCGCGGATGTCGCCGCGGGCGAAGGTGTACGCCGGTGAGTCTGCCACGTCGGAGAGCGAGGCCGGATTCCCGGCGTAGGTGAGCGCGTCGAGGTTGACGACGTCGTACCCCGAGGCGAGGGCGAGTCGGACGAGGTTGGAGCCGATAAAGCCGCAGCCCCCTGTGATAAGGAGTTTCATGGGCGATGACCACCTTGTGCGGAGAGATGTGGTTCGGGACTATTAAAGCGCACGGGGACTTTTTTTACAAGGAGTGAAAGCGCGCCCCCCTAAGTTGCAACGGAGTTTGTTATTGACAGGCCCTTCCGACTCTCGTATATTTTCTTGCTGGACGAAGGCAACTGATACATTCCAACGGTGTGTCCCGAAAGGAGCTTTCCGCATGTTCATTTCGCTTCTCCGTTCGATGCGATTTCTTTGTCGCTGTCTGCCGCTCTTCTTCGTTCTTTCAACGCCGTTGCGATGCGAGGGGGCTACAGTGTACTACGTGACCGTGTCGGGCGGCTCGGAGGCGAAGGACGGCGCATCGTGGACGCGCGCCCTCGACGAGGAAAAATTCGTCGAGAAACTGAACGGAAATGGGCTTGACGACGCGGAGTTCTGGGTGGCCGAGGGAACGTACAGTCCGACGAATATAGAGGATACTGCGAAGTCGTTCGTCATCGGAGACGGGGTTGCGCTCTACGGAGGTTTTTCCGGAAATGAACAGAAACGTGAAGAGCGGAACTGGGTAACACGTCCGACGATTCTCACCGGGGAGTTCAACAAAAACAGTTTCGCCGTTCATGTCGTGAGGGTGCAAAGCGCCTCCGAGCGACCCGCGGTTCTTGATGGGTTTATCGTGACCAAAGGAAAGGCTATAAAAAAGCCGAAAGCTTCCGACCAGCGCGGAGGCGGTCTTTACAGCGAAAACGCGAATCTGATGATCGCCAACTGTACGTTCTCGGAGCATAAAGCGACGATGAACGGAGGCGCGCTGTTCATCAGAGGGGGCGCTGCGCTCATCACGGGGTGCGCGTTCACATCGAATGCAGCCGGACAGGGAGGCGGCGCGGTGTACTGCGATTCGACCGGACTTGAAATTGTGGACTGTCTCTTTTCCGATAATTCCACGGAGCAGAGCGGCGGCGGGGCGATGTACGCCGCAGCCGAATCAAAAGTAACGGACTGCCTGTTTTCCAACAACTCCGCGAGGGTCGGCGGAGCGGTAATGGACGGCAGCGGGAAAATGGTCGTTCGGAACTGTTTTTTCTCGGAAAACCAAGCGATGGAAATAGGCGGAGGCTTTCACACAAGCGGGAGAAATCCGACGGTTTCCGAATCGTCTTTTTTCGGAAATAGGGCGGACCTGAACGGCGGAGGCCTCTGTACCCTTTCCGGGAGTCCCGTGGTGACGAACTGCACTTTTTCCGGAAACTTTTCGAAATCGTCCGGGGCAGGGGTGTACAGCTCTTCGGGGTCGCCGACGATCGTCAATTGCACATTTTCCAACAACTCGGTTTCGTTGAAGGGCGTAGGGGGAGGGATGTTCGTCAACGCCGGGACGGCGCGTGTTCTCAATTCCATCTTTTGGGACAATGGGAACGGTCAGTTCGTGGCGAACGCCGGGCTCTCGACGCTTGTGCACTGTGTTGTTCAGGGGTGGACCGAAGGAGAGTCGCGTATCGTCTCTAATGCCGTTTTCTCCGGCGACCCGCTGCTTGCGCCTTTGGCAGACAACGGCGGGCCGACGAGGACGCATGCCCTTGGTGAGGGAAGTCCGGCGATCGGCGCGGGCTTTCCGGCCGGAGAGCGGACTGTCGGGGGAAGCCCGGTTGTTATTCCTTCGGTTGATCAGCGGGGGTATGCCAGACCCAATGGTACGGGCGTGAGCATCGGCGCTTTTGAATACGGCGCGGCTGCCGTGCCGGAACCGACGCCCGATCCGACTCCGATACCTACGCCGAGTCCTGCGCCGGAACCGACGCCGATTGTCGCTCCCACTCCCGCTCCTTCGCCGACGGCGATGCCGACGCCGGAGCCAACTCCGACTCTTGTCCCGACTCCTATACCCTCACCAAACCCTGACCCTGTAACACTTTCCGCTTCCACCGGCGGATGCGGCATCCTTTCCGGCGGGGGCGCGCTCGTGCTGCTCCCGCTTCTTGCGTGTGTGTTCCCGGGAAAGAAATGGTAGCGCATCCCCACTTCGACGAAGTCCGCTACGTCCTCGCCTTCGTGGTCGTCGTCAGCGCGGTGAAGATGGTGATGGACGCGATAGGGTAAATTTCCCGCGGTCTGTATGTTCCGTATGTAGCAAAGCAAGCCCCTGCGACTTTCGAATGCAGGGGCTTGCTTTTATTCGGAGGCTCTACAACCGGTGCGCGCCCGCCGCGACGAAGGAGAGGCCCGCCTTCGTCAGGGCCTCCGCGGTACTGTTGACGGCCTTGTGCTTCATCAGGTAGTTCAGGGTGAGGGCGTCCATCTCGCCGGAGGACTCGATCTCCTTCTTCTCGCGGAAGTAGTCGAGGATGTCGGACGGATGTTCCAGCTTCTGTTCGTCCTCGGGGTTGCCTCCCTCGTGCTTGGCGGAGATGTTGGGGACGGTCTTCGCCAGCTTCAGCAGCCCCTCCCTGCGGTTGTACGGCTGGCGGACGATGCTCTTCCACGTCTCGGTGATGTGGTGCTCGATGCGCACCTGGTCCTCCAGACCGAGGTCTCTGCGGATGGCGGCGGCCTTCGCGATGTGCGCGTCGTCGATGGAGTTGGAGAGGTTGAAGCCGGCGAGCGGCGTGCTGCCGTCGTCGCGGGCGAACATCCGGGCGGCGAGCAGCGTCCAGAGGACGGCGTAGGGGTTGTCGTTCCCCATGAAGACGGAGATCTTGAAACGTACGTCCACGCCCATCCGGTAGAGCAGGTACCCCAGGAAGACGGTGCCGGGGTTGATGTTGAGCACCTCGTCCACTCCGTAGTTCGTATAATAGTAGAGCACCTCGTCGACCCACTGGAGCGGGTGGCTGTTCGGCTGGCCGATGCCGCCGAAGTAGCCGGTGATGGTGCCCGGTCCGCCGAGGTGGACGTTGGAGCCGTCGACGCCCTTGGTGTCCAGCGTCTCGACGCAGGTCGCGCCCAGAATCTTGACCGCGGCGCGGACCGCGGGGAGGTCGCCCCCGTCGGCCTCCTGTTCCTTCATCTTGCGGACGCGGATGAAGCGGCCCGGGAGTATCTCCCCCTTCTCCACCGTCTGCCGGACCTCCGCGAGCAGCCACGGGAAGTACTGGAGCGCGCTGATCTCCAGCGTCGGCGCCTTGGAGAAGTCGTAGTCCCACACGGGGCGCTCGGGGTTGACGCGGGCGCGGTAGTCGGAGAGGGGGACGAACTTCCCCTCGTCTCGGAGCGAGGCCAGCCATTCGAGGTCCTTCACGAAGGGGGAGTTCATCCGCTCCAGCTTCTTGACCAGCGACTCCGTCTTTCCGGCCTCGCGGGCCCGTTCGTTGATGTCGCGTACCGTGCCGTACTTGGCGACGACCCTCCTGAGGTCGGCGAGCACGGGGTTTTTGGGGTCCGTCAGATACTCGTTGATCTCCTCGAAAACGTGCGTGTCGATGCGGAACTCCTGAAATGCCATCGGTGTTTCCTCCTTATATGTAGTGTAGAGTTAAAAAAAGCCGGGAGCCTCCGAAATGTTGATTTCGAAGACCCCCGGCGGAAGCGTACGCAATGTAGGCGCCCTACGCTCCGGGAGGGTCGCTGCACATCATCATGGCGAAAAAGTTACAGAAGCGCGAAGCATGCGAAGACCGGTTCAATAAAGTCATGTCGCCAGGATTCCTTTCTATTTCATAGTATGGAACATTCTCCACGAAAACGCCGTTTCTGTCAACCGCGTTCCGGCGCATTCGCGACGCGGCGCATTGCGTTCGTTCGCCGTCGATCCGCAGCGTGCTCGGCGGATCGTGTCGCAACGGCGGCGCACTGTTTTCGCGCTGCGTCCGCGCCCGCGGTCCGTCTTACCCAGCCTTGACCGAGAAGCGCGCGCCGTGTCGCTCGGCGCCGGCGATGGCGAGCATGTCGGAGAGGAGGGCCTGCCCGGTCTCCTCGCGCCCCGCGCCGGGGCCGATGATGGTGACGTCGCGCAAAGTGTCGGTGGTGAAGGTGAGGGCGTTCGTCGCGCCGCCCACGCTCGCCAGCGGGTGGGAGAGGGGAATTTCCGCCGGGGCGACGGAGGCGGCCACGCCGTCGGGCGTGCGCGCGGCCTTCGCCAGCAGCTTGATCCGCTTGCCGCGCTTCGCGGCGGCCTCCACGTCGGCG
>WPCG01142709.1_pt1 | contig 12245 bp, 13 predicted proteins | sample 5403311 | NCBI WGS metagenome assembly WPCG01 (sample SAMN12869467, study PRJNA574797) | sludge metagenome | isolation source: wastewater treatment of Control | place: China:Beijing | collected 2019-05-17 | reverse complement strand
AAAATGGCGGTTAATCAGCTTGAGCAAGTCTTACCTACCTTGGTTGCCAGCTATAAAACAGCCGTAGATAAGGGCTTGATTGCCCAGCAATACGGTGAAAGTTACCTAAGACTCGTTCAAGAACTGCCCACTATCCTTGGCAGAGAAACCGATGCCGCTGCAACCTTTATGCGGATGCTGTCTATTAATGCCGAACGTGAAGCACATCAACAGCAAAAGGAGGAGTTTTCTATGATAAGTTGTATCGAGCAAGCGCTTGTCCGCTATCCTTTTACCGAACCACAAAAAGAGCTTGTTCACTTTCAAGCCGCTAATGATTTTAGGGTGAAAGGCAATCAACTATTGGTGATCCATATATTGTTTAACCTGCTCAAAAATGCCCTCTTCTATATTGCCGCAGCCAATAAACCCGGCAGTCACATTCAAATCTGGTTGGAAACGGGTAATCGTGTGTTTTTTAAAGATACCGGCACAGGGATTGCTAAAGAGCATCTACCTTATATTTTTGAGCCTTTCTTCAGTAAAACGCTGCATGGCACCGGCATTGGGTTGTCTTACTGCAAAATGGTGATGGAGTCCTTAGGCGGGCAGATTGCTTGTAAATCGGTTGAGGGCAACTATACTCTATTTATATTGAGCTTTGCTAGCGATTAAAAACTTAGGACAGCATCATGAAATTTGCTAAGCTACTGGCTTGTTATCATCCTACCACCGTGCTATTTGTGGATGATAACACGGATTTTTTAAAGACCACGTTATTGAACTTTATGCAACGGCTTCCCTGCCGCAGTTATAATAACCCACAAGAAGTATTAGGTTTGCTAGCGTGTCAGGCTAAGCAAGCTCAAACCCTGTTAAAGCGCTATAGTAATAATGATGATAGTGCTACGGGAATCGCCCTCAAGATAGATATTCAAGCGTTACACCAGGAGCTCTACCATGCCAATCGCTTTGGCTTTGCTACCGTTCTTGTTACCGACCATGCCATGCCAGGTTTAACAGGCCTAGACCTTTGCAAACAGTTAAACCACCCTTTTATTAAAAAAATCATGCTGACCGGCAAGTTGAATTACGCCGAGGCCGTTCAGGCTTTTAATGAAGGTTATATCGATAAATTCATTTTGAAAGTAAGTCCCGATCTACCCAGCCTGCTAATAAATAGCCTTGCAGAGCTCTTGCAAAAACCATTTATGGAGTTAACCGATATGGTCATTAATGGCTCAACCCAGCTTAACAAACTAATGACCGATCCAGCCGTAGTAAGCTTGTTTAATACGGTTTATCAAACCCATGATATAGTTGAACATTATCTCTTGGATGAGCTTGGCAGCTTTTTACTGTTAGATAAACAAGCTAAACCTTATTTGTTGTTGCTAAGAACAGAAACCGAAATGTCGACACTGGCTAATCATGCGGCCATAGAAAACCTTGCACCCGGCTTAGTCAGCGCATTAAACCAACGAGAAGTTATTCCCTGTGCGTGTAAAATTGGCAATTTCGATATCTTACCTGCCGATTGGGAAAATAGCCTATTCCCCGCCCAACTTTTACAGGGTGAGCAAAACTATTATTACAGTCTTATCAGTAACCCTGTTTTAAAGGATTTAAATCCAGCTGCTATTACCACTTATCAAGGATACTTAGCAAGTCTATAAAGTTAAGGATAGCCTTTTCTGCGTATCCATAAGATGGGAGCCGCATAAAATAAGCGGATGTTCTCTATCACAGACTCCGCTACTGCGGTGCTAGGGTTCATGCACCGTAAGGTAAAATGCCCTTCTAGCGTGCCAAGTTCTATCTGGCGCACTAAAAAGTTTCCGGCCAAGGTTTGAACGATACAGGGTACCCCAACCGTTGACAGGATATCTTTATCATAATACTTAAGCCCTGCCACGTGATCACCTACTAATAAGCAAGGCGCCATTCCATCATCACCGACGATGACATCGACACAGTTACTATTCAGCTGGTGAAATAATTGTAATTCCTTGGCAAGAATGGATTCAAAAGTTTCAATGGGGCGCGTGTAGTCGCCTAACATAAAAGCATCTATAGGGCTTGGTCCCTTACCGTACAGTAACCACTCTAATGAACAATCAACGCCTTTCTTTTTAAGCGCCGCAATGACTTTTTCTGCACCATTTTCAGTCAAGCCACCCACTCTGGCAGTTTCCCAATTTCTAATGGTACCTTCAGCTACATCATCACATAGCTTAGCTAAACCTTCTCGCGTGAGCTTGGCTTTTTCACGTAGCTCTCGTAAGCGTTTTGCGCGCTCTTGTTTTCGGTCTTGTTGTTCTAAATTTACCGGCATGAAAAACCTTGTAAGAAATAGCCTACGTCAAAATGAGCAAAATACGCCTATTAACAGGACATAATATGTCCTATAATGCACAAATAATGTCTTGCAAGACCTGTTTTGCTGGTTATAGGTATAACCAATATCCTCCGTACATAGGACAAAATTCGTCTTATACAGGACACCTATAAGCTTACTTTATAGCATAAAACAGGGCAAATACAAATGAGAAGATGTAGGCAAAATACGCATTATTTAACTACTCAACTGCTTAGCAAGCTAGGCAACGATAAACCGACTAAGCAGCAAATGAAGTTAGCCGATACGCTGTTATTAAGATGCCATGTAAACCTTAAAATAGCGTTTCATCCAAGGTTAACGCAGCGCGAAGCAAGCTGTTTACTATTAGCCGCCAACGGTAAATCGGTTGAGGAAACCGCTTTTTTACTCAGCGTCAAACCCACTACCGTGCTGACCTGGCAGCAAAATATTTTAAGAAAACTAAAAAGTCACTCCATAGCTCAAGCCGTTTTCACAGGAATTAGTTATGGTTATCTACAACCTCAAATCGGTTTAACCAGCCAAGATTTATCCTCTTTATAGAGGACAGCAACTAACCAAGTTATTCAGCAAAATAGCAGCTAAAGGAGATAAACCATGTTAATACTGAACCGTAGGATAGACGAAATAATTCATGTTGGGGACGACATGACCATCACCATTTTAAGCATCAAGGGAAATCAGGTAAAAATAGGTATCAACGCACCTAAGGAAGTGCCGGTACATCGCTCGGAAATTTACCAGCAAATTCATCAACTCAAGTAATCCTTAAGAATCATTGAAAGGAAGCAGATTATGAACATACCACTCAATCCTGCAGTTTTTGCTAAGCCATTAGCTATTTTACCCCTAGACACATTATCTTTAAAACAACGAGACGCTCAAACCATGGCCCTTAAGAAATATAAGATCTTGGTGGTGGAAGACGATGCTATTAACCAGACTATTGCTCGCTACGCCTTGGATGAACCAGACTTTGAAATGAGCCTTGCTCAAACGGGCGAAGAAGCGTTGCAGCTTTATGAAGCCGAGGAGTATGCACTTATTCTCATGGACATCGGTTTACCCGGCCAGTTGCAGGGCACCGATGTCGCTCGATTAATAAGAGATATGGAACGGAGTAAAGCCCAACATATACCTATTATAGCCTGTACGGCCAATCCTCCTAGCACAAAAACTGCATATCTGGCTGCCGGTATAGATGACTTTATTAGCAAACCCTATGATTTAGCCGAGTTGAAGCAACGAGTAAAATCCTGGTTAGCCAAACCTAAGATTTAATGCGGGCAAACCTTATGAAGTACAGTGGGCAAATACCAATAATGATAAGCTCGCTGGCTTTAAATGAGCAGCTAAGACCGAAGCCTTAGCTGACTCGTACATCATACAAACTGCCTTAATCTACCCATGGCGCTTTGAAGCTCACGTTACACGCCGCACCCAGACCTTATCAGAACCAATATAGATATATTGCCCCAAGGCCTTAAGCTCATTCATCCGCTTGACCTGCTCGCGAAAATGCGGATGCGCCTCATCCAGCTTGCCCCTATCACCTAAGGGCCATAATTCGCCAAACAATTGTTTTTGGAACGCTTAAACCCTTTATTGATGAAAGAAAGCAGCAAGGCGTTAAAAGCAAAACCATTAATCTTGCCCTAGAAGTGATTAGACATATCCTCAATCTAGCTGCAAGTGAATGGTATGAAAATGGCATGACTTGGCTAGCCCATGCCCCTAAAATTCACTTGTTACCGAAGACTGATAGTAAAAAGATAGAACCTATAACCTGGCAAGAGCAGGAAAAACTATTCACGGAATTGCCGGAACATTTGCGGGAAATGGCAACTTATAAAGTGAATGTCGGTTGCCGTGAACAAGAAGTCTGTCAGTTGCAATGCGATTGGGAATATTACATCCCGGAGCTCAATGCCAGTGTATTTTTGATCCCGGGCAAATTGCATAAAAATGGATTACCTCGCTATCACTTTTTGAATCGTGAAGCTCAGGCGGTTATCGAAAGGCAGCGTGACAAGCACTTCACTTGTGTGTTTGTCTTTAAAGGTAACCCTATACTTCGAATGAACAATACAGCCTGGAAAAAGGCGCGTAAACGTTCAGGCGTTAATATTGGCGTTCATGCTTTAAAGCATACCTTGGGCGAGCGATTACGGGCGGTGGGAGTTAGCAAGAGTGATGCTAAAGATATTTTGAGGCATAAGAAACAACGACATTGCGATTCATTACAGCAAAGCCAAGGATCCAAAACTTGATAGCTGCGGTAAGGCATCAAACGATTACTATGATAAAGGCTAGCTCCCGCAAAAGTCCCGCAAACGCTTTTTTAAGGTAAGCGATAAAACATGGGAAACCTTGAGAATAGTGGTGGGTCGTCTGAGATTCGAACTCAGGACCAACAGGTTAAAAGCCTGCTGCTCTACCGGCTGAGCTAACGACCCATGTGGAAGGTGGATATGATACCTAACTCACCTAAAATTGCAAGGGCTGAATGTAATTTTTTTAGCAGTTTAGTTAATTTTTTGCGACAATAGCTTATGTAAAATTACAGGACGCATATGCAAAAGATTATTTTAGCTACCCATAATGTGGGTAAAGTCGTTGAGTTTCAGCATCTACTGGCACCGTTTCAGCTACAAATAGTTTCACAAGCTGAATTCCACATAGCCAGTGTAGAGGAAACCGGGCTTAGCTTCATTGAAAACGCGATTCTTAAGGCACGCCATGCGGCACAGCACACGGGTCTGCCTGCCATCGCCGATGATTCTGGCCTGGAGGTAGAGGCTTTGCAAGGGGCTCCTGGAATCCATTCAGCGCGTTATGCTGGCAAACAGCATGATTCACAGGCTAATATCCACAAGCTGCTGGCTCAGCTAGATGGTGTAAGCGAGCGTCGAGCCCGCTTTCGCTGTGTTTTAGCCTTGATGCGCCATCCCTTGGACCCCTCTCCTGTTATCGGCGAAGGCAGCTGGGAAGGTGAAATCTTAGCCGCGCCACGTGGTGATAAAGGCTTTGGCTACGACCCCATTTTTTGGGTGCCTGAATACCACTGTTCAGCGGCCGAACTTGAAATCGAAATTAAAAACCGGCTGAGCCACCGTAGGCAGGCATTACAACAGCTTCTTTCACAACTCGAGGTATCGTGATGCAACATCGTCCCCGTAAGCGCTTTGGCCAGAACTTTCTGCACGACTCGCAGGTCATCGCTAAAATTGTGCAAGCCATCTCACCTCGGCCGACCGAGCACTTGGTAGAAATAGGTCCTGGATTAGGCGCTTTAACGCAGGCTCTACTGCCTAAAACTAGTCAATTAGACGTAGTGGAAATCGATAGGGATTTACTTGCTACACTGCATACTCTGGCGGTGCAATACCCACAGCTTACCGTTCATCACGCCGATGCTCTGCAATTTGATTTTAGCGGCTTGGCTAAATCCTTACGCGTGGTGGGTAACTTGCCCTATAATATTTCAACGCCCCTGCTGTTTCATTTGCTAGCTCAACTTCAGGTGATCAAAGACATGCACTTTATGTTACAAAAGGAAGTGGTCGAGCGTTTAAGCGCGTGTCCCGGTAGTCATGCCTACGGTAGGCTCAGTGTCATGGTGCAATATTTCTGCCAAGTTGACTATTTATTTACCGTCAAACCAGGCGCATTTTATCCGGCACCTAAAGTAGATTCCGCTATCGTGCGCTTGATACCCCATGCGAGCATACCCTTTGTGGCACAAGACTTTTCGCGCTTTAGCCAAATAGTACTACAAGCTTTTAATCAACGGCGCAAAACCTTACACAACAGCTTAAAAAAATTTCTAAGCTCTGCGCAAATCGCCAGCTGCGGCATAGATCCCAATGCCAGGCCGGAGCAACTAAGCGTAGAGGAATTTGTACGCTTGGCCAAGCCCAGTTGGGAGGTCATATGAAGCCTTTTTTTAAGCTTGCTCTTTCAACCAGCTCGCCACTTTTTTAGCGAAATAGCTATGAATAGCATTGGCGCCGGCCCTTTTAATACATAGCAAGGATTCCATGATGGCTTCGCGTTCCGGCAACCAGCCGTTCTGAATCGCTGCCATCAACATGGCATACTCACCGCTCACCTGGTAAACAAATACCGGGATGTTAAAATTTTGTTTAATAGAGTGTACTACATCTAGATAGGGCAGGCCTGGTTTAACCATGACAACATCTGCTCCCTCGGCTATATCCAAGGCAGCTTCACGTAAGGCTTCGGCAAGATTTGCCGGATCCATTTGATAGGTTTTCTTGTCGCGCTTACCAAGGTTACCGGCTGAGCCAACGGCTTCACGAAAAGGGCCGTAAAAGCTAGATGCGTACTTAGCAGCATAGCTCATGATACCCACGTTAATATGGCCTGAGTTCTCTAAAGCCTGGCGCAATGCACCGACTCTGCCGTCCATCATATCGGAAGGAGCCACCATATCTACGCCGGCTTGTGCATGAGACAAAGCCTGGCGCACAAGAATGAGATTGGTTTCATCATTTAGCACATAGCCATGCTCATCGATGATGCCATCTTGACCATGGGTGGTAAAGGGATCAAGGGCTACATCGCTTAAAATACCCAGTTGCGGAAACGCCTGTTTGATCAAGCGAATGGCTCTTTGGGCTAAACCTTCGGGGTTGTAGGCTTCCTGCGCATCTATGCTCTTTTTCTCTACTGGGACCACAGGGTATAAGTTGATAGCAGGTATGCCGAGCGCGACGATCTCGGCTACTTCTTCCAACAACATGTCTAAAGGAATGCGCTCGATTCCGGGCATAGAACCAATGGGCGCACGTTTTTTATCACTTTCGCTTACAAATAAGGGGTAGACGAGGTCGTGTACTGTAAGCTCATGCTCCCTAACAATGTCGCGAATAAATTTTTGGCAACGGGTTCGGCGCATTCGTACTTGCGGAAACTGACCGAGAAAATGATTTTGCATGGCACCCCTATTTTGGTATAAAGTAAGCTTAGGATATAATCGAACATATTAACAAACCTCAGCAATGAAGTTAAGCTAGACTTTATGACAGAAACCACATCGGGAACCCTTTACATTATCGCCGCGCCTTCTGGCACCGGAAAAACCAGTTTGGTTAAAGCACTGACTGATACAACACCTGATATAACCGTTTCCATTTCACATACCACACGCGCTATGCGGCCCGGTGAAATAGACGGCAAACACTATTTTTTTATTAGTGAACAGGCTTTCGTCGATAAAATTCATAACGACGATTTTTTAGAGTATGCTAGAGTTTATGATTACTATTACGGCACGGCAAAAAATACAGTGCAAGAGCTGCTAGCCGCCGGCACCGATGTGATCTTAGAAATTGATTGGCAAGGCGCCCAGCAGATTCGACAGCTTTACTCGAATTGCCTAGGCATTTTTATTTTGCCGCCTAGCCGTGTCAGCTTACAATCGCGCTTACAGGAGCGTGCTCAAGATCCGGAAAAGATCATTAACAAGCGGATGGCTAAAGCCGCTGAGGAAATTTCTCATTATCGAGAATTCGACTACTTGGTAGTGAACGATGATTTTGATCATGCTTTGCAAGAGTTAAATGCCATTATCACTTGCCAAAGGCTTAGAATCCAGCGTCAAGCTAAAAAACATCAATGTTTGTTGCAGCATTTATTGGCAAGTTAACCCAAGTTTTGCTATCGTTTTATTTAATAGCAAGTTTTTCATATTATTGATCATTGTTTTTTGGAGAACACATGGCCCGTTTAACCGTTGAAGATTGTTTACCGTTTGTTGAAAATCGCTTTGAGCTGGTGCTACTTGCTGCTAAACGCGCACGGAAATTGAGTTTGTCGGGCGAAGAACCGTTGGTCGAATGGGACAACGATAAGCCTACCGTAGTGGCCTTAAGAGAAATTGCTGCAGGAAACCGTGACAAAATTGAACAACAAACCCCAAATAAGAGCGCTATTACGCAACCTTCATCCTAGGCGTAATCGTAGCAATCTACTCGCATCTGATTTCAGCCTAAGCTGTTTTACCGAGCTTAGGCGTGAATTGGCTAAGTATCTTGATAAAAAGCAAATCAAGAGCATTTATCGTGCTTATCTGTTAGGAAAACAAGCGCATGAAGGCCAGATACGTCAGTCGGGTGAGCCCTATATAACCCATCCCATAGCCGTAGCGACTATCCTGGCAAAAATGCGTATGGATGCGCCTACCATCATCGCTGCTATTCTACACGATGTTATTGAAGACACCGCCGTCGATAAATCAACGCTTATACAGGAATTTGACAGCCAAGTGGCCGAATTAGTCGATGGCGTAACCAAGCTAACTCAAATTCAATTTGAGTCAAGAGCCGAAGCCCAAGCTGAAAATTTTCGCAAGATGGTGTTGGCCATGGTAAAAGACGTGCGGGTGATCCTCATAAAGTTTGCAGATCGCTTGCACAACATGCGCACTCTAAGCTCTTTAAGACCTGACAAGCGTCGGCGCATAGCAAAGGAAACGCTGGAAATCTATGCACCTATTGCCAATCGCTTAGGCATGCATAGCCTGCGCATCGATTTAGAGGACCTCGGTTTTGCCGCTCTACATCCTTATCGCTATAAAATTCTGAAAAAAACCGTGCAAAAGGCCATAGGCAACAGACGTGAAGTGGTCAAGCAAATTGAAACCGAACTGAGCAAACGGCTAAGAAAGCATAAGCTTAAGCCCATCGCTGTATGGGGCCGGCAAAAGCATTTGTATAGCATTTATCACAAAATGCATACTAAACACCTGCCTTTGAGCGAAATCATGGATGTCTATGGCTTTAGGATCATTGTAAAAAACATCGATGCTTGCTATCGCACGCTGGGCGCGGTACATAGCCTATATAAGCCGCTACCCGAGCGCTTTAAAGACTATATTGCTATACCTAAATCCAATGGCTATCAGTCGCTGCACACCACCTTGTTTGGTCCTTACGGTGTGCCCATTGAAATCCAGATTCGTACCGAGTCTATGGATTACATTGCCGAAAACGGTGTTGCCGCACACTGGCTCTACAAGACTAACGAGCAAGTAGCAAGTGAGGCACAGCTGCGAGCCAGAGAATGGTTTAAAAGCTTGGTGGAAATGCAGCAAAGCACGGGTACCTCTTTAGAGTTTATTGAAAACGTCAAAATCGACCTTTTCCCCGATGAAGTGTATGTGTTTACCCCACAGGGCGATATCGTCAAATTGCCAAGTGGCGCAACCCCCATCGACTTTGCCTATGCCATTCACTCGGTCATAGGCAATACCTGTGTGGCGGCTAAAGTAGAACGCCGCTTGGTACCGTTAAGCATTCCCTTAACCAGTGGACAGACGGTAGAAATCATCACTTCAGCTGGCGCACGACCTAATCCTGCCTGGTTAAATTTTGTGGTAACCGCTAAAGCGCGCAGCAGTATTAAACACTTCATTAAAATTCAACATCGTACCGAAGCCGTTGAGTTTGGTAAGCAGCTACTAGAAAATACCTTACAAAGCCTAGCTTCCAGTATTCAAACCATCACAACTAAAACATTTAACGCGACACTTAGTCTGTTGGGATATAAAACCAGTGAAGAGCTTTATGAGGCCATTGGTTTAAGCAATGAAGTGCCTTTGATGGTGGCTCACCGCTTATTAGGTTTGCATAATAACTCCACCACGGTAAATACCCAGGCGTCTGAGCAGGCTCGCAGTCCCTTGATCATCAAAGGTACCGAAGGCATGATGGTCAATTTTGCCTCCTGTTGCCACCCCTTGCCAGGAGAGGCTATCGTAGGCTGTTTTACGGCGGGTGAAGGTATCTCTATTCATCGTACTCAATGTCAGAAAATTCAGCGCATTCGCCAACAACAAGGTTATTGCATAGATGTTGCATGGGCAGAACAGGTAGAAGGTGAATTCATCGTAGATACTGAAATCGAAGTCGCCAATCAGCCCGGAATGTTGGCAACGCTTGCGCGCGTCATTGCCGATGCGGGCGCTAATATTGAAGACATTACCATTGCCCGCAGGGAAGGCAACTACAATAAAATGGCTTTAACTCTATTGGTACGCGATAGAGAGCATTTGGCCAACGTTGTTAAGCGCGTGCGCTCAATTAAAGAGGTCACTAAATTAAGGCGGAAAAGTAGTTTTAGCTAAGGTAGACCATATGAAAAAAGCCATCACCAATATAGGCAAAGCGCCAAAACCCAGTGGCACTTACTCAGCGGCTGTACAAGCAGGCAATACTGTTTTTCTGGCCGGACAAATTGCGCTTGATCCCAGCACTCATCAATTGGTAGCCCAAGATATTGCCAGTCAAGTCCGACAAGTCTTTGTCAATTTACAAGCTGTGGCTGAAGCGGCCGGTGGCACATTGGACCAAATAGTTAAGCTTAACGTCTATTTGCAAGACTTAGGTCATTTTCCTTTTTTAAATCAAATCATGCCGGATTTCTTCGCTGAACCCTTTCCAGCAAGAACCACAATAGAAGTCTCTGGCCTACCCCACAAGGCCTTGATAGCAGTGGATGCTATAATGACTGTTTAAGTGGAAATTTAGCGGATTTGTGCAACAAGCTTATCGATGGTAAAGTAACAAGCAATCATGTTTTAGTATTTTCTGCCATGCGCACTCAAGCAGCTGCTGATAGTTTAAGCAATTTGAGCTCTCGCACCAAAACATTACTGGCCAAATGCGGTATTGCAAGCCTACAGGATGCTTTATTTCATCTTCCCTACCGCTATCAGGATAAGACTCGGTTATTTCCTATTATAGACTTGAAAATTGGCATCCATGCGCTCATTGAGGGTGAAGTTATCAGTCAAAATATACAACGAGGACGCAGAACCAGCCTACACTGCCTTATCTCTGACGGTACCGGAACTTTAAGCCTGCGTTTTTTCCACTTTCACGCTGGGCTGCGTCACTCATTAAGTCATGGTAAACGCGTGCGCTGCTTTGGTGAAGTACGTAGAGTAAATCAACAGTTTGAAATGGTGCATCCTGAATGCCAAACTGTACACGCATCGAATATACAACAGGTCAGCGAAGCCTTAACACCTATTTATCCCAGCACCGAAGGCTTAAGTCAGCGCTCCCTGCGCAGCGTAGTTAATAAAGCCTTGGCTCAGCTAAATACCGATTCCAGTTGGCTACCCGACTACTTGCCGCTCGGTATTCAACAAGAGCTACAGCTGCCTTCCTTAGCTGAAGCTCTTAACTATATCCACAATCCACCGTCCGATGCCGCCGTGAGTCAGTTAGAGGCTAAAATACATCCTAGCCAAAGGCGACTGGCGTTTGAAGAATTGCTCGCCCAAGTGCTGAGCCTGCAGCAAGTACGCACCCAATTGCAACAGCACCATGCGCCCAGTCTACTGCCGGCTACCGAGCTTGTGCAACGCTTCTTGGCTAACTTACCATTTAGTTTAACGCCAGCACAGCAACGGGTTTTTGCTGAAATTCAAGCCGATCTGGGTCAGACAAAACCCATGTTAAGATTAGTTCAGGGCGATGTGGGTTCAGGCAAAACGGTGGTGGCCGCTTTAACTATGCTACAGGCCATTGCTAATGGTTATCAGGCAGCTCTTATGGCGCCCACTGAGCTATTGGCTGAGCAGCATTACTATAATATCAGCCGCTGGTTTGAGAGCCTGGATATACCACTCGCATGGCTAGCAGGTTCTTTGAAAGGCAAGAAGCGGCAGGAAATGTTAAACTTAATAGCAAATGGTGAGGCTAAAATAGCGGTAGGTACTCATGCCCTATTTCAACAAGAGGTGGAATTCAATCACCTAGGCCTGGTAATCATAGACGAGCAACACCGCTTTGGTGTACATCAACGCTTGGCTCTAAGAGAAAAAGGCATACAAGGCCAAGTGTATCCTCACCAG
>WPCG01143672.1_pt1 | contig 12309 bp, 12 predicted proteins | sample 5403311 | NCBI WGS metagenome assembly WPCG01 (sample SAMN12869467, study PRJNA574797) | sludge metagenome | isolation source: wastewater treatment of Control | place: China:Beijing | collected 2019-05-17 | reverse complement strand
CTGCTGGTCTGGTGGCAGGTGATGCGCCGGCGCAGCCGCCTCGATGATGAACCCGAATTCACCGACCAGGAGCGTGCGGCGCTGGAGCGCCTGCGCCGTGGCGACTGACCCCGGAGGTCCGACGAGATGAATGGCGTCTTTCTGCTGCTGGCCCTGGGCCTCTGCGTGCTGGCCCTGGCCTTCGTGCTGATACCGCTGCTGCGCGAGCCCCGCGGCGCCGAGTCGCCGGAGCGTCGCGAGGTGCTGCTGGCCGTACACCGCGACCGGGTGGCCGAGCTCGACCAGGACCTGGCCAGCGGCACCCTGACGGTCGAGCGCCACGCCCGTGCCCTGGCCGACCTGGAGCGCGAGCTGCTCGACAGCGGCGTGCTGGAGGACGCCGTCGGCACCGGCGGCGACACTCGCCGGCAGCGTCGCCTGGCTCGGGTCGCGGCGGTGGCCAGCATGGCGCTGCTGCCCTTCCTGGCCGTGGGCACCTACCTCTCGGTGGGCTACAGCGAGGAGGTGTTCGCCGCCCGGTCCCCGGCGGGTCAGGCCATGCCCCCCCTGGTGCAGGAGGAGCCCAGCGACGAGGAGATGACCCGCGAGTTCAGTCGCCTGGTGGAGGGGCTCCAGGCGCGCCTGGCCCAGAACCCCGATGACCTTCAGGGCTGGGTGCTGCTGGGGCGTACCCTCACCTTCCTGGACGAGTTCGAGGCGGCGGGGCGCGCGCTGCGCGAGGCGCTGCGCCACGGCGGCGACCGCGACCCCGAGGTGCTGATTCGCTACGCCGACGTGCTGGCGGAAATTGAAGGCAGCCTGGAGGGGGAGCCTACGGCGCTCATCGAGCAGGCCCTGGCCATCGACCCCGAGCACGCCCAGGGGCTCTGGCTGGCCGGTACCCGGGCCTATCAGGCCGGCGCCCATGACGAGGCGCGCGCCTACTGGGAGCGCCTGCTGGCGGTGCTGCCGGAGGGCACCGCCGAAGCCGAGGTGATCCGCGGCAACCTGATGCAGCTGCAGCAGCCCTGATGGTGCCAGCGAGGAGGCCGAGATGACCTATCGCTTCAGCCGGGAGACCCTGCGGACGGTGCGCCAGGTGCCGCTGTTCGCCGGTCTTTCCGAGGAGACCCTGGGGCTGCTGGCCAGGGGGGCCCATGAGCGCTGCTGCGCTCGCGGCACCCGCCTCTTTGCCGAGGGTGAGCCCGCCGATCGCTTCTACGTGGTGCTCGACGGCTGGGTGAAGCTCTTCCGCGACAGCCCCGACGGCAGCGAGTGCCTGGTGGGGCTCTTCACCCGGGGGGAGTCCTTCGCCGAGGCGGCGATGTTCGATCGCCAGGGCTTTCCGGTGAACGCCAGCGTCGCCGAGGAGGCCCGGCTGATGATCTTCCCGGCCGAGCCCTTCCTGGACACCCTGTTCGAGCATCGCGACCTGACCCTCAACCTGCTGGCCAACCTCACCGGCATGCTGCGCTCCCTGGTGCTGCAGATCGACCAGCTCACCAACCAGTCGACCCACCAGCGGCTGGCGGCCTTCCTGCTCTCCCTCTGCCCCGATGACGCTGTTCGCACCACCGTCTGTCTGCCCTGCGACAAGATGCTGATCGCCGGGCGGCTGGGCATGAAGCCCGAGAGCTTCTCCCGGGCCCTGGCGCGCCTGCGTTCGTTCGGCGTGCGCTGCGAGCGCAACTGCGTCCATCTCGAGGACCTGCCGGCGCTGCGCCTGCTGGTCCGCGGGGGAGAGTCGCGCCCCCTGCCGGCCTGTCCCGGTCTCAATGGCACGCGGGTCTCCCACTTCCTTTCGTCGCCTCCCATGACATAAGTCAACGCGACGGTTTGCCACTTGACAGTGGTCAAGTGAGCAAAGAGGTAAAGCTGCTACTACTTATACGCAGGTGGAGGGTGTCACCGGGTTTGACTGGCTGCAGGCCCGGGCCTTGTGAGACTCCTTCCAGACCTTACCCCACGGGGAAACAGAGCGAGGCACGTTATGCACAAGAAAGCACTGAGCAAGGGAATCTTCGCCCTCAGCTTCCCGCTGGCCGCCATGATGGCGGGCGGCGTGCAGGCTGATGCACCGGAGATGACCGCCGAGGAGATGGACCGCGCCGGTAACATCTACTTCCAGCGCTGCGCCGGCTGTCACGGCACCCTTCGCGGTGGCGCCACCGGTCCCGGCCTGCTGCCGGAAGACACCATCGGCATGGGTCAGCGTCGCCTGGAGAGTATCATCACTCTGGGCACCGAAGGCGGCATGAACAACTTCGACGGTATCCTGGATCCCGAGGAGATCACCCTGATCTCCAAGTACATCCAGCAGCCTCCGGAAGAGCCGCCGGAGATGTCCCTCGCCGATATCCGCGAGACCTGGAAGATTATCGTGCCGGAAGAGGAGTGGCCGGATTCGCCCCAGCACGATCTCAACTGGGAAAACTTCATGGTCACCATCCTGCGTGACCGTGGCGCCATGGGCATCATCGACGGCGACACCAAGCAGCTCGTCACCGAGGCCGAGACCGGCTACGCCGTGCACGTGGCCAAGTCGAGCTCCGACGGCCGCTTCTGGTACGTCCAGGGCCGTGACGGTCGCCTCTCCAAGATCGACCTCTGGATGGATCCGCCCCAGGTGACCGCCGAGGTGTTCATCGGTATCGACGCCCGTGACGTGGCGGTCTCCAAGTACGGCGAGTGGGAGAACAAGTACGTCATCGGTGGCGGCTACTGGCCCCCGCATTTCGTGATCGCCGACGCTCACACCATGGAGCCGCTCAAGGTCGTCTCCACCCGCGGCTACAACACCAAGGGTGAGTATGTCCATGAGGCCCGGGTGGCGGCACTCTATGACACGCCCATGGCGCCCTCCTTCCTGGTCAACGTCAAGGAGACCGGGATGATCTGGCAGGTCGACTACAGCGACCTCGAGAATCTGCGCATCGACAAGATCGAGTCTGCCGAGTTCCTGCACGACGGCTTCTTCGACTCCACCGGTCGCTACTTCATGATCGCCGCCAACTTCAGCAACAAGATGGCCTTCGTCGATACCGTGGAGCGCAAGCTCGTCAGCCTGCTCGATACCGGTGCGATTCCGCACCCGGGACCGGGCGCCAACTGGGTAGACCCGGAGTGTGGTCCGGTGGCCGGTACCACCCACCTGGGTGAAGGCCGCATGTCCTTCTGGGGCACCGATCCGGAGAACTATCCGGAACACGCCTGGCAGATCTGCGGTGCTGTCGATACCGATGGTCCCGGGCTCTTCCTGCGCAGCCACCCGAACTCTCCGCACGTCTGGATCGACCAGTCCATGCACCCGGAGGCCGACGTCAACCAGTGGATCCAGGTCATGAACAAGGAGACGCATGAGCTGACGCCGATTCACGTCGCCGACCGTCCCGCCGAGCATGATGCCGTTGCCCTGCACTTCGAGTACGACCAGTCCGGTACCGAGGTGTGGGTCTCCATCTGGGCCCGCGGCCGCGGCCACCAGGAGGACGGCGCCATCGTGATCTTCGATGACAAGACCATGGAAGAGAAGGCACGGGTCGAGAATCTCTACACGCCGACCGGCAAGTTCAACGTCTACAACCGCAAGGCGAAGTACAAGCACGGCTAGGCCGACCCGCCGGAGCGCCCCTGGGCGCTCCGGCTCCTTTTCCAGCCATTCGTGTCGTTCCGGAAACAGGCAGTCGGAGTGGCTGGGCAAGGGGCCGGACACCATAACGAAAGCAAGGCATCTCGAGAGCAGGCATCTGCTGTCATGACATTTTCGGGAGATTGACATGCTGAGGGAGCGACTGCGCAACTGGCGCAAGTTCACGATCATGGGGGCGTCGCTGGGGGCCGTGGCGGTCTTCTTCGTCGCCGGTATCCTCTTCTGGGGAGGCTTCAACACGGTGATGGAAGCCACCAACAACATGAAGTTCTGCAGCTCCGCCTGCCACGAGATGAGCTGGGTCTACGAGGAGTACAAGGACCGCCCCCACTACCACAACAAGTCGGGCGTCGGGGCCACCTGCTCCGACTGCCATGTGCCCGACGCCTGGGGGCCCAAGATGATCCGCAAGATCGAGGCCAGCCGCGAGGTGTGGCACTGGATGCTGGGGACCATCAATACCAAGGAGAAGTTCGAGGGCAAGCGCCTGCAGCTGGCCGAGAACGTCTGGCGCTCCATGCTGCGCACCGACTCCCGCGAGTGCCGCAACTGTCACGACTGGTCCGCCATGGACCTGGAGCAGCAGCCGGCCCGCGCCGCCCGTGAACACGCCCGTGCCTTCGAGCAGGGCCAGACCTGTATCGAGTGCCACCAGGGCATCGCCCACGAGCTGCCCGAGGCCTGGGACGAGTCCGAGGTGTGGGCCACCCGCTTCGAGCACGACGAGCCGGAGACCGATCTTGCCGAGCGCGGCGAGCCGGCGATGCCGCTGGAGGCCGAGGAGCTGGGCGAGGCCGTGGCCGCCGAGGGCGATATCGCCTCCACCCTGGCCTGGGATGAGGTGCCGGTGCTGGACGTGACCCTCTTCATGCCGGGCCAGGCCTCCATCGAGTGGATCCAGGACGGTAGCTCCCACGGCGGTGGTCGCGCCTTCAGCTTCGGTGATCGCTGCATCTGGTGTCACGCCGGCGAGGAGGCCGATATCGGCGCCCTGGCCACCAGCGCCGAGAAGATCGAGACCTATGACCTGGGCGACAAGCGCGGCCATATCCCGATGACGGTGCAGACCGCCTTCGATGATGACTATCTCTACATGCGCTTCCAGTGGGAAGACGCCGAGCATGCGCCGCTGCCCTTCGTCGATGGCGGCATGATGGACCCGGAGAACGAGATCAAGCTGACCGTCAGCTTCGCCGATGACCGCGTCGACATGGCCGACCGCGGCGGCTGCTGGGCCAGCCGCCACCACGACTCCACCTATATGCCCGATGCCCCCGACCAGGAGGCCCTGGAGCAGAGCGAGCTGGCCGAGCGCCTGGCGCTGATGGAGGGCGTGACCAAGTACCTCTCCGAGAGCCGGACCGAGATCGAGGTGCGCGGCCGTCGCGGCGCCGCCCGCGGCGGCTGGGACAAGCTCAAGGAGCAGGAGGAGGTCGACGAGCTGTTCGGCGGCGGGGTCTACCTGGACATGGCGCGCTTCAAGAGCGGCAGCGAGCGCACCGAGTCGGGCTATATCCTCGAGCAGCGCCACTTCGAGGAGAGCGAGGCGGTGGTGTTCAGCGCCGGCAAGGAGGAGGGTATCTGGACCGCCTACATGACCCGCGCCCTGCGCACCGGTCAGCAGGGCGACAAGCCGCTCTCCCTGGACGGCAAGTACAACATCAACTTTGCGCTTCACGATGATCATGCCTCCTCTCGCTTCCACCATGTCTCCTGGCAGCACGGCCTGATGTTCGGTGCCGACGAGGTGGACGAGGAGATGGTCGAGATCAACGCCATGCGCATCGAGCGCTGAAAGAAGGAGGTGGAATGAATCAAGCGAGGCAACTCCGCGGCTGGATCGGCGCCCTGGCGCCGGCCCTGCTGCTGGTCGCCGGGGCGGCCCTGGCCGCCCCGACGATCACCGGCGACGGCAGCGCCGAGTTTGGCATGTCGCCCGACGAGGTGCGCGAGCGCCTGATCGAGGATGGTGTGACCGATGTCAGCGAGGAGCAGACCGCCGACGGCGACCTGCTGATCGATGGCCGTCTGGGCGGCACTCCGCTGGGCGGCACCCCGCTGGGCGGCGACCCTGCGGTGGAGACCGACCTGCGCTATGTCTTCCCCGCGGGCAGTGACCAGCTGGCGCTGGTGGTGGCCTTCCATCCCGATGTGGACGATCACCCCGCGGTCAAGGAACAGCTGACGGCCGAGTACGGCCAGCCATGGGGCGAGGAGATGGCCGAGTGGTGGCTGGAGCAGCTTGCCGAGGGCATGCCGACTCCCCCGCTGGCCTTCACCGCCTGGGGCGGCGATGAGCAGCAGCGAGACCGCTTCGTGCGGCTGTGGACCTTCGAGGAGTACCTGACTGTGGAGTATCTGGATAATCGGCGGCTCTCCGGCCAGCCCTAGCCGCGGTCGCCATCATGCCCTACCCGGGGCCGCCCTCAGGGGCGGCCCCTTTATGCGTTGACATCCTGATCCGCTGATAGCGAGGAGTAACGAGATGAAGCCTACCCTTCTACTGGCCGCCGCCCTGCTGATGGGGGGCGTCACCCAGGCCCAGGCGTCCGATCACGGCCAGCACGGCCACCACGGCCACGCCCACGGGGAGATGACGGCGTCCCGCCATGAGGTGCGCGGTATCTATCTCGGCTATGACGCCGAGGCGCACCGCATCAGCGTGGCCCACGAGGAGATCCCCGAGGTAATGGCGGCCATGCGCATGAACCTGCATCTGGCCGAGGAGGTGTCGGCACCCGAGCTTGCCGAGGGTGAGCCGATGGGCTTCACCATGGTGGGCAAGGCCCAGAACGGCATGCGCTGGTACGCCGAGTCCTTCGAGGCGCTGCCGGCCGACACCGAACTCGAGCTGCCGGAGAGGCTGCGCGAGATGATCGGTCACTGAGCCGCCCTCTCAGGCGATGGTGTGCTTCTTCATGCGGTAGAGGAGGGTATCCCGGGTCAGCCCCAGTAGGTCGGCGGCCCGGGTGCGGTTGCCCCCGGTCTGGGCCAGTGCCTGACGAATCAGCTCGATCTCCAGCGCCTCCAGGCTCAGGCCGCAGGAAGGCAGCTGCCAGCCTCCGCCGGTTGCCGGCGTCGCCAGGGGCGCCAGCCACCCCTCGGGGAGGCTCTCCGGCGTCAGGGTCTGCCCGTGCAGCAGGACCACGCAGCGCTCCACCAGGTTGCGCAGCTCGCGGACGTTGCCCGGCCAGGGATAGGCGGCCAGGCGCTTGAGCAGCGCCGGAGTGAAGGTGGGGGCCTCCACGCCGTGGCGACCCGCCAGCTCGCGGCAGAAGCGCTTGACCAGCAGCGGCACGTCGCCGTCCCGCTCGCGCAGGGGTGGCAGCTCCAGGGGGATCACGTGAAGCCGGTAGAAGAGGTCGGCGCGGAAGGTGCCGGCCTCCACCCGGGCGCGCAGGTCCTGATGGGTAGCGGCGAGAATGCGCACGTCGACCCGCTCGGCCCGGTCCGCTCCCAGGGCCTGGCACTCGCCGTTTTCCAGGAAGCGCAGCAGCTTGCCCTGGGCCGCCAGGGGCAGCTCGGCGACCTCGTCCAGGAAGAGGGTGCCGCCGTGGGCCTGCTGGACCCGGCCGCGCTTGTCGGCCTGGGCGCCGGTAAAGGCCCCGCGGCGGTGACCGAAGAGCTCCGACTCGACGAGGTCCACCGGAATGGCGGCGCAGTTGAGCGTGACCCAGGGGGCCCCGGCGCGGCGACTCTCGCGGTGTACCAGGCGCGCCATCAGCTCCTTGCCGGTGCCGCTCTCGCCGAGAATCAGCACCGTGGCGTCGGTGGCGGCCACCAGGCGAGCAGAGCGCACCACGCTCTGCAGGGCGGGTGACTCGCCGATAAGCTCGGCGGCGAGCCTCTTGTGCTCCTGGGCTTGCGTCATGACACTTCCCACTGGGTGATCAGCAGTGGCACGGGGGCCAGGGCGATGATGGCCAGCCCGGCCAGCCGGCGGATAGCGGGATGGCGCAGGGTGGCGGCTACGCGGCTCGCCATCACCCCCACCGTGAACAGCATGGGCAGGGTGCCCAGCCCGAAGAAGAGCATGAAGAGCCCGCCGCGCAGGGCGCTCTCCGTGGTCATCCCGTAGAGCAGCGCCGAGTAGACCAGCCCGCAGGGCAGCCAGCCCCAGACCAGCCCGAATCCCCAGGCCTGTGTCAGGCGCCGCACCGGCAGCAGTCGACGCCCCAGCGGTTCCAGGCGCCGCCATAGCGGCCGCCCCAGCGACTCGATGCGCGAAAAACGGGGAAACCAGCCGGCGATATGCAGCCCCACGGCCATCAGGAAGAGCATGCCCAGACTGCCCATGACCAGGCGGTCCGGCGTGCCCACCAGGCTCATCAGCCAGCCGGCGCTGGCGGCCACCAGCACCCCGGCCACCATGTAGCTGGTGATCCGGCCCAGGTTGTAGGCCAGGTTGAAGGCCATCAGCCAGCGGGGCTGGCGGCGAACCTCGGGAGAGAGGCTGAAGGTGAGGGCCCCGGCGATGCCGCCGCACATCCCCAGGCAGTGGGTACTGCTGAGCAGCCCCAGCAGGAAGGCCACGGTCCATTCGGCCGGCATCGGCAAGGGTCTCCTGAACGCTTCGGCTTACCGGGTGAGAGTCCTGAGTTGGCCCTGATTCTATCGCACCGGCCGCGGCAGGTCCTCGGGGCGAGGAGGCGATGCATGGCTGGGTGCCATGCATCAACAGAAGGGATGGATATAGGGCTATGCCTCCAATCCTGGCACGGAAGGTGCATAGTCTAGGTGCCGTTTCGTTGACGAGCTTCGCCCCCTTCTCAGGGGGCTTTCTTTTGCCCGCCGCCAGCGGCCGGGGCAGGCGCCCGGTGGGGCGGGGAGCGTGCCGGCCGGGAGGCTGGGCCGGGGTGTGGCAAATGCCACACCCGGTGGGTCAAATGGCTCTCCGAAAGGTGTCCGGAGGGCGCTGCCTTCGCCTCCTGGCCCCTGCAGCGCGAGGAAGAGGCGTGATGGCACATTAATTGCTCATTAAGCCGTGTCTACAGGAAACCTCAGGGAACAGGATTGATGTCGCACGCCTCTCGCTTTCTCCGCACCGGCCTGGCGGCCGCCGTCTCGCTGGCCGCCTGGCAGGTCGCCGCCGCCGAGCCCGCCATGTCGACCATGGTGATCACCGCACCGGCCATGACCGACCCCTACAGGGTCTCCACCGATGCCCGCACGCCGCAGCTGCCGCTGCCCGCCGCCGATGGCGGAGCCTTCCTCAAGTCGATTCCCGGTTTCAGCGTCAGCCGCAAGGGGGGCACCAGTGGCGATCCCGAGCTGCGCGGCCTGGGCGGGTCACGGCTCAATATCCTGGCAGATGGTGCCAATATACTAGGGGGCTGCGGGGGGCGCATGGACCCGCCAACCGCCTATATCTTTCCTCAGGCCTATGACCGGGTCGAGGTGATCAAGGGGCCCCAGAGCGTGCGCTACGGCGTGGCTCCGGCCGGGGTGGTGCGCTTCGAGCGCGACAAGCCTGAGCTGAGTGAGTCCACCGTGGAGGGCTTCGCCAGCACCACCCTGGGCAGCAACGACCGCTTCGATCTGGTGGGTGATATGACCGCCGGCAATCGGGAGGGCTATGTGCGCCTGATCGGCACCCTCTCCGACCAGGACAACTACAAGGACGGCGACGGCAACGAGGTGCGCTCCGAGTACCACCGCTGGAGCGGCACCGCCATCGTCGGCTGGACCCCAGACCCCGATACGCGTATCGAGCTGGCCTATGATCGCAGCGACGCTGAGGCGGCCTACGACGATGGGCGCCCGCTGGACGGTACCGTGTTCGACCGCACCGGCTATACCCTGACCGCCAGCCGCCGGGACATCGCCCCCTGGCTTAGCGAGGTGGAGGCTCAGGTCTACTACAGCTATGTCGACCACGTGATGGACAACTTTACCCTCAAGACGCCGCCCACCAGCCCCCAGGGGCAGCCGATGCTGAGGCTGGGTAACCCGGACCGTCGGACCATTGGCGGGCGCCTGGCCGCCGAGCTTGAGCTGAGTCCCACTACCCGGATGGCGGTGGGGCTGGACTATGCCGAGAACCGTCACAGCAACCGCGGGGGCGTGGACTACCGCGAGCAGGAGCGCAGCCGCAACGCCGAGTTCACGGACCATGGGGTCTTTACCGAGGTGGAGCAGGAGCTCTCGGAGCGTAGCTGGGTCACCCTGGGCCTGCGCGTCGATCGCGCCAGGGTCGAGTCGCTGACGGGGACCGACGCCGCCCCGGGGTTCTATGCGGATGCGGAACTGGGCGAGACGTCGCGCTCGACCCTGTGGAGCGGCTTTGCCCGCTACGAGTACGCCCTGGAGCCCCAGCCGCTGAGCCTCTTCGCCGGGGTGGGGCGCGCCGAGCGGGCGGGTGACCACTGGGAGCGCCGCTTTGTCTTCGACCTGGAGCCCGAGACCCTGACTCAGCTCGATACCGGGGCCAGCTGGCACGGCGATCGGCTCAGCGCCAACCTGTCGCTCTTCTACGGCTGGTATGACGACTATATCCTCATCGATGAGCGCAGCGGCCAGGACAAGGTGCGCAACGTCGATGCCAAGACCTATGGCCTCGAGGCCGATATGCGCCTGGGGCTCACCGACAGCTGGGACCTGACCTCGACCCTGGCCTGGGTGCGCAGCAACAATGATACCGATAGCCTGCCCCTGGCGCAGACCCCGCCGCTGGAGGCAACCCTGGGCCTCGACTACGCCCGGAATGCCTACTTCGGCGGCGTGCTGCTGCGCGGCGTGGCTCGCCAGGACCGCATCGCCGAGGACCAGGGCACCATCTACAGCCTGGATATCGGCGAGACCCCCGGATTCGCCACCGTTTCCGCCTATGGCGGCCGTGAGCTGTTCGGCAACACCACCCTGACCCTGGGGGTCGACAACCTCTTCGATCGCACCTACGCCGAGCATATCCAGCGTGGTACCACCGAAATGCTGGCGACCGACCGGGTCAACGAGCCGGGCCGCACTCTCTGGGCCAACCTGACCACCCGCTTCTAGCCGCCCTCGGGCCCGAGGCAAGCGCCCCGCCCTCCGAAAGGAGGGCGGGGCGCCGTCGTTTTCGCCTCGCGCGGTGTCTTTCAGCCGAGGTCGTCCAGGCACTGCTGCCGGGCGCGGGCCATGGCCTCGGCGGCACCTTCCAGGGAGAACACCATGAACCAGGGATCGTCCTCGCCGCGCATCAGGCGCAGCCGCAGGGTCTCGCCGCTGGCCATCTCCTCCAGCAGCAGCGCCTGCTCCTCGAGGAAGAGCTGCACGTAGAAGCCGCTGTCGCCGCGCTCGATGATGAACTCGGCCTCGCCGCCGTGGATGGTATCAAAGTCCACGCGCAGGTCGGCGGGCACCCGGTTGACCACGCGGCTCTCCGGCTGGCGCTCGCCGAGATCCACCCGCAGCTCCAGCCAGGGGCGCTCGCAGGCTCCCGGGGTGAAGTTGACGCTGAGCAGGGAGTCACCGTAGCTGCTGGCCTCCATGGCGCGGTAGTGGCGCTCCTCGCCCAGCGCCAGAGTCAGCGACTGCCACTGGTCGTGGCGTTCGCTCTCCTGGGTATTGAAGAGGGCGGCCAGGGCGGGGCCCGGCGCGAGCAGCAGGGCGGCCAGCAGCGGTGCGCAGGCAAGGGGGGCGAGCTTGGGCATGGGCAGGGCTCCTCGGGGACGAGGCGTCGATGTTAGCAGCCTGCCTCTGCGCCCGCCCCACGAAACGCTACTCCTCCGGGTCGGCGAAGTAGGCGGCCAGGTCGGCGATATCTTGGTCGCTGAGCCCGCGGGTCATGCTCTGCAGCAGGTGGCCCCCCTCGCCGGCCTGCAGGGCGGCCATCCGCTCCCGGAAGAGCAGCGGCTCCATGCCGGCGATGCTGGGGTAGCGGGTGATATTGCTGCGGCCCTCCCGGCCGTGGCAGCTGGTACAGAGGGGGGCCAGCTCGGCACCCCGCCCGGGGTCGCCCGGCAGGACCGTTTCGATTTCCGCCAGCGCTGCGGGGGCGACCAGCAGAGCAAGAGTGGCCAACAGGGCCACAGGGGCATTCGGCATGATCCACTCACTCCGTCGAGAGAACCTGCCGTCATTCTAGGAGGGGGCGCCTGGCTCCCCATTGATGCAGGTCAACGGGGAGAGAGGCCGGCTCAGTCGAAGTCGCGGCTGGGCATCAGCCAGTCGTCGCCGGGGCGGTGACCTGCCTCCTGGGCCGCCTCGTACTGGGCCACCATGTCGTTGGCGATGGCGGCCAGGGCCGCGTCGACGCTGGCGTGGTCGTCGCTGGCCTCGAAGGAGGGCTCGGCCTGCAGTGGCGTCTGCAGGTAGTGGCTCTGCTCGCAGCTGATCCGGCCCCCGCCGGCATCGCGGTAGCAGCGGATGCGGATCGCGGTGGGGATCTCGCCGAGCTGAAAGCTCATCTCGGCAGCCAGGAAGCGCTGCTGATGAATCAGGGGGTGACGAATGGCGGCCGGAGTATCCATGGACGTGAGTCTCCTGAGAGGTTGGCCGGGACCCGCCCGGGCAGGGGCGTTCGGTCAACATAGCACCCGGGCCAGAAGGGGAAAAGGCGATTACCTTGACCTGGGTTCATTGTCGGGTGCGGCTTTCTGTCCCATGCTTCACCACTAAAGAGGTTTTCCGGATGAATGTTTTGTCCGGCTTGACTGACCCGGAGTGGAGCGTTTCGTGACAAGTTTCCTGCGTACCTGGCT
>WPCG01105229.1_pt1 | contig 12316 bp, 11 predicted proteins | sample 5403311 | NCBI WGS metagenome assembly WPCG01 (sample SAMN12869467, study PRJNA574797) | sludge metagenome | isolation source: wastewater treatment of Control | place: China:Beijing | collected 2019-05-17 | reverse complement strand
TCCCGGGACTTCCTTACGGGCCGCCGAGATTTCCCGGAGAGCTTCGCAGTAGTTCGTAAGGTCCGTCAGGATGACCACCACGTGCATATCGTGTTCGAATGCCAAATATTCCGCAGCGGTCAAGGCTATTCGCGGCGTAGTGATACGTTCGATCGCGGGGTCGTCGGCCAAGTTGACAAACATTACAGTCCGTTGAATGGCTCCCGTCTTCCGGAAATCTTCCATGAAGAAGGACGCTTCTTCAAAAGTTATTCCCATTGCGGCAAAAACAACCGCGAAGTCTTCGTGCCCGCTGATAACCGTGGCCTGACGAGCGATCTGGGCAGCCATTCTGTTGTGCGGCAGTCCACTGCCGGAGAAGATAGGCAGTTTCTGGCCGCGAACCATCGGGTTCATTCCGTCAATCGTCGAGATACCCGTCTGGATAAACTCGGAAGGATAGTCTCTGGAGAAAGGGTTCATCGGCATGCCGTTTATGTCCAGTTTTTTCTCTGCGAGAACAGGAGCTCCGTCGTCAATGGGCTCCCCGCGGCCGTTGAAGACTCTGCCGAGCATATCTTTGCTTACGGGAAGGGTGAGTACCTTGCCGAGAAAGAGCATCTTCGTGTTTTTGATGTCGATGCCGTCAGTTCCCTCAAATACCTGAACAAGTGCCTTGTCCGAGGTGATCTCCAACACTCTTCCCCGGCGGCGTTCACCGCTTCCGAGTTCTATCTCTACCAACTCGTCGTAACGGACGTTCTTCGTTTTATTGACTAAAAGAAGCGGCCCCGAGAGTTCGCTGATGGTTTTATATTCCTTAGGCAGCATCGCTTTCACCTCCAACGGGAGTGACTCCGGCGACCTCGTTCTTGATTTGACCTTCGATGTCGTCGATCTTCCCGATGTCCTTCTCTTCAAGATAACGCATACGAGCGATAGCCTCTCTGACGGGAAGGTTGAAAACTTCATTCATAGAGGCGCCCTTTTTGAGAGCATCCATCGAAATATGATGGAACGCAAGAATAGTCTTCAGCATCTTGAACTGCTTCTCCATGGAAGCGTATGTGTCGATCTCGTGGAAAGCGTTCTGATGAAGGAAGTCCTCGCGGAGAGACTTTGCCGTCTCCAACACCATCCGTTCCTCTTTAGAGAGAGCGTCGACGCCGACAAGGCGGACAATTTCTCGCAGTTTGTCCTCATCCTCAAGAAGCGTCATGGCTTCGATTCGGATGGGACTCCATTCGTCGTCAAATTTAACATCCCAGAACTCGTCGAGCTTTTCCGTGTACAAGGAGTAGCTCAAGAGCCAGTTGATTGCCGGGAAGTGACGCTGGTAGGCAAGCGTCGCATCCAATCCCCAGAAGACCTTTGCAACACGAAGAGTATTCTGACTGACTGGCTCGGAAAGGTCTCCTCCCGGAGGGGAGACTGCGCCTATTGCGCTGACGGATGCCTCTCTCTTGTCTCCGCCAAGGACGATCGCTCTGCCTGCTCTTTCGTAGAAGGAGGCCAGTCGGGTACCGAGGTACGCTGGATACCCCTCTTCGCCGGGCATCTCTTCGAGACGTCCGGACATCTCGCGGAGGGCCTCCGCCCAGCGGCTGGTCGAATCTGCCATGAGGGCGACGGAATACCCCATATCGCGGTAGTACTCGGCCATTGTTATGCCTGTGTAGATACTTGCTTCTCGCGCTGCGACAGGCATGTTGGAAGTATTGGCGATCAATACAGTCCGTTTCATGAGCGGATGTCCTGAACGCGGATCTTCCAGTTCGGGGAATTCAAGCAGCACGTCTGTCATTTCGTTACCGCGTTCTCCGCAACCGACATAAACGACAATCTCCGCCTCTGCCCACTTCGCAAGCTGGTGCTGGACAACAGTCTTTCCAGAACCGAATGGACCTGGTACGCACGCCGTTCCGCCCATGGCGATCGGGAAGAACGTGTCGATGACTCTTTGCCCTGTCGTCATCGGAATAACAGGAGGAAGACGCTTCGCAACGGGGCGTGCTTTTCGGACCGGCCACTTCTGAAGCATTGTCACGTTCTTTTTCGCGTCGTTCTGTTCAAGAACCGCGACAACTTCCTCTACAGTGAAGGAGCCTTTTTCAATCTTGGCTACTTTGCCCCCCAAGCCTACCGGTACCATGATGCGGTGCTCTACAAGAACCGACTCCTGAACAACACCAAGAATATCGCCCTGTTCCACGATGTCGCCCGCTTTTACTTTCGGTGTGAACTCCCATTTTTTCTTTCTGTCGATGGCGGGAACGTCGATTCCTCTGGAGATGTAATGACTCTTCGCCGCGACCTCTATCAGGTTCAAGGGTCTCTGTACGCCGTCGTAGAACTGTTCGATAAGACCAGGCCCCAGTTCGACGCTCAAAGGTTCTCCAGTACTGATAACCTTCTCTCCGGGCATAAGACCCGAGGTTTCTTCGTACGCCTGTATGGATGCCGTATCGCCTTTCAGTTCGATGATCTCACCGACGAGTCCTATCTCGCCGATCCGAACCACGTCGTACATGCTGGCGCCGAACATACCTTTCGCCACTACGAGGGGGCCGGAAATTTTTTCAATAGTTCCTTTTATGACTTTCTCAGCGGCCACAATCTATCGCCTCCAAACTTCTATTCATTACTTCACTGCAAAAATATCCATTCCGACCGCCCGCTCTACGCTGCTTCGAATGGATTCCAAACCAACACCCTTGCTCCCTTTCAGCCCGGGGATGGGGATGAAACTTGTTTCGTACTCGTCGTTCAGTTCCTCGATCCTATGGCTGTGTTCGACGAAGAATATTTCCTGGACGAAAACAACAGCGTATCCAGCTTTTGCGAGTTCAAGAAGCGTTGCGTCGACATCGAAGGTTTCATCCTCCTTGACGATGCACGGTTTCACTCCGACCGCTTGGAAGGGGAGAACGGTTTCGTACTCACCGACGGCGGCCATAGGGGAACCTGATTTCTTAACGGCCATGGCGAAGCAACCCCCTCGCAAGATTTCTGTCCGTATTATTTGCTACGGAGACCATCGCAATACGGAGATTCTTGGCCTCAAGCTCCTTCATCCAGAGGAATGCGATCACATTTTCGGGAGAGAACGCCTCGTATTTTGCTCTTGCTAAAATACTTGACACATACTCGTCGAGAACTTTTTCCATCTCGACCAAGAGGGCGCCAAGGTCGGCGAGGTCCTGAACATGGGTAAAAGCACCCGCGACGTCCGCGAAAGAAAGGATTCTCGGCCAGCTTTCCACAGGCTCAGGAAGCAGTGCGAGAAGCTTCTCCCGGGATATCCAACCGCCTCCATGCAAGAAAGACGCGACATTGCCCGCGTCCATATCCATACGCTTCAAGCGAAGGAGGTTCCGAATATTTTCGGCGTCGATCCGGCCCTTCACCCAGCGAACAGCGGAGTCGAAACCTGTCGCTGCCGCCATTTCGGAGAGGACGGAGAAAAGGCCTCCATCAAGAATGTTCTCTACCTGAAGAATATCCTTCGACTGCTCCCAATGCGAAAGGCATAACGGTACGAGACGGTGAAGATTGAAGGGAAGAAGTCGGTAATCTTCGCTCTCCATCGCCATGATCAAATCATCCGTGGGAAGAACGCCGAGCGCAGTCAAAAGATCGAAGCGGCGTTCTCCGCCTTCTCGTACAAGAATCAAACTTTTTAGAAGTACTTTTACGTTATGAAAGTCATAGTGAATACGGCACAGATGCACAAGGCGAGGATCCGGGACGAACTTTTGCACTTCGGTATACACATGCAAAAGCTCGGATTCGATTACTCTGTCGAAGTCGGCCCCGCCTTTCAATTCGACGAGCCAAGATGAGTATGCCGTCTCGGCAAGAACTTTCAGTGCCGAATCGAGGTCTTCGCTGTCCAGTATCCGTTGGATCAACGCTTCTTCCAGAAGACGTCCGGACATTGCCCGGAGTCGCGCGACCGCATAGGCAAAACGCTCAGCCGGAGCCATGGAGCGTCACCTCCGATCACGCCGAAAACAGCCGCTTGACAACGTCTGCCTCGATTTCGTCCCGAATCCACCGGACAAGCATATCAAATGAACAGTTTGTCTCGATATTGTCCTGGTCCAAGATGAATCCACCCGATATTTCACGGCGTTCCTCACTCAGCGAAAGCGACCATCCGTTCTGAGAATTGATTTTCGAAATCCATTCGGAAGAAATGTGTTTTTCGGACTTCGAAATGTATACTGTTTCTTTCCCAGTCTGAACAGCTTTCTTGAAGAGCTTTCCGCTAAAAGAGAGATAGGCGTCTTCAGGCAGCGATGCAAGGTGTTTCAGTGCTCCTTGAAATGCATCAGAGATGGCTTGCTGCCTGACTCCAAGTTCGATTTTTTTCACATCAAGCCCCGCGACGATCTCGCGTCTTCTCAGAATTTCGGGCTGTTCCTTTTTGAATCGCTCGCTATATCCGTTCTCCATCTTTTTTATCTCGTCTGCGGCGTTCTTTTTTATCGCCTCGACGTTATCTCTGGCTTTTTCGATAATTTTCCCGGCCTCATCGCGCGCATCAGTTTCAATTTTTTTCTTTATATCTGCCAAGGACATTCAGCATACCTCCTTGACAATCTACAGAGTAATTCCGTTGAGGAGAATAATGCTCATGAGAAGTGCAAGAACAGCGTAGGTTTCCACCATCGCAGGAAGAATGACGGCCTTTCCCGTCTCCTCGGGGCGTTTGGCAATCATCTGAATGCAGGCTGCGGATGTCTTTCCCTGCGCAATCGCCGAAAAGAAACCGCCGACAGCAATAGGAAGGCAGGCGAAGAAAATGCCGAGACCCTGCCATACGCTTACAGTGACTTCCGCGCCTCCGCCAAGAAGGCCAACCTTGAGAATGGCGAAGAACGCGATAAGGAGTCCGTAGATGCCCTGAGTTCCGGGAAGAGCCTGCAGAAGAAGCACAAGACCGAATTTCCCTGGATCCTCCGTCATAACTCCAGCTCCCGATTCTCCCGCGATTCCAACGCCGATCGCCGAACCTGCACCGGCCCATCCAGCCGCCATTGCCGCTCCGAGTATCGCCAACATGATTCCAAGAAGATCCATAGTTATAGACACACTCCTCTCGTATTCGTGAAAAATCTGAACTGGTTACTCTTCGGGTTCATTTTTTATTGCAACAAATGCCGTCTTATACGTCAGAGGAGAAAAGATAGTTCCCCCGCCTGTATAGAACTTGCTGAAAAACTCGACATACTGAAGGCGGAGCGAGTGAACGAAAGCTCCCAGTACGTTTACCGCTATACTGAATACATGGCCTCCAATGAGAAGAAGGAGCGCTATTATCCAGCCGATATAAGGCACATCCCCCGCAAGACCGGCGAGCATGTTGATAATCACGCCTACCGCAGAAGTTGCAAGCCCCAGTGCCAGCAGACGGCTGTAGCTCAACACGTCGCCAAGATACGATGTTACGCTATACAAGCTCAGCAACCCGGAAACCGCTTTCCCGACAATGCCTTCTTTCTCTCTCCCTTGTGTTGCGACGAGCACGGCTGCTCCAAGGAAGGTAAGCGCCTTCGCAAGGAAGGTCGCGTGAGCGGAGAGAAAACCGCTTGCCACTCCTCCCCACAGGAGCAAACCGGTAAGAAATACGATCCAACCGCCCGTGTCCGCAAAGGCCCCGATATAGTTTCTTTTCCTCAGCGCATCGTAGAATGCAATAAAGAGCCCGAAGAAAAGTTGGACAACGCCGAGCGCAAGGGAAAGGGCGAGGAAGATCATGGGGTTTTCCATGGGGTTGAGTACGAGCATGAAGTTCTTTACAGGACGCAGGAAGGAAAGAAGGGAAAAAGCGTCCACCAGATCTCCGAACCAGCTCCCTGTAAGCGCCCCGACCACGATCGTAGAAACGCCGGATAAAACGAAGAGCTTGAAGAAACCCTTGAAACCCTCGGGCATATTCTTGTATTTCCTGAGGAACCACATGAAGAACCCTATCATGATAGCTCCGTAACCTGCATCGCCAAGACACATGCCGAAGAAGATGAAAAAGAAAGGTGCAAGCAGCGGTGTCGGGTCGATCTCTCCGTACTTCGGAGCGCCGTAGAGCCTTGTCAGATTTTCGAAAGGGAAACACCATGTCGAATTGACGATGTGCGAGGGCGGAGAATCTTCCGGTTTCGGGTCGAACAGAAAGAGTTCCAGAGAAGAGCCGAAGGGGGTTATTGCCTTCGTGAGCTTCGGAACAGCAGATTCGGGAACCCAGCCGCGAAGCATGATTACCTGTTCTGTGGATGCACCGGAGGAAAGAGCCTGGTACCTGTCGCGCAATATAGTCCAGTAGTCGCTTAATATTCGTACTGACGGAACCCACTGCTCCGCCACGCCGACAATCTCCGCAAGAACGCCTTCTTCTTCGGCTGCGAGGGCGGTTTTCCTTTCTGCGAGGGAGAGGCGTTCTTCTTCCACAGTTTTTTTGAGGGAAAGAGGCACGTCCACTCTGCTGAATGAATTTCGGGCGAGAAGTTCGGCTACCTGCGCCGTCATCGATTCGTCGAAAAAGACGGCAATCCACCCTTCCTGATCCTTTTCTCCGGGAGGAGAGGTAAAAACCTCGCCCATGGATGAAAGAAGGGCCTCGGTTTCCTCTTTCCAAAGGGGGATTTTCGAGACGGGCATCGTTCCCAGCATACCGCGCACTCGTTCGGTACCGGAAGTGAGAAGTTCGAACGGGTATGGGAAGTCGGAAAGAGCGTTCAGAAGCGTCTCCGTCGATGCTATTTGTGTGAGTTCGGATCGCATCTCCATAAGTCGGCGTTCAAGCGACCGCACGCTTACGGAGAGACTCATGAGATCTGTTTTTCCTTCAAGCGTTTTCCCATCGTGCAACGAAATCGATTCTCGTTCCCCCATGGCCCTTGCCAAGGAAGACACTGAGTCTTTGAAATGAGGTTCAAGGAATCGAAGGAGAAAACGCGCTTCGCTGAGTAGTCCCTCCACCCGTGACAAGTCGGAGTGAACAGGGGCGGTACCCTCCGACACCGATTCCGTACCGAAAGGAACAACTTCATATGATCCTGTCTTCTGAAGAGCATGCAGGACATTGTCCAGATCGGCTTTGTGAACGTATAACTCGGCTTTTTTAATTCTCGCCACTGCCATATCGAGAAATCACCTCTTCCGAAATCCATTGTGCCGCGCTATCAACCTTCTGTCCGTACTGCTTGGCAAGTTGCTCGGACTTCTTTTGGCCGGCCTCAACAGACTGTTTCGCTTTCACTTCCGCTTCGCTTTCCACCGAGGCTGTATTCTCTTTGAAAAGCCTGAACGCTTTCTGCTTGGCCTCTTTGATCCGGCGCTCAACTTCGTTTTGCGCTTCGTTGATCATTTGAGCAGCTTCGTTCTTCGCATTCTTCACAATGTCTTTTGAACGAGCTTCGACCTCCTTGATTTCTTCAGCCAAATTCGCTGCCATATAAACCCACCTCCTTCCCTGGATTGAACGCGGGTGCACACCGTGTGCACCCGGTCAACATAAAAACATTGACTATTTTATTACCAGACAAAATTTGTGTCAAACGTAACAATATGTCCAGATCTTAATCAACAAAACGGAACAAGACAAGTGTTAAAAGAATTCGCTCAAAGGAAAATATCCGCTTCAGGGGATTTGGGAAAAGAAATGGAGCGGACAACGGGATTCGAACCCGCGACCCTTAGCTTGGGAAGCTAATGCTCTACCAGCTGAGCTATGTCCGCCCTCTTATGCTTGAACGATGGTATTATAGCCGCCGTATCCTGTTTTTGCAACATCTTTTCTCCCGTCAGTTCGATTCCATTTGATGAAACATTGAATGGAAGATTTTTGATTCAGTTAAAAAGCCCTCTTAAATGATAGCCATGGCAAAGTAACGCCCTTGCGGCGTTCACACGGCTAGTGCGCGCGGATAAACCGCGCAACCGATTCTACATGAACGGTCTGGGGAAACATATCAAAACAGGCCAGGTTATCGAGGACGAAGCCTCCATCGGTGAGAATGTCGGCATCCCTTGCCAAGGTTGCCGGATTACACGAAACATAAATAATCCGGCGCGGATTCAACGAAAGAACCTTTTGTAACACCGATGCGTCGCATCCTGTACGCGGTGGATCGAGGACAACCACATCGAAAGTTCCTTCAAGTGAAGGCGCCACGTTTTCGACTGCTCCCGCAAAAACTGCGGTCTTTTCGCCGACTCCATTGCGGGAGAGGTTGCTCCGCATCATACGGACTGAGGAATCCCACTCCTCCACCGCTGTTACATGACGGCTTCGGGATGCGAGAAAAGAAGTCAGGCTCCCGATACCGCTGAAGAGTTCGAGAACTCGTTCATTGCCCGTGAGGCAGGCTGCATCCGCAACATATTCGTACAGAAAGCGTGCCTGACGGGAGTTGACTTGGAAAAACGCCGTTGTATCGTACTCGAAGCGAAACGGAACGAGACTTTCTTCTATCAGTCCGTCTCCGAAGAGCACCTCCGTTTTCGGGCCGACGATGACGTTGTTCCGAGCTGGGTTTATGTTCAGAGTCAAGCTACGTAAACTGGGAAGCACTTTGTGAAGCGCCGGGAGCACATCGCGTTCCAAAACTGCTTTCTTGCGGGATGAGAGGGTTTCAGCGAGAACCAAGGAAACAAGGATATCGTTGTTTTCCATACTCTGACGGAAAATTGCATGGCGAAGGATACCTTTTCCGTTTTTTTCGTCGTATGGAGCGAGACCGAGAGTGGACAGCGTACCCGAGATCGCTGAAAAAGCGTTGTTGATATGCCGAGCCGCCACGGGACAGTTGATTATCGGCACTATGTCATGACTTCTTCGTGTAAAATATCCCATAACAATTTTTCCAGCTCTGTTCCGCACAGGGAGAGATGTTTTGTTTCTGTATCCCGTCTGCTCGGGGCTTGGAATACAAGAAGGCACGAGGGGAAACGGCTTTTTTTTATAAATTCGTTCAAAACAATCTTGGACGATCGCACGTTTCAGCTCCAGCTGAAGAGCGTAAGCGGCGTGTTGTAACTGGCATCCGCCGCAAGAGCTGAAAACCGGGCAGAATGGTTGTTGACGAAGAGGATGGGATTCAAGCAGTTCGTCGGGAACGGCGATCGCATACTCTTTTTTTCGAAGCGAAACGGTGGCTCTCATCGCTTCCCCGGGCAGAGCCCCCGGAACGAAAATTACCAACCCTTCCGGGGTGCGCGCAATTCCGCTCCCGTCGCTGCTTATCTTCTCCGTCCGTAGAAAGACGGAAGCCCCTTTCTCGTACACTCGATCATCTCCCTTTCTTCGCGCGCGGATTCCATTATACACGGAAGGGGGTGAAGAAAAAACGGAACGCTCTTCTCGAAAAAGAAGAGCGTTCCGTTTGGAACGAGTATTTTCTAAAGATGCACGCTGTTTTTAAACAGCAGATATCCTTCGTCGAATGCCTGGGCGTTCAGCTGTTTCGTCCCCTCCGGAACCTTCGCGAGAATAGCTTTTTTCAGAGAATCCGGGCGTACGATCTTTTCGAGCTCGAGAACGCGAGCCACTGCGCCCAAGGCGACCATATTCGTCACGATCTCTTTCCCGAGTTTTTCTCTGGCAGTACGGACGATCGGAAGGTAGTACACGTTCGCATCGACCTGCGGGAAACTTGTGACGAAGAAATCGTCGTAAATAATGCGGCCGCCGGGCAGGGTCTCCGCCGCATACTCCTCCGCGGCCTGCTGCGTCAGAATGACCTGAAGGCTGGGTTTCATCGCTTTCGGGTAGTCGATGGGTTCGGTGGAGATAACCACCTCCGCTTTTGATTTACCGCCTCTGGCCTCCGGCCCGTAGGATTGCGTCTGGACAACGCTCAGCCCGTCCTCGAAAAGAGCGGCGGCCTCGCCCGCAACGACAGCTGCGAGAATAACGCCCTGTCCGCCGGATCCGGCGAAACGGATTTCGTATCTACTTGCCATTTCTCAGCCCTCCTACTCTTTCGACCATGGAGAGATACTGCGCAGTGTACTCCGGAATCTCCCGCTTGACGAATTCGCCGACGACGATCTTATCGGCGAGCTCCTCGGAAGACATCTCCTGCGCCTTATTCAAAGGCACGGAATTGGCTTTGAAGAAATTCACGTTGTCGATGGGGGTTCTCCGCTTGTTCCTTCTGCCGAACTGAGTATGGCAGTGGGTCAGTATCTCGACGACCGAAAAACCCTTGTTGTTTATGCCTGCTTTGATGAACTGCTCGGCTTGTTTCGGGTTGGCGATGGTGGTTCTTGCGACGTAAGACGCTCCGGCGCCCTCGGCGAGTTTGCAAATGTCGAAGGAGGGGTCGATCGCGCCGTAGGGGCTTGTTGTCGCCGAGCTTCCTACGGGCGTTGTCGGCGAAACTTGTCCGCCGGTCATGCCGTAGATATTGTTATTCATGACGATTGCGGTGATGTCGATATTTCTCCTGCATGCATGAATGAAATGGTTCCCGCCGATGGCTGTGCAGTCGCCATCGCCCATGACGTCGACGACGGTCAGTTCGGGGTTGGCGAATTTGATCCCCGTGGCGAAAGCAAGCGAACGTCCGTGTGTTGTGTGAACGGTGCAGGCATCGATATAGCCGACCATTCTGCTCGAACAGCCGATTCCGGAGGCGATGACGGTCTCCGACTTTTTCTTTTTCAGGTCGACCAGGGCCCTCAAAAGGGAGTGCATGATAATCCCATGTCCGCAACCCGGGCACCAGATGTGGGGGAAGAATCGCGTGCGGAGCCAGTTGAACACTTCCTGATTCGGCATGATCAGGCCACCTCCTCGATGACGGAGAGAATATCGTCGGGCTTGAAGAGCTCGCCGTTGACGAGGTTCTGCGCCACGACTTTCGCTTTGCCGTGAACAGCGCGCTCGACTTCAAGCACCATCTGGCCGCAGTTCAGTTCGGGAACGATAATAGTCTTTAACTTTCGGGCAAGCTTTTCGAGCTCCTTGTCGGGGAACGGCCACAGGGTGATCGGACGAAAGAACCCGGCTTTGATGCCCCGAGTTCTTGCTTCGTGGACCGCCCGAAGGCTTGTCCGCGCGACGCTGCCGTAGGCCAGAACGAGGACGTCCGCATCATCCGTCAGAACTGTTTCGTACTCGACGATATCATCGCGGAAACGATCGATCTTCCGCATCAGCCGCTTCATCATTTTTTCAATTTCGTCGGAGTTGTTTGTGGGGAATCCCCAGTCATTATGTGTCAGGCCGGTGATATGCCATGTGTAGCCGTCGCCGAAGGACGCCATACAGGGAAGATCGTCCTTTGGGTCAGGACGGTATGGAACGAATTTTTCGGGAATATCGGTGGGGCGTTTTCTTTCCACAAGATCCTCGGGTTTTACAGTGGGAGGAACAACTTTCTCCCTCATATGTCCAATGATCTCGTCGCTCATGATCAAAACCGGCTGGCGATATCTCTCGGCGGCATTGAACGCTTTGATCGCGATTTCGTAGCACTCCTGCACTGAAGAGGGAGCATAACAGATTGTGCCGTGGTCGCCATGCGTTCCCCAGCGAGCCTGCATTACATCCTGCTGGGCTGTCTTTGTCGGAAGTCCGGTTGAAGGGCCGCCTCTCATAACATCAACGACGACGATGGGAATTTCCGCGATGTAGGCCAGACCAAGGTTCTCCTGTTTCAGTGAGAATCCCGGACCGGAGGTTGCCGTCAAAGCTTTCTTTCCTGCAATAGAACCGCCTATTGTTGCGGCGATTCCTGCAATCTCGTCTTCCATCTGTATGAAGCGTCCGTTGATTTTGGGCAATTCTTCCGCCATGATCTCCGCGATCTCGGTGGAAGGGGTTATGGGATATCCAGCGAAAAAGCGGCAACCGGCCGCCAATGCTCCGTGAGCAAGCGCTTCGTTACCTTGCCAGAATGCGACATCAGGCATCCTTCGTATCCTCCTTCACTGTGATCGCAAGATCGGGACAGATATTTTCGCACTGTCTGCATCCTATGCAATCATCCGGTCTTGCAGCTACCGATTTCAGACGGACTTCATCAAGTTCGAGAACTTTTTTGGGACAGATGTGAATGCACAATGAACATCCCTTACACCAAGAATTATTCACCAGAACTTCGAATTTCTTCGGCAAAAAAGTCACCTCCTACAAATTTCTCCCTAAACAGAAAGGAGCGTGCGCATCCTTAAGTGTTCTTCTTAAGAGTAGAATAGCTTCAACCGCAACACAGTTCAACCTCAAATGTGATAATTTCTTTTTTATCTCTCGTCTTTGAGATAGAAAAATATGATAAAAACTATCCAAGGTCAGGGTCTCTGAAGTAGTCGGCGTGAATATCTGAAG
>WPCG01161827.1_pt1 | contig 12317 bp, 12 predicted proteins | sample 5403311 | NCBI WGS metagenome assembly WPCG01 (sample SAMN12869467, study PRJNA574797) | sludge metagenome | isolation source: wastewater treatment of Control | place: China:Beijing | collected 2019-05-17 | reverse complement strand
TCATGTGTATTAGTAATAATATTGAGCTAGATATTAATTTTGTGGAGTCAGTTTTTTGGTATCAGTGTTTTCGACCCCTTAATCTGGGAAGGTCTGTCAATTACCGTTGTTATGGAAGTGGAACTTGGAAGGTCTGTCATGGCAGGTTGCTGAATGAGTCCTGCTGTGTTCGCATGTGCAGTGCGGTGACTTTTGTACCCCGCTTCGATTGTTTGTTTTACAGTAACCTCTGACAGTTCTGGAAAAATATTTGTCCTCTCAGATTGTTTTTCTGAGCTCCTTTTTGACATATCGGATTTAAGGTCTCTTTCCTTGGCCTTGGTCCCATATTCTTTTCCGTCCCTGTAGTTCTGCATGACGAGTTTTCCAAGACCGGATTCTCTTGCCAGATCTTCAAGCATTGAGTATTGCTCACTCACCCAGCCAAGTTCGGAATGCTTGTGGTACCCTACTTCAAAACCAAGCTTATACGCACTCTTAACAAGTTCATCGATCTCAGATCTGGTGAGTTGCGTTTGTTCCTCTTTCTTTTTGAAAAATCTTACCATGGTCCACATCCTCACTCAAGAAGTTCTTGTACAGCCATACCCCTTTCCGTGAAACCCACACCCCGCAGGTTACAGTCATGCTTAGTTCCTCTCATCTTGATTATCTGGATAGCGCGCGTCATGGTCTTATCGTAGAGGAAGTTATGCAGGAATATGACCCCGTGGGAAGCAAACTGCTCTGTGGAGTAAACTGTCGGGTCTGTCATCTCTGATATCAGTATCGTGGTGCATCCAAGCTTCTTGAGATTGCGGATGAACCGGCTCATCTCCTTTTCCTGAAGGGATGGGTCCTTTGAAGTGAAACGAATCGCTGACACTGAGTCAATTACCAGCCGCTTTACACCATACTCAGCGACATAGCATGCAATTTCCTTGTATACTGTTGCCGGGGAAGGAGCACCTTGATCGCCAGGAGAATTGATCATGTCGTGTTCATGGATGCCGCGCTCATGCAAGTCATCGATAAAACCATAGTCCATCCTTGGACCAAGGTCCGCAAACAATAGTTTTTGCATCTTGATCAAAGTCACTACATTCATACTGTAGTTTGACATGTCATCTATTATGTTCTGCGGACTCTCTACCAGACTCACATAAAGGCCGACTTCTCCAAGTGCTGCTCCCTGAGCAAGATATTGGACACAGAAAGTGGTTTTACCACTTCCGGGGGGCCCGCTGAGAAGATAAACACGTTCCGAGAGTAATCCTCCTTGCAGGATTTCGTCAAGACCATCTATTCCAGTTTTAATTCTCATAAGGTGCCCTCTGTATATAAATTAAATTTTATTATATTTATGGTGTGCATATATATTACTGTTATTATTCAGCAAATAGTATACATGATATTATTATACATATTACTATTATAATATGTTATTGGAATGCGACATATTGAAATTACTTGAAAAACATCCTTTATCTATGAACCTTTCAGAAGTAGTTGCTGTCCTAGAACAACTGGCCCCTCCTGAGCTGGCGGAGGATTTCGATAGTGGTAGAATTGGATTGACCCTGGATCTTGAGAATGACATTCAGAAAATAGCCGTTGCCCTGGATCCCACAAAGTATGTGTTAAAAAGGGCCGCAGAGATAGATGCAGATATACTTGTGACCCATCACACTCTTATCTTTCATCCTCTGAACCTTGTCAGGAAACCTCTTGCGGACATCCTCAAAATAGCTCTGGACAACAATATTTCCTTGTACTCGATGCACACCAATTTCGACAAAGCAAAGGAAGGCATCAATGACGCACTTGCAAAACGCATCGGTCTCTCTAATATCATTGATACGGACATCGGAAGGATAGGAAATATCAGTCCGTGCCCTGCAGAAACTTTTGTGAACCACGTAGCGAAAAGCCTGAACACCCATGTCCAGTTCACTGGCAGGAAAGAGGAGATCAGCAAGGTGATGGTCTTTGGAGGGAGCGGTTTTAAAGAAGAGTACCTTGCCGTCGCAAAAGAAAATGGAGTCGATGCTTATGTTTCCGCTGAACTGAGACATGATATCATACGCTCATGGGAAGACATGCTGCTTATTGATGCAACACATTACGCAACAGAGAATCCGGGCATGCAGGACCTGTGTCCCCGGCTGGAGGAAAGGCTCAGGCTGGGTGTGGAATTCATTGACCACAATCCCTTCATAAAAGTAATTTGAGGATTCATGTCCGATAATAACGATTCCATTGATGAGGATGAGCTGGAGGAAATGCTGGAAGACCAGTCAAAGCTCAAGGAAAAGCCAAAACACAGGGGATACGGAGATTATGAGAGGAGAGGCATTTACAGGGGGCCTTCGGTAAAAAAGTGATGTGAGGAAATGCCTGATCAGGATGATTCTGCCTCTTCCTGCCTGCTGTCAATGACCTTCTTCCCACGTTCCGCAGGGATTATTTTCAGTTCTCCGCCATTGAACTCATTTTTTAGGGGGTCGGTTGATGCAATCCTGTCCAGTGTCACGGCAACAGCAGCGACCTCTGAATGAGGCTGGTTGCCTACTGCAACGTTCCAGTCTGCCATTTCGTATATTTCAAAGGGGACCTTCTCGGCTCCCACAACAACCATGAGATTTTCACACTGCCCGATATCAGCCGAGACATCAGGCAGGTTCACACCATACATGGATAAATGGCAGACCTTACCACCCTCTTCTTTCCATTTCCTGATTTCCGTCTTCCAGTTCACATCGTTCTTGACGTAGAAATTTCCGCCCCATCTTTTTGCAACATCGAGTATGTTTTCCGCTAGCTTGCGGTCATCTGATGCCAGCAGCATACCCTCCGCACCAAAAGCCCTTGCGGTCAGGCCCACGTGAGTGGTTATTCTTTTATCCCTTACCGGGCGATGACCAAGTCTTAAGATGACGATCCTTTTCATCATGCACCTTTGCTCAGAGTCCCTTGATCTCATCCACTCTTTCAATGAGCATGCCCTCAACGAATATAGGCGGGAACTCCCTTGCATACCTTACTGCGTCTGCAAGTTTCTCTTTCTTATCGGCATAAACTGTGAGAACCGGCTGACCCTTCTCCACGGACTCACCGCGCTTTTTGTGTATCAGGACACCTGAACCCTTGTCATTGGGAGCTCCTGCAGAACGCGCCAGATGAACGATCCTCTTGTTGTAGAACTCGATGATGTATCCATTGGAAGGTGCCAGGATCTCTGCAGTGTACTGGCCCACAGCTATGTCTTTGTGGGTGATGTCAGGATTTCCGCCCTGTATTGCGATTATCTCTTTCATTTTTGCCAGAGCTTTACCATTTCTAAGAGTTTCAAGGGCAAGCTCCCTACCCTGACCACGAGGTGCGGCTCCGCCCATCTCAAGCAGCATGCCTGCAAGAATGACACTCTTTTCAATAAAGCTGTTCGGGCCTTCCATAGTCTCAAGGACCTTCAGGGCTTCTCTTACCTCAAGTGCAGGACCCACGGTCCTTCCCACTGGCGAGGCACCATAGGTCAGGGCACAGTCCACATCCATACCCAAGCGCTCTCCAAGGCTTATAAGGTCCCTTGCAAGTTTGCGTCCGGCTTTCACATCAAGTATCTTCGTGCCAGGACCCATGGGTATGTCCATGACTACTTTCTGAGCTCCGACAGCACCCTTTTTAGCCATGATTGATGCAAGCAGCTGGCAGTGGGGATCAACAGAAAGCGGGTATTCTATCTTAATGAGCTTGTCATCGGCAGGTGCAATATTGGTTCCGCCACCCCATACAATGACCCCTCCGACCTTCTCGGTCATTTCCTTGATCTGTGTAGCCGTAAAGTCCACTGGCGCAAGTATCTCCATGAGATCAGCGGTACCTCCCGCCCCGGTTATGGCACGTGAACTGGTCTTTGGGATGAGCAGGCCGTTAGCTGCAACTATCGGGACTATTAGAAGGGTTATCTTATTTCCCGGAACCCCGCCTATGGAGTGCTTGTCCATTATGGGGGAACTTGCGAACTTTATCTGCTCGCCGGTTTCGATCATAGCTCTTGTCAGCCACTCGGTCTCATCCTCCGACAGGTCTCTTATATAAGTAGACGTAATGAACGCGGCGAGCTCAACATCGCTAAGGTTCTCTTCCACTATATCCCTGACAAGCAGATTTACCTCATCCCTGTCCAGTTTCTTGCCGTCCATTACCTTCCTGACGATATGTGCCGACTTGGGTTTCTCCGCAGGCTCAACTTCAACAGCCTCAGTCCACTGTTTGCCGAGCTGCTCCTGAACCTCATGATAAACACCTATCATTCCCGGAGCTATCATGTCCTCGGTAAAATCCACGATCGCAGTTAAGGTGACATGATTGCGCACCCTTACCCTGTCACCTTCATAGACACCAAGTTCCTTGGCATCCATTGAATTCATCACAACTTTGTATTTACCGACCTTGATATCAATGGGTTGTACTTTTAACTGCATGATCACACCTTTAGATATGTCAACTGCATTAATAGATAAATAACTAAGGGTAAAATGTTTATGGCAATTTACCTGGCTAGTGGCACTTATTTGTAGCTGGCTGCCTGGCTGCCGCTTGATACTGAGTGACATAAGCTACGTGTACCTGCACACATCCCGGTATCCTGCATGACCACTGCTCTTAAAACCAATAAGTAACGATACAATTCCATGAATTATTTCATGCAAACGGCCATAGATGAAGGCAGGCACGGGATGGATCATAATCATGGAGGACCATTCGGTGCGGTAATAGTGAAGGACGGGAATATCATCTCCAAAGCTCATAATGATGTGCTCAGGACCAATGACCCTACGGCTCACGCGGAAATACTGGCTATCAGGCAGGCTTCCAAAGTCCTTGGCAGTTTTGACCTGTCCGGGTGTGAGATATACGCCACCTCGGAACCATGTCCCATGTGTCTTGCCGCTATTTTCTGGGCCCGCATCAAGACTGTCTATTTCGGCTCCGATAAGGAGGAAGTAGCGAAAATAGGATTCGATGACAGCCGTTTCTATGAGCTGCTGAAGGGAAATGGTGACGGGTCGGAGCTCAACAGAGTCAATGTTGAGAGAGATAAATGCATGGAACTGCTTGAGCGCTGGGAGAGAAAACCTGACAAGCAGATGTATTGAATATAGAGGATATGGAACAGAGCGACTCTGGACATGTCACTGCCAAATGTATGCTATTATGGATACATAGATTTTTATATAACTATATCGATGATTCATCGGACGGCAGATTATTCAAAATGAAGAAAAATACTTCAAACTAAAGGTTGTTTACACTCTCAATGATAATAGGCGTGCTTGGACCCAAGGGTTCCTATACGGAAAAGGCGGCTCAACAGTGGCTTGCTGAGAAACGCAGTAATGAGTGCAGAATTAAATGCAATACTGAACCTGAGAATGACATTTTATCCCTGGAATATTGCGAGGACATACAGGATGTTTTCTCATTCCTTCGTGCCGGTTCTTTAGATATAGGCCTTGTACCGGTGGAGAATTCCATTGAAGGGTCCGTCGGGATCACTCTTGACATGCTCCTTGAACATGAAGTTACAATAGTCGGGGAAACGGTTGTTGCTATCGAGCACTGCCTCCTGTCAAAAGGCAGAAAGGAAGATATCAGGATAATCCTCTCGCACCCCCAGGCCCTTGCCCAGTGCAGGCATTTCCTCAAGGAGAACTTCAAAGGAGCTGAACTGAGGACGACGGGAAGCACATCCCACGCCGCACGGCTCGCCACGGAGTTCGAGGAAATGGCAGCCATCGCATCCCGCGAATCTGCTCAGACGTATGGCCTGAATGTCCTGTTATCCAATATTCAGGACAGGGAACACAATCACACCCGTTTTCTTACGATAGTGCGCTCAGACTCTTCCTCAATCTATTCCAACCACATTGGAAATGTATACAAGACATCTATAATACTCTACCTGGATCGTGACAGGCCCGGAGCCCTTTATGAGATACTTGGGGAATTTTCCCTTCGGAAAATAAATCTCACCCGGATAGAATCAAGACCTTCTAAAAAAAAGCTTGGTGATTACCTGTTCTATATAGACCTTGAAGGCAGCACAAGCGATGATAATATAAAAGAAGCAATATATAATATGGAGTCAAAAGTAGGCATGCTCAAGATGCTTGGCTCATATCCGGCATCTAAACCGGTATGAACTTCGTGGAACGGCAGATAATAATTAAAAGCGGTGCTTAAAATGGACATCAGGAAATTTGTGCAAACCCAGGAAGCTGCCCTGAAGAAGTACCGAAGGGCCTATAAACTGCTTGATTTCCTCACCATCCTTACATTATTTTACACACTAATGGTAGTCCTGAGTATCGATCAGGCATTGCCGATCATCCGCAGCTTTGAGGTACGTGCGGGAACAGCTTACGATGTGGCCAGCCTCAGCATTGCTTTTGAAACAGTGGTGCTTCTGACAGTATCGGTACTCGTATCTCTGGTGCTGACTTTCATTCTGCACAGAAAAGATAAGAAGATCAGCACTATTGAACTGGTTGAAGAAAAATATCCCCGCCTGCGGGAAAGGCTTCGCACTGCCTATGACAACATAAGCCTTGACAACATTATAGCCAATGACCTGAAGCAGACAGTGTCTTCAACTGTTGAAAGTGTGAGGTCATCTATATTCCTCCGGAAAAAGAGAATCAATCTTGGCTTGATAGCTATAATAATTTCAGTCCTTCTGCTGACCTTTGTCACACTGAACGACATACATGCGGATATGACTCCTGATGACTGGAAGGATCTGATAGACAGGCTTCCTTTCGTTCCTGACAACTCCAATGGGAATGATCTTTTTGAGATTGATGACAATAGCCAGCAACCAGGAGCAGAGGACATTACAGGACCATCTGCTGTCATTATTGTAGAAGGGACGGAGATTGACCTGAGCATGCCTCCGGGATCTGCTGCGGGCCTCGATCAGGATGAGGGTGGTGGGCAGGACAATGATTTCACACCATCACCGACAGCTACAGGTAACAGTACGCTATCTTCTGCCTATTACGAAAGCCTGCCAAAAGGATATGAAGCCGTGATAAAGTCATACTTCGAGAAGATGGCAGAGAAATGATAGACTATATATTATATTGTTATGTGTGTTCACAATACCCAAGGACGCGAACAAAGGAGAAAAATAATGGCTAGCGACATTAATTCAAGGGATCTGACGCAAACATACAGGGTGGCCGGAGATATGTTTGGCACTCTTTTCAGGGAAATCGGAAAAGTGGTTGTCGGTCAGAACGATACCGTAGAGCAGATAATTATTGCGATACTGTGCAACGGGCACGCCCTGGTGGAGAGTAACCCCGGACTGGGCAAGACTCTCACCATATCTACGATCTCAAAGTCAATGGACCTCAATTTCAGTAGGATACAGTGCACTCCTGACCTCATGCCGGCTGATATCACAGGAACTCACTTCATCGAAGAAACCGGTGGCTCAAAACACTTCAAGTTCGAGCCCGGACCGCTTTTTGCCAACATAGTGCTCGCTGATGAGATAAACCGTGCATCGCCAAAAACACAGTCCGCACTCCTTGAGGCCATGCAGGAAAAACAGATAACTGTCGGTAATGACACTTTCCTGCTGGAGCAGCCGTTCTTTATCCTGGCTACACAGAACCCTATAGAAATGGAAGGCACATTCCCGCTTCCGGAGGCGCAGCTTGACAGGTTCCTCCTCAAGATACTGGTGGATTATCCAAGCTATGAGGATGAGATAGAGATAGTGAACCGCTATACACGCTCCATAATGCCCAGCGTTGGCAAGGTTGTCAACAAGAACACACTCCTTGACCTGCAGAGACTCACAAGGGACGTACCTATCGCTGACGACATCAAGAGCCGTGTGATCAAGATAGTTATGACCACACGTATCAGGAGCGAGTTCATAGAGTACGGTGCTTCCCCGAGGGCTTCCATTGGCCTTATCCTTGCAGCAAAGGCACGGGCACTTATCAGGGGGAGAAACTATGTCAGCAATGAGGACATCGAGACCATGGCCTATCCGGTCCTGAGGCACAGGATAATACTGAGCTTTGAATCCGAAAGGAAAGGGATTACAACAGACCAGGTTATAAGAAACATACTCGAAAAGACCAAATAACCTTCCACTCCTGAAGAAACACCCAAATCCAATATCCGGCAATGAGCGACAAGAACCATACCATCGACGTTGACTTTTTCAGGCAGCTTGACCGCTTTACCTTCATGGTGAAGAAAAGGATGTCCAGTGCATACGCTGGAAACAGGCGTTCCCTTCACAGCGGCAAAGGGCTTGATACGGTCGGCTACAGGGAATACAACCGGGGAGACGAGCTTAAATCCGTGGACTGGAAAGCCTATGCACGGTCCGAGAAGCTCTACGTGCGCCAGTTCGAAGAGGAAAAATCCCTCACTACCCATATCTTACTTGATGCAAGCAAAAGCATGGACTACGGGAGCGGCGATATATCCAAGTTCGAATATGCAACGATGCTGGCGGCCGGTTTTGCATACCTTGTTACAAGGGATAATGACAAGTTTGCTATCTCGACATTCTCCCAGGATGTAGATATCACAAAACCGCGCCGGGGAAAAAGATACCTGTTGCAGATGATCGATAGGCTGGAGAACGTGCATCTTGAAGGCAGGACAGCCATCGACCAGGTCACGTCTCAGTATGTCAAAGCTATCAGTTCACGGTCCCTCATAATTATAATTTCCGATTTCCTTGATGATCCCGCATCTATCGAGTCAGCCATTTATCGCTTTGCTGACCATGACCTCATACTTATACAGGTCCTTGACAGGGCAGAGAGCATGCTTACCCTGCACGGCCACAGCAAACTGGTCGATGTCGAAACCGGAGTAAAGCTGGATACTTACGTCAGCGAGGACTTCAAGAGCGAATACCAGAAAAAGCTGACAGAGCATATTTCCAGGATCACTGCTGTGTGTGACAGGGTCGGTGCTGAGTTCTACACAGTTACCACCGACGTACCTGTTTTTGATGCCTTCCTCAACACCATCAGCAGGAGGATGTGGTAATGCCTTTTGAATCACCTCTTGCACTTGCGGCTCTTGCAAGCGTGATACCGCTTATACTGTTGTACCTGCTACGACCGAAACCGCTTCAGGTGCTTGTGCCATCCCTGATGTTCCTTATGAACATCCGGGAGGAAAAAAAGCGGTTCTATACTTCGATAACAAAACTGATTAAAGACCCACTGTTCCTGATACAGTTGCTTGTGCTGATATTACTGGCACTCGCTGCAGCAGCACCTTTCATCGAGACCCAGCAGCCTCTCAGCGGAGAGCATACGGTCATAATCATCGACGCATCCGCAAGCATGCAGACCGATAGCCGGTTCAATGAGGCCCTCTTGAAAAGCAGGGATTACGTAAGCAAGAAGAACACTATTATCCTTGCAGGAAGCCTGCCTGTGACAGCCCTGGAAGGAGGAGGTTCCTTGGCAGCCTATGAAACCCTGGACTCTCTTGAGCCAAAGGCAGTGATTGCAGATATATCTGCAGCAGTTTCAGCAGGTATGAGGACACTCTCTCAGGGAGGTGGCAGAATAATCGTCGTTTCCGATTTCTCGCACTGGGAAGGGGATGACCCTGTGAATGCCAAAAACCTTGCAGAGTCCTACGGATTGCAGGTAGAATATGTCCTTGTGGGCAGCAGCACAGGTAATGTGGGAATAATCCATGGTGAGGTAGCGCCAGTAGACGGCGGTTACACCTACACAGGAATTGTGAAGAACTACAATAACGGCAGACAGACTGTACGACTCAATATAGTCAGCGAGGATGGGAGTGCACAACAGATAAGCCTCAGTGTGCCGGCCCGCTCCACCCAGCAATTCAAAGTAACAAATCTCAAGCCAGGTGTAACCGAAGTGAGGATAGCTGATGCTGACAGTCTTATGGTAGATAACGTAGCTTACATATCGGTGCCTCCTGTATCTGCAAAACAGATGCTGGTGGTATCTGATACCGATAAGCTGCCGTCTCATACATCTCTCTCGCTCATGCCAAACTCGCAGGTCAATTTACTCGAGGGAGTACCTTCAGATCTCTCAAGATATAGTGTGGTTGTCATTGCCAATAAGCAGAGGGCACTCGCGTCCAATGAGATATCCACTCTCAATGGTTTCATCAGGAATGGTGGCGAAGTCGTGTTCATTGCAAGTGAGGCCTTATCCGCAAACAGGACAGGGACTAACCTCCAAAGCCTGCTGCCTGTAAGTACCGGCAATACAGTCCCTGCTGAGAAAGGTCTGACTCTTGGAGTATTGCAGGGAACAAGGCTTAGTGAGGACATCAAATTCAACGAGGTCGCAGTCTACAAGTATCTCGACGCTACAGCAAGAAGGGATTCTACAACTCTTGTGGCCACTACAACAGGCATTCCCATGCTAACATATGGCACTGTTGGTGACGGTACGGTTGTATATCTGGGACTGAACGATGCTCTTGGAGAAGAAGCATGGAATAATTTCCACAATCTACCTGAATATCCTGTATTCTGGTTCAAGCTGGCTGGATGGCTTGGAGGTACCGGAAGCGTTTCGGAACACAACCTTCGAACAGGCTCCGTGTCGGCACTAGCCAGGGAGCAAGAGATACAGACGCCTAGTGGTGTACAGACCACTAAGAGGGTTAATTACGATGAAGTCGGCATATACACCGTTGCAGGAAAGAAAATAGCCGTCAACCTTTACAATGACAGGGAATCGGACACGACCCTTACCGGACAGGAGATCATCGATCGTTCAAAAGCAAAAAGTTCCCCCGGCATTGTGCGTGCAAGCAGCTACACTGCAAAGAACTATCTGGATACTTATATGATAATCATAGTGATCCTTCTGGTCGTACTTGAACTGGTGATAATCAAAAAGAGGGGTGAACTGTGATGGTCAGTCTGGAACATCCTCAGCTGCTCTGGCTGTTCATACCTGTCTTGATAGGGGGGGCTTATCTCCTCAAGACTGCCACGCATAAAGGCCTTATAGTCTCCAGGATCATTATTTTGATATTGCTCATTGTGGCACTGGCTTCACCCTATACGGTCATTCCCAGGAGCACAGTGAACGAAAATCCCACCCTTATCCTTATTTCCGATGAGACGGACAGTATGGCTCTTTTTGATAAGGAAACTGCGAACAAGCTCTATGAATCATTTGCAGCAAGGACACCCACTACCCTTGTGCGGCTCACTGGGGACAGGACAGCTCTGGGGGATACCATCATGCAGTATGCTACAGGCGACAACCAGATCGTGATGGTCACAGATGGGAACAGCAACAGCGGAGCGGACCTTGAGGATGCCTTGCAGTTTGCACAGGAGATAGGGACCACGGTTCACTATGTCCAGCCAAGTCTTCGCTCAAATGACATGAGCGTACAGGTCCTGGGTGAGAAAACCGTTCTTCTGAACGCTCCAGCACGATTCGAGATAGTAGTATCACAAGCAACAGGAGAACAGAACAGTTTGTATCTTGATGTTGAAGTGATCGATAAGAATGGAAATACGAGGCAAATACGTAAAGATTACAGGCTGAACTTCGAGCCTAATTCCAAGACAACATCCCATATGATAGAGCATAGTTTCAGAGAATTGGGAGCCTACACAATAGTAGCGCGTATAAAGCCTACGGCAGAAGACTATGATGAGATCAACAATGTATTCTATAAATCAGTGTATGTCGTCCCTCAGCCAAAAATCGTTCTGATAACAACTGAGCCGAACTCAAAATTTGCAAGCGACCTCAGGAAACTCTACAGTCTGACAGTGACAGATAAAATCTCCAGTGTCAGAAACATAGATGACCACAAAGCGGTCGTATTGGATAATATCCATGCACTGAGCATTACCCCGGAAGAGGTCGACAAGCTCCATGAATATATCACCAATGGAGGAGGGCTTTATGTTGTAGGCGGTGACAAAGCCTTCAATCAGGGTCACTATCTGGGCTCCTCAATTGAAACCCTGTTGCCGGTCGTTTCAAAACCCAGTCAGCCCACGGGCGGTAAATATGTAGTGCTGATACTTGACCTCTCAGGGACCACACTCTTTGGTGGAGATAAGTTAGTTACGGTTGGTTATATAGGGAATCAACCAATAGAAGCATATTCACCTACCTGGCCTGTAATAGTTGAAAGTGCAAAGAACATAATTGGGAGTGAAGAGTTCAAGGATGTCACTTTAGGAATTGTTCCCATTGGCAACTATCAGGGAAGCATACCTGACACGATGCTGGAACTTATGGTCCCGCAGAATGTGAACCTTT
>WPCG01077140.1_pt1 | contig 12320 bp, 10 predicted proteins | sample 5403311 | NCBI WGS metagenome assembly WPCG01 (sample SAMN12869467, study PRJNA574797) | sludge metagenome | isolation source: wastewater treatment of Control | place: China:Beijing | collected 2019-05-17 | reverse complement strand
GCTTTTCCGCCACCAGTTGCCCCACCTTTAATTCCAAAGACCGGACCAAGGGACGGTTCACGTAAACAAAGCATACTTTTAACCCCTTGGCGCCATAAACCGTCTTGAAGCGCAATCGCCATTGTTGTTTTCCCTTCGCCTGCTGCTGTTGGCGTAATTGCCGTCATTAACACAAGTTTACCGTGAGGTACTTCTGGGTTAAATGGGGCATTAATCTTTGCTTTATAATTGCCATAAAGCGTAATATCATCAGCCTTTAATCCGATTTTTTTAGCTACATCAATAATTGGCTTTGTACTCATTGTTGTTCCTCATACTTTCCTAATAAATAATTATAAGCATCAGCGGGTGTCGTAAACCACTTTGCCATAAATTGATTTTTAAAAAATGTGCGTTGCCGTTTGGCAAGTTGCCGTGTCTTTTGACTAATAAGCGTGATTAACTCCGCGTCTGTTGCCGTTTTATTCGCTAATATTTCTTTATAACCGATTGCTTGCAGTGCCTGAATGTTTGCATTATAGTGCTCCCCAAGTGTTAACACTTCGGTTTTTAGCCCCGCTTTAAACATCTTTTCGGTGCGGACTTTAATACTCTGTGTTAGGGCACTACTTTCTTGTGCTAACGCAACCATGACATACGGGTAGAGTGGCTCTCCACTCGTTTTTGCATCAAGCGTACTTTTCTTAATATTTTGCTTTTTAATAATTGCTAACGCGCGCAAGACGCGTTTACGGTTATTTGGATGGATTTTTAACGCTGCTTCAGAATCAAGTTTTACAAGTTCCTGGTAAAGTGTCTCGTTACTAATCGTTACATCATCAACAAGTGGTGCACTTTTTTCATTACTTAATGCATAGTTATATAAAAGTGCACGAATATATAAACCACTTCCACCAACAATAATAATTGGTGTATTTGTGTTTAAGTATTTTTCAATCACTTTGCGACCCGCGACTTGATAATCATAAATGGAGTAAGGTTCATTAATTGAAACAACATTAAATAAAAAGGAAGGTAATGAACTTAACTCTTCTGCACTTGGTTTAGCCGTGCCAATTTCGAGTTCTTTGTAAACCGCAAACGCATCACCATTAATAATGATGCCATTAATTTTTTTAGCAAATTTAAAAGCAAGATCACTTTTGCCACTCGCTGTTTCGCCCCCAATTACAAAAATCATGTTCCTGTCCGTTTAAACATCTTCTCCAGTTCATATTTACTAAATTTAATAATTGTTGGACGTCCATGTGGGCAGCTATACGGATTTTCGGCATTGAGTAATGTGTTTACTAAGTGTTCCATTTCACTTAGACTTAAGCGGTGTTTTGCTTTAATTGATGCTTTACATGCCATCGTGGCAATTGCGTTACTTCGTAAATGTGCTGGATTTAGTTTTTTATTGGTAATAACTTCGTCAATAATATTGGCAATATAGACATTTTCATTATATTCACCCGTATAATTTGGCACACTTTTGACACGTATCGTATTTGCACCAAAATGCTCAACTTCTAAACCAACATCTTTTAAGGTTGCTAACGCTTCTGGTGTAAAGAGTTCCATTTCACTATGGGAAAAAGTAAAAAGTTCTGGGACTAGAAGTGGCCTTGTTACTAAATTTTCATTTAAGACCTTTTGAAACTTTTCGTAATTGATTCGTTCATGAGCCGCGTGTTGATCAATAAGCCAAAAGCCGCCATCAAGCGTCTCACAAATAATATATGTTTGATGCAACGCGGCAACTGGGAAAACATTAGTTAATGTATGTTTCGTTAACCCTTCTGATAAATCAAGGGCCGGCACGAACGGTTCTTCACGAATTGGTAATTCCCGTTCAACACTTTCTTCATTAAAGGTAAATGTTACTTGTGTTGGTGCGTCATAATGTTCTCTATTATCCAAAGGTGCATTATCTTCATTATGGGTATAAACTGTTTTTGGAATAAATTCATCGGTGCGTAAGGCCCGTGGAATTTCATGGAGTAGTGCATCTTTTAGTACCGCTTCTTTCGAAAACCGGACTTCTTTTTTTGTTGGGTGGACATTGACATCAACAAGTTCTGGCTCAATCGTCATATTCAAAATAACAAACGGATAACGCGTTGGCGCAATAAAACCGTGATAAGCTTCAGTAATTGCCGCATTAATTTTTGGCATATACACATTGCGGCCGTTTAAGTTAGTAATCATCCCATAGCGATTAGCCCGCACTAAGTTTGTATTACCGAGAAATCCCGATACAGTAAAATCATTCGTAGTAAATGTAATCGGAACAATATTTTTTACATAATTTAAACCATAAATATTTAAAATCGTTTCTTTTAAATCATTCCGTCCCGTTGTTTTAAAGCGTAGTTTATCATCAAAGTAGAGGCTAACACTAATCGCGGGGTTTGCAAGCGCAATTCGTGTTAATACATCAAGAATGACGGCATTTTCCGTGTAATCTTGCTTTAAAAACTTAAGGCGCGCTGGTGTATTATAGAAAAGCTCTTCAACTGTAATTTTCGTACCGACATTAGCAGCACTCCTTTGCATCTTAAATTCACCACCGATAATAGTTGCACTCACACCACTACCATCTTTTGTTGCTGTTTCAATTTGTACTTTGGATACGGAAGCAATACTTGGTAATGCTTCACCGCGAAATCCTAAAGTCTTAATCCGGAAAAGATCAAAGGCGGCATATATTTTACTTGTTGCATGACGCGCAAATGCTAATTCGAGTTCGTCGTGCGCAATGCCACTACCATTATCAACAACCGTTATTTTTTGGCGACCAGCTTCACTTACAAATACTTCAATATGCGTGGCGTCGGCATCAATACTATTTTCAACTAACTCTTTAACAACTGATGCGGGCCGTTCAACGACTTCACCTGCAGCTATTTGGTTAGCAAGTTCGTGATCGAGTAAAATAATTTTGCGCATTACTTAAATCCCTCATCTTTAATGCGTTTTAAAAGTAATAATGCTTCAATTGGTGTCATCTCTTCAATATTTAATGATTCGAGTTGTTGATACCATAATGGTTTTAATGGTACATAGTCTTCAGTCTTTTTAAACTCTTTTTCGTCCCCATTACTAAATAGGTGAAGATGATCTTGGGCATTACTTAATATTTCTAGTGGTAACCCCGCAAGCCGGGCAACGTTAATCCCATAACTTTTATTCATTGGTCCGTCCTTTATTTTATAAAGGAACGTTACGTTATTTTCGATTTCTTTAACTTCAACGTGGATATTTTTAATATTTGGGTAATGTTCTGCAATTGTTGTTATTTCATGATAGTGCGTACTAAAGAGTGTTTTTACTTGGAGTTTTTCACTAATGTACTCGAGCATTGCATACGCTAGTGCCATCCCATCATACGTCGAAGTGCCACGACCAATTTCATCAAAAAGTAAAAGTGAATTCCGCGTTGCTTTCCGTAGTGCATAATTTGCTTCAATCATTTCGACCATAAATGTTGATTGGCCACTTATGAGGTCGTCACTCGCGCCAATACGTGTGAAGATTTGGTCAAAAATCATGAGTGAGGCACTTTCCGCTGGCACAAAACTTCCCATCTGCGCCATAATGACAATAAGCGCTAATTGGCGCATGAGCGTTGATTTTCCACCCATATTTGGCCCCGTAATAATGAGAACATCAACATTTTTATCCATCACAATATCATTAGCAACGAATGTATGATCTTTTAATAGTTTACTTAACACTGGATGCCGTGCATTTTTAATATGAATGAGCCGTTCGTTATTAAAGGTCGGGCGTACATAATTATTCGTGGATGCTACTTCACTAAGGGCAAGATACACGTCAAGTTCACTCACAACATCGGCGCTTGTTTGAATTTGTTTCGTTGCTCTCTTAAGCTCGGTAAGTAAATTAGTAAAGAGTTCACGTTCGAGTTGTTGCCGTTTTTCTTCAGCACTTAAAATAAGTGTTTCTTTACTCTTTAATTCTTCATTAATATAGCGTTCACCATTTTTTGTTGTTTGTTTCCTAATATAGCCAAATTCATCTTTTACTTGATCAAGGTTACTATTGCTTATTTCAATAAAATAGCCAAAGACGCGATTATAGCCAACACGTAAGTTTTTAATCCCTGTTTTGAGTTTTTCTTTTTCTTCAAAGTCACTAATCCATTTTTTACCACCATGCGATAAATCAATTAATTCATCAAGTGCGGGATAGTAACCGTATTTAAAAATACCGCCACCACTAAGTAAAAGGGGCGCATCATCTTTAATGGCTTTTTCGATTAAGTTAATTAAATGTTCATTACTAGCGAGTTTATCATAGAGCACACTAATTTCAGGTTCACGAATTTTCCCCAGTAAGCGCCGTGCTTTTTCTAATGCAACGAGTGATGATTTTAACCGTAAAAGATCACGGGGGTTTGCGCTGCCAAAAGCAATACGCGCAACAATACGTTCTAAGTCATAAATACTTGTAAAATGTTCTTTTACTTCGGCTCGGGTTATATAGTTAACAATAAAGATGTTCACAATATTTTGCCGGCGCATTATTTCATCATAATCTTGCGCTGGTCGGGTAATGAAATCTTTAAGTTTACGCCGCCCCATTGCTGTTGTGGTTTCATCTAGTAACCAATAAAGCGAGCCGTATTTTGTTTCATTACGAACGGTCCGTGTTAATTCAAGGTTTAAGCGCGAAAAAGCATCAATTTGTAAATATTGTTGCGGTTTTGCAACCTTTATATGTTTAAAGTATGATAAATGCCGCTTCTTTGTTTTCGTTAAATAGTTTAATAAGCGGGCACTAACAATTTGTTCATGTTCATCATGTACATCAGTGAATAATACTTTATTCTCCGCGGAGATTTCACTACTATCTTCAAATGAAATAACAACATTCAAGTTCGTTTTAATAACGCCAAGTAACCGATTAGAAAACGACGGACTTACAACAATTTCCCGGGCACTTAAACCATTAAGATAATTAACGAGTGTCGCTTCATCCCGTGCTAAAGTACTCACAAAAATATCACCAGTCGACACATCAGCATAACTTAAGGTAAAACTTTGCAAATTACTGTCAACAGCAACAATAAAATTATTTTCACTTTGTTCATAATCAACAATTGAGCCTGGTGTTACAATTTGTACAACTTCACGCCGCACAATCCCTCTTGCGCTACTTGGGTCTTCAACTTGTTCAACAATTGCAACTTTATGACCCGCATCAATTAATTTTGCTAAATAAGGGGCATAAGCGTGGTGCGGGATGCCGCACATTGGGATTTTCCGATTACTTCCGGCTGATTTTTTCGTTAAAACGAGTTGTAATTCTTTCGAGACAACTTCTGCATCCTCAAAAAAGAACTCATAAAAGTCGCCTAAACGATACATAATTAAAATACCGGGATTTTCCCGTTTAATTTGTAAATATTGCTCAATCATTGGTGTATAAACGACTTTTTTCTCTTTGTCCATATTAATCATTTTACCATAATATGGTAAGGCGCTTATTCAATTATCGTTTTAATCGTATGGAGTAATTCATTTACGTCATTTAAAAGTGCGTTATAGTTAATAACGTATGGGTGTTCGTCATACGCCTTTTTCACACTTTCGTATTCAGCCTTTAAAGTTGCATGTAGCGCTTTATCGAGCACATTTTGGGTCATTTTTTGTTGTAACATCTTAAGTTGCGCTTCTGTTTTAATTAAAAATGTATCGTTTTTCACTAATGTACGCATCTTTTCGAATTCAACGACGACTGGCTCATTGTTTAAATTAGTTAAGACATCTTCTAAAGCTTTAGCAAGTTTAGGCATTAACAAGTTCTCCACTTAACGCAAATGTTTTTGCTTCAGTAATTTTCACCTTGACAATTGTGCCAACTAAACTGCGTGGCCCTTTAAAGTGGACAACTTTATCACTTTCTGTGTAGCCACTTAAAATCGTCCGATCTTTTTTACTTGCGCCGTCAACGAGGACAAGTACTTCACGGTCTAAATACGTATCAGCGTTTTCTTTCGTTTGTGTATCGACTAACACTTTCAAACGATTAAACCGTTCACTTTTCGTTTCTTTGGTGACATTATCAACCATTTTTGCAGCTGGTGTGCCGGTGCGTGGTGAATAAATAAAAGTAAACGCACTATTATATTTAATCTCATCAACCACAGCAAGTGTTGCCGCAAATTGTTCATCGGTCTCGTTGGGAAAACCAACAATAATATCGGTTGTTAAAGCGATATTTGGCATTTTGGCACGTAATTTGCCGACTAAAGTCGTATATTCATTAACTGTATAGCGGCGACCCATAAGCCGAAGAATCTCATCACTTCCGCTTTGCAGTGGTAAATGAATCTTCTTCATAATATTTGGATACTTCGCAATTACATCAATCATCGCATCATCAAAGTTCCACGGGTGGCTTGTAATAAAGCGTAAGCGCGGAATACCAAGTTTAGCGACTTCTTCTAATATATAACTAAACGTTGTACCGTCTTTTAAGTCAATCCCGTACGCATTAACATTTTGGCCAACAAGCGTAATTTCTTGATAACCCGAGGCCACTAAGATTTTACATTCATTTAAAATATCACTTGGTTTTCGTGACCGTTCTTTCCCACGTGTATAGGGGACGATACAATATGTACAAAACTTATCACACCCAAATGTAATATTTACAAATGCTTTATGTTGGGCGATCCGTGTTACAGGCACATCTTCATAAATTGTAATGTCTTCACTTGTTATATCAAATACTTTCTTTTGATGTTCTAAATGCATTTCTAATAAACCAAGTAACTTATGAATACTATTTGTGCCCATAAAGATATCAACTTGCGGATATGATTTACGTAGTTTCATAAGCGCCGTTTCTTGTTGCACCATACAACCCGAAATAATAATTATTAAATCTTTATTCGCCGCTTTTAGTGCTTTTAAATTTCCGACTTGCCCAAAGAGCTTTTGTTCGGCGTTTTCGCGAATCGCACACGTATTTAAAATAATAACACTCGCGTCACTTAATGTTTCCGTTCGTTCCATCTGCGCAGCAGTTAAAAGTCCGGCCATTGACTCTTCATCACGAATGTTTGCTTGGCAGCCAAACGTGCGAATTAAAAACTTCTTACCCGCTAGTGTTTTTGTAACATGCGGAGGAATATCAAGTGTAAAGCATTCATAATCAATACGCTGTGGACGTCGATTACGTGCTTTATTCATCGATGGTAAGTTTTGAATAATTTTATTACTCATAAGCGCTCCCATATTTCATAAAGTGGTGTAATGTTTGTAGCTTTAAATGTTTCATCATCAAATTCAATAATTACGCCGTTAAATTGACAATCATCAAGCGCATCATAATTAAATGGTGACTTCTTATCAAACCATACTTTATTAATAACTGATGTGCGTTCCGCACCAATCACACCGTTATATGCACCTGTCATCCCCACATCACTAATATAGGCTGTTCCCGCAGGTAACACACGATAATCACGTGTTTGGACGTGCGTATGTGTGCCAAGTAGCGCACTTATTTCGCCGTCAAACTCCCACGCAATTGTAAGTTTCTCCGCTGTTGCTTCCGCGTGGTAATCAACAATATGAATCATTTTTTCACTATCGACTGTTAACAGTTTCAAGTTGGCGTATGGGCTCGTAATAACTTCTTTCATAAACGCTTGTCCTAAAATGTTTGTAATGCGGACTTTTTGGCCGTTACGTGCGGTGACGACAATTGAGCCCTCACCAGGATAATTTTCAATTAAGTTTAGCGGGCGCACAACGTTAGTTACATCTGGTAAATACCGGCGTATTTCTTCACGATCATCAAAATGGTTACCAAGTGTAATAACATCAACGCCGTAACTGGTAATTTCTTCATAATGTTTTTTATTGAGGCCACGCCCATGTGTAACATTTTCACCGTTAGCGATAACTAAATCAAAGTTATGTTTTGCTTGGAGTATAGGGAGAAAATGGGCGAGAGTCTCCCGCCCTAATTTTCCGACTATATCACCAATAAATAATATCTTCATTGTTTACTTTGCAACGTCACTTGCCCGGTATTCACGAATGACGGACACTTTAATTTGTCCGGGGTACGTCATTTCGTTTTCAATCCGTTCGCGGATTTCACGGACAAGTTTATTCACCATTAAATCATCAACCTTATCGGGGTAGACCATAACCCGTACTTCGCGGCCTGATTGCATCGCGTAACTCGTTTGTACGCCGTCATATGACTTACAAATCGCTTCAAGTTGTTCGAGTCGTTTAATATAGTTTTCTAGTGTTTCAGTCCGTGCGCCAGGGCGTGCGGCACTTAAAGTGTCAGCGGCAATAACGAGTTGACTAAAGATGAAGCGTGAATCTTTATCACCGTGGTGACTTTCAATCGCATCAATAACGTAATCTGGTTCGTTATATTTCTTCGCAAGACGAGCACCAACTTCAACGTGACTTCCTTCAACTTCAAAGTCCATTGCTTTCCCAATATCATGGAATAAGCCGGCGTGTTTGGCTTTTGTGACATCAAGGCCAAGTTCTGCGGCCATAAGTCCACAAAGATGCGCAACTTCAACACTATGCTTTAATGCACTTTGCCCGTATGACGTCCGGTATTTTAAGCGGCCAATAAACGGGATCATTTCTTTATGCACATTTGGGATGCCAAGTTCTGCTAACGCATCTTTCCCCGCTTTAATAATCACTTCATCAAGTTCGCTTTTGGCTTTTTCGACAACTTCTTCAATCCGACTTGGTTGAATGCGGCCGTCTTTCACTAATGTTTCAATTGTCCGCCGTGCGGTTTCACGGCGAATCGGATCAAAGCATGAAACGGTAATAACTTCGGGTGTATCATCGATTAAAATGTCAACCCCAAGCATTTGTTCTAACGAGCGAATATTGCGCCCTTCGCGGCCAATAATACGCCCTTTCATTTCGTCATTTGGTAACGTCACCGCGTTAACGGTTCGTTCGGTTGTTACTTCTTGCGAGTAGCGGGCAATGGTGTTTGCTAAGATGTCGCGCGCTGTATCATTAACTTTTGCGTCGGCTTCATCTTCTTTATTTTTAATATAGAGTGCAATTTCTTTTTCAAGTTTTGCGTCGACCCGTTCGTAAAGTTCAGTGCGCGCTTCACTAACGGTCATTTGTGCGACTTTTTCAAGTTCGGTTATAATCGAATCGATTTTTTCCTTTAAATCTGTTTTTAAGGCATCTGCTTCTTTAATCTTTGCCGTCAAGTTATTGTTGCGGTCATCAAGGGATTGCTCCTTGCTATGGAGCAATTGATCGCGGCGTTCAATGCCTTTTTCGCGATCGTTTAAGAGCCGTTCGAGCTCACTAATTTGTGCGCGGCGTTCTTTGCCAGCCTTTTCGAGTTCTTGTTTTCCTTCATACACTAATTGTTTAGCGTCTAACTCAGCATTCTTTACAATATGCTCAGCTTTAATTTCAGCTTCCTTAGTAATTTTTTCCGCTTTCGCAAACGCTTGTTTTGCTTTAAAGGCGGGAATCATGAAAAATAATCCAATACCTACACCAAGACCCACAAGAAAGAACAACGCATAATAAACATATTCCATCGTTTATTTCTCTCTTTCTTTTATTTTAATTGTTTGAAAATATACAAACTAAAATGATTTGTCCTATAACGCCAAAGTTACATCATTAATTTTTTTAATAAGCTAATTTTATAAATAGATTGAATAAAGTGGATTAATAACCTAACAATGATGTTTAGGTGAGTGCACCTTTTCGTGCATTTAAATTATAACAAGATTTAATTAAGAGATAAAGCATTACAAATTAAAAAGCCCCGTTCTTATGTAAAACATAAATGTTAGGGACTTATTAATAGTTTATTTAGACTGCAGGAGCGTTACGAATTGCGTCTTCAAGGCTCGCAAATAGTTCGGGCCGTTCTAAAATATAGTTTTGCGCGGCTTCTTTCCCTTGGCCAATTTTATTGCCATCATACGCATACCAAGAACCAGCTTTTTCCACTAAACCATATTCGACCGCTAATTCAAGAATTTCGCCGACCTTGGAAATACCTTTACCGTAAACGATATCAATTTCACACGCAGCAAATGGTGGGGCAACTTTGTTTTTCACAATGCGCACCCGTGCTTGGTTACCAATAAGTTTTGCACCTTGTTTAATTGCTTCACCGCGGCGAATATCAAGGCGAATTGAAGCGTAGAATTTTAACGCACGACCACCAGACGTAACTTCAGGACTACCGTAAATTACACCAACCTTTTCCCGGAGTTGGTTAATGAAAATGACGGTACATTCGGCTTTATTTAAGACACCAGCGAGTTTCCGCATTGCTTTCGACATAAGCCGTGCTTGTAAGCCAACTTGGTTATCACCCATTTCCCCAGATAATTCTGCTTCCGGCACTAATGCGGCAACACTATCAACAATAATTAAATCAATAACACCACTTTCGGCTAAACGTACAACAATTTCGAGTGCTTGTTCACCCGAATCAGGTTGCGCCAAAATTAGTTCATCAATATTAATGCCTAAGTTACGCGCATAGACAGGATCAATTGCGTGTTCGGCGTCAACAAATGCCGCTGTACCACCTTTTTTTTGGCATTCAGCAATCGCATGGAGGGCAAGTGTTGTTTTCCCACTACTTTCGGGACCGTATATTTCGACAATCCGCCCTTTCGGATAACCGCCAACACCAAGCGCTTTATCAATTAAGAGCGAACCACTGGGAATAACGTCAACGTTAATAACCGGGCGTTCACCAAGTTTCATAATTGCGCCTTTACCAAAAGACTTTTCAATCTCTTTTAATGTCTCTTGTAATATGTTTACATCTTGTTTCTTTGCCATTTATACTTTCTCCTTATTTATAAATACAATTAATTATAATTTTCTAACACGCGTTCTAAAATTGCAAATGCATAGGTTACCGCGTCATTTCGGACTTTTGTCCGATCACCTGTGATATGGATATGTTCAATGATTTCGTCATCTCCATAGGCGAGGGCAATATAAACATTGCCTCCTTCCACAATACCATTATTTGTGTCAGCATTACCGGTGAATGCAAAACAAAAGTCAACACCAAGTTTTGCTTTGCCGTTTCGCGCCATTTGTTGGGCAACAATACTTGATACTGCGCCGTATTTTTCTAAGTCACTTTCGTTTACGCCAACAAGTTTAGTTTTAACTTCATTTTGATAAGCAACAATTGCGCCTTTAAATACTTTGGAAACACCCGGGACATCAACGAGGCGTGCTGCAAAGAGGCCACCCGTAAATGATTCAACACTACCGATCGTTATATTTTGCTTAAGTAGTTTTGCAACAATTTTAGTTACTTGCATCTTCTTCCTTTAAGACATGCCGGTTTTGTACAATATAAATAATGCCAGAAGCAAGTGATACAATCGTTGCAAAAAACATGACCACAAGCGGCAAGAGTGGATAAGCGGCATCAATCCGTTGATCACTTAACGGCCACCCATTAAAGAAATACATGACAATGCCAATCATTTGTAACACGGTTTTAATTTTGCCAAATTTGTTTGCCGCCATGACTTTGTTTTGACTTGCGGCCACAAGACGCATACCGTCAACAATTACATCACGTGCAATCATAATAACGACAAAGGCAACGGGAAGTGGTGATTGAAATGGGCGGCTGTTTAACCGCACCGCTAAAATGATTAAGGACGAATTCACAAGTAATTTATCGGCAATTGGGTCCATAAATTTTCCGTAAGTAGTGACCATGTCTAAGCGTCTAGCTAAAAACCCATCAAAAAAATCAGTAATTGCCGCAATTGTAAATACTATTGCTGCGACGAAATAACGAAAATATACCGCCTCAAATATAAAAAAATCGAGGTTAATCCACCGCGCTGGAATTAAAAGCCATGTCATTAATAAAATAACAAGCACCATGCGCATTGTTGTTAGTTTATTTGGTAGATTCATACGTTACCTTCCTAAGTGAGTGTTCGATCCTATAAGCCATGTTCTGTCGTGGATAATTATTTATCTATGCCGAAGCATACAGCGCAGGATTCGGTTTTCCTTTGCTATTTCCCTTACCAAATTTAGGTTTCTCGCTTGCGGGGTTTACCAACGTTCCACTTAAGAGTTTCCCCTTAACTTCGTCACTGTGGCACTTTCAGAAGTCGCACCATATCCGTAGACTTAGGTGCTTCTTCGCCGTTATAGACTCCTCTATACCTAGCGTTATTTTTTCCGCTAGCGCAATCACTACTTGCATCACAGCAAGTGCGAGCATGGACTTTCCTCTAATACTTACGTACCAGCAATTATCCAGATCGAATA
>WPCG01144270.1_pt1 | contig 12331 bp, 13 predicted proteins | sample 5403311 | NCBI WGS metagenome assembly WPCG01 (sample SAMN12869467, study PRJNA574797) | sludge metagenome | isolation source: wastewater treatment of Control | place: China:Beijing | collected 2019-05-17 | reverse complement strand
GCAAGCACGTCGCCATGAAGGACCACGGCTCCACCACCGGCCACATCATGCCCAGCTACATGCTGGACCAGGCCGGCCTGGATATCGACCGCGACCTGCGGATCTCGCTGCTGGACGGCGCCCGCATGCAGGCCCTGGCCGCCGGCGAGGTGGATGCCGTCGGCACCGGCGTGCGCGACTTTGCCCCCTTCGTCGCCCAGCACGGCGAGGAGAACTACCGCATCATCGCTCGCGGCCAGGACATGCCGGGCGACCCCATGGTGGCCGGCCCGCACATCTCCGCCGAGTGCATCGGCGAGATGCAGGAGGCCTTCATGAACGACCCCGACGGCCTGCTGCAGGCGATCCTCGCCCCGGGCGAGCGCGACAAGTACCTGGGCGCCGAGATGGTCCTGGTGGACGACAGCGAGTACGACATGGTGCGCGAATCCTACGCCCTGCTGGGCCTCTCCGACTGATGGAGCTTCCATGCAGCTGAGCATCGACAACCTTACCAAGGTCTATCCGGACGGGACCCGCGCCCTCGCCGGGCTGTCGTTCGACGTCAGTCCCGGCGAAGGCGTGGTGATCCTCGGCCACAACGGCTGCGGCAAGTCGACGCTGATGAAGTGCCTGACCGGCCTGGAGCGCCCCACCTCGGGGCGCCTCAGCCTGGCCGGCCTCGATCTCGCCTCGGCCTCCCGCCGCGAACTGCGGCCGCTGCGCCAGCGCATCGGCTGCGTCTTCCAGAAGTTCAACATGGTCGGCAACCTCTCGGTACTGCAGAACGTGCTGTTCGGCCTGATGGGCCGCCGCGGCATCCTGGCCAGCCATGCCCTGACCGCCAGCCGCCACTCCCGCCAGGAGGCCATGGAGGCCATGGAGGCCCTGGAGCGGGTCGGCCTGGCGCATCTGGCGGCGCGTCGCACCGACACCCTCTCCGGGGGCCAGCAGCAGCGCGTGGCCATCGCCCGCATGCTGATGCAGGACGCCGAGATCGTGCTGGCCGACGAGCCGGTGGCCAGCCTCGACCCCCGCGCGGGCCGCGAGGTGATGGAACTGCTCTGGTCGGTGGTGCGCGAGCGGAAGATGACCGTGCTCTGCGTACTGCACCAGGTCGAACTGGCCCGGGAGTATGGCGAGCGGCTGATCGGCCTGCGCGCCGGGCGCCTGGCCTTCGACCGCCCCGCCCAGCAGGTCGGTGACCTTGACCTGACCGAGCTCTATCAGACCCAACCGACCCTGGAGACCGAACCGGATGAACCAAGCGTCGTCCCGACACAGCGCCCCGCCCAGGCTTGAACGCCCCTCCCCCATCGCCTTCATCCTACTGCTGGCCTTCGCGGCCTTCTTCATCAGCGGCTTCTCCAGCGCCGATATCCACTCGGATCGCCTGCTGCGCGGGGTGATGAACCTCGGCACCTTCTTCGGCGAGGCCCTGCCGCCGGATTTTGCCCGCTGGGACGTGATCGCCATGGCCATGCTGGAGACCTTCCAGATGGCCATCGTCGGCGTGGTATTCGGAGTGATCCTGAGCCTGCCCATGGCCCTGCTCTGCGCCCGCAACACCAGCCCCCACCCGGTGATCCGTGTGATCGCCCGCAACCTGGTGGCCACCCTGCGCACCGTGCCCGATCTGGTGTGGGCGCTGATCTTCGTGGTCGCCGTGGGGCTCGGGCCCCTGGCCGGCATCCTGGCCATCATCATGGACACCATCGGCTTCTGCGCGCGCTTCTTCTCGGAGCGTATCGAGGAAGTGGACCCCGGCCCCGGCCAGGCCCTGGCCGCCACTGGCGCCTCGCGCAGCGGCGTGGTCTGCGGCGCCATCCTGCCCGAGTGCACGCCGTCGTTCGTGGCCACCAGCCTCTTCTCGGTGGAGAAGGCGGTGCGCAGCGCCGTGGTGCTGGGCCTCGTCGGCGCCGGCGGTATCGGCGTGGAGCTCTCCGCCGCCATGAGCCTGTTCCGCTACGACCAGGCCCTCACCGTGATCCTCGCCATCCTGTTGGTGGTGATCGGCGTGGAGCAGGTCAGCGCCTGGATTCGCAAGCGGGTGATCTGAACACCCCCCTCCATTTCTCTCACCCTTGGCCGCCTCCGGGCGGCCTTTTTCATGGCCGATTCCCCGGACCTTGCTGCCTGGTTACTCGATGCAGGCAACCAAAAAGGCCGGCGGGTTTCCCCGGCCGGCAAGAATCGAATCAGTGCGAGACATACGGTGATGAAAGAGAATCCTGGGCGACTCTCCTGCCGACCCTCACCGCCTGCTGGCGGCGAAGATCGGCAGGGTCATGCGGGATAAAACGTGAAGGAAGCGCTTAGAAGTCGTAGCGGATACCGACGGTGTAGAGCAGGCTGTCGTCGATGTTCTCGCCGCTGACATCCTCGTCAAAGATCTCGGCATAGACGCGCATCGGGCTGAAGCGATAGTCGACGCCGATGGCCCAGGGGTTGCTGCTGCTGATGTCGCCCACGTAGCTGACGTCGTAGACGTCGGCGTAGAGGTTGCCCTGGCCGTAGTTGAAGGTGGCACCCAGGCCGACGATCTCCTTCTTGGCGCTGGCCGATGCCCCCTCGTTCACGGAGCCCAGCTCCTCGTACATGACCCGGGCAGAGAAGTTCGGCAGGAACTTGTACTGGGCGGAGACGCCCCAGATATCCTCGCCGGCGGAGTTGTTGCCACCGCCACCATAGGTCGCGCCGCGATCGGAGACATCCTTGGACTGGTTATAGCCCGCCGCCAGGTAGAGGTCTTCCCAGCTGTAGGTGACCGCCGCCGCCGTGGAGGTGGTGGAGCTGTTGTCCCGGGCACCTACAGGGGCGTCGTTGCCGCTGATGTGCTTGACCTGCACATGGCCCTGCAGGCCATTGAAGGCCGGTGAGGCGTAGGCCACGGTGTCGCCGCGGGAGCTGGTGGAGCCGCTGTCCAGGCTGATGAAGCCATCGTTCTCGTAGACGTCGAACAGGCTGCTGACGGCCTCGAAGTAGACGCTGTCGAAGTTGCCGATGGTCAGGGTACCCAGCTGCTGACTCTTCAGGCCCAGATAGCTGTTGCGAATATCCTTGATGCCATCGTTGTTACGCTCATCCGCATCGAAACGGAACTCCATGCGGGCGAAGGCGCTCAGGTCGCTGTTGAGCTCATGGCTGGCACGGAAGCCGAAGCGCGAGCCGTTGTTCTGGAACTCGCTGCCGCTGGTCTTGTCCGCACCCGGGCTCAGGTCCTGATTCCCGCCAGAGGTGATCATGTAGTTGATGCGGCCGTAGATATCGACCTTGGTGCCGTCTTGATCGTAGACGGTGGCCGCCTGGGCGACGGCAGAGGTGGACAGCGCGCCGACCACGGCGGTGGCGATAAGGGACTTCTTGAACATGATAGGTTTCCTTGAATGATCTCTTGGGATATGCAAAGGGATGCCTCCTCGCTCGGCGAATAGCGCCGACCTGGAAGACGAGCCATTCGTGGCTTCTTGTTGTATGGCCGAGGACAATATCCCGGGATCATGTCAGGAAGGTGACGATTTCATGCTTGCAGTGAGCTTCACAGAAATGAAAGACGATCAACGTAAGGTGGGACGATATTTCAGCCGGATCTCACATGAAATACGCACTACAAATTGCAGGACTCCACAAGCGCTTCGGCGACACCCTGGCCCTGGGTGGCATCGATCTCGCCCTGCCCCGGGGCCAGGTGCTGGCCCTGCTGGGCCCCTCCGGCTGCGGCAAGACCACCCTGCTGCGCTGCATCGCCGGCCTGGCCGATGCCGATGACGGCGAGATTCACCTCGATGGCGAGTGCGTCGCCGCTCCCGGCCGCCACCTGAGCCCCGACGACCGCCGCCTGGGCATGGTCTTCCAGGACTACGCCCTGTGGCCCCATATGAGCGTCTACCAGAACGTGGCCTTCCCGCTGGAGATGCAGGGTGTGAAGGCCAACGCGCGCCGCCCCCAGGTAGAATGGGCGCTTTCGCTGGTGGGGCTTGCCGACTACGCCGAGCGTGCCCCCGGCGCCCTCTCCGGCGGCCAGCAGCAGCGGGTGGCGCTGGCCCGGGCCATCGTCGCCAGGCCTCGCCTGCTGCTGATGGACGAGCCCCTCTCCAACCTCGACAAGGGCCTGCGCGAAAGCCTGGCTCTGGAGATTCGCAGCCTGATCGAGGAACTCAGCCTGACCGCGGTGTTCGTCACCCACGATCAGCACGAGGCCTTCGCCCTGGCCGACCGGGTCGCCGTGCTGCAGCAGGGGCGCCTGCAGCAGGTCGATTCGCCGGAGGCGCTCTTCCACACCCCGGCCACGCCGGCCATCGCCGACTTCGTGGACGCCGGCACCCTCCTCGACGGCCGGCTCGATGCCTGCGGCCTGGCCATCGCCGATACCCGGCTGCCGATGACCGCGGCCTGCGGCTACCGAGGGGAGGTGCGCCTGCTGCTGCCGCGCCGGGCCCTGCACCTCTGCGCCCCCGATGACGGCCGGCTGCGCGCGCGCATCACCGGCCGCCTGTTCCAGGGTGAGCACCTGTCACTTCAGCTCACCCTGGCCGATGGCAGCGCCCTCAAGCTGCATGCCCTCCACGCGCCGGAGCGCGGCTGCCAGGTAGGGATCGACATCGATGTCAGTGCCCTGCGCGCCTGGGATGACCAGAGCCGCCTGCTCGACCTGATGCCCCACGCCGACGTGGCGGCCGCCGCCACCGGCTGATTCTTCCACTCTCGCTCAAACCCTGATCCCGGAGATTCACATGTTCCCCCTGAAACCCCTCGCCCTCGGCGCCTGCCTGCTCGCCCTGCCGGGCCTTGCCGCCGCCGGTGCCCTGACCGTCTACTCCGCCGGCCCCGGCGCGCTGATCGAGGACCTCGCCGCCGACTTCACCGACCAGACCGGCATCGAGGTCAACGTCTTCCAGAGCACCACCGGCCAGGTGATGGCACGCCTGGAGTCCGAACAGGCCAATCCGCTGGCCGACGTGGTGGTGTCCGCCTCCTGGGACAGCGCCGAATCGCTCCACGCGGATGGCCTCCTGCACGAATACCGCTCGCCCAACGCCGAGACGGTGCCCGACTTCCTCAAGAGCGACCACTACGTGGCCCAGGGGGTCTCGGCCCTGGCCTTGGTATGGAACCGGGACAGCAGCGTGCCTCAGCCGGCCGACTGGAGCGACCTCACCGATGCCGCCTACCGCGACCAGGTGACCATGCCCGACCCGGCCCAGTCCGGCGCCGCCTTCGAGCTGATCACCGGCCTGCTCACCGCCCTGGGCGAGGAGGCCACCTGGTCGCTGATGGACGCACTCGCCGACAACGAGATGATCGTTCCCGGCCCCAACGCCCGCGCCCTCAACCCGGTGCTGCAGGGCGCCAAGTCGGTGGTGTTCGGCGCGGTGGACTACATCTCACTGGGCCAGCAGGCCGAGGGCGAGGCCATCGAGGTGATCTTCCCCGAGAGCGGCACCGTGATCGCCCCGCGGCCGATGATGATCCTCGCCTCCACCGCCCTGCCCGACGAGGCCGAGCGGTTCGTCGACTTCGTGCTCTCCGAGCAGGGCCAGGCGAGGGTCGCCGAGCGCTATCTGATGCCGGCTCGCACCGACATCGAGGCGCTGCGCCCGACCCTCGAGGAGCTGACCCTGATCGAGGTGGACAACGAGGCCATGAATGCCCAGCGCGAGGAGATCCTCACCCGCTTCCGCGAGGCCACGGGGAGCTGATGCCGGCACCTGTCATCTCCCGCCTGCCCCGGATCACCGGGGCAGGCGTCGTCATGCTGCTGACCGCCACCGCCCTGCTGCTGCTGGTGGGGCTGCCGCTGCTCTACGTGGTGCTTCAGGCGATCTTTCCCGGCTGGTCGCGGGGGGAGCTGGCCGGCGCCTTCAGCCTGTTCGTGCCGCTGCTCTCCGACCCGGCGCTGCTGGGACTCCTCGGCAATACCCTTCGCCTGGGCCTCGTGGTGGTGCTCGTCTGTGCCCTGCTGGCCATCCCGCTGGGTGCACTGCGCGCCCTGGCCCGGGTGCCCGGCGGGGCCGCCTGGGACCTGATCTTCCTGATCCCCTTCATGATCCCGCCCTACATCGCGGCCCTCTCCTGGATGCTGACGCTGCAGCCGCGGGGCTACGCCGAGCAGCTCACCGGGTTCTCCGCCAGCGGCTTCCTGTTCTCCTTCTCCGGCATCGTCTTCGTGATGGTGCTCAACGTCTTCCCGGTGGTCTATTTCGCGGTGTCGCGCACCATGATGAGCGTCGGCGGACGCTACGCCTCGGCCGCCCGGGTCAGCGGTGCCGGGGCCTGGCGCGCCTTCTGGCGCATCACCCTGCCGCTCTCCACTCCCGGCATCGCCGCCAGCCTGCTGCTGGTCTTCGCCCTGACCATCGAGGAGTTCGGCACGCCGGCCACCCTGGGCGCCCAGGCGGGCTACAAGGTACTGGTCACCGGCATCCACGAGCGCTTCTCTGACTGGCCCATCGACATCCCGGGTGCGGCGGTGCTCTCGCTGCTGCTGGTGATGCTGGCCATGGCCGCCTTCTACCTGCAGCACTGGCTGGTGACGCGACGCTCCTTCGTCAGCCAGACCGGCAAGCCGGCGGCGGTGGACCGCATCGAGCTGGGCCCCTGGCGCTGGCCGGTGCTGGCGCTGTTTGGCCTGGTGGGGGTGATCTCGGTGGGCGTGCCGATCCTGGCCGTGCTGGCCACCGCCTTCACCGGCACCCTCTCCGGCGGCCTGACCCCGGAAAACCTTTCGCTGCGCCACTTCGAAGCGCTTTTCGCGAACCGCGGCGGCGCGCTGCAGGCGCTCTCCACCAGCCTGGGGCTTGCCATCGGTGCGGCGCTGCTCACCGGCGTGCTGGGAGCCCTGGTAGGCTACCTAGTGGTGCGTGCCAGCATCCGCGGCAAGGGAGTGCTCGACCTGCTCTCGCTGCTGCCCAACACCATGCCCGGCATCGTGGTGGCGGTGGGGCTGATCCTGGCCTGGAACCAGGCCTGGTGGCCCATCCAGATCTACAACACCGGCGCCATGCTGCTGCTCGCCTACGCCTGCCTGCTGCTGCCCTACCCGGTGCGCTACGCCTCGGCGGCATTTCGCCAGATGGGCGAGAGCCTGGAGGCCGCCGCTCGAGTCTGCGGGGCCGGCTTCTTCACCGCCTTCCGGCGCATCCTGTTGCCGGCTCTGGCACCCAGCCTGGTCGTCTCAATGCTGCTGGTCTTCGCCATCGCCTCCCGGGAGCTCGTCGCCTCGCTGATGGTGGCACCGGCAGGCATACGCACGGTCTCGACCTTCGTGTTCGGCCAGTTCGAGCAGGGCTCTCCCGGCGTGGGCATGGCCATGAGCGCCGTGGCGATCTTCACCACCACGGCGCTGCTGGTGACGCTGACGGTATTCAGCCGCAAGCGGCTGCCGATTGCGGGCTGAAACCTCATACCTCAAATCTTGGCCACTCATCGCCACGGCGGCCGCTGTCACGATTTCATCACTCCACTGTCGCCGACACGTCACCGCCTGAGGGCATCCTTGTCGACAAGCGCCCTCAAGGGCCTGTAACGACGAGGAGCCCATGCGTATCTGTCTGGTCAGCGAGACCTGGTCCCCCGATATCAACGGTGTCGCGCACACCCTGAATCAGTTGAGCCGGGAGCTGCAGGAGCGGGGGATCGAAGCGGCCCCAGCCCCGCCGACCGATCCCAGGCCAGCATAAAGCCCCGGGCATGCAGACCGAGCTGCAGGTAAGCGGGATACCGCTACCCGGCTATTCCGAGGTGCGCTTCGGCCTTCCGGCGACACGACGCATTCAGCGCCTGTGGCATAAGCAGCGTCCCGATGTGGTCTACCTGGCCACCCAGGGTCCACTCGGCTGGTCGGCCAGGCGGGCGGCTCGGCGCCTGTCGATTCCCGCCGTTGCCGGCTGGCACACCAACTTCGACCACTACTGCCACGACTATCGAATCCCCTGGCTGGCGCCCGTCATGCGCGCCACGCTCCGTCACTTCCACAACGGCTGCGCGGCCACGCTGATCCCCACCCGTCTGCAGGCCGATGCGCTAGGCCAACAGGGCTTTCAGCGCCTGGCGGTGATGGGACGAGGTATCGACGGCCAGCGCTTCTCGCCCACCCACCGAGACCCTGCCTTGCGGCGCCAATGGGGCGTTGACCAACATAGTCCCGTCGCCCTCTACGTGGGGCGCCTGGCCTGTGAAAAAAACCTCGCGCTGCTGCAGGAGAGCTTCGTCGCCATGCGCCAGGCGCGGCCCGACATGGCGCTTGTGATCGTCGGCGACGGTCCCGGACGAAAGGCACTGGAGCACGCGCTTCCCGAGGCACATTTTACCGGCTTCCTGCCTGCCGAAACGCTGTCACGCCACTACGCCAGCGCCGATATTTTCGTGTTCCCCTCGCTCTCTGAGACCTGGGGCAACGTGGTGATGGAAGCCATGGCCAGCGGCCTTGCCGTGCTCGCCTACCACCATGCGGCAGCTGCCGCACTGATCGACAGCAACGTCAGCGGCATCACCATCACCGCCGGCGATGCCGAAAGCTTCCGTCAGGCTGCAGCCGCCCTGTGCCAACACCCCGCACGCTACGCACGCCTGGGCCGAGCCGCTCGCCAGAGGGCCCTGGCGTACCGCTGGTCGGCCATTGCCGATCGATTTCTGTCAGTGCTCGAACGCGCCAGGGAGACTCCCCTTGCCATCAGCCTGCCGCCATCCAGCAGGGTGTCGTCGAGGTCGAAGAGGGCAAGACACATGAAGGTCTCATGAGCACCGGCGCTACCAGAGACCCAGCTGAGCGGAAACCCAGCGCTCCGGCGCCAGGGTGCCGATAAAGGCCCCGAGCAGCCCCAAATAGGCGCCGCGCATCCAGGCGCGATGCTGCGCCACCCTGCCCTTGAGGATGGCGTACATGGCCACGCTCAGCGCCACCAGCATCCACAGCGACAGCAGGTGAATGGGGCCCAGATGCGCCACCAGCGGCAGCACGCCGCCGCCCAGCCAGAAGGAGCTCAGCGCGGAGAGCGCCATGGCCGGCACCCAGACGGCGCCCATCAGCCGGTGGGGCGTAGTGCCCTTGGGTGAGAGCAGCAAAACGGCCCCGAGGCCCAGGGCCAGGAAAGACGTGTAGAGATGCAGGGTGAACGCCATGGGAACCTCCGATCGCCAGGTGTGGGCCCTGCCGTCGGCAGGCGCCACCTAAAATGCAACTTGTTGCATAAGACTAGCCGCCGCCCACTTGCTATGCAACCATATGCATATTAATTTCATGACCCCATGGCCCCCATGTCACTTCGCGCCGTTCTACTGATCACCCTGCAGCGTGAGCCCGGCACCGGCTATGACGTGCTGCAGCGCTTCAAGGCCGGGCTCGCCCACGTCTGGCAGGCCAGCCATCAGCAGCTCTACCGGGAGCTGGACCGCATGCGCGGCGACGGCCTGCTGAGCTGCGAGACGGTGCCCCAGGCCGAGCGCCCGGATCGCAAGGTCTATCGCCTGACCGAGGCGGGCCGGCAGGCCCTGGACACCTGGCTCGCCGAGCCCCTGGCCGCCAGCCCCGTGCGCCAGCCGCTGTTTGCCAAGTTCTTCGCCTGGGAGCGCTGGCCAGAGCCCGCCCGCCGCGCGGAGCTCGCCGCCCTGAGCGAGCAGCTCAAGCAGCGAATGCAGACCTACGCCGCCATCGAGGCCGAGTGGTTCAGCGACCCCGAGGCGCTGACGCCCGCCCAGCGAGCGCCCTGGCATACGCTGCGGCTTGGCCGTCGGCTGACCGAGACCTGGCTGGAATGGATCGAGGAAGTGATGGAGGAGGCATCAGACCCACAGGCGCGGTAAAACCCGCCTATCCTCACACCAGGCGCGCACGAATCCTCACCTGCTACCCAGCAACCACCGGAGCCAAGCCGTGAGCCAACGCATCGTGATTCTCCAGGGCCACCCCGACGCCAGCGAGGCGCACCTCTGTCATGCCCTGGCCGACCGCTACCGCGAAGGCGCCCTCGCCCAAGGCCATGAGGTCCGCGTCATCGAGATGGCGACGCTGGAGTTCCCGGTGCTGCGCAGCCAGAAGGAGTGGAAGAACACTCCCACCCCCGCCTCGCTGACGGCGGCCCAGGAGGACATCGCCTGGTGTCAGCACCTGGTGCTGTTCTTTCCGCTATGGCTCGGCGACATGCCGGCCCTGGTCAAGGCCTTCCTGGAGCAGGTGCTGCGTCCCGGCTTCGCCTTCGAGTACGAGGAGGGCAATCCCCTCGGCAAAAAGGGGCTGACCGGGCGCTCGGCGCGTGTCGTGGTGACCATGGGTATGCCGGCGATGATCTACCGTCACCTATACCGGGCGCACAGTGTGAAATCCCTGGAGCGCAATATCCTCGGCTTTGTCGGCCTCTCACCGGTGCGCGAGACGCTGATCGGCAGCGTGGAGGCCATAAGCAATCAGAAGCGCCAGGAGTGGTTTCACAAGCTGTATGCGCTGGGCGCCAAGGCCCAATAAGGCGCGAGCGCCGAATGATGCGGCTGCTCAGTCGCGCATCTCGACCAGCTCCACCCGGCGGTTCTGTGCCCGCCCGGCCTCGGTCCGGTTGGACGCAATCGGCGCCATCATGCCTGCACCCGCCGATCTCAATCGCGACTCGGCAATCCCGTGCCGCTGCTCAAGATAGCGAACCACTGCCGTTGACCGCTCCATGGACAGGCGCAGGTTGTAGTCGTAGTTGCCGACATCGTCGGTATGACCCACCACGAGCAGGCCCAGCTCCTGGTGCTCCTGCATCAATTCAGCGATGGTTGCCAGTGACGAGCTGGACTCAGCCAGGATTTCATCGGAATCGAAGGCGAACAGGATATCCTGAATGGCGACACGCCCCGATTCCATCAGGTTCTGCTCCATTTCACTGGCCGACAGCGGGCGGTGCTCCGTGGCAACCTCCATCTCCTCTTCGGTTACCACGGTGATGGCATACTGGGTGCCGCCGCCGGGACCGGGAGCCTGATACGTGGCGATCGCCACGTGCATGGGCGCATCCTGCGAGCGCGCCAGCAGATAGTGCACTGGCTGACGATTCAGGAGAGGCCCTCGGTTGGTCAGCAGATAGGGCTCACTGGTATTGGTCAGGAAATCCGCCGAGCGGCCCGTGTTCTGCTCGATCAGATCCAGGTCACTTCCCTCGAAGATCAGTTCGAAACCGGCCTCTGGCAAAGTCTGCACAAAGGTACGGTGAACGCGAAGATCGCTGATATCGGAGTCGTCGAAGCGGTAGATCATCTTGAGCCACTCACCCTCCAGGGCAAGCTGCTCAGTATGCGCCCGCTCCGCTCGATCGAAGGGACCCGCAGGCAGCACGACGCGTTTGAACTCATCTCGAAAATTGTCGGTAATAAAGGAGCCGGCAATGCGTTCGACCAACGGATGATCGCCAGCGCCTTCGATGTCCTGGTTCGCCTGCCCCGCCAGTGAGAACAGCATCGTCAGGAACAGCAGCGAGACAAGACGGATTCGGGCCGAAGCGCCAGACAGAACATCAGACATGACAAAGCCTCCTTCGGGCGGGGGTCTCAACGGGATAGGCGCTTGGAGGGATCACGTAACAAGCAGACCTGAGCCCCTACCAACCCGGGGCAATGCTTTCACCCTAGGTCACTGGAGTTGGCTTCGCCATTCTATGAAGCCCCAGCAACCGCCAGCGCGTGGACTAGTCGGCAGCAGAGGGTTCAGGCGCCGTGGTAGCCATCCTCTTCGGGGTTCTCGTGGGCGCCTGTGGGCAGTTCAGCGGCCCAGGCCATGGCGGCGGCGTGGTCGCGCAGGGGAAAGGTGCGGATCTCCACCGCCTTGAAGAGGCGCTCTTCCAGGTGGGCGATGTGCTCGATCCACGCCTGGTCGGTGACCACCGCGGCGCGGTGGTAGCGCTCGAGGTCGTCGAGCTGGGTCAGGCCATAGCCGACGTCCTTGAGCAGGGCGGTCAGGGTCAGGAAGCGCAGGTTGTCGATCTCGACCACCAGGCTGATCACCGGATGGTCGCGCTTGGCGGCCTCGATGGCATCGATGGCGCGCTGCAGCTCGGGGCCTGTCACTACGCCCCCCACCTTCATCGCCACGACGTGCTCCGCCGAGTGAGGAATCAGATCCAGCATGGGCACTCTCCTTGGGTCCAGAAAGCCAGAATGGCGATGCCCTCTCAGCATAAGCCCGCCGCCGGCATCACGAAAGCGTCCCCGTGGCCCCCGGCTACCAGGGCAGCGGCTCGCCGTTGCTGTGCCAGAAGGTGCCGGTGGTCGCGAGGGTCAGCGCCTCGATGCGCTCGGCGATGCCGGCGGCGGCCTCCTCCGGGGAGATCAGCCCACCGAAGTTGACCATGCGGGTCTGCACATAGCCGGGGTGGAGCTGGAC
>WPCG01029859.1_pt1 | contig 12367 bp, 10 predicted proteins | sample 5403311 | NCBI WGS metagenome assembly WPCG01 (sample SAMN12869467, study PRJNA574797) | sludge metagenome | isolation source: wastewater treatment of Control | place: China:Beijing | collected 2019-05-17 | reverse complement strand
CGGTAGTCCGGTGATCATGGGCCGCAAGACGTGGGACTCACTGCCACCTGCGTTCCGCCCGCTGCCCGGCCGGCGCAACATGGTGCTCACCCGCAGTGCTGGCTGGCAGGCTACCGGCGCCGAGGTCCATGCCAGCCCGGCGGCGGCGCTGGCCGCGGCGGCGGGTGCGGAAAAGGTGTTTGTGATCGGTGGTGCCGAGCTCTACCGCCAGTTGATCGATCAGGCCGATACGGTGATGCTCACCGAAGTGTGGGCCGACGTGGACGGCGACGCCTACTTCCCGGCTTTCGACCGCGTGCAGTTCGAGGAACTGGCGCGCGAGTCGCGGCAGGCCGATGCCGACAACGAATTCGATTTCGACTTCGTCACCTACCGCCGCCTGCGCAGCCCGCAGCAGTGACAAGGGCCGCACGCGGCGGCCCTTGCTCGACAGCGCAGCAGATTCACTCGCGCATTCTCAGCCCTGGCGCACGCAGTCGACGTAGTAGCTGACCTGGCCGCCGCGCTCCTCGCGCACCAGCCCGTGGATGTCGGTCTCGAAGCCGGGGAAGGCGGCGTTGAAGTCGCGCGCGAACTGCAGGTAGCGGCAGATCGTCGCATTGAAGCGCTCGCCCGGGATCAGCAGCGGGATGCCCGGCGGATAGGGGGTGACCAGCATCGCGGTGACCCGGCCTTCCAGTTCGTCGATCGCCACGCGTTCGATCTCGCGGTGCGCCATCTTGGCGAAGGCATCCGCCGGCTTCATCGCCGGCACCATGTCCGACAGGTACATCTCGGTGGTCAGGCGCGCCACGTCGTGCGCCTTGTAGAAGCTGTGGATCTGTGCGCACAGGTCCTTCAGGCCGACCTTCTCGTAGCGCGGGTGCTTGGCGATGAAGTCCGGCATCACGCGCCACAGCGGCTGGTTGCGGTCGTAGTCGTCCTTGAACTGCTGCAACTCGGTCACCAGGGTGTTCCAGCGCCCCTTGGTGATGCCGATGGTGAACATGATGAAGAAGGAGTACAGCCCGGTCTTCTCGACGATGATGCCGTGCTCGGCGAGATAGCGCGTGAGGATGCCGGCCGGGATGCCGGAATCGGCGAAGTCGCCGTCCACGTCCAGCCCCGGGGTGATCACCGTGGCCTTGATCGGATCGAGCATGTTGAAGCCTTCGGCCAGATCGCCGAAGCCGTGCCAGCGCTCGCCGGCCTTCAGCATCCAGTCCTCGCGGGTGCCCATGCCTTCCTCGGCGAGGTATTCCGGCCCCCAAACCTTGAACCACCAGTCGTCGGTGCCGAAATCGGCCTCCACCTTGCGCATCGCGCGGCGGAACTCGACCGCCTCGGCGAGCGACTCCTCGACCAGCGCGGGGCCGCCCGGCGGCTCCATCATCGCCGCGGCGACGTCGCACGAGGCGATGATCGCGTACTGCGGGCTGGTGGAGGTGTGCATCAGGTAGGCTTCATTGAAGATGTCGCGGTCCAGCTTGCGGGTCTCGGAGTCCTGCACGAGGATCTGCGAGGCCTGGCTGAGGCCGGCCAGCAGCTTGTGGGTGGACTGGGTGGAGAACACCATGGACTCGCGGCAACGCGGACGGTCCGCGCCGATGGCGTGGTAGTCGCCGTAGAAGTCGTGGAAGGCCGCGTGCGGCAGCCAGGCCTCGTCGAAATGCAGGGTGTCGATCTGGCCGTCGAGCAGGTCCTTGATCGCCTCGACGTTGTACAGCACGCCGTCGTAGGTGGACTGGGTGATGGTCAGGATGCGCGGCTTCTTGCCCGCGGAGCCGTTGGCAAACGGATTGGCCTCGATCTTCTTGCGGATGTTCTCCATGGAGAACTCGGCGAGCGGGATCGGCCCGATGATGCCGTAGTGGTTGCGGGTGGGGGTGAGGAACACCGGCACCGCACCGGTCATGATGATGGAGTGGAGGATGGACTTGTGGCAGTTGCGGTCCACCACCACGATGTCGCCCGGCGCCACGGTGGTGTGCCAGACCATCTTGTTGGAGGTCGAGGTGCCGTTGGTGACGAAGTACAGGTGGTCGCAGTTGAAGATGCGCGCGGCGTTGCGCTCGGAGGCCGCCACCGGACCGGTGTGGTCAAGCAGCTGGCCGAGCTCTTCCACCGCGTTGCAGACGTCGGCGCGCAGCATGTTCTCGCCGAAGAACTGGTGGAACATCTGCCCCACCGGGCTCTTCAGGAAGGCCACCCCGCCCGAGTGCCCCGGGCAGTGCCAGGAGTAGGAGCCGTCGGCGGCATAGTGGGTGAGCGCACGGAAGAAGGGCGGCGCCAGCGAATCGAGGTAGTTCTTGGCCTCCCGCACCACATAGCGCGCGATGAACTCCGGGGTGTCCTCGAACATGTGGAGGAAGCCGTGCATCTCGCGCAGCACGTCGTTGGGGATGTGCCGGCTGGTGCGCGTCTCGCCGTACAGGAAGATCGGGATGTCGGCGTTGCGGAAGCGGATTTCCTCGACGAAGGCGCGCAGCCCGGCGATGGCCTTGTCGGACGCTTCGGACGAGGAGAATTCCTCATCGTCGATCGACAGGATGAAGGCCGAGCCGCGGCTCTGCTGCTGGGCGAAGGAGGTCAGGTCGCCATAGCTGGTGACCCCCAGCACCTCGATGCCCTCCTCCTCGATGGCCTTGGCCAGCGCGCGGATACCCAGGCCCGAGGTGTTCTCGGAGCGGAAGTCCTCATCGATGATGATGACCGGAAAATGGAAGCGCATCCTTCTCTCCAGCTGCATGCCCCGGAGGAGTCCGGGAAAGTGGGCATGATACCCGTGTGGTGGTTGCCGGCGCGTGACTGCCGAAAAGCACGAAGGGCCGGCAAGCGGCCCCCGCATGACTGCCGCCCCGCAGCCCCGTCAGATCTTCGGCAGGGTCACGCCGGTCTGGCCGAAGTACTTGCCGCCGCGGTCCTTGTAGGAGGTCTCGCACACTTCGTCCGATTCGAAGAACAGCATCTGCGCCACACCCTCGTTGGCGTAGATCTTCGCCGGCAGCGGCGTGGTGTTGGAGAACTCCAGCGTCACGTGGCCTTCCCATTCCGGTTCCAGCGGGGTGACGTTGACGATGATGCCGCAGCGCGCATAGGTGCTCTTGCCCAGACACACGGTGAGCACGCTGCGCGGAATGCGGAAATACTCGACGGTGCGCGCCAGGGCGAAGGAGTTCGGCGGGATGATGCACACGTCGCCGGTGAAATCGACGAAGTTGCGCGCGTCGAAATCCTTCGGGTCGACGATGGTCGAGTTGATGTTGGTGAAGATCTTGAATTCGTTGGCGCAGCGCACGTCGTAGCCGTAGCTCGAGGTGCCGTAGGAGACGATCTTGCCGTGCTCGTTGTTGCGCACCAGCTCCGGTGCAAACGGCTCGATCATGCCGTGCTGCTCCGCCATGCGGCGGATCCACTTGTCGGACTTGATGGACATCGGGCGCGGGTTCCTTGGCTGCCATGCCGGCGATGGGCCGGCGGTGAAAAATCCGCGTAGTTTAGGACAAGCCCGGCCGAATCGAAAGCAATGCGTCCGCTGCGTGCGCGAGGCCGCCGGCGGACGCCGGCGCTCAGGTGTTCTGCACCACGATGCTGGGGAACTTGTGGCTCATGTCCTTGACCTTCTCGGCCACCCGCACCGCCACCTTGCGGGCGATCTCGCGGTAGATCGCGGCAATGCGGCCGTCGGCATCGGCCACCACCGTGGGCGTGCCGCCGTCGGCCTCCTGGCGGATCTGCAGGTCGAGCGGCAAGGCGCCGAGGAAGGGAATGTCGTAGTCGGTGCACAGCGCCTGACCGCCACCGGTACCGAAGATGTGCTCCTCGTGCCCGCACTTGGAACAGATGTGGATGCTCATGTTCTCGACCACGCCAACGATCGGCACGCCGACCTTCTCGAACATCTTGATGCCCTTGCGCGCATCCAGCAGGGCGATGTCCTGCGGAGTGGTGACGATCACCGCGCCGGTCACCGGCACGCTCTGCGACAGGGTGAGCTGGATGTCGCCGGTGCCCGGCGGCATGTCGATCACCAGATAGTCGAGATCCTTCCAGTTGGTTTCCTTGAGCAGCTGGTTGAGCGCCTGGGTGGCCATCGGCCCGCGCCACACCATCGGCGTCTCCTGGTCCACCAGGAAACCGATCGACATCGCCTGGATGCCATGCGCCTGCAGCGGCTCCATGGTCTTGCCGTCCAGCGACTGCGGACGCTCGTTGCCGATACCGAGCATCTGCGGCTGCGAGGGGCCGTAGATGTCGGCGTCGAGAATGCCCACCCGCGCCCCCTCGGCGGCCAGCGCCAGCGCCAGGTTGGCCGCGGTGGTGCTCTTGCCGACGCCGCCCTTGCCGGAGGCCACGGCGATGATGTTCTTCACCCCGGGCAGCAGCTTCACGCCGTGCTGCACCGCATGCGCGACGATCCTGCTGCGCACCGTCACCTCCACTGCCTGCACCCCGGCGAGCGCGCTCACCGCGTCGGCGAGCATCTGGCGGATGAGTGCGAACTGGCTGTTGGCGGGATAGCCCAGCTCGACCTCGAAACTCACCCGGCCGCCATCGACGGCGAGGTTGCGGATACAGCGGGCGGAAACGAAGTCCTTCCCGGTATTGGGGTCGACGACAGCCTTCAGGGCCTCATTGACGGTTTCCACAGTCGGATTCATGTACGTCCTCGATTCGGTTGCGTGGCGCAACCTGGCGCCACCACTGCAGCGGCATCATACCGGAGCACGGCGGTGCGCTCACCCTCTTTGCGGGCAGGGTCTTCAGGGCTGCTCCGGGGCGCGCTGCAAGCCTTCCCGGCGAGGCCCCGAACTGCACACGAAAAGGCCTCTTCGCGCTACCATTCCATACCTCTGTCATCATCCACACGGACCGCCGCCATGCCTGCCTTCCGCCTGCCCTTCACGCTCACCCTCGCCTGCCTGCTGCTTGCCGCCTGCGCCACCCAGCCGGCCCCCAGCAGCAGCCCCGCCGCCACCGAGAGCGCCGCCCCGGTCGCCCGCTGGGACAGCACCCGCGAGTCCCTGCGCAACGCCCTCGGCAACATCCCCGGGATCATCGTGGAAGACCTCGACGAGGACGTGCTGCGCGTGCGCATCCCCGCCACTGACGGCTTCGCCATCGGGCAGAGCACCCTGCGTCCCGGCCTGGTCGACACCCTGGAGCGCCTGCTGCCGGTGTTCCAGGCTCACCCCGATGCAGCCATCGACATCGTCGGCCACACCGACAGCGTGGGCAACGAGATGTTCAACCTGCGCCTCTCGATTGCCCGCGCCGAAGCCGTCATGGAGCACCTGCGCAGCCACGGCATCGCCCTGCTGCGCCTGACTGCCGACGGCCTCGGCGAAGCCGAGCCGATTGCCGACAATGCCACCCAGGCCGGACGCGAGGCCAACCGCCGGGTCGAGATCCTGCTGCGCGCGCTGCGCTGAGTGCGCCCACGCGGGGGCCCGAAGCGCCCCCGCGGTTTGCTAAACTTGGCGTCTTTGCTCCGAGCACTCACGCCATGGCCCGCCAGATCCTAGTCACCAACGCCCTGCCCTACGCCAACGGCGACATCCACCTCGGCCACCTGGTGGGCTACATCCAGGCCGACATCTGGGTACGCTACCAGCGTATGCGCGGGCACACGGTGCACTACGTGTGCGCCGACGACACCCACGGCACGCCGGTGATGCTGCGCGCCGAGAAGGAAGGCATCAGCCCCGAGCAGCTCATCGCCCGCGTGCATGGCGAACACCTGCGCGACTTCACCGCCTTCGGCGTGGCCTTCGACCACTACCACTCCACCCACAGCCCGGAGAACCGCGCCTACGCCGAAGACATCTACGGCAAGCTGAAGGCCGCCGAGCTGATCGACACCCGCGCCATCGAGCAGTACTACGATCCGGTCAAGAACATGTTCCTGCCGGACCGCTTCATCAAGGGCGAGTGCCCGAAATGCGGCGCCGCCGACCAGTACGGTGACAACTGCGAAGCCTGCGGCGCGGCCTACGCCCCCACCGAACTGAAGAACCCCTACTCCGCGGTGTCCGGCGCCAAGCCCGAGCTGCGCACCTCGGAGCACTACTTCTTCCGCCTCTCCGACGAGCGCGCAGTGGCCTTCCTGCGTGACTGGACGCGCGGCAGCAACGCTGCCGGGCAACGCCGCCTGCAGCTGGAGGCCGCCAACAAGATGAAGGAGTGGCTGGGCGAGGAAGGCGAGAACAAGCTCTCCGACTGGGACATCTCGCGCGATGCGCCCTACTTCGGCTTCGAGATTCCCGGCGCGCCGGGCAAGTACTTCTATGTCTGGCTGGATGCGCCGATCGGCTACCTCGCCAGCTTCCGCCACCACGCGGAGAAGCGCGGCGACATCAGCATCGAGGACTACACCGATGCCGCCCGCAGCGAGGCGGCCGGCACCGAGATGGTGCACTTCATCGGCAAGGACATCCTCTACTTCCACGCCCTGTTCTGGCCGGCGATGCTGCATTTTGCCGGCTACCGCGCCCCCACGCAGCTGTGCGTGAACGGTTTCCTGACCGTGGACGGTGCCAAGATGAGCAAGAGCCGCGGCACCTTCATCACCGCACACTCCTACGTCGAGCAGAAGCTCAACCCCGAGTGGCTGCGCTACTACTTCGCCAGCAAGTCCAACGGCACCATGGAGGACGTCGACCTCAACCTCGACGACCTCATCGCCAAGGTCAACTCGGACCTCGTCGGCAAGTACGTGAACATCGCCAGCCGCTGCGCCGGCTTCATCACCAAGCGCTTCGACGGTCGTCTGGGGCGCAGCGATCCGCGCGCCACCAGGGAGTTCGAGACCGCCTTCGAGGCCGCGCTGATCGCCCGTGCCTACGAAGAACGCGACTACGGCCGCGCGCTGCGCGAAATCATGCGTCTCGCGGACATGGCCAACCAGTATGTAAACGACCACAAGCCCTGGGAACTGGCCAAGCAGGAGGGCCAGGAGGCGCAGCTGCACACCGTGTGCAGCACCGCGCTGACCCTGTTCCGCGACCTCACCCTGTACCTCAAGCCAGTGCTGCCGGCGCTTGCCGCGCAGGTCGAAGCCTTCCTCGCCATCCCCGAACTGGACTGGAATGCCGGCTGGCATCCGCTGCCCGAAGGCCACCCCATCAACACCTACCAGCACCTGATGACGCGGGTGGAGCGCAAGCAGATCGACGCCCTGCTGGAGGCCAACCGCGAATCCCTCGCCCCGACCCCGGCTGCTGCCGCGACCAAGCCGGCAGAAAGCGCCAAGGCCGCGAGCTCGCAACAACGCCATGCGGAAAAACAGCAACACGCCGCACAGACCGCCGAGACCGCGATGGCACACATCTCCATCGACGACTTCACCAAGGTCGACCTGCGCATCGCGAAGATCGTCGATGCCCAGCACGTCGACGGCGCCGACAAGCTGATCCGCCTGCAGCTCGACATCGGCGAGACCGACGAGGCCGGCAACCCGAAGCCGCGCCAGGTCTTCGCCGGCATCAAGTCGGCCTACGACCCCGCCGCGCTGGTCGGCCGCCTCACCGTGATGGTGGCCAACCTCGCACCGCGCAAGATGAAGTTCGGCATCAGCGAAGGCATGGTACTGGCCGCCTCCGACCCCGACGGCAAGAGCGGCGGACTGTACATCCTGTCGCCGGACACCGGCGCCGCCCCCGGCATGAGGGTCAAGTAAGGCCCGCGTCAGGCAACTGCGCTTTCATGTACACATGCCTCTGACTCCTTCCAAACGCTGGATCGCGCATCAGCGCAACGGCTTCGGGCACCTCGCCGCGCAGCCCTTGCCCTTTGTCCGTCCGCATCAGGAAGCGCCCCGGAGGCCACATGATTTCCTTCCGCCCCAAGCTCTTTGACACCCTGCCCGGCTACAACCGGGCAGGCTTCGCCGCCGACCTCTCGGCCGGCATCACCGTCGGCGTGCTTGCCCTGCCGCTGGCCATGGCCTTCGCCATCGCCTCCGGCATGAGCCCCGCAGCGGGCATCTGGACGGCCATCGTTGCCGGCTTCCTGGTGTCCGCGCTGGGCGGCTCGCGGGTGCAGATCGGCGGCCCCACCGGCGCCTTCATCCCCATCATCTACGCCATCGTGATGGACTACGGGGTGGCCAACCTGCTCATCGCCACGATGATGTCCGGGGTGATGCTGCTGGCCATGGGCGCCTTCAAGCTCGGCAGCATGATCCGCTTCATCCCGCTGTCAGTGGTCATCGGCTTCACCAACGGCATCGCGGTGGTGATCTTCATCTCGCAGATCAAGGACTTCCTCGGCCTGCAGATCGAGCAGCTGCCCGGCGAGTTCTTCGCCAAGATGCAGACCCTGGCGGCCCACCTGCACACCATCCAGCTGCCCACCGTGCTGCTGGCGACGGCTTCGCTGGCGGTGCTGCTGGGCTGGAACAGGGTGGCCGCACGCGTGGCCTGGATGCGCCGCCTGCCCGGCCCGCTGGCAGTGCTGATCATCGCCACCGCGGCGAACGCACTGTTCAACATGCCGGTGGATACCATCGGCAGCCGCTTCGGTGGCATCCCGCAGAGCCTGCCGGCTTTCGGCCTGCCGGAGCTCTCGCTCGGCACCCTGGGCAAGCTGATCGCCCCGGCACTCACCATTGCACTCCTCGGCGCCATCGAATCGCTGCTCTCGGCGCGCGTCGCCGACAGCCAGATCGACGACCGCCACGACCCCAACCAGGAACTCATGGCCCAGGGCGTGGCCAACATTGCCGCGCCGCTCTTTGGCGGTTTTGCCGCCACCGGCGCGATCGCCCGCACCGCCACCAACATCCGCACCGGCGGACGCACCCCGGTAGCGGGCATGATCCACGCCGGCGTGCTGCTCGCCGTAGTGCTCGCGCTCGCACCGCTGGCCAGCCACATCCCGCTCGCCACGCTGTCGGCCATCGTCGTCGTGGTGTCGATCAACATGGGCGAATGGCACGCCTTCGCCCCCCGCGAACTGGCACGCTACTCGGTGCAGTACCGCACCATCCTGCTCGCCACCTTCCTCATCACCGTGGTCTTCGACCTCACCCTGGCGGTGGAGATCGGCCTGGCGCTGGCCAGCCTGTTCTTCATCTACCGCATGTCCGACCTCACCCGCATCGAGCGCATCCCACTGGAGGACCACTACGGCGTACAGGCGCTGAACCGCGCCGACGGCACCCCGCGCATCCTCGCCTACCGCATGTACGGCAGCCTGTTCTTCGGCGCCGCCAACAAACTGGAGAACCTGCTGCTGATGCAGCACGGCCATCCGGACGTAGTCATCCTCGACATGGGCAAGGTGATCAGCATCGACACTACCGGACTGGACATCCTGCAGACCCTGCAGCGCAACCTCGGCAAGCGCGGTGCCGAGCTGATCCTCTGCGACCTCAACTCGCAGCCCGGCTCACTGGTGTTCCGCTCCGGCTTTCTTGATACCCTTGGCGATCACAACGTGGTGACCAACCTCACCGCAGCCCTGATCCGCGCCCAGCAACTGAAGGGCCACGACCCGGAGATCTCCTATGCCTGACAGCCAAGCGCCCGAACCCGTCTGCCGGCGTCTGCTGATCGTCGGACGCGTGCAGGGCGTGTGGTACCGCGCCAGCGCCAAGACCGAGGCCGAACGCCTCGGTCTCACCGGATGGACGCGCAACCTGCGCGACGGCAGCGTCGAGGCAGTAGTCGCGGGGGCACCGGGCGCCATCGACGACTTCATCGACTGGGCGCGCCAGGGGCCACCCAAGGCGCAGGTGGAGCGCATCGAGATCAGCGCCGCAGACGCCCCGCCAGAACCCGGCTTCCACGTCCTCGCCGACGCCTGAGGCAGCCTTCATGCGCCTGCTGGTCATCGAAGACAACCGCGACATCCTCGCCAACCTCGCCGACTATCTGGCGCTCAAGGGCTACACGGTGGACTGCGCCGCCGACGGACTCAGCGGCCTGCACCTGGCCGCCACCCAGCACTACGACCTCATCGTCCTCGACCTCATGCTGCCGGGCATCGACGGCCTGACCCTCTGCGAACGGCTGCGCAGCGGTGAGCAGCGCGACGTGCCGGTAATCATGCTCACCGCGCGCGACGCCCTCGAAGACCGCCTGCAGGGTTTTCGCAGCGGTGCCGACGACTACCTCACCAAGCCGTTCGCGCTGCCCGAACTGGCCGCCCGCATCGACGCCGTACTCAAGCGCAGCCGCGGCGGTGCGCGCCGCGCACTGCAGGTCGCCGATCTCCATTACGACCTCGACACCCTTGCCGTAAACCGCGCCGGCACTGCGCTGCATCCCGGCCCCATCGGCCTCAAGCTGCTCGCCGTGCTGATGCAGAAGAGTCCCGCGGTGGTGCGCCGCGAAGTACTCGAGGAAGCTGTGTGGGGCGACGACCCGCCGGACAGCGATGCCCTGCGCAGCCACATCCACGCCCTGCGCCAGCAACTCGACAAACCCTTTGCCTCGCCACTGCTGCATACCGTTCACGGCATCGGCTACCGCCTCGCTGCGGAGTGAGGCGGGACCTTCACATTTTCTTCACCGCGAGGTGAAGCGGCCGTAACACGCCCTGCCTACCCTGCATGGACTTTCCCATCGCACGGAGTCAGCCTTGACGCACCTGCTCACCACGCAGCTTCCCTTCACGGCGGAATACGACCCCTGGGAGGGTACGGTGGAACTGAAGAAGGCCAGCGCAGGGCTGCGCCGCCGCATCGAGAACCTGCGCACCGAGGAGATTCTCCGCCGCGCCCTTGCGCTGGCCGGCGAACCCCTGCAGGTACTCGACCTGTACGGCCATGCCGGCCGCTTCTGGAACACCCTCGCCGAGCAGCCGGCTCGCCACATCCTCGCCGCGGCCCCCACGGAAGCCGAACTCGACCTCGCCATCCACTACCATGGCAGCGCGCTGCGGGGGCGCATCACCGCTCTGGCGGCGCCCACCCCGACCCACCTCGCACTGGCCGATGGCGCTGCAGATTGCGTGCTGTGCCTGCGCGCCCTGCTGCGCATCGGCAGTGCGGTGGAGCGTCATGCCGTGCTGCGCGAACTGCACCGCGTCAGCCGCAGCAGCGTCATCCTTGCCCTGCGGGTGGATGGCAACCTGCAGGCCTGGCGGCGCCAGCGCCGCCATCTGCGCCGCCTGCTGCGTGGCGAGGCAAGCACCACGCGCGGCGACGTACTCACACGCAGTGCTGCGGCAGAGGCCTTCGATGCCGCGGGTTTCGACATTCTCACGCACTTCGACATCCTGCCGCGCTGGGGCATGGAACGCATCTACGTGCTGCGCCGACGCTGAACGCGCTGACGGCTTGACGAATTCTTCACCTGCGCACGACCTTTCCTTGACCACCTGCTGACTACGCTGCGCGGACCCCTTCAGCGCAGGAGTCCGCCGTGCCCGCAGATGCCTCCCGGGAAGCCGTCGAGCTACCCTTCTCCGCCAAGTACGACCCCCGCCACGCCCAGGCCTACCTCGATAAGCATCGCAGCAGCCTGCGCCACCGGCTGAGCGACCGACGCGAGCAGCAACTCGCCCGCCGCGCCCTCGCAATCGCCGGCGAGCCCCTGCAGGTGCTCGACCTGCCCTGCGGCGCAGGCCGCTTCTGGCACACCCTGGCGGAGCATCCGGGCCGGCGGATCATTGCCGCGGACAACTCGCCAGCCATGCTCGACGTCGCCATGCGCGCTGCCCCTGCACCGCTGCACGGGCGCATCGAGGCGCTGCAGACCTCGGCATTCGCCATCGACCTGCCCGACCAGGCGGTGGACTGCATCTTCTGCATGCGCCTGCTGCACCACATCGGCAAGGCCGCACACCGCCTCGCCATCCTCGACGAGTTTCGCCGCGTCAGCCGCGACACGGTGATCGTCTCGCTGTGGGTCGATGGCAACTACATGGCCTGGCGACGCCGGCGTCAGGAGGCACGGCGCCAGGCGCGCGGCAAGAACGGCTGGCAGAACCGCTTCGTGCTGCCGCGCAGTGAAGTCGAGGCCGAGTTCGCCTTCGCCGGCTTCGACATCGTCGACCGCCTCGACTTCCTGCCCCTGCATTCGATGTGGCGCGTGTATGTACTGCGCCGCATCTGAATGCCTGCCGCACACCGCGGCAGCGGAGCGGACGGATAGCCCGCAGCCGGGCAGCTTTGATTACTGGTGGTCCCTGCCCGGTGCCTGGGTGGAACCACCCAACCAGCGCCGCCACGGCGGGAGCGGCGTCGTGCATGGCCACGCCGGCGGGCGCGAGGTGTACGTCAAGCGCCAGCACAACCACCTCCACTACAGCCTCCGCCATCCCTGCGGACAACCCACCGCGGCGCGCGAGTACCACTGGCTGCAGCGCCTGCGCGGGCTGGGCATCGGTGCCCCGCGGGCGCTGTTCTATGGCGCCCGCGCGCGCCCGGACGGTGCCCAGG
>WPCG01036810.1_pt1 | contig 12370 bp, 6 predicted proteins | sample 5403311 | NCBI WGS metagenome assembly WPCG01 (sample SAMN12869467, study PRJNA574797) | sludge metagenome | isolation source: wastewater treatment of Control | place: China:Beijing | collected 2019-05-17 | reverse complement strand
GCTGGCGGGCCAGGGCCTCCCGGCCCGCCGCCAGGCGGGTGCCCAGCTCCAGGTCCACGGTGGGCAGCTCGCTGTCATCCCGGGCCACGGCGTTCGGGGGGGCCTCGGCGATGGCCCCGCGGCCCGGGTCCGGGGGCCCGGCTCGCGAGGGGGCGACCCCCAGGTGGCGATGGAGCATCTCGTGCAGCTGGGCGGCGTCCACCGGCTTGACCAGCACGTCGTCCAGGCCGTTGGCCAGCAGGCGGCGCCGCTCCTCTTCCAGCACGTGGGCGGTCACCGCCACCACCGGGGTGCGTCGCCACCCGGGGCCCAGCCGGCGCAGGGCACGGGTGGTCTCGACGCCGTCCATGCCGGGCATGCGGATATCCATCAGCACCAGATCGAAGACCTGCTGGCGTGCCACCATCAGCGCCTCCTCGCCGCTTGAGGCCAGGCGGATCTCGAGGCCCGGCGCCGCCAGCAGTTCGCGCAGCAGCAAGCGGTTCGACTCGCTGTCATCCACGGCCAGCAGGCGCAGGGGGAGCTCCTCCCGGGCGCCGGGGGCCGCCTCGGTGCCCTCGGCCTTTGCCACCCCCATCAGGCCGCCGGCGATGCCGGCCAGGGTGGCCCGGGAGACGGGCTTGGCCAGCACCTCGCCGCCGTGGGGCAGCGGCAGGGCGGGCAGATCCATGGGGCTGGCGCTGACCAGCAGCAGGGCCGGGCACTCCAGCGCGTCGAGCCGGTGGTGCCAGGCGGCCACCTCGTCCGCCGATAGCGAGGGGTGGGGCAGGCTGGCGACCAGCAGGGCGGGGGTGGCCCCGGGGGGCAGGGCGTCCACGGGCTGGGCACCCCAGCGGGTGAAGAGGTGGCGCAGGGCGCGGCGGGTAGCGGCGTGGGGCTCCTCGATCAGCACCCGCTGGCCGTCGAGCCTGAGCTCGGGTTCGCGCAGGCTCGCTTCGCTGCCCTCGAGCACCAGGGTAAAGGAGAAGCTGGCCCCCCGGCCCGGCTCGCTCTCCACGCCGATCTCACCCCCCATCTGCTCCACCAGCTGGCGGCAGATGGTGAGCCCGAGGCCGCTGCCGCCGAACTCGCGGGAGTGGCTGGGCTCGGCCTGCTCGAAAGCCTGGAAGAGGCGGCGCTGGCGCTCCGCCGAGAGCCCGATGCCGGTGTCGGCCACGGTGATGCGCAGGGTGATCTGGCCGGGGTCGGCCTGCTCCACCATCACCCTCACCACGACCTCGCCCTGTTCGGTGAACTTCACGGCGTTATGGAGCAGGTTGGTCAGCACCTGCTGGATGCGCATGGGGTCGCCGGTCAGGGCGGCGGGCACGTCGTCATAGACCAGGCCGACCAGGTCCAGCCCCTTCTGGTGGGCCAGCGGCGCCTGCAGGGCGAGCGCCTCGTCCACCAGGGCCACCATGTCGACGGGCAGCCGCTCGAGCTCCAGGCGCCCGGCCTCCAGCCGCGAGAAGTCGAGCACGTCGTTGACCAGCAGCATCAGGTTGCCGGAGGCGCGCTGCACGTGGTCTAGCCACTCCCGCTGGCGCGGCTCCAGGGAGGAGCGCTCGAGCAGGCGGCAGAAGCCGATGATCCCGTTCAGGGGCGTGCGGATCTCGTGGCTCATGTTGGCCAGGAACTCTGATTTGATGCGGTTGGCCTCCACGGCACGGCGATGGGCGATGTCGAGCTCGATGTTCTGGACCTCGATGGTCTCCATGGACTCCTCGAGCTCGGCGGTGGCCTGCTCGATCTGCTGCTGGGTCTCCAGGCGCGCCTGCTCCAGGGCGTCGGCCAGGGCGTTGACGCGCCCGGTCAGGCCGGCGAGCTCACCGGGGAGCGCGGGCAGGGGGGCGGGGCTCTCGCCCCGGGCCAGCCCCTCCAGTGCCAGCTCGGCGCCCGCCAGGGGGCGCTGCAGACGGCGGTAGGTGTGCGTGAAGAGTACCACCAGCAGCAGCAGCGCCGCGGCCAGCAGCAGGCCGACGATGCCCAGCTGCCGGTAGTGGTCCAGCACCACGCCGCTGGCGTCGATGTCCAGCACCAGGCGCGCGGGCTCGGCACCGGGCAGCGGCGCCGACAGCTGCCAGTGGGTGTCCCGCCTGTCCACCCGCAGCGGGTCGGCAGGCTGCCTCTCGGGTAGCTGCCTGAGCCGCCCCATCTCCAGGCTGAGCTCACCTCCCGCGTCCGCCACGCCCAGGGCGCGTACCGCCTCCAGGCCGAGCAGCCGAGCCGCCGCGGCCTCGAGGCGCTCGGCGTCCCGGGTGGCAGCCGCCTGCCCCAGGGTCGGCAGCAGCAGCTCGACGGCGTCGGTCACTCGCTGCTCCAGCCGGGCGGCATGCTCGCCGTGGTGGAGGAAGAGGGTGGTGGCGGCAAACAGCGCCATCAGCAGCCAGGGAACGATCAGGGTGGCCAGCAGCAGGCGGAACTTCAGGGACATCGACGGGCTCTCTGGAGAGGGTTGCGCCCAGTATGCCATAGCCAGGCGGCATGCCTGTCCACCCCGCTGCGGCACAGATATAATGACCGAAAACCCGTTTCCACAAGGAAGGTTGCATGGCATTTCCCACCATCGAGGAGGTCGTCGGCCACACGCCGCTGGTTCGCCTCAAGCGCATCACCGCCGGTCGCAACAACGTCCTGCTGGCCAAGCTGGAGGGCAACAACCCGGCGGGGTCGGTGAAGGATCGCCCGGCGCTCTCCATGCTGGAGCAGGCCGAGGCGCGCGGGGAGATCTCCCCCGGTGACACCCTGGTGGAGGCGACCTCCGGCAATACCGGCATCGCCCTGGCCATGGCGGCGGCCATCAAGGGCTATCGCATGGTGCTGATCATGCCCGAGAACGCCTCCGAGGAGCGCAAGCAGGCCATGGCCGCCTTCGGGGCCGAGCTGATCACGGTGAGCAAGGCGGGGGGCATGGAGGAGGCCCGCGACGTCGCCGAGGCGATGCTGGCCCGGGGCGAGGCCAAGCGCCTCGACCAGTTCGCCAACCCCGACAACCCGCTGGCCCACTACCAGGGCACCGGCCCGGAGATCTGGGAGCAGACCGAGGGGAGCGTGACCCACTTCATCAGCTCCATGGGCACCACCGGCACCATCATGGGGGTCTCGAAGGCGCTCAAGGAGCGCAATCCCGAGGTGCAGATTATCGGCCTGCAGCCCGAGGACGGCGCCAGCATCGCCGGCATTCGTCGCTGGCCCCAGGAGTACCTGCCCAGCATCTTCGATGCCAGCCGCGTCGACCGGGTGCTGGACATCGGCCAGCACGAGGCGGAGGTGCACATGCGCCGCCTGGCCCGGGAGGAGGGGATCCTGGCCGGGGTCAGCTCCGGCGGGGCCCTGGCGGGCGCCCTGCGCGTCGCCGAGGAGGTGGAGAACGCGGTGATCGTGTTCATCGTCTGCGACCGCGGCGACCGCTACCTGTCCACCGGCCTGTTCGCCCCGGAGGCCTGAGGTGGCCATGCTGGGCAAGCGACGGCCGCGTCGTGAACGTTCCGGGGTCTCGGGGCTCCAGGGGCGCCAGGCGCCGCAGGCGGCCCCCGGGCGGCAGCCGGGCGGTGAGGTCGCCGCTGGGGTGATCATCGAACGGCTGGCCCATGACGGGCGCGGCCTGGCCCACGACGCCGAGGGCAAGGCGCTCTTCGTGGAGGGGGCCCTGCCCGGTGAGCGGGTCGAGGCGGCGGTGCACCGTACCCGCAAGCGCTTCGACGAGGCCCACCTGTGCGAGGTGCTGGAGGCGTCGCCTGCGCGCGTCGCGCCGCCCTGCGCGTACTATGTCCGCTGTGGCGGCTGCGACCTCCAGCACCTGGCGGTACCCGACCAGCGTCGCCACAAGCAGGCGGTGCTGCGTGACCTGCTGGTCCGCCAGGGCGTCGAGGTGCCGGTGGAGATGGCGCTGCTGGCCGGTGCCAGCGAGGGCTATCGCCGCCGCGCCCGCCTGGGCGTCAAGGTGGACGCCGAGGGCGGCGTTCACCTCGGCTTCAGGGCTCGCCACAGCCACCGGCTGGTGGATATCGAGCAGTGCACCATCCTGGTGCCCGAGCTGGCAGCGCTGCTGGTGCCGCTGCACCAGCAGGTGGCGGCCCTTGCCGCGCCGCGCCAGGTCGGCCACCTGGAACTGATCCAGAGCGACCAGGGGCCGGTGCTGGTGGTGCGCCAGCTGCGCGAGCAGGCGGCGGATCGTGACGCCTGGCGGGCTTTCGCGGCCCGCCACGCCCTGCACCTGGCCTGGCTATGCGGGCGCGAGGGCCCCATCCTCGAGTGGCTGACGCCGGCACCGGCGCTGAGCTGTCGGGTGCCGGCCGCTCCCGATGGCGCGGACGCCACCGGCGAACTGACCCTGGGCTTCGGCCCGGGGGACTTCCTGCAGGCCAATGCCGAGGTCAACCGGCTGATGGTGGCCACCGCGCTCCAGTGGCTGCCGGGCCTCGAGGGGGCGTCGCTGCTCGACCTCTTCGCCGGGGTGGGCAACTTCAGCCTCCCGCTGGCCTCCGCCGGGGCCGAGGTCACCGCCGTGGAGGGCAGCTCGGCCATGGTCGAACGGCTGGCCGGCAATGCCGCTGCCAATGCGGCGGGGCGGGCCCTGAGCGTGACGGCTCGCCAGGCCGACCTGGCCCGGCAGGGGGCGGTAGCCGGGCTGCTCGACGAGGTGCTCCCCGATGTGGTGGTGCTGGACCCGCCCAGGGAGGGCGCCGAGCCTGCCGCCCTGGCCCTGGCGGCCGCACCGGTGCCGCGGGTGCTCTATGTCTCCTGCGATCCGGCCACCCTGGCCCGGGATGCGGCACGCCTTGTGCATGGGGGATATCGGGTCACGCGCATCGCCGTGGCCGACATGTTCGTGCATACGTCACATCTGGAATCGATGCTGCTGTTCGAGTTCCCCGGGGAAGGGCAGCGGCGGCAAGGAGCATCACCCGATGGTTAAAGTCCGTGAGGACCAGCCCCTGACCGAGACGGGGCATGTCGACATCGACCGCTGGGTCGAGCGTCTGCAGGAGGATGTCAAGCTGCGCGACCCCGAGGAGATGCGGGAGGCCTGTCGGCTGGCGGACAGGCTCGAGCGCGAATCCGATCGCTCCCATCGCGCCTGGCTGGCCGACGGCTCCAGCTTCCGCATGGGCCTGGAGATGGCCGACATCCTCGGCGAGCTGAAGCTCGACCAGGCGACCCTGGAGGCTGCGGTGCTCTACCGGGCCGTGCGCGAGGGGCTGGTCGGCCTGGAGGCGGTCGGCAAGCAGTTCGGCCGCGAGGTGGCCCGGCTGATCGACGGGGTGCTGCAGATGGCGGCGATCAGCGCCACCCAGCGGCCCAGCCACGACATGGGCCAGCACGACCAGCAGGACAACCTGCGCAAGATGCTGGTGACCATGATCGACGACGTGCGCGTGGCACTGATCAAGATCGCCGAGCGCACCTGCGCCCTGCGTCAGGTCAAGGACGCCCCCCGGGAGAAGCAGCTTAGGGTGTCACGGGAGGTGTTCGACATCTATGCGCCCCTGGCCCACCGGCTGGGCATCGGCCACCTCAAGTGGGAGCTGGAGGACCTCTCCTTCCGCTACCTGCACGAGGATGACTACAAGGCGATCGCCCGCCAGCTGGCCGAGAAGCGCCTCGACCGCGACCGCTATATCGTGGAGGTGGTGGACACCCTGAAGGGCATGCTGGAGGCCCAGGGCATCCCGCGCTACGACGTCGACGGCCGCGCCAAGCATATCTACTCGATCTGGCGGAAGATGAAGCGCAAGCGCATCGACTTCTCCCAGGTCCACGACATTCGCGCCGTGCGCATCCTGGTGCCCGAGGTGGCCGACTGCTACACCGTGCTCGGGCTGGTGCACTCGCGCTGGCACCACGTGCCCAACGAATTCGACGACTATATCGCCAACCCCAAGAAGAACGGCTATCAGTCGCTGCATACCGCCGTGCTCGGCCCCGAGAACAAGGTGTTGGAGATCCAGATTCGCACCTTCGCGATGCACGAGGAGGCCGAACTCGGGGTCTGCGCCCACTGGCGCTACAAGGGCCACGACACCCGGGCCAAGAGCTCCAGCTACGAGGAGAAGATCGCCTGGCTGCGCCAGGTGCTCGAGTGGCAGGAGGAGGTCGGCGACATCGGCGACCTGAGCGAGGGGCTCAACAGCGACGTCGCCCCGGACCGCATCTACGTCTTCACCCCCGACGGCCATGTCATCGACCTGCCGCGCATCGCCACCCCCATCGACTTCGCCTACCGGGTGCACACCGAGGTGGGGCATCGCTGCCGGGGCGCCAAGGTCAACGGCCGCATCGTGCCGCTCACCTACCGGCTCAAGACCGGCCAGCAGGTGGAGATCCTCACCGCCAGCAAGGGCGGCCCCAGCCGCGACTGGCTCAACCCCAGCCTCGGCTACGTGCGCACCTCCCGGGCTCGGGCCAAGATCCAGGCCTGGTTCAAGCACCAGGCCCGGGACCAGAACCTGGAGGAGGGGCGCGCGCTCTTCGAGCGCGAGATGAAGCGTCTCGATCTGGAGGATATGGACCTCGAGACCCTGGCGCGCAAGGTCAACTACCAGAGCCCCGACGACATGTATGCGGCACTCGGCGCCGGCGACCTGCGCATCGGCCAGGTGCTGCACCAGGCCCAGCAGCTGTTCGGCGAGAACGACGACCAGGAGCAGCTCGACCGCCTGCTGGCCAAGCCGAAGCGCTCGCCGGGCAAGGCGGGCCAGAGCGACATCACCGTGCTCGGGGTGGGCAACCTCAAGACCAGCATGGCCAACTGCTGCCACCCGGTGCCCGGTGAGCCCATCGTCGGCTTCATCACCCAGGGGCGCGGCGTCACCGTGCACCGCCAGGAGTGCCCCAACATCCTGCAGCTGCGTCTGGAGGAGCCCCAGCGCATCATCGAGGTGGAGTGGGGCGAGCGGGCGCGCACCCAGTACCCGGTCAATATCGAGGTCCAGGCCTGGGACCGCTCCGGCCTGCTGCGCGACGTCACCGGCGTGCTCGGCAACGAGAAGGTCAACGTGCTGGCGGTCAACACCCTGACCGACACCGACGACGGCATCGCGCGCATGCAGATCACCGTGGAGGTGGATGGCCTGGAGACCCTGGGGCGGCTCTTCTCGCGCATCCAGCAGCTCTCTAATGTGATCGAGGTGCGCCGGCTGCGCAGCGGCGCCAAGGCGGGCAAGCGCAAGGGGAAGGGCGCATGAGCCATCGCCATGACCTCGACGACCTGCTGACCCTCATGGCCGTGCTGCGCGACCCCGAGCAGGGCTGCCCCTGGGACCTCGCCCAGGGCTGGGACTCCATCGTGCCGCATACCCTGGAGGAGGCCTACGAGGTGGCCGATGCCATCGAGCGGCGCGCCTGGGAGGAGCTCCCCGGGGAGCTCGGCGACCTGCTCTTCCAGGTGATCTACTATGCCCAGTTCGGCGAGGAGGAGGGGCGCTTCGACTTCCACGACGTGGTGCAGGTGCTGACCGACAAGATGCTGCGCCGCCACCCCCACGTCTTCCCGGAGGGTACCCTGGCCTCCCGGCGCCCGCCGGGGGTCTCCGCCGAGGAGATCGAGGCCCGCCAGGTCAACTCCCGCTGGGAGGCGATCAAGGCCGCGGAGCGCACCGAGCGGCACGGGGCCGAGGAGGAAGCAGGCATGGCGCCCTCGGTGCTGGACGATGTCCCGCGCACCCTGCCGGCGCTCTCCCGGGCCGCCAAGCTCTCGAAGCGTGCCGCCCGGGTGGGCTTCGACTGGCCCGACGCCCGCGGCGTCATCGCCAAGATCCGCGAGGAGCTCGACGAGGTCGAGGAGGCGCTGGCCGAGGGCGACCGGAAGCACGCGGCCGAGGAGGTGGGCGACCTGCTCTTTGCGGTGACCAACCTGGCGCGTACCCTCAAGGCCGATCCCGAGCAGCGGCTGCGCGCCACCAACGCCAAGTTCGAGCGCCGCTTCCGCCACGTGGAGGCGGCATTGGCGGCCGATGGCCTGGCCCCGGGTGAGGCCGACCTCGCCGTCATGGAGCGCCACTGGCAGGCCGCCAAACGTCAGGAATTCCCTTCATCTGCATGCCCCGCCGCGGCGGGAAAGACACCGGGAGACCCTCGGCCATGAGCCATGATCTGCACGAATCCCTGCGCGACAACGTTCGTATCCTGGGCGACAGCCTGGGGCGCACCATCGCCGATGACCTGGGGGGTGGCTTCGTCGACAAGATCGAGGCCATCCGCGGCTTCGCCAAGCGCGGGCGTCAGGGTGACGGGAGCAGCCAGCGCGAGCTGATCGACTACCTGCGCCAGCTTCCCGACCGGGACCTGCTGCCGGTGACCCGGGCCTTCAACCAGTTCCTCAACCTGGCTAATATCGCGGAGCAGCACTATCGCGCCCGCTTCCGCCGGGTCGAGGACTACCGCCCCGGCACCCAGCCGGTGCTCAGCGAGCTGCTCGAGCGGGCCCGCCAGGCGGGCAATGCCCCCCGCAAGCTGGTGGAGACCCTGGCCGCCATGCGCGTGGAGCTGGTGCTCACCGCCCACCCCACCGAGGTCATCCGCCGCACCCTGATCCAGAAGTACGACGCCATCGACGACTGCCTGAGCGCCATCGAGTCCTCCCCGGACTACCCGGAGCGCGGGGCCCGGGCCAAGGGCCGCCTGGAGGAGCTGATCAGCCAGGCCTGGCACACCGACGAGATCCGCCACGAGCGCCCGACCCCGGTGGACGAGGCCAAGTGGGGCTTCGCGGTGATCGAGAACTCCCTGTGGCAGGCGGTGCCCGACTTCCACCGCGACCTGGACAACCTGCTGCTGGAGAGCGCCGGCGAGCGGCTGCCGCTGGATGCCGCGCCGATCCGCTTCGCCTCCTGGATGGGCGGCGACCGCGACGGCAACCCCAACGTCACCTCCCGGGTGACCCGGGAGGTGCTGCTGCTGGGGCGCTGGATGGCCGCGGACCTCTACCTGCGCGACCTGGAGCAGCTCAAGGCCGAGCTCTCCATGTGGAAGGCCAACAGCGCCCTGAAGGCCGAGGTCGGGGATGTCGCCGAGCCCTACCGGGAGCTGCTGCGCCGCCTGCTGGCCCGGGTCGAGGCGACCCGGGACTGGGCCAAGGCGTGCCTGGACGGCAGGCCCTTCGACGCCGGCCCCATCATCGAGAGCCGCGACCAGCTCTTCGCGCCGCTGCTGACCTGCTACCGCTCGCTGTGCGATGTGGGCCTCGACACCCTCGCCAACGGGGCGCTGCTCGATACCCTGCGCCGGGTGGCGGTGTTTGGCGTCACCCTCACCAAGCTCGATATCCGCCAGGAGGCGAGCCGCCACGCCCAGGTGATGGAGGAGCTGACCGACGGCCTGGGGCTCGGCCACTATCGCGACTGGAGCGAGGAGCAGCGCCAGGCCTTCCTGCTCGAGGAGCTGGCCTCCCGGCGGCCGCTGATTCCGCGGCGCTGGGAGTGCTCCACCGAGTCCCGGGAGGTGATCGACACCTTCCGGGTGATCGCCAGCGAGCAGGCCGAGGCCCTGGGCACCTACATCATCTCCATGGCGGGCCAGCCCTCCGACGTGCTGGCCGTGGCGCTGCTGATGAAGGAGGTAGGGGGTGACGTCAAGCTGCCCATCGCGCCACTGTTCGAGACCCTGGACGACCTCAACCATGCCGGCGACGTCATCGACCGCCTGCTCTCCCTGCCCGGCTATCGCTCCCTGACCGGCGACCGCCAGGAGGTGATGATCGGCTACTCCGACTCCGCCAAGGATGCCGGCCAGCTGGCCGCCGCCTGGGCCCAGTACCGGGCCCAGGAGACCCTGGTGGAGGTGTGCCGCCGCCAGGGGGTCGACCTGACCCTCTTCCACGGCCGCGGCGGCACCGTGGGCCGCGGCGGCGGCCCCGCCCACGCGGCGATTCTTTCCCAGCCCCCGGGCTCGGTGAACGGCAGCCTCCGGGTGACCGAGCAGGGCGAGATGATCCGCTTCAAGTTCGGCCAGCCGGAGATCGCCCTGCGCTCCATGGAGATCTACGCCTGTGCGGTGCTGGAGGCGACCCTGCTGCCGCCGCCGGACCCGCAGCCCCATTGGCGCGAGGAGATGGACCACCTGGCCGAGGTGGCCCACCGCGCCTATGTGGGGGTGGTCCGCGAGGATCCCGACTTCGTGCCCTACTTCCGGGCGGTGACGCCGGAAGGCTCCCTCGGGCGGCTGCCGCTGGGCTCACGCCCCACCAAGCGGCGCCAGGACGGCGGGGTGGAGACCCTGCGCGCCATTCCCTGGATCTTCGCCTGGACCCAGATCCGCCTGATGCTGCCCGCCTGGCTGGGCAGCGGCGAGGCCTTCGCCCGGCGCCTGGAGCAGGAGGGCGGCCTCGAGGTGCTCCAGGAGATGCGCGACAACTGGCCCTTCTTCGGCACCTACCTGGACATGCTGGAGATGCTGCTGGCCAAGGCGGATGTGGGAATCGCCGCCTACTACGAGCATCGCCTGGTGGACGAGCCGGCCCTGAAGGCCCTCGGCGAGCGGCTGCGGGAGCGCTTCGGCAAGCTCCACGAGGTGCTGCTGGAGATCCTCGAGCAGGAGGAGCTGCTGGAGAAGACGCCGCTGATCCGCCAGGCCATCGAGGTGCGCAACCCCTATATCGACCCGCTTCACGGCCTGCAGGCGGAGCTGCTGCAGCGTAACCGCGACGCCGACGGCGCGATCAGCGCCGATCTGTCGCGAGCGCTGATGGTGACCATGGCGGGCATCGCCGCCGGGCTGCGCAATACGGGATAGGGCCTTCGGCCAGCGACAAGCCTCTCGGAGCAAGCAGGAGCGCGGATTCCGCGCGATGGAAGCATTTCACCCGATCATGCTGCCGCCATCGCCGATAAATCGGGCTCCTGCGCTGACTGCAGGGGCCCGACTCGCGATGGGAATGACGCTAGAAGGGATAGTGCAGCGAGGCGGTGAGCAGGTTGAGGTGGGCCATGTCCGGGGCATCGAACTCCTCGAACTCGAGCCGGCTGATCATGCGGTTGAACTGCATCCGGGCGCCCAGCCCGGTGACCCGGGTGGTGCCAGCGGTATCGAGGGCGTCCCGGGGGATGACGGCGTCGCCCTCCCAGCCGGCCACCCCCGACTTGGCGTAGAGGCCCAGGCGGCCGATGCGCACCCCGGCCATGATGCTGCCCCCCACGCTCACGGAGTTGATCAGCAGCTGCTGCTCGCCCAGGCGGGTCGGCACCTCGTCGCTCTCGCGATAGCTGATCTCCGCGGCCAGGTCGAGCCTCGGCAGCCGGAAGGGGGAGTAGCCGGCGATGAGCCTGAAGCCGGAGGTGAAGCCGTCCGGGGTCTCGATATCGCGTCCCTCGATCACCACCCCGTTGTCGAGGCGCATCAGGTCGGCGTCCTTGCCGGCGTAGGAGGGCGTCTCGTCGGCGCTGGCCGTCGGGGCGGCGACCATCACGGCCAGGGCCAGCAGTAGGGCTGAGGCGGAACCCGCTTTCATGATTCCTTTCCTTGCGCTGCGACCGGGGAGGTGGGCACGGGGCCGCAGGGCGAGTGATGGGTAGGCTTGTAGCCTAGCAACTGTTCCCGTTGCCCGCCAGCTCCCGTTGGCGCAGCCAGGCGGCCAGCTCGACCAGGCGGGGGGCCTGGAGCCCGTGGGTAGTGGCGGCGTCCAGCAGCGGGCCGAGGATCGCCTCGTGCTCGGTGGGGCGCCCCGCCAGCACGTCCTGCAGCATGGAGGCCCGGTTGCCGGCGGTACCGTCGATCACCCGCCACACCAGGGCCCGCCAGCCGGCCGTTCCCTGGCCGGCGGGGGGCGCGATGCCCTCGGCGGCGAGGAGGGCGGCCACCTCCTCGATCAGCGCCTCCACCTGGTGGCGGTAGGGCGGGTCGCGCAGCTCCCCGTTGCGGAGGCGGAAGCGGGCCACCAGGGGGTTGATGGCGGCATTGACGGCGAGCTTGTGCCAGAGGCGCCGGCGGATGTCGTCCACCGCCCGTGCCGGCAGGCCGGCCGCGCTCAGCATGCCGGCAAGCTCCGCGGCGAGTTCGCCGTGCTCCCCGGGCGGGGCGGAGAGCGCCCCGATCAGGGTCTCGCCGTGGCCGGCGTGCACCACGCGGTCGTCGCTCTCCACGAAGGCGCCCTCGGTGGTGGTGGCGCACAGCACCGGGCCGTCGTGGCGCGCCGTGAGCCGCGGCTGGCAGCCGAAGCCGTTCTGCCACAGCACCAGCGGGGTGCCCGCCGGGAGGCGAGGGGCCAGGGCCTCATGGGCCGCCTCGGCCGCGTAGGCCTTGGTGGCCAGGTGCACGATATCGGGGGCGGGGAAGGCCCCCGGGGGCGCGGCCGCCAGCGCGTCGAGGGTGGTCGTGGCAAGTGTCGCCGCCAGCCGCTCCCCCTCGGGGGTGATCAGTGTCTGGCCCTCGGGCAGGGCGCGGCGCCCGACCAGGG
>WPCG01031644.1_pt1 | contig 12418 bp, 14 predicted proteins | sample 5403311 | NCBI WGS metagenome assembly WPCG01 (sample SAMN12869467, study PRJNA574797) | sludge metagenome | isolation source: wastewater treatment of Control | place: China:Beijing | collected 2019-05-17 | reverse complement strand
CAAGGTAGTGCCTCAGTTCGAGAGCATGTTCGCCGGTTTCGGCGCCGAGCTACCAGCACTGACTCAGCTCACTATCCGACTCTCCGAGCTGGCCCAGGCCCACTGGTGGCACGCCATCCTGACCCTGGTGGGTACGGTGCTGCTGATGCGTCTGGCAACCCGCTACTCCAGCGCCTTTGCCTATCGCATGCACGCCCTGCTGCTACGTATCCCGGTAATCGGTAATATTGTGCTCAAGGCGGTGTTGGCCCGCTACGCCCGCACCCTTTCCATCACCTTCGCCGCCGGGGTGCCGCTGATCGAGGCCCTGGACACCTCCGCCAGCAGCACCGGCAACCGGGTCTACGAACGCGCCCTACGCGAGGTGCGCAGCAGCGTGGCCGAGGGCCAGCAGCTGCAGTTCGCCATGCGTATGACCGACCGCTTTCCTGCCATGATGATACAGATGGTAGGCATCGGCGAAGAGGCGGGATCCCTGGACGCCATGCTCGAGCGGGTGGCCACCTACTACGAGGAGGAGGTGGACAACCTGGTGGATGGCCTCACCTCGCTGATCGAGCCTTTTATCATCGTGGTGCTGGGTGTTCTGGTGGGTGGCCTGGTGCTCTCCATGTATCTGCCCATCTTCGAGCTCGGTACGGTACTGTAGCGCCTGACTCCTTACCTCTCACCCACGATACAAGGGCGCTCTTCCGTGCTGGATCTTCCCCCCTCTCTGCTCTACCCCCTGGCGGCCCTGGTCGGCCTCTGCCTGGGCAGCTTTCTCAACGTGGTGATCGTACGCCTGCCGGTGATGCTGATGCTCGGCTGGCGTGCCGAGGCCCGGGAGGCGTTGGAGCTCCCGGGTGAGTCGCCACCGACATTCAACCTGGCCACGCCCCGCTCCCTGTGCCCGAGCTGCGAGACCCCCATCGCCTGGCACGACAATCTGCCGGTAGTGGGCTGGCTCAAGCGCCGCGGGCGCTGCGCCAGCTGCGATGCCCGCATCAGCCCTCAGTACCCCCTGGTAGAGCTGGCCGGCGCCGCCCTGACGCTCGCCGTGGTGGCGCTCTTCGGGCCGAGCTGGCAGGGGCTCTTCGTGCTGGGCGCCTGCCTTGCACTGCTGGCCCTGGCGGTGATCGACCTGCGCACCCAGCTGCTGCCGGATATCGTCACCCTGCCGCTGCTCTGGGCGGGGTTGCTCTACCAGCTGCTGTTCCAGCCGCTTCTGCTGCCCAGCGCGGTGATCGGTGCCATGGCGGGGTATCTCACGCTGTGGAGCTTCTACTGGGCCTTCAAGCTGATCACCGGCAAGGAGGGCATGGGCTACGGCGACTTCAAGCTGATGGCGGCGCTGGGTGCCTGGCTCGGCTGGCAGGCCCTGCCGCTGCTGCTGATTCTCTCCGCGGGGATCGGCGCGGTCATCGGCATCCTGGTGCAGCTGGCCCTGCCCCGCCTGCGCGGCGCCCCCCTGCCCTTCGGCCCCTACCTGGCGCTGGCGGGCTGGGTGGCGCTCCTGGCCGGCGAGCCGCTGATGGCGGCCTACGGCCGCTTCTTCCTGCTCTAACCCGGAGGTTGCCATGATCATCGGAGTGACCGGCGGTATCGCCTCGGGGAAATCCACCGTGGCCCGGGCCTTCGAGGCCCTGGGCGCGCCTTGGGTGGACGCCGACGACGTGGCCCGAGAGGTGGTCGAACCCGGCGAGCCGGCGCTTGCCGAGATCGCTGCCCGCTACGCCCGTGGCGGAGGGCCCGAGGTGCTCAACGAAGACGGCACCCTAAACCGCCGGGCGCTGCGCAAGATCGTCTTCGCCGATCCGGCGGAGCGCCGCTGGCTGGAGTCCGTCACCCACCCGCGCATCCGCGCCCGGCTCACCGAGCACCTCGCGCGGCTTCAGGCCTCGGGGGCTCCCTATGTGCTGCTGGTCTCGCCGCTGCTCTTCGAGTCCAGCCAGAGCGAGATGGCCGACCGCTGCCTGGTGATCGACGTGCCCGAGACGCTGCAGATCGAACGCACCGCCGCCCGGGACGACGTGGACGAGGCCCAGGCCCGGGCCATCGTCGCCGCCCAGATGCCGAGAACCGAGCGGCTGGCCAGGGCCGACGATGTGCTGGACAATAGCGGCAGCGAAGACGCGATGCGCCGGCAGGTCAGCGAGCTGGATCGACGCTATCGAGAGCTGGCCGCCTCGTCGGCCGCGAATCCCCGAGGAGAGTCATGAGCCACACCCAAGGCCCCCTGGAAGTCGCCTGCCCCCAGTGCAGCAAGAAAGTCGTATGGAGCGAGAGGAACCCCTTCCGCCCCTTCTGCAGCGACCGCTGCCGCCTGCTCGACCTCGGCGCCTGGGCGGACGGCTCCCACCGCATCGCCGGCGAGCCCGCCATGGACGAGACCGAGATCGACGAGATGATCCTGCGCGCCGAACGCGGATTGCAGGAACCGGAGTGAGCCACCGGTGAGCCGCCCCGAGTACCGCCTGCTGGCCGAGCTGGAAGCCGCCTTCGATGCGCTGATCGAAGCGGGAGAGGCAGTGGCCGCAGCCCATGACGCGCGTCCCGCCGCCTGCTGGATCTTCGGCGAGCCGGAACCGGTGGCGCCCGAGCGCGCCGCCGACTGGCTGCGCCATGCCCTGCTGGACGTCTGGTATCAGGATGGCCAGGACGGCCGCGCCACCCGCGCCCATATCGGGCTGGTGGCCGCCGGCGCTGAGGTGATGGAGGCCGTGGCCCGGGCCAACCTCGCCAAGGCCGAGTTCGCGGCCCTGCTCGCCCGCATCAAGGAGCAGGAGCCCGGGCTGATTGCCGAAGCCAAGGCGCTGCTGCCCTTCCGCCACCCGGCGCTCCACGACCACCTGCGCGGCAAGGGCCTGGCTCGGGTGCATCTCAAGCAGTGCTGGCGGGCGATCCCGGTGGCCGAGGCCCCGGTGGCCCGGGTGCGCCTGGCCTGGTACGCGAGCGGGCGCTCCATCAAGCGCCTGACGGTGCAGGAGGCCGAGCAGAAGCTGATGAAGCTCGACGTGGACGCCGCCCACGTGCGCATCCAGTTGCGCAAGCTGGCCGGCATCCCGAGCGGCGAGCCCCTGGCCCAGGTACAGCGCCAGGCCCCGCTGATGCGTGCCAACCTCTTCTACTGCGAACCCCTGGATGACGGCCGCACCCGCCGCGCCATGAACGTCGCCCTGCCGCTCTTCGTGCCCAGCGACGACGGCCGCCTGCCGGACCACAACCTCCCCCCTCTCGCCCCGCCGGAACAGCGCACCCGCGCCCGCCGCCGCGACGAGAAGCTTGAAGACGAACCCTTCCTGCCCAGCCTGAGGGTCTATCGGTACCGGTAGGCAAATCTAGCGGGGCTATGACTGTTCGCTGGGGTTGTGGGAGGCCGGGTCCCCCGGGCGAATGGAGGCCGAAGGACTCCCGGCGGTACCCACCGGCCTCACCAACACCACCAGGGCGCCTGCGGCGCCCTCAGCCCGGCAGCTGTTCCTGCTCGGGCTCCTCAGGACGATCCTGCAGCCGCGGCATGGCGGCGACGCGAATATCGATGTAACGCAAAAGGCCAAGCTGAACGCCCAGGATGGCGAAGCACCACATAAGCCCCTTGATCATGGCAAACTCCTCGGAAGAGGCCGGCGGCCTCGTCAAGGTCATGATAGGACTACCGCAGCGGAAAAAGTAGATAGCAACCTAATAGAATTTCTGCATCAGGGCGGTGGAAGCTATAGCCTCTCCTCCACCCGCTCCAGGATCTGCCGGCTCACGCGCCCCACCAGGGGCTTGGCCGCCTTGTTCACGGCCTTCTCCACCAGTTTGCTGTGCAGCACATAGGTCAGCGTCAGCGCCACCTCGGTGCCCTCCTCCACCGGCGTGAGCCGATAGCAGCCCTGGTTCTTAACGCCGTCCAGGGACTCCCAGGCCAGCACCTCCGGGGAGCGGGACTCCGTCACCGCCACATCGAAGTGCCAGTCGCGGCCCACCGCCCGCACGTGCCAGCGGTAGCGGTCCTCCCCCAGCGGCTCGATGGCATGGATCAGGTCGGAGTAGTCGGCAAAGTCCTCCACCCGCTCCAGCAGGGCGAAGACCCGCTCCGGCGGCGCCTTGAGGATCGCGCTATGTTCGATGGTGGCCATGGGTCAGTTACCAATTGAGAAGATCATTGGGACTCGCTCAGCAACCATGCAGACGAGCCAGTCATCCTGATCGTTGTCGAGGCGTCGAAGCAATAACACTGGGCGCTTCTTGGCGTTCTGGAGGTTCGTATACGGAAATGGCATGAGCGCAATCTGGCCGGCACGCTTCATTGCCACTTTTCCCTGAGATCATCTTCCGAGTAAAGGTCGGGCTCGGCCTCGGTATCACGCATGGCCTGCTCGATGCTCATGGCACGGAACTGCTGCTCAGACCAGTCGAGCTGTTGCTCCTCGGGGGGCTGGGCCTGGCCATAACGCTGCTCCAGGAAAGTGACGAAGTCCATCACCTCCTGCTGGCGAAATTCCGGCAGGCGGCTCACTTTGGCAATGAGTTCTTCAAGCTGCATAGTCACTTACCTCCCAGTGTTTGCCACCCCCAAGAACGTTGCGCCCAGCATAGCAAATCGGCCCGGCCTACGCCTCTGGCACAGTGACGGCTTGCCCCTTGGCGACGCAACTGGCCGAAGGCCGGGGTTTCCTTGCCCCTTGTGGCTCCCAGCCCACCAACACGGTAAAATCCGTCGTTTCCGTTTCTCCAGCGAAGGTCTTCTGCATGTCCACACCCAAGGTCGGTTTCGTCTCGCTCGGCTGCCCCAAGGCGCTGGTGGATTCCGAACGCATCCTCACCCAGCTGCGCACCGAGGGCTACGAGATCACCCCGAGCTATGACGACGCCGACGTGGTGGTGGTCAACACCTGCGGCTTCATCGACAGCGCCAAGGCGGAGTCACTCGACGCCATCGGCGAGGCGATCGCCGAGAATGGCCGGGTGATCGTCACCGGCTGCATGGGCGTGGAGGAAGGCGCCATCCGCGATGTCCACCCCAGCGTGCTGGCGGTGACCGGCCCCCAGCAGTACGAGCAGGTGGTGGGCGCCGTCCACGAGGTGGTACCGCCGCGCCAGGACCACGACCCGCGCATCGACCTGGTGCCGGCCCAAGGGGTCAAGCTCACCCCGCGCCACTACGCCTACCTGAAGATCTCCGAGGGCTGCAACCACAGCTGCAGCTTCTGCATCATCCCCTCCATGCGCGGCAAGCTGGTCAGCCGCCCGGTGGGCGAGGTGCTGAGCGAGGCCGAGGGGCTCAAGCGCGCCGGGGTAAAGGAGCTGCTGGTGATATCCCAGGACACCAGCGCCTACGGGGTCGACCTCAAGTACCTCACCGGCTTCTGGAACGGCCGCCCGGTGAAGACCCGCATGACCGAGCTCTGCGAGGCGCTCGCCGAACTCGGCATCTGGGTGCGCCTGCACTACGTCTACCCCTACCCCCACGTGGACGAGCTGATCCCGCTGATGGCCGAGGGCAAGCTCTTGCCATACCTGGATATCCCCTTCCAGCACGCGAGCCCCAGGGTGCTCAAGGCGATGAAGCGCCCCGCCTTCGAGGACAAGACCCTTGCGCGCATCAAGCGCTGGCGTGAGATCTGCCCCGAGCTCACCCTCCGCTCCACCTTTATCGTCGGCTTCCCCGGCGAGACCGAGGAGGACTTCCAGACCCTGCTCGACTGGCTCACCGAGGCCCAGCTCGACCGCGTCGGCTGCTTCCAGTACTCCCCGGTGGAGGGCGCCCCGGCCAACGACATGGATCTCGAGCCGGTGCCGGACGAGGTCAAGCAGGAGCGCTGGGAGCGCTTCATGGCCCACCAGCAGCAGATCTCCGCCGCCCGCCTGCAAGCCAAGATCGGCCGCGAGATCGAGGTGCTGGTCGACGAGATCACCGACGAGGGCCCCATCGGCCGCAGCGCCGCCGACGCCCCGGAGATCGACGGCATGGTCTTCCTTGAAACCGAGCATCAACTCAGCCCAGGCCAGATCGTGAGGGCGCGGGTCACCCATGCCGACGAGTATGATCTGTGGGCGGAGGTGGTTGAACACTGAGGCTGATTGACAGGCGGGAGCCACGCTCTGCGGACGGTTCGAAGGATGGCGGCGGCCTCTGAGTCAGAGGCTAGCCGCCGCCTTGAGCCCTACTGACGAGAGCCAGGCTCTGCGGAGCGCATGGCGAGACAGAAGTGATCGAGTACCCCTTCCACCTCGCTCCAGTCCAGCCGATTCACATCCTGGGGGTCGCCCGGCAGAGAGAGCAGGTTGACCGAAGCAGGGTGCCGGCTATGCCAGTCGTCGCGATCATCGGGATCGTAGGGGAACAGCACGAAAGACGGCACGCCCAGCCCATCGGCCATATGCACGGTGGCGGTGATTCCGGATACCAGCGCATCCGAGTGCGCAATCAGGGCGATATTGTCGTGGATGGCACGGGTCTCGGGCAGGCAGACCACGCGGCCACTCTCGAACCGGGAGCACAGCCCCTCCACTTCGGCCTGCTTGCCAGGCGCCGACATCACGCACACCTCATGCTCGGGCAAGCGCTCCAGCACAAGCCCTATCAGCCGCTCAGAGGTTTCGGGGGTCAGGCTTCTCGCCCTGCCCTTGCTGTAGGCGTTGAAGGTCACCATGGGGGGGCGACCCTCTCGCCACTGTTCGACACGAGCTTCGGACTCATCGCTGCGTGGCACCACATAGTCGGTGTTCACCCCGGTAATACCGCACTTTTCGAGCATCACCAGGTACTTGTCTACCATGTGCCGCCCGCGGGTGGCCTCCCCGAGCTTGAGGTCCACCAGCCCAACGCTGTCATCCAGGCTGGCAAGATGCCGAGTCTTGAGCTGGCTGAGCAGGAAAATGTCGCGGTGCTTGATCAGGTGGCTGAAGAACACCACCAGATCCACCTCGCCGATCTTCTCGGCAAGACCCCGCATGGCGTCCTTGCTCGGCTTGCGCGCCGTTTCATGGACCACATCCACCACAAAGGTGTCGCGAAACAGGGGCGCCATCTCCGGCGTCGTCACCACCTCCACCGAGATCTCCGGGTCGAAGGCCTTCAGCGCCCTGGGCACGAAGGAGAACACCACCGAATCGCCCCACTTCGCGTCCCAGCGGATGAAAACCACCCGCTTCAGCCTGTCGATATGATCCACCGATGGCCTGGAGCGATCATGACGGCGGCGACTAGCGGCAATGCGAAAGCTATCGCGGCCTGCCCGCAAGCGATTGATCCATTTTCTCATCGTCGAGTCCACCCTTCTACGCTTGCTTTGGCACTGGTACTGGCGCCGTCGATTCGTTAGGCTAACCATTTCTGAAAATGGCAAGGGTAACATACCCTTGCGAGCAGCAGCACAGCCCAGTCGCCCCAAGGAGCCCCTGAATGAACATCGTGTTCTCCACTACTCGCCAATGGAACCCGGGCGATGAGTTCATCTTGATGGGCTGCATCAATCTTTTGCATGAACATTTCGGCGATTTCAACCCGATCATTTATAATCGCAACCCCCAGACACGCCGCGCACGCAAGTACGACATCATCAAGGGGATAGACAAATTAGCGGGCAAGGATTTCGTTGAGAAGTTTCTGGACAACTCGGTCAAGGAGCGCCCCCCTCTCGACTATGCTGATCTAGTGGTCTTCGCCGGATCGCCCGAGTGGAGAGGTAGACGCATGGTCAAGCTTTACGAATCCATTCTGGAGTTTGAAATTCCCACAATGTTTCTTGGCATTGGCACCAGCGGGCCTTTTGCCTTCAACGACACGCACTTCACATCTGCAGAACAGGACGTCTTCAAGCGTGCGCGCCTCATTACCACACGCGACAGCACCACACAGAATGGACTGCAGCCGCTCGAGACCCACCAACTTCCATGCCCGGCACTGCTGTCGAGCCGCGATGAACGCACGGTCAAGAGTGTCAAGCGCATTGGCCTTATGTATGGAACCGACAGCGCCGTAGCATCCAACAATGTCTCTTCTGAAACCTACCGCTACATGATGGAGATGTACCGACAGATCCTCGATGAATTCGGGAGCGAAGTCGAAATCGAGTTCGTCTCCCACTACATTGATGAACTCTCTCCGTTCCGCCGCGACTTCCCCGGCCAGACACTACGATACTCCTATGATGCCAAGGACTATCTCGACATCTATGGCCGCTATGATCTGGTCATCGGCTACCGGGTCCACGGCATCGGGATCTCGGCCTCCATGGGCATCCCCGGCATCATGATCTCTCACGACCCTAGAGCCGCGACTGTCAAGGGCTTCAAATCGGAGATGATTGATGTCGGCACTCCCTACTCCCAACTTCGTGAACGTATACAGGGCGCCATGCAGGACATCGAAAACAGGAGCCTTGGACTACAGGCCCACAAGGCCAAGACCCGCGCAGAGTACCTGAACCTGATTGAGGCGAGCCTGGAGCGTTAATCTTCGCGAATCAGGTCCACCTTGTACTGCTGCTCATGCCACTTCCCTTCCTTCTTGTCGATGTACTGGAAGTGGCGATTGGTGAAGCTTCCCTGGTTGCAGGCGTGACGATACGAAACCGTATCCACCTCATCCAGGGAAAGCACCTCATTGAAGACACCTGGGCCGGTCAACTGGAAGACGCCAGGATAGCGCCGTTCGGCTATATTCCCATTGACCCGTTCGGCAACCCGCTGGAGATGGGGATTGCCGGGGATGCTGGCAATAAAGTAGTTGCTCAGCTCTCCCTTCCGGGTCGTCACGAAAAGCTCCTCATCTCCCCGCTTGAGAATGCTTGCGAGGGGCCATACCGCATGGGCCTCAATGTCCATGTCGACACCTCCATGCTTGAGGAGGACCAGCACCCGCCATACATCGGCCTGAGCGGCACCAATCTGTAATTTCGAATAGTTCTGGTAGACATCATCGGGGTAGTTCGCCTTGATGAACTCTCCACGCGCCTCGGTGATCATGAAGCGATATTCGAAGGTCGGCGCCATCAGCCGGTTGAACAGATAGTTCAGGTAGACGGGCAGGGTCACCCTGTCAGTGAAGTTGGTCTGCCAGATGATTTTCGGGATGCCTCCCTCAGACTGCTGGCCTCTCCACCAGGGCGCTGCGCGTTCAGGAAGCGTAAAGCGCTTTTTCGGAAACAGAAAATGGAAGCCATAGCTCGACACCTTCATGATATTGGCAACCAGCTTTATGAGTCGGCCAGTCATCAGCACCACTAAACTCTTACCACTTACCGACATTTTCGGCACTCCTTCTCGTTCATACTCCTCACAACCTGGACTGAACAACTCGTCGCACGGCTAACCCTCTATCCATCGGCGCTTCACCTCCTGATGAATATATTCCCGATACTCGCCATCGAGAAAACCTCGCTGACTGATGGAGCGATATATTGACCGCCACTTGGCACGCTTTCCTCTTGGCAGGGGACGAACGTGAGTATCTACCCATACGATAGTGCCACAGGGGCGGCATAGAAAGTTGTTCATGTGCAAGTCACGATGCACATAGCCTGATCGCGCCAGTGCCATGATGTCATCGCAAAGTCGCACGAGAAACACCTGCCGCTCTGCCGGGGACAGGCGCGAAAAATACTCGCCCCCCGTCACGGCATTGTCCACATGGTCCATCAGCAGCAGAGAGCCCTGTGGGTTCAAGGGGTTCAGAGACACGCCCCAGGCAACACACTCGGGAGTGACCAGGCCTGCTCTCTGCACCACTCGCTTGCTGCGAATCTCCTTGCGTGCCTCGAACTGCAGGAACAGGCGCTTGTCCAGATAGTCGCGGAACAGCCAGCGCAGAAAATTGCCCGACCTCGAATGCTTGTCCCCCTTCAGCTTGGCCAGGACGCCCGCCTGGGAATCGAAGTAGAACTCACTGCTGGCCACGCTTTCCAGGCGACGGCAGCGCTCATCCTTGGCCAGACGCCCGGGCAAGGCGCGCTGCCGAAGGCCGAACATCAGATAGACCCGCGGCATTCCGGAAAAGTTGACTTTGACCAGCTTCACCTAGAAGCCCCGAAATATATTCATGACATACGCCTGGAACCCACTACCTGTACCCCAGGCTTTGGGAGAAGCCCTTGAGCCAGCGCACCAGGACCAACGCTTGAAGGACGCGCATCATACCTCAACTGCGCTTCCTTATCAGCACGTGCGTGCGGCAATTGACAACATCGACGCTCAGACACCGGCATTTCCCCACTGCCCCCCCGAGGGGCATCGCTCGCCTTCCTGGATAGCAGGCTTTTTCTCAGGAGCAGAAACAGAGTGATGTGCATATAGGCGTAGTAGGTTGCGATCATTTCATGCTGCAACGCCACCTCTGTCAGGCAGAAAAGCACGAACCCCATGCTGAACATCAGTCCCGCAAGGGCCCAGGGATTGTCCCGGCGGCGGACATAGACCACCAGGTAAAAGATGGCGGGCAGGAGCAGATAAAAGAACAGGGCCAGCACCCCGACGAGCCCCCCGGTCGCTAGTACTTCGAAGTACTGGCTATGCGCATGTCCCCGGGAAATACCGTTGACCCACTCCGTCAGCATCCCTGCCTGCACCAGCTCGGCATTGAGCAGCTCTCTTTCCCCATAGGTCAAACCAATGAAAGGGCTGGCACGCCACGCCTCGACGGCGGCGATCCACAGCTGCACCCTCCCCCCGCTGGACTCGGAACCGGCAATATTGCCCGCCGCAATACTGGAAAACTCCTGCACGGTGTAAGCGATACGTTCCTGAACCAGAGGAACGAAGAGGTAGCTGGCGCCCGCCACCAGCACGAGGCACCCCATGACAATCAGGGAGCGCTGAACTCCCCAGCGAGGGGCAGTGATCAGCCACACCAGCCCCAGCACCAGGGGCAGACTGAAGATGGCCCCCCGAGAAATACTCAACAGGGTTGCCAGCAGCGCACCCGCAACACCCAGCAGCAGCAGGCCACGCCGCTGTGATGCAGACAGCAGGCCAACGCCCAGCAGAAACAGAGAGGCTGACAGATAGCCGAAGTTGATATGAAACAGAAAGCCATCTGCCTTGTAGTGACCCATGATAATGGTCTGGTACACGGCCAGCACACCGGCTGCACTCCCTCCAACGGCAATGCCGGTCTCCAGCATGCGGCGATACCCGCACAGGGGCGCCTCGCTTAACGCATCTTTCAGCATCAAGTAAACCGGAAAGAGCGCCACCATATGTAGCCCAGGGCTCAAGTAGCGACCGGAAAAATCATCCAGAAGAAAATGCGGCACCTGACTCAGCGCATAGAGCGACAGGAGTCCCAGAACGGCCATATCGCACGCTCCCACCCGGCGAGCCCGGGGGTTGGCGACGAGGTACGCGACGGAATAAAGGCACAGGAGTGCAATCAAGGCATGCACGCGAAGTGGTGTGGACACCAGCAGGGCCAACACCAGAAATAGCAATAGACGGCTGAATCGGTCAGCAGATAGCCGCGTCAGCATACCGAATCTCTCTCCTGAACAGCCCCTATACAAAAATTCGAATACCGCTTCGGCAAGCCTATGCCCACTGAGACGGCATCCCCTCTCTACTTTTCCTTTCAGGCGAGACGGCATAGCCCTGCCTCTCCCCAACAACGTTCTCTTCTCCAACAACGCTCTCTCGACGCATTCAACAAGGCAGAGGCACCCTAGAGGGCGTCGGCGTTGGCGGGGTGCGGGAGGGCGCGGTCGAGGAGGCTCCGCCAGCGGGCGATGACCGGGGCGTCTGAGTGGCTGACCTCGGCGAGGAGGCGGCGGAACTCCTGGCGGGCCTTGTCGTCGGCGGGGTCGATGACGGTGAGCCAGAGCTCCAGGGCGCCGATCTGCAGGTGCAGGTTGCCGTCCTCCCGGGCCTGGGCCAGGGCGAGCTCGGCCAGGGCGATAAGTTCCTCCCTGGGGTGGCCGAGGCGTTGGCGAACCCTCGCGAGCTGCACGGCGAGCTCGGGCACGAAGAGCGTGGTCTTCTCCCGGGCGAGGATCAGCGCCTGGTCCAGGTACTCCTCGGCGCGGCCGTGCTCGCCCAGGGCGACGCAGGCGTCCACGTACCAGAGCGAGGGGCGGCTGTGGGGGTCGCGGCCGGTGAGCTCGATCAGCTCCTCCTGGGCCTGCTCCACCTGGGCGAGCCCCTCGCGGTCGCCGGCGATGGCGCGCTGCCAGCCCAACACGCCTCGGGCAGACATCTGCCAGAGGTGCAGGTCCTGGGTGCCGGTAAGCTCATAGGCGCGCTCGGCCCGGGCGGCGGAGAGATGCACATGGCCCAGCTGACGGTAGAGGGCGGCGGCGTACATCAGCGCCATGGCGAGGCTGCCGGGGTGGCCGATCTTCTCGGCGAGGCGGATGGCGGACTCCACCTGGGTCTCGGCGCGGCGGTAGTCGCCGCGCAGGCAGAGCGCCCAGCCCTGGAAGCAGGCGGCGGCCACCTGGGGGTGGTCGGAGAAGGG